>Ga0137394_10001675_pt1 | contig 16262 bp, 15 predicted proteins | sample czobulk116metaG_FD_108278 | JGI IMG/M metagenome (GOLD analysis project Ga0137394, IMG submission 108278) | Vadose zone soil microbial communities from Angelo Coast Range Reserve, California, USA - czobulk1.16 metaG | ecosystem: Environmental > Terrestrial > Soil > Vadose zone | place: USA...
TCGTCGAGCTCGAGGCTATCTTCCAGGCCGGCTTGTTTTACCAGATCCGAGCGCCCGTATTTCACGAGCAACAGAGCGACATCTTTGTACCGTTTCAGCCGTTCAGGTTTTAGCGAGACCATTCTATTAACGTCCTTTGTCTGGGGAGATCACTGATTGTTAGCTGGTTGAGTTTAAACCGTCAGGATGCATTCGGTCCGAAGGACCGACACTTAGTAGCCCCGTCCGTGAGGACGGGGAAGGCCCAACCTCTTGAGATTGCAGAGGCCCGAAGGGCCGTCACCAAAGCGGTGGCGCACCTTCGGCGCTCCGGTAACTGATCGCCGCATCTCCCCCACCCTCACGGATGGGGCTACTTACTGCTGGTCCTTCGGACCTGGGAATTCAAAATGAACCAGCACCAGATTGTACTAAAACTTGCTCCGCCTGGCTCTAAGGTCTATGCTTCCGCCAAATTTGTATGTGGGCTGTTTGTCAGTAGTTTGTCGGTGGAAGGACAGATACCTAACAATCACGCTCACGTATTGGTGACACGCCGGTCCTGCGCCGACAATTCGCCTGATGGGTGCGCAGCCGTGGCAGGACAAGGGTTGGCAACTTTTGGCAACGTCTAATTTTCAAGAAAGGAGTCTGGAAAATGATCAGAAAATCGTTATTGTTGTTTTCGATGGTCACCATGCTCGCGGTCACAGCATTTGCGCAACAAGCGGCGCCGCCTAAGACGCATTTAAAGGTGGGCCAGCCGGCCCCGGACTTTACTCTGCCTGCGACGGACGGCAAGACTTACAAGCTAAGCGATTTCAAAGGGAAGAAGAACGTCGTGCTCGCGGCTTATGTGCTGGCGTTCACCGGCGGTTGAACGAAGGAAATGAAGGCGTATCAGGCTGATATCGCCAAATTCGAAGCAACCGACACGCAGGTTTTCGGTTTAAGTGTGGACAGCGTTCCCGCTAACATGGAATTTGCAAAGCAGATTGGCGTCACGTTTCCGATACTTAGCGACTTCAAAAAACGCTCGGTGGTGAAGGATTACGGAATCTTCAATGAAGAGCAAGGGTTTGGCAATCGCGCAACTTTCGTGATCGACAAAGAGGGCATTATTCGCCACATCGACGAAGGGAGGGTGGCTGTCGATCCAACCAGCGCGGCCGAAGCGTGCAATGTTCTCACTCACAAGAAGGCGACGCAGTAAAGGCAGGAGCAGGAGGATGTCCGACACACTTCAGTTTGTCGATAGTTGCGCTTTAATCAATCAACGACAAACTGAAGTGTGTCGGACATCCTGCCGTCTGCCGCCTGCCGTCTGCCGTCTGCTTCCTGCTTCTACTTCGCCCCGGCTCTGGAGAGCGCCTGATCAATCGCGGCTCGCAGTCCTTCGCTACTCAAGGTTCTCAGTATTATCCCGTTGACGAAGATGGTGGGAGTACTTCCGACACCGTAGATTTGACCGTCATCCAAATCATGCTTTACCTCAGCGGAATATTTTCCGCTATCAAGCGCCTGGTCGAAGCGAGCGCGATCCAGTCCAATCTCAGTTGCATACTTTTTCAATGAAGGAACATCCAGCGCGTCCTGTCGCTTAAAGAGTAATGCTGTATATTCGAAGAACTTTCCCTGAGCGTGCGCCGCATTCGCCGCCTCTGCAGCTTTGCGGGCATTGGCATGCATCGCGAGTGGAAAATCACGTACGACCAGCCTGACCTTGTTTCCATAAGACTTCAACGCTTCGTCAATGACAGGGTGCATTGCCGCACAAGAAGGGCACTGGAAATCCGTAAACTCGACGATAGTGACCGCCGCATTCGCCGGCCCTTGAACCGGGTCATCGTCTACGCTGATTGCCTGGATGGGTGGTTCCGGCTCGGCGATTAGCAAATGGAGGTCAGCTCCCTTGCGCAGCCTGGTAGAGAGCTCTTGCTCCAGCCTCTGCCGATCCTGATCCTGCAGGTAAGTGACGATCTGATCACGAATTGTGGCCAGCTCTGCTTTGAGCCCACTCTTATTGTCACTATAAAACTTTGCGATCTCCGCCTCAGTTGGCTGCCGTACTTTTTCGGTTATTTCCTTCCGCACAATATCTTCGGGAGGAATATTCCGACTCTTTGACTCCGCAAGCAAAAGTAAATCATTAATCGCCTGATCCAGCGCGGGCTTCTCAACCAGGTATGCGTCGAGCCGCAATTGATAAATGACTGGCTTAAGCCTCTCATTTAAACTTTCCGCAGTTATGGGGTGGCCTGCGACAGTGGCCAGGACCGCTGACATAGAAAGGTTAGCCGCATTGATGTCGGCGCCTTTGCCAACTACATTCGAGGCCCGAAGGCGCTTAACAAATTCACCAGATAGTGCTGCTTCGCGCTGGGCCTTCAAATATGCAGCGACTGCTTTCTGAATCGCGTCGGGATCAGTTTGTTCGATTTGATTGCGATTGTCCTCAATAAACTTCGCGACTTCAGCCGCCGTTGGTTCGGTTATTTTTTTTGCAACTTCGGCCTCGTACAACTGCTGGGCAGTCAACTTCCGTTTACTGGCTTCGGTCTCAAGCAACAGACTATTGATTTCGAGCTCCAGGATCTGCTTTCGGGCGTCGGCAATTTTTTCATCCAACGCGTCTACTTCTTCCCGCGCTCGCGGATCGATTTCCGCAGTCGTAATGTTCAGCCCATTCACGGTCGCCAGCAAAACCGTCGCCTTCGGTGCAGCAGCCGGCGTCTCAATCGGTTCGGCAGTGGGCGTCGGTTGAGGAGTCGGTTGAGTGGCAGCGGCCTTTGCGGCAAGTGGACGGTTTGACCTTCTTCGAGGGCTTTGGCCGGACACATGACTCGCAACGAAGAGCACGAGAAGGGCTGTCAGTAGAGTCGGGGCTTTGTTCATATATGTGTTGTTTGAAGAAATGAAACCGAATGATCTTTTAAGAATCGTTTAGAGCGCAACCCGAGCAGCCGCGTTGCCCCTAATTGGTGAGGGCGAGCATAGCGGGACACGAAACCAGCGGATTTTGGCCGGGACGTTAAACTAGATTCTCAATGAAAACGAATAATACTGCGCCGGCGACGCTTCACGGGTTTCCGCGCGGCGAGCAAGCTCTTATGCCGGCCATTTAGAATAAAAGCCAGACCCTGATGAGTGACTCCCAGCATTCGGGCAGCGCGTGTGACACTTCCATCAGAAGCTTCGAGCGCTTGTTTGATCAATCGGCCCTCGTACAGTAGCACCTGTTCTTCGAGTGATCTATTTGCAAGTTCCAACTCAGGCGTCGGTGCTTGTGTTCGGCCCGCTGAAGTATTGCCATTGCTTTGTCTCAAGTTTGGCAGCGACGGTGCGATGTTGGATTCGCCTCTAACGGCCGGGGTGTGAGAATCCTCGGCGGCGAGTACGATCCGCGCACACGCGCCAACGCGGACCCTGATTGCCGCGTGCTGGGAATGAGTCAAGGCCGATTCTGCGCCCTTATAGTAGGTGCGTAGATCCGCGGGTGAAAGGATCGAGCCGAGTTCTTCAATTATCGTCAGAGCAGCAATCCCTCCGCTCTCTGCATCCCCGGCCTGTCTTGCCAGGGCAATAGCGTCGTCGAGCATTGCAAGAGCTTCGCTATGCCGACCAGACCTCGCCAACGTCGTGGCATGCGTGGTTAAAGCTCCGGCGAGAATAGATTGCTCATCGCCCTCTCTAAGAACCTTGACTGCAGCGGCGGCAACGGTTTCGGCTTGATCAAAGCGTCCCTGACCAAGAAAGGCCCTGGCCCGTGTATCGTCCACCTGGGCCACGAGGCCTTTGTCATTAAAGCCAACAAGCACGGCACGGGCCCGGTCAAGATGCTCGTGGGCCTCTTCAAATCTTTGTAAATGTACAAATAGAAAGCCGAGATTATTTTCCACAGCAGCCAGGAAACGTTTGTGTCCGGCCTTTTCAAAACTGAGACTGGCGGCCGTGAACTGCATCAGTGCTCGATCAAAATAGTCTTCCCTCTGCCCCTCCAGGCCAACATACTTGAGCACCGTCGCAAACACATTATGAAACTTACCTTTCAGCGAATGGTTAGTACTGGTTTCGAATAACGACTCGGCCTCAGAGAGAAGTCGAAGAGCTTCTTTAGGGCGAGTGCATGCCTGTTCAACTACCGCCTTATTCAAGAGCGCACGCAGTCTCTGTTCGCTGACGACATCGCCAAGCTGCTGCAAGGCATCGTCGAAAGTTATTCGGGCCTCATCATGGGCTCCTTCGCGCCAATAACAAATGCCCAGATCCACACGCGTCTCAACTACCTTTTCCATCAAGCCCAGGCTTTTAAAAAATGCAGAGCTTTCAGAGATGAGGTCCTTAGCGGTTTCCTGGGCTCCGGGAATCTGACGTGCACTTCCAATCCAGCCGGACAAAGCGCCGGCTCGCAAAAGCAATTCAGCCTGCTCGGGTTCTGCCAAGCCTTCAAGTCTTGGGCGGTCACCTATGCGCTGCCAGAATTCGCTCAGCGACAACCGAGCTTCCTCAAATTCGCCAGCCTCTTCACGCTCTTTGGCTTGCGCGCAAAGCATTTGTGCCCGTTGGGTGCTAGTTGTAGTCAACTTTTCTTGTTGCATCAGATTCGACCGATCTATTCTCATGTGAGGTCCTCCCTTTCATTAACATGCAAGAATCCTTGCATGGACATCCCCAGGCGGCTATCATGCGCCTCGTTACCGAGGTTGGCAGTTGAACTCCCATCTTTTACCACCCGAAAATCAGGAATTGGAGACAAAATGAAAGCTTTTAAAGCCATTTGCTCAGCGACGGTTCTGGCTCTGGCCTTAAGTGTTCCAACGTACGCCGGCGACATTCTTACTCCGGGCTGTATTCCGCCGCCGCCTCCTCCCCCAAGCGCCTCTGCGCTTGGAGAAATCAGCTATGGCGTTGAATCAACAAGCCCTGGTGTTGACGAAACATCGGGACTGATTGATCTTCTTTGGGCTATCGTCTCGATTTTCTGAGACGAAGGGCGACCAGCTAAATTTCAAAAACTGCGGTGACTGGTCACGCGCTGCCTTATTTCGTGTGCGACTTGCCGGGGCGGGCATTGTCGTATGTCCCGGAAGAGGGCCGTGACAGCGCGCATGCTACCCTCATATTGCACGGGATGGCAAGAGCCAATTGAGAGAACGCTAAGCTTGCAAGGGAATCAGAGCATAGCTTTTATGCGCGTCGCCAGAGACCTTGCAGTGACTCCCGGACTAAGTTTCACCGTTTTTGGGGACCGCCCCGGAACCAGCAGTTCTGGCTTCATGTTATAGGTTCCCGCCGCCTGGCTCGATGTTCGAAACCGGGACAGCCGAAATTTCGAATCTACCGTGATTGGTTGAGTCCCCTTAGGTCACAGATGAGTTGACGCTGGCTTCCGTTGTATTCCTCAAGCAAGCGCTACTGACGGTGCAGTGACTAACCGCTCCGAGCACATCGCAAACGAGCGCGGAACAGAAAAGTAGACCCCTCAAAATGGGCCGGACTCCGCGCCTTCAAAAGGGATTCTCGGAACCGCGTTTCCGAATCCGCGGAAGCCCTAGTTTGTATTCGCTGCGACAAGCTTCTGAACGGTCGCCAACGTGTCGGCTTCGTCTGGTTTCTTGTCTGGTCTTAGCCGAAGAATTCTGGGGAATCTCAGGGCATAGCCGCTCTTGTGCCTTTTGGATTCCTGAACTCGATCAAACGTGACTTCAATGACGACACTTGGTTCGACCAGACGAACCCTGCCGTGCGCAAATTCGCGAATTGTATGCCGGGTAAACCAGTCGGTCATCTCTGTGAGCTCAGCATCCGTGAGGCCTGAATACGCCTTGCCAATGTTCAGCAGTTCGTTATCTTCTTCCGAACGGCGAACAGCAAAGGTGTAGTCGGAGAGTAGAGTCCTACGCTTCCCGTGACCGACTTCGACCGCGGTGACAACCACATCCAGAGTGGCAATCGCCCGCTTCACTTTCATCCATTCGCGCCCGCGCCTTCCGGGTTTGTAAAACGACGCGGGGCTTTTGACCATCAAACCTTCATTTCCCCGCGCCCGCGCCTTATTGAATTCCTCATCGAGTGCGGCAACCTCGCGGAATCTTTTGGCGAGAGATATTCGAACAGTTCCATCCGCTGGAACAATCTTGTCCAAAATTTCTCGCCGCTCTTCAAGGGATGTGTCTGTCAACACTTGCTCAATGGCGTACAAAAGATCGTAGGCCACGAATATGACAGGAACTTCGCTCAGGAGATCCGCGCCAATCGTTTTTCGGCCCAGGCGCTTCTGTAGCTCGCTGAAGGGCAGGATCCGCTCATCGCGGGCCGGCACAATTTCCCCGTCAATAATGGCATCAATGCCGAGGCCTTGGAGTGGTGAGACAAGTTCAGGAAAGCGATGCGTGATCTCGTCCATCGTGCGCGAATAAATCGCGACCCGCCCATCTTTCGTATGCGCTTGTGCACGAATTCCGTCGAATTTATCTTCCACGAAAAACTCATCGGGCATTGTCCGGGCAATATCTGCAAGATCGGCGGCGGGAGTTGCCAGCATAAACTTGATGGGGTGAAACAGACGCATAGTGACTTTCTGCAAGTCGTTTGCCCTCGCCCGTATTGCTGTTTCTCCGATATCGCCCAGAAGCATGTTTACTTTCGAGACCTGTGATAGAGGTTGTTCAAAAGCTCGAGCGATCGCGTCTTCGACCAGGCCTTCTCTAAGTCCGATTCGCAGATCGCCGGAGAGCAACTTAATAAGATACTTTGCCTCCAGGGGTGTGGCGTGGCTCAACACCGTAACTAACAATCGCGTTTTGTTTTTGATTCCCCGAGTTTCACTTAAGCGGGTGATGATTGATTCTGTTTCGGCAAGGGTTATTGTTGGTTCATGGTAACGCCGGGCGGTCGTGACTGCGTCATGCGCAGTTTCGCCGGCGTCACCCAGTCGCACGTAGATGGGATAGAGTTCTTCGTTAGTTAATCCGGTCGCTTCACTTAAAGCCGACGTAATGATGCTGCCGCCAACATTTGTGGTTCGAGCGTCATTTGAAGCGAACTGGTGACCGGCGAGGTAACGGGCCGCACGTCCCAGATCGGCGTCATCCAGTTGGTTGAGATAGTTTCCCAGGAGCGCAGCTTTCTCGAGCTTTTTTGTAGTAGATGCAACGCTCTCCGCCACCTCGGCCAACTGCTCGAGCGAGCCTACGGCGCCTGCGGCCGATGAAGCTGATGTATCCTTGTCGTTTGAAGAGTCCATGGAAACGTCTACCAGCGCAAACTTCCTGTTAATCCTGATCTGACTTCGTGTAACTAGAAGGTTGCGTGAGACCTCCAGCCAGTGTCAAGCAATCAACTCGGAAACTGCTCATTCAGATATTCACGGCGGAGCGCCAGACGAAGCGAATGTAATTGGTGATGAGTCAGACGGGAAAACTCGTGACGATAAACTCCACCTAGAACCGAAGTGCCGACCTCAAACCAGAGTCGCAACTTCTGGTTTGTCGGGCCACAGGTTACAATCATTTTCCAGACTGTAGGTTTTCCAAAGCTCTGGAGTTGAAGGATGTTTTGAAGTGGTTTTGCTAATTCTCGAGTCGCTTGGTAGTACCGAGCTACTATTCATTTTAGTGATGGCGCTGGTGTTTTTCGGCCCGCGCAAGTTGCCACAACTCAGTCGCACCCTGGGTAAGAATCTTGCCGAATTTCGGAAAGCTTCTGAAGACTTCAAACGGACCTGGGAGAGAGAGGTGAGCCTCGAAGAATCCAACAGCTCGAGCATCGGCACTAGTCCCGCAATGCTGCCCGAAGAGAATTCAATGTTGGACGAAGCGAAAGTCAGCCGGCCTTTTCAACCTCCAACAATCGAACCGGTAGCTGCAGACCAGGTGATACCTCGCCAACCTATCGAGATGGACACGCTGCAATCCGCCGACACAACTAATTTAGCTGATGACAGGGCCGAACCCTTGCGTAAGCGCGACTGGCTATGAACTTAGTTAGGTCGACACGGAAATCTTGATGGCTACGTTTCTAAGACCACTCGCCACAGGCAAGGGCACGGAAGAAGAACTCGGCGGCCAGATGTCTTTCCTGGAACATCTGGACGAACTGCGCAGCCGTCTCATGCGCTCAGTCTTGTTTGTGTTCCTGGCGGCCACGCTTTGCTGGTTTGTTTCGGATCGTATTTACAGGTTCCTGGCTGTGCCCGTAGAGCACGCTCTCGCTGAAGCACAAAGACGACAAGTGCCAATCAACGGGTTGACCGGCAACGAGCAAATCCTGCCTCTTAGTTCGCTGAAGGAAAACGATCTCGGACGCTATGTTTTTTCCGAAGAGACAAAACTTGGAACCAGCTTAATCCCGGTTGGCGCTTCGGTCATAGCGCGAGCCGCAAAAGACGCTCAAGGAAAACTGGGACTCTTTACTGACGAACCGATCTATGCCGGCAACACTGTTATTCCTAAAGGTGTCCGGCTCCCTGTAGATTTCACAGCGTTGCCCGACGCGTACTCAGGTATCAGTGACAAGTTAATCGTTACGAGCGCAATTGAACCCTTTTCGCTTTACGTAAAGGTCTCACTGTATGCGGCCATTTGCCTGTCGGTGCCGTTCCTGTTGTGGCAGATCTGGGCCTTTGTGTCGCCGGGGCTGTATCCCCACGAGCGCGCTTACGTAACGCCCTTCATTGCTCTATCTTCAATCTCGTTCGTGCTGGGCGCGATGTTCGCCTACAAAGTAATTTTCCCGCCGGCGGCGAAATATCTACTCGGGTTAGGTTCCGATTTCAGGCTGTTATTGAAAGCAGACGACTACTTTGATTTCATTATCATAGTGATGCTAGGCATGGGTGTGGTTTTTCAGATGCCGGCGATTACTTATGTCCTGGCCCGGATAGGGCTGGTTACGGCGCGATTTTTGGTTCGGATTTGGAAAACGGCGCTTATCGTTATTCTGGTTGCCGCCGCGGTTCTTTCGCCCACCAACGATATTCCTAATATGCTGTTGTTTGCGGCTCCGATGATTGTTCTCTATATGGTGTCAATATTTGTGGCCTGGATATTTAGCCGGCCCAGAACGGTGGCTTAGCGCAAGTCTATAATTGTGTTAGTTGCCTGGAACCATTCCCTTCGAACTGGGAGGTTGCGCGCCCAACATTACCCAATCGCTACCGCTTCCGGTTCTGATTTGAGGAAAAAGCAACGAAAGTCGACATTCCCGGCATCTTGACTGTGTTCGCGACGAAACCTTAGAATCCGTTGTTTCTGACCGTGTCCCGACCATTGCCGTTGCATCTTAAGTCCCATAAAAGTTTGTAGGAGTTTTAGTTATGTCGTACCAGAAAGCCGCTTTTCGCTTGGCGATTTTTCCACTTGTCCTGACTGGCGCCAGCTTCTTTGGTTTTGCGCAAGACCCTCGGCAGGGCCAGGATCCAATGGATAAACCGCGCAATGTTAAGCCGGAACTCAAGAAAGCCTACAAAGATTGGTTGGAGAAGGATGTCACTTACATAATCACCGACGAAGAGAAAAAGGCTTTCAAAAAACTCGCCACCGATGATGAACGTGAACGGTTTATTGAAGAGTTTTGGCGCCGGCGCGATCCGGATCCAGATACCGAGGAAAACGAATTCAAAGAGGAGTACTACGAACGCATCGCCTACGCTAACGAGCATTTCGCTTCAGGCATTCCCGGGTGGAAATCAGATCGGGGACGAATCTGGATAATGTACGGAAAGCCTGACGAGCGCGAAACTCATCCGATGGGCGGAAATTACGATCGTCCTTCCTACGAAGGTGGCGGCTCAACGACAACGTACCCGTTTGAAACCTGGTTCTATCGTTATCTGGCCGGAGTAGGTTCCGGGATCGAGATCGAGTTCGTGGATCCTACCGGCAGCGGTGAATATCGCATTGCGCGCAACGCCAACGAAAAAGATGCGCTCCTGATGGTACCGGGTGGCGGACTCACGCTTTCAGAGCAATTGGGACTTTCTGACAAAGCGGACAGAATTTCCGGAATGGGTCAGACCGGATCGAGTAGTTATCAGCGTGAACAAGACAGTCCGTTTTCGCGACTGCAACTGCTTAGTGATCTTAGTCGTCCTCCGCAAGTGAAGTTTACCGATCTGCAATCGGCGGTTAACACGGGCGTCATCGAAGAGAATCCGCTCAACTTTGATGTTCGCGTAGACTACTTCCGTCAATCGGACGAGCGGGTGATCACTGCCTTTACCATTCAAACTGAAAATAGAGATTTGGTATTTCAAGAGAGCGGTGGCTTAAAACAAGCTCGCATTAATATTTTCGGCAGGATCACCTCAGTGGCTGGACGTCGTGCCGGGACTTTTGAAGACCCGGTGATTACCTATGCCACGTCCGAGGAGCTGGTTGAAGCAAAGGACCGCAAATCTGCCTATCAGAAAGCAGTGGCCCTGACGCCGGGAACTTACAAGGTTGACGTGATTGTCCGCGATGTGGCCTCAGGAGCTACTGGTGTGCGTCACATTGGTTTTACGGTTCCCAGGTATGACCCGCAGAAGCTTTCGACCTCGACGCTTGTGCTGGCGGCGAAACTGGAGAGTTTGGTCAATCAGCCGGCAGTAGGACAATTTGTAATTGGACAGCAGAAGGTAATTCCAAACGTGGCGGGGATCTATCGTCGTGGCCAGCCAGTCGGCGTTTACCTCCAGGTTTACAATGCCGGAATCGATCAAACGACTCTGCGACCATCAGTCGACGTGGACTATGTGCTGTCGAAAGATGGTAAGGAGGTTGGAAAGCAGCCGGAAGATTGGACCGGCATGAGCGATTCCGGCCAGCGTCTGACTTTAGCCCGATTAGTGGATACACAACGTCTCCCGGTGGGCGAATATGAGTTAACGATTCGCATCCGAGACCGCGTCTCTGGTCAGAACCTTGCGCCGGCAGCGAAATTTACTGTGGTCCAATAAGGTCGCGCTGGGCACCACGGCAGTCTCGCCCGCAATCAGCGCGGGCTCAAAGCGCGGATAATCTGGTTGCTCCAAACGGCCGGACAATGCTGAGCATCTGCCCGAGACGCGCCCGGCCGCCAATTGTTTCTATCTCCCCATCGCGATCTGTGTTCCATTCAAAAAGGAGTCGCGTCGTGTCTAGTCAGAATCTAATTCTGCGCTCTGCACTAGCAATCCTCTCACTGTTGTTAGCCAGTTCCTTCGCGGCGTCACAAAAGGAAAAACCCAAACAGGTCAAGCAAACTCCACCGTCAAACCAAACGCCTGACGATCAAACTCGCAAGGTCAAAGCTGAACCCACGAATGCATTTACTCGATGGATTAAAGAAGATGTTGCGCCAATCATCACCGAGGCTGAGCGCAAGGCATTTGAGAAACTCAAAAACAACGAAGAGCGGGAAGAGTTTATTAAGATCTTCTGGCGTCAGCGCGATCCCGACCCTGATACCGACGAGAACGAATACCGGGAGCAGTATTACGAGCGGATAGCCTATGCGAATGAACACTTCAGTTCTGGCAAGCCGGGTTGGATGACTGATCGCGGACGAATCTACATTAAGTTTGGTAAGCCCGACGAAATCGAATCTCATCCCGCTGGTGGCTCATACCAACGGACGCCTGACGAGGGTGGCGGGTCAACCACGACCTATTCCTTTGAGAAGTGGTTCTATCGCTACATCCCCGGTGTTCGCAGCGGAGTCGAGATTGAATTTGTCGATCCTTCCGGAAGCGGCGAATATCGAATCGCCCGCGATTCGAGTGAGAAGGATGCGCTGGCTCACGTATCCGGCTTTGACCGGACGTCTGCCGACTCGTTGAATTCCGGTTATCGTCGTGAGCAGGATTCACCATTTGCCAAAATGGAACTGCTGCGTGATCTCGAAAATCCTCCCGAGATTGAGCGAAGGAATTCAGGCGGAATCACTGGCAGTCCCGCAATTGATGAAAGCCCGCTTGACTTCGATGTTCGCGCCGACTACTTCAAACTGTCTGATAGTCGAGTGCTAACCGCTTTCACGGTCCAGACTGAAAACAAGGATCTCGTTTTTGAGAACAGCGGTGGATTACAGACTGCCCGCCTCAACATTTTAGGAAAAATCGTTACCGTTACCGGCCGGCGTGTGGGCGCCTTCGAAGACTCTGTAAGCACGAGTGCTACGGTGGCGGAGCTAACGGATGCTAAGGAGAGGAAATCCGCATACTCCAAAGCGGTTGCCCTCGAGCCTGGTCGCTACCGGGCCGACGTGATCGTTCGCGATGTGGTCTCGGGAGCTACCGGAGTCAGGCAGGTTGCTTTTCAAGTTCCAAAATATGAAGACGGCAAGTTGGCTACGTCCAGCATGATCCTCACGGCAAAGCTGGAGAACATGCAACCGGGACTGGCGGCTGGTCCATTTGTGATCGGTCAAACCAAAGTCATTCCTAACATGACCGGCCTTTATCATCGAGGCCAACCAGTCGGTGTTTATTTGCAGCTTTATAATGCCGGCATCGATCAAACGACGCTGCGGCCTTCAGTCGACGTTGATTATCTACTATCGAAGGATGGTAAGGAGATTAGTAAGCAGGCGGAAGATTGGCGCGGAATGAGCGATTCGGGTCAACGTCTGACTTTGGCCCGCCTGATTGATACGCAAGCTCTGGCCGTTGGAGAATATGAACTAACGATTTGCGTCCGCGATCGCGTATCGGGCCAGACACTTGCGCCGGCAGCGAAATTCACTATAACTCCCTGAGCAGTAAAACCAGGAGCAGGCAGCAGGAGCAGTCGGCAGGAAAACGTTTAGTAAACCTTTTTCGTACACCTGCCGCCTGCCTCCTTTTACAACTCCGTGGCTGCGACCTTCTCTACACGCAGCTGGTTCTGACTAATGGACCAGCTTCGTTGAATACAAAACCCCGTACATCTCGTTCTGATGCTTTGGGAAACCTTTGCCGCTGCTTGAGAGGATGAGATTTACCAATTGCACCTGGCCGGCATACTTTCGATAAGCCATCCACTGTAGTCGCCTGATGCCATCTGGTTTTTCAGGATTCGCTTCGCGAAACTCGACGCCTTTCAAACCATCGATTTCCAGCCACTTCAGTTCATCGACCTCCCCGTTCTTAGATCGGGTCCTGGCGCCATCGTAGAAAGCGTTGATACTGGCGTCGGTGGGAAAGCTTTCGTCCATCGGCGAGATGTTGACTATAAACGACGCTGCATCCCAGGAGCCCGGGGAACGCCAAACTAACATCTTTGATTCGCTACTTGTCTGCGTCCACGTAGCCGGAGCAGTCCACTCCATTCCCTGCTGATCCCACTTAATAGTCTGGCCACCGGCCAGCGCCTGGATCTGGCCCGCGGTTGGCGTTGCGTGCTCAACTTTTCCGCCAGGTTCGCTCGAAGTCGATGTTGACTTGCCCGGTCCGCCCGAATTGGATGCAGGTTTTAGCTTGTTGCTTAAGTTGCAAAACGAGAGGGCTAATCCGAGAACAAGGAGAACAGGAATCTGTTTCATGGGCCACACTCATGCGGAGGGGAGCTGAAAAAGCAATGCGCTTCTATTCCAAAACAGGGCTCGAAGTCAACTGCTTGCGTTACAAACCTCGAGGTCGCGTGGTATTCTACTGTTCCCCTTCAATCAGCCCCCTTATTTTTAATATTCGAGCTAACGAAGCTCGAGCCTTTCGGAGACCCTTATGAAAACTGCCGCCATGAAAACGTCACTATTGATTTCGGTTTTGACCGTCGGGCTGCTGGCCCTCGCGGGAAGCGCCTGTCAGAAAACGGATACCAATGCAAACACGAATCTGACGGCGAACGCCAACACCACTCCGGCAAACGTGAATGCGAATCTGTCGCCCGCGCCCACTTCGAGTATTCCCACGCGAGAGCCGGAAAAATATCGCGCCACGCTGGTCTTCAGCGCAGAAACTGAGGGCGGACAAAAGACCGTGGGCATACCCACGTTGTCTGCTGAAGTTGCACGCAATGGCGCCGACCGCCGGGTTTCATTCAAGCTGCCTGATGGTTCCGATCTGATCTATCTGGAACAGGGCGGCAAACACATTGTGATAGCGCCCGGCCGGAAACAGTATGCGGAATTGACACCGGAAGCCACCGGCTTTCAGTTGCAAAAACTGATGACCCCCGGACAGATCGTTTCCTATATCGAAAAACTGAAAGGTGTAGAGCGCGTTGGCGACGACACCCTGAATGGCCGCACAGCTGACAAGTATCGTTATGCCGCAACTACCAACACCTCAACCTCCGCCGGCCAGGTGAACACAGAAGCTTTTGTTTACGTTGATAAGGACACCGGCTTGCCGTTAAAGGCCGAGCTATATACAGAAGCAAGCGGCAGTGTGCAGGGAGTAAAGGGAGCAAAGATTGTGGTGGAGATGCGCGACATTAACACAAGTGTCGATGACTCGCTGTTCCAGGTGCCGCCGGGACTTAACAAGGTTCCACCTGAGCAGGTTCGGGCACAGATCGATGCGTTAACCAACGCTGCTGCGGCTTTAGTCAAAGCGCTGCTTAGTAACATGAATTCGGCGGCGGCAACGACTGGCGCTTCTCCAATGCTCACCGCGTCGCCGGTAGTCTCGCCCTCGCCGCACGCCAGTCGCTGAGAACACAAATGAGATACTTTCTGATCCTTCTACTTGGGCTAATCATTGGTGGCGCGGCGGCAATCTTTTTCCTGGGCATCCCTCGCGCAAAGGCGATTCCGGGCTCTCGAGTTGAAGCTCCGGCTGCCGGCGGCGATCCAGCCACCACAGTTGTGGTCTCACTCAGCGAAGGTTTTCTTGGCGAAGTGCTGGGAACGATATTTCGCGATTTGGGCCCGCCAACATTCAATCTGTCTTCGACTACTCGTTCCCAGGTTGCAACCGTTGAAAACGCCGCTTTTCAGGGAGGTTGCGCCAACAGCGTGACGCTGGCTCCGGAAAGTGGCGGCGTGAAGACCTCGGTAAAATTTGCGGGCGGTACCATTTCCGCCCCACTTGTCTTCAGCGGCAGCTACAGCTTCATGGGAAATTGCATGCAGTTTAAGGGCTGGGCGCAGACGAGCATTCAACTCTCTTTTGACCAAACAGCACAGACACTCTATGGCCGCGTGAATGTTGAAGGTGTCAACCTCGAAGGAGTGGCGCCGATCGCAAACAATTTCGTTACCGTGTTTGTGCGCAACGCAATCGACAGCCGGGTAAATCCGCTTGAGCTTTTGCGCCCGTCACAGTTGCAGTTGCTGATCCCGGTGAAGGGAAGTAATGGCTCGATAAAAGCGCACGTTAAAGACGTCAAATCGGAAGCTCAGGATGGTTCACTGCGTTTGCACATCACCTATGACTTCGGCGGCGCGAAGGGAGAACAGCCAAGAGGGTAAAATGATGTATTTAAGGAAGTCTCAGCTTGGCGGCTTCTTCCTCGGGTGAATCATGTTGTGGGGCAACGCCCACGCCATGTTTGTAGGCAAGTTCGCCACCCAGCCATCCGGAGATTGAGATCAGAATCATTCCCAGAAACGAGAACAAAAAGGGAATGCGCAGGTGGGGGCCAAACCAATGCGATCCCACCCTCATCCGCAAGTAAAGGCTCAGTGCAAACACGATTAGAGCGATGATGTTCAAGCGAGCGTGCCAATCCGCGATTCGTTTGACCTGAGGGTCCTTAATACTCAGCCAGTCGATAATGCCGGGTATGGCCGCAGCTACGGCTCCCAGGCATCCGGCCGCCAACAGGAACTTAGAGATCAAAAACAGGCTGGCGCCGCGCCAGAAATAATAAAGAACGTCGGCCGCAAACGACGTGGACCAAAGACCGATAGGGAACGCTATTAGCATCGGATGGATAGGATGGCCTCCGATACTGGCTTTACTAGCCATAGGAACTCCTCCTTTCGGGAGAGCACGAGAGTTGTGATGTAAACGAGGAGTTGGCCGACAAACGACTCGACCGTAGAATTCATTTCGCCGTTATTCTGCTGCTGACCGGTGAAGGCGTCAAGCTTCAGGGGACCTTGGTAGTGGGCTAATTAAGTGGCCTTGGGTTAAAGAGTGTCTATGCGTTCAGTGGAGTAACGCTAAGCATCTGGAATCTTGTCCTTGTATTTGGAGCGCGGATAATACGTTGGGTTGTCCTGGTCAAGCGCCGTATGCCCTCGGCCAAAGTATTGTTGTTTTTGATGTGCGGCTATCTCCGTTGGCGTGGCGACATATTCGCGGGGAGCTTCGCCTTTGGGCATCGCAAGAAAGCCTACGAACATAAAAATAACATCGTGCGGCTGGGCGTCACACCACCACAGAGAACTACGCA
>Ga0137394_10001676_pt1 | contig 16259 bp, 18 predicted proteins | sample czobulk116metaG_FD_108278 | JGI IMG/M metagenome (GOLD analysis project Ga0137394, IMG submission 108278) | Vadose zone soil microbial communities from Angelo Coast Range Reserve, California, USA - czobulk1.16 metaG | ecosystem: Environmental > Terrestrial > Soil > Vadose zone | place: USA...
CCTCGACCTCTCCGGCGGCTTGATCATGGCCGAGGCGCTCATGCTCGAGCTGGGCAAGCAGATCGGCCGGCAGCGGGCCCACGACGCGGTGTACGACGCGGCGCAGGCCTCGGTGACTCAGAGGCGTCCATTCCGCGAGATGCTGGCCGAGGATCCTCACGTGAGCGCTCGTCTCACGACGCCGCAGGTCGATGCTCTGCTCGACCCCGCCCACTACACCGGTCTCTGCCGCCAGTTCGCCGAGCGCGGAGCCGCGACGGCGCGCAAGGTCGCCGCGACCATCGATCCAACCGCTTCCTCGAAGAGCGAGGCCGTATCCAAAAGCAGACATCCCTAGTGCGGGAGGCCCAGGAGCATCTGGGCGTTGTGGTGCAGGATCTTGTCGACGTCCTCGGTCGGCAGGCTCGACTCGCGGAGGTAGTGGAAGTTCTGCCGGTAGGTCTCGAACGCGAGCAAGACCGGGTAGTCGCTCCCCGCCACGAGGTGGTCGGCGCCGAACGCCTCCCATGCGCAAAGCAGCGCCGCCTGCGAGCCGTGGCCGACGATGTCGTAATGGAAGCGGCGGGCGGTCACGCTCGGGCGCTCCGGCAGATTCGGGTGCTGGCGCGGGGCCTGATTGTCGAGCCGCTGGAGCAGCATCGGGATGATGCCGCCCAGGTGCGGCACGACGTACTTGATGTTCGGGTAGCGCTCCGGCACGCGCCGCGCGATCAGGTGCAGGACGATCGCGCTGTCCTCGAGCGAGGCGCCGACGGAGACCGTGAAGCCGTAATCGTTGATCATGGGCGAGCAGATACCATTCTGGATCGGATGGTAGTTCAGCACGGTCCCGCGCCGGTTCATCTCCGCGTAGAGCGGCTCGAACTCGGATTCGGCGGTGGAGCGATCGAAGCAGGAGCAGGTCATCGACACGCCGAGCATGCCGAGCCGATCCAGCCCGCGCTCCATCTCGCGCAGCGAGGCGTCGATGTGGGGCAGCGGCAGCGAGACGACGGCGGAGAACCGGCTCGGGTACTTCGTGGCGAGCTCGGCGTAGCTGTCGTTGATGAGCCGCGCCGCCGCGACGGCATCGGCTTCTTTCTCGGCATACGGTGGGCTCGCGGCCGGCGAGAGGACCTGCATCTGCACCTCGGCCTCGTCCATCTGCTTGAGGCGCGTCGGGATGCCGGACGCGTCGTCGTTTCGCATCGGTCGCGCCGTGCTCGGTCGCGCGGCCTCCGGCAGGCTGCGTCCGCCGATGCGCAGAAGCATGTCGTTGTACTCCTTGGGGAAGTAGTGCGCGTGAATGTCGACGATCATCTGAGACTCCTCCGGGTCAGACTGCGGTGTAACCGCCGTCGATGAGCAGGTCGCTGCCCGTCATGAAGGCCGAGGCGTCGCTCGCGAGGTAGACGGCCGCGCGCGCGATCTCCTCGGGCAGGCCGAGGCGGCCGAGCAGGTGCTTGGGCCCCATCATCTTGCGCGCCTCGTCCATGTCCTTCCAGCGCCGGAGCATGCGTCGGGTCTCGATCGCGCCCGGCGAGATCGTGTTGGCGCGGATGCCTTGGGCCGCGTGGTCGGCGGCGAGCACCTTCGCGAGCTGGATCAAGGCGCCCTTGGTCGCGCAGTACGCCGGGCGCCCGGGCGAGGCGACCCGCCCGAGCTGCGAGGCGATGAGGATCACGCTGCCGCCGCCGCGCGCGATCATCGCCGGGATCGTGGCCTTGGCCATCAGGAACGCCCCCGTGAGGTTGATCCGGATCACGCGGTCCCAGGCGGCCTCGTCCATCTCCAGCACCGTGGCGGTCCGGTCGCTGTCGGCCGCGCCGTACATCAGGACGTCGAGGCCGCCGAAGCGCTGGACACTGGCAGCGACGGCGGCGCGGCAGCTCGCACCGTCCGTGACGTCGAGGTGCACCGGCAGCGCCTGCGCGCCGCCCTTCTCGATCTCGGCCGCGGTCGCCTTGGCGCCCGGCTCCTCGACATCGGCGCACGCCACGCGGGCGCCGGCCGCGGCGAAGGCGAGCGCGGTGGCGCGCCCGATCCCGTTGGCGGCGCCGACGACGATGGCGGTCTTCTTCTCGAGCGTGAACGCCGGGTCGGTCATTCCTGTCTCCTGTCGCCCGGCGCCTCGCGCCGGGCCCTGATCTCGACGTACGATAGCGCAACCATTCCCCGCCAGGAGGACGAACGCAAACATGCTGCCGACGCACGGACGCTATGACTACTCGAACATCACGAAACGGCCCGACTATAGCTGGCCGGGCGGACGCCGACTGGCCGTCTACGTCGCGCTCAACATCGAGGCCTTCGGCTTCGGGGTGGGCAAGGGCGCGGCCATCGCCCCGCCGGACCAGGCGCAGAGCCACAGCGTCTACAGCTGGCGGGACTACGGCAACCGCGTGGGTATCTGGCGTCTGTTCGAGCTGCTCGACGAGCTCCGGATGCCGGCCGAGGCCCAGATGAACACAGCGGTCTACGAGATGGCGCCGGACATCCCCGAGCGGTTGCGCGCGCGGGGCGACGAGATCCTCGGCCACGGCCTGACCAACTCCGACGAACAGGGTCAGCTGAGCGAGGACGCGGAGCGCGCGCTGATCGCGGGGGTCACGGCCACGATCGAGCGTCACGAAGGTGTCCGGCCGATCGGCTGGATGAGCCCCTGGCTCTCGAACAGCTCCGTCACGATGGATCTCCTGCAGGAGGCGGGTTACCGCTACGCGATGGACTGGACGATGGACGATCAACCCGTCTGGATCCGCACGCGCAAGGGCCGGATCCTCGCCATGCCGTACCCGATCGAGGTGAACGACACGCGGGGGATCGTCTGGTACCGCTACACCGCGGACGAGTTCGCCGACCTGATCGTCGACCAGTTCGACGAGATGCTCGAGCAGTCGGCCCGCCAGCCCCTCGTGTGCCCGATCTCGCTCCATCCGTTCGTGATCGGCCGTCCGTATCGCATCCGCCGGCTCCGCCGGGCTTTGCAGCACATCCTCGAGCGTCGCGACCTGGTCTGGCTGACGCGCCCCCGCGACATCTGCGTGCACATCGAGTCGCTGCCGGCCGGCATCATCCCGGGGAGTCAGCGCGGCGGTCGCTGAAAGTGGGGGAGGCCGGTGTGGGCGGTGAGGCCGCCGTCGACGACGATCGCGGCGCCGGTGATGAACGAGGCTTCGTCCGAGGCCAGGAAGAGCACGGTGCTCGCGATCTCGTCGGCTTCGCCGACGCGGCCGATCGGATGCACGGCGGCGTGCTGGCGTCGCAGGTCGTCGGCGCGCTCGCGGCCGAGAATCTGGATGCCACGCGTGTCGATGGCCCCGGGGCACACGCAGTTGACGCGGATGTGATGCCGGGCGTTCTCCAGCGCCGCCGAGCGGGTCAGGTTGATGACGCCGGCCTTCGCGGCGTTGTAGGAGGAGAGCCCGTAGTCGCCGCCCGTGCCGGAGACCGACGCGGTGTTGACGATGACGCCTTTGCCGCGGGCGCGCATGATCGGCAGGCAGTGCTTCATGCCGAGGAACACGCTGGTGAGGGTGACGGCGATCACGCGGTTCCAGCTCTCGAGGGTGATCTCGTCGAGCGGCGCCGGCTCCGCCAGCCCCGCGTTGTTGACCATGACGTCGAGCCGCCCGAACGAGTCGAGCGCCAGCTGCAGGGTGCGCCGCACCGCGCCGGGATCGGACGCGTCCATCTTGATGGCGGCGGCCCGGCCGCCGCTCGTCGTGATGCCGGACGCGACCGCGTCCGCGCGCGTGCCGCTGAGATCCGCGACCACCACCGCGGCGCCCTCCCCGGCGAAGCGCCGCGCCGTGGCGGCCCCGATCCCGGAGCCGCCCGCCGTGACGATCGCGACCTGGTCGGTGAATCGTCCGGGCATGTCGCTCCGCTCGCTAGGCGAACTGGTGGCGTCGCACGGCCGCTTCGTCCAGCTCGAGACCGAGACCGGGCGCCTGCGGTGCCAGGAGCTCGCCGCCCTCGACCCGCGGCATCGCCGCGAGGATGCCGGCCGATCGGGGCACGTACTCCACCATGTGGCCGTTCGGGACGGCCGAGAGCAAATGCACTTGAATCTCGGGCACCACGTGGCCGCACACCGGAACCCGGTGCGCGTGCGCCATCGCGGCGATCTTCCGCCACGGTGTCACGCCACCGACCCGGGCCAGGTCGAGAATGACCACGTCGACGGCCTGCGCCTCGAGGAGCCGCCGAAAGGCGTCCAGGTGATACAGGTGCTCCCCGGCCGCGATCGGGATCTCGAGCCGGCGCCGAAGCTCGGCGAGCCCGGTCACGTCGAGGTGGTGGACCGGATCCTCCAGCCAGGCGATGCCCGCGTCCTGAAGGACGCGGCCGGTGCGTCGCGCGCGAGCCAGCGACCAGCTCTCGACCGCGTCGACCATGATGCGGACGTCCGGACCGACGGCCTCGCGCACGGCGAGCACCCGGCGCGCCTCCATCTCCGGCGTCGCCTCCTTTCCGAGCCGCAGCTTCACGGCGCCGAAGCCGTTTTCGACGTGGCGCTTGGCCGAGGCCGCGAGCTCCGCGGGCGAGAGACTGACCCACAGGCCGTCGCTCGCGTACGTCGGGAGACGATCACGATACCCGCCGAGCAGACGATGCAGCGGCTGGCCGAGCGTCTTGCCGGCCGCGTCCCACACGGCGATGTCGAGCGGCGTCAGGGCGCAGTGGAGCAATCCCCCGGGCCCCACCCAGTCACCGCGTCGCGCCAGTCGGTCCCAGGCCGCCTCGGGCTCCAGCACGCTCATGCCGATGAGGTGCTCGCCCAGCTCGCGCGCGGCGTGGCCGATCGTCGTCATCAGATCCGGGCGCGGGTAGACGATGTAGCCGATCCCTTCGACCCCATCGGACGTGGTGATCCGGGCGAGCACGTGCCAGTTCGCGTCGACGGCTCGCCCGCCCGCCACGTAGGGACGATCGACGGGAACCCGCAATACGTTGACGGTGACCTGCGAGATCTTCACGCCGAGAGGATCCGCTCGCTGACGATGTAGCGCTTGTTGGAGGTGTAGGGTCGGACTTCCGGCTTCCAGCGCCCGATGTCCGAGGTGTCGTTCCAGAGCTTCGACATCGGCAGGTCGGTGCGCTCGACCTCGTAGGCGCAGAGGTAGCGCGGCTCCCCGTCGGCCGACGTCCGGTAGCGCACGGCGTTGACGGACCCGGGAAGCTTGAGCAGCAGCGGCAAGTGCTCGTTGTCGTACAGGTCGTTGAAGAGGGCCTCGCGGTGGCGCTCAACGTCCATCATGACCCAGAACACGTACGGGGTTTTCCCGGTGAGGGCCGCGCTCCCGCCCACCCACTCGTACTTGGTCAGATGGCGATTCATGGTGTGCGGGCGCACCGCGGTGGGCCAGCGTCCCGCCTCGCCGGCCGCCTTCCACGCCGCGCTGTCGAGGACGTTCAGCCCGTCCAGCTCGTAGGCGGCGAGGTAGCGCGGCTCCGTCGGTGAGGGCTGCCGGTAGCGGCTGGCCCGCCGCACCCCGGGCACAGCCCGGAGGTTGGGGACGTGCTCCCGGTCGTAAACGTCGTTGAAGGTGGCGTCGTGGTCGTGAGCCACGTCCATCCGGACCAGGTACAGCGCGTGAGTGCTCATGGAATCCCTCCTGGCGCGCTAGCATAGCCCACATGACCAGGGCGGGTGCGGCGCTCGTCATCATGGTGTTGGCGGCGGCGGCGCCGGCCGAGGCTCAGGATCTCGAGCCGAGAGCCTTCACCAATACGCCGGTCGGGATGAATTTCCTGATCCTCGGCTACGGCTACTCCCGGGGTGATGTGACGTTCGACTCGTCCGCGCCGATCACGGACGCCGAGCTCACCCTCCACAGCTCCATCCTCGGCTACGCGCGGGCGCTGGATGTGTGGGGTCGGGCGGGCAAGCTCGACGTGGTGCTGCCGTACGCGTGGGCGTCGGGGACCGCCAAGGTCGCCGGGCAGCCGCGGGATCGGGAGGTCTCCGGCTTCGCCGATCCTCGCGTTCGTTTCTCGGTGCTGCTGTACGGCGCGCCCGCCCTCTCGATGGCCGAGTTCACCGACTACAAGGCTGACCTCATCGTCGGCGCCAGCCTGGCGGTGACGGCGCCGCTCGGTCAGTACGACTCGGACAAGCTCGTGAATATCGGGACCAACCGCTGGTCATTCAAGCCGGAGGTAGGCATCTCCAAGACGCTCGGACCATGGACGCTGGAGCTGGAGACGAGCGTCACCTTCTACACGGACAACGACGATTTCCTGGGAGGCAAGACGCTCGAGAAGGAGCCTCTCTACGCCGTGCAGGGACACGTCATCTACCATACGCGCGTCGGTGTGTGGCTGGCCCTGGACACCACCTACTACGCGGGCGGGCGCACGACCATCGACGGCGAGCGCGGCGATCGGCAGGAGAACGTCCGCGTGGGCGGCACGCTCGCCATTCCGGTGAACCGATACCATTCGATCAAGCTCTACGCGAGCGGCGGCGCCGTGGCGCGCACGGGGGGCAACTTCACCACGGTCGGCATCGCCTGGCAGGTCCGCTGGGGCGGAGGGCTCTAGTCACCCCTTGACGGCGCCGGCGGTCATGCCCTTCACGAACCACTCCGACAGGAACAGGTAGAGGACGAGGACCGGCAGCGTGGCGATCATGAGGCCGGTGGCCAGCATGCCGATGTCCTGGTACTGATCCGAGACGAGGAACTGGATGGCGAGGGGCAGCGTCCGGATCTTCTGCTGGGTGATGAAGACCACGGCGTACAGGAACTCGTTCCAGAAGTAGATGAAGTTCAGGATGACCGTGGTGGCGACCGCCGGCAGCGCCATCGGGAACATCACGCGCCAGAACATCGCCCAGTCGCTGCACCCGTCGATGCGCGCGGCCTCCTCGAGCTCGGTGGGGATCTGGGCGAAGAACGCGCGGAGCAGGTAGATCGTCAGCGGGAGCTCGGTGACGACGTAGACGAGCACCAGGCCGGTGAGGGAGTTGAAGAGCCGGTACTGCACGAGGATCTGGAACAGGGACAGCAGCATGATCTGCGGCGGGAACATCACGGACAGAAAGATCAGCAGGAAGAGGGGCTCGCGCAGCGGAAAGCGGTAGCGCCGCCGGGCGAAGGCGAAGCCGGCCATGGCGCCGATGACGGTGACGATCAGCACGGAGGCGACCGAGACCACCGCGCTGTTCCTGAAGTAGACGTCGTATCCGAACTGGTTCCACGCCGCCGCGTACTTGCTCCAGTGCGCGGGCATCGGCAGGGCGTAGTGGCTGCGATAGATCTCGTCCGTCGTGCGCAGCGACATCATGGCCGTCCACACGTAGGGCCACGCCGAGAACACGGTGTAGGCGAGGACGGGCAGCAGCAGGAGCCAGCGGCCGAGGCGCCGGGGCACGCTCAGAACTCCAGCGCCTCGCGCCGCTGCAGCGTGCGCGTGAGGAGCAGCGTGAGGCCGAAGATGATGACGAACCAGATCACCGCGATGGCCGAGGGATAGCCGAGGTCGAGCGTCTTCCACTCGAAGGCGCGCTTGACGACGTAGGTCGCGACCGTCTCCGTGCCCCACATCGGACCACCCCGTGTCATGACCCACACCAGCGCGAACTGCTTCATCTTGCCGATGAAGTCCAGGATGGCGAGGTTGATGATGGTCGGCCACACGAGCGGGATCATGATGTGGAGCGTGCGCCGCCCGGCGCCGGCGCCATCCACGGTGGCCGCCTCCAGGTACTCGGCGGGAATCGCGTGGAGGGCGGCCAGGAGGACGACCATGTTGAAGCCGGCGAACATCCACGTGGTCACCAGGATGAGGGCGGGCAGGGCGGTGGCGGGGCTGGCCAGCCAGGCCTGCGCGTAGGCGCCGAGACCCACGGCGCGCAGGACGAGGTTCGCGATGCCCCAGTCGTAGTTGTAGACCCACAGCCAGATGACGCCGACCACCGGATACGACATCAGCACCGGGGTGAACCACACCGTCCGGAAGACCCGCGCGAAGGGCACGCGCGCGTACAGGGTGAGCGCCAGCACGAGGGCCAGCGGAATGTCCACGAGCGGTGCCACGACCCCCCACACCAGCGAGTTGCGCGCCGCCTTCCAGAAGACGTCGTCGGCGGTGAGAATCTCGCGGAAGTGCTCGAGCCCGACGTACTCGGTGAGCATGCCGAGATCCATCCGGAGCGTGTGGAAGCTGTTGTAGAAGGTGACGAGCACGGGATAGATGCAGAAGGCGGCGTAGAGGACGACGGTCGGCCCGAGAAAGACGGCGATCGTGCCCCACGGCCGGTGGGACCGAGAGGGGCGGCGGGCCAGGCTACTTGCCCTTGAGGCGAGCGTCCTCGAGCTTGGCCAGCGCCTCGTCGGCGCCGACGAGCTTGTTCGGGAGGCCCTGGTTCACGGTGGCCACGTAGGTGTCCCAGACGCCCGGCTTCATGACGAGCCGAACCTGCTGCGCCGTCAGGTCCACCCACCTGGTGCTCTTGTTCACGCGCCCGTATTCGTCGAAGTACCACTTCAACGGGCTGTCGATCCGCGCCAGGTCCGTCTTGAGTCCGGTCTGCACGCCGGTCTTCGCCATCCACATGTTGCCGATCTCGACGTCGGCGAACGCGTCGGCGACCTTGACCGCCAGGGCCAGGTTCGGGCTCTTGGCGGCGACGGAGAGCGACCCCGCCACGCCCAGGAACTTCTGACCGTGCCCCTTGCCGTCCTTCATCAGCGGATTGTTCAGCATGCCGAGCTCGAAGTCCTTGGGCTGGCCGCCCTTGTCGGGCGGCACGAAGGCGCGCCCCGTGTACCACGAGCCGACGGGGAACATGCAGGCTTTCTGCTCGGTGTGGAAGTACCGGTGCGCCTCCGCGAGCGTCATGCTGCTGAGGGTCTTGGCGTAGGCGCCGAGATCGATCAGCTCCTTGTAGTAGTGGAACACCTCGACCACCCGGGGATCCTTCCACGAGATCTCGCCGCGGAGCAGGCGCATGAACTCGTCGGCGCCGAGCTTGGAGGTGAGCAGCGCGTTCGGGATGTAATGCGCGGCCCAGTCCCGGTCGGAGGCACCGGTGGCGAAGGCCGCGTAGCCGGCCCTGGCGCATTTCGCGACGATCTCCTTGAATTGGTCTTGAGTGAAGGCGTAGCCGGCCGGCACCGCGATGCCCAGCTCCTTGAAGAGCTTCTTGTTGTAGTAGATCTCGTCCGATGCGGCCTCGACCGGAATGGCCCAGGTGCCCGTCTTGCCCCCGGCCCCCGGCCGCGTCCAGAACGATTTGCCGTAGGGCTCGATGTTCTCCCAGCGCACGCCGGTCGAGAGGTCGGCGAGCCAGCCGGCCGTCATGAACTCCGGAACGTCCATGTCGTAGTAGAAGACGTCGGGAAAGCCCGACCCGGCCGTGAACGCCGCCCGCAGCGCCGGCCACATGTTCTTCTTCTCGTAGAACGTGATCGTCACCGTGTGCCCGGGGTTCTTGGCCTCGAAGCGTCGCTTGGCCTCGAAGAGCACGGCCTTCTTGCTGTCCTCGATCGCCCAGTGGCTCCACCACTGGAGCTCGACCGCGTGCGCCGTGGCCGATCCGGCGAGCCACAGGCAGATTGCGAGCACGAAGGACCGCACGGACGTTCGCATGAGAAGGCCTCCTTGACGCAATCCTACTCTGCGAGCGCGAGTATACCGATGTTCGCGAATCGTGACCTGATTCGGTAGGATGGCGACAGGGAGCCACTATCGATGAGCGAGTGTAAGCACGGCTTGAGGCACGGCTGCTCGTACTGTCACGCCACCACGCCGACCGTGGTGCGGCAGATCCCGCCGAAGAAGCGGACCAAGGCCTCGGCCCTCTCGGAGAAGATGAACGACCGGATGACCGCCCTCAAGCGGCGGCTCCGCGAAATTCGGGGCGAGTAGGCCGCACGGGGCGCGGGAGCGGTCGAGGTAAAGGGGATGGCCATCACCTCTCCGCCGCGCGCCACCAAAGCCCCGTCACGCAGGGGGCGCGCGCGTCGGACCCGATTCGCGTCCGTCCGGCCGCTTTTTCGGTTCGGCCGCCGAGCATGGTGGGTCCTGCTGGCCCTGCCGCTGGCGCTCCGCATCCTCGTGGCCGCGGTCGTCATCGTGGCGGTGTGGTCAGCGGTGAACTGGGCGTACCAGGTGCTGCGTAAGCCGACCGAGCTGTTTTTCCCCGTGAGCGGCGCGCTGTCGAAGACGCCGCCCGAGACCTGGCGCCAGTACGGGTCGCTCTTTCGCGGGCATTCCACCGTCGTCATGACGCCCGAGCTCCTGGCCGCGCTGGCCCAGGTCGAAGGCGCGGGCAACCCGGTGGCCCGGACATACTGGCGGTGGCGCCTGACGTGGAATCCGTTCGAGCTCTACCAGCCGGCGTCGAGCGCGGTCGGGATGTACCAGATCACCACCCCGACGTTCCGAGAGGCGCGGCGCTTCTGCATCCACGACCACGTGGTGGTCGAGGATGGTCCCTGGCACGAGTGGCGGTCGTGCTGGTTTAACGGCCTCTACATGCGCGTCGTGCCGAGCCACGCGGTCGAGATGACGGCCGCGCTCCTGGATCGCAGCGTCACGGGCACGATGGCGCGCCAGCGGGTCGCCGCCGCCACGCTCCAGCAGAAACAGGATCTGGCCGCCATCATCCATCTCTGTGGCGCCGGGCCGGGCGACGCCTACGCGCGCCGCGGCTTCCGGCTGACTGCCGGCCAGAAGTGCGGCGACCACGACGTCCGTGGCTACCTGGCCCAGGTCAACGCGCTGAAGCGGCAGTTCGTCCGCCTGGCGGCCGCCGAGTCGCCCGGAGGCTGAGCGCGCCCGCCCGTCAGCCCCGCATCGCCGCCGCGTAGGCGTCGAGCCGCGGCAGCACGGCGTCGCGGGGCTCGGACGGCACGCCGAAGATCGCGCGCTCGACGCCGGCCGCCTCGAGCGCCTCCAGCCCCTGCTTCTTCGGCGGCGCGAAGAAGATGGACACCGGCGCCGATTTCGGGTCGCGGCCCGCCTTCTTCAACCGCTCGCGCAGCTCGGGGATCCGCTCGACGGGGTTCGTCTTCGGGCGCATGATCGGCATCCACCCGTCGCCGAACTCCACGACGCGATCGAACGTCGTGGCGCCGTCGCCGCCGATGAGGATGGGCGGGTGCGGCTTCTGGATCGGCTTCGGGTCGGCCCAGATCTTGTCGAACTTCACGAACTCACCGTGAAACTCCGCCTCGCGCTTGGTCCAGATCTCTTTCATCGCCAGCACGCGCTCGCGCAGGAGCCGCCACCGGCTCTTCCACGCGGTCCCGTGATTTTCCATCTCCTCGGCGTTCCACCCACCGCCGATGCCGAAGAGCACGCGGCCGCCCGACAACCGGTCGAGCGTCGCGACCTCCTTGGCCATGGTGATGGGATCGCGCTCGATGACCAGGCAGATGCCGGTGCCGAGCTTGAGCCGCTTGGTCGCCGCGGCCGCCGCCATCAACGACACGAAGGGGTCGTAGGACGACCAGTAGTCCCTCGGGAGCTCGCCGCCTCCGGGCCAGGGGCTCTGCCGGCTCGCCGGGATGTGCGTGTGCTCCGGGAACCACACCGACTCGAAGCCGCGCTCCTCGAGCGCCCGCGCCAGGTCGTCGGGGGCCATCGCGTACTCGGTGGGGAACATCACGACGCCGTAGTGCATGAAGACCTCCTTGAGTCGATGTAGCATACGCCGGGTGGCACCTCCTCGGCACGTCATCGTCTGCGGCGCCGGCGTCATGGGCGCGTCGGTGGCCTACTTCCTGGCCCACCGGGGCGTCGCCGTGACCGTCGTCGAGCGCTCGGGCGTGGCCTGCGCCGCGTCGGGCAAGTCCGGTGGGTTCCTGGCCCTGGACTGGTGCGACGGCACGCCGCTCGGCCCCCTGGCGCGGGCGAGCTTCGCGCTTCACGCCGAGCTGGCCACGAAGCTCGGCGCCGACTACGGCTACCGTCGCATGGACACCTTCATGCTGACCGCGCGCGAGCGTGGAGCGCTGAGTGGCGGCCATCGCGTCGCCGCGCCGCACTGGCTCGACGGCGCCGGCATCGTCACCGCGGCTCTCGGCTCCAGCGAGACCACCGCCCAGGTCACGCCCGCGCGTTTCACCACGGCCCTGCTCGACGCCGCGCAAGCTCGCGGGGCCAAGCTCCGTATCGCTGTCGTCGAGGCCGTGGCGCAGCGCGACGGCGCGGTCTGCGGCGTGATCACGACGAGCGGCGTGCCGCTCGAGGGCGACGCCGTCGTCCTGGCCATGGGACCCTGGACGGGTAGGGCGGCCGCAAGGCTGCCGCTCCCGAATGTCTACGGCCTCAAGGGCTACAGCGTGACCCTCGCCGCGGCCGACGTGCCCGCCCACGCGCTCTTCGTCGACTACCGTACCGCCGACGGCCGCGCCCTGGAGCCGGAGATCTTCCCGCGGCCCGACGGCGAGGTCTACGTGTGCGGGATGGCCGACCCGGCGCCGCTGCCGGATTCGCCGGACGCCGTCGAGGTGAGCGAAGCCTCCTGCGCCACGCTCGCGCGCGCGGCCGGCCGCGTGTCCACGGCGCTCGCCGCGGCCCGGATCGTGCGCCGGCAAGCCTGCTATCGTCCCGTCACCGACGACGGCCTGCCGCTCATCGGTCGCGTCCCCGGGGTGCGCGGCGCGTACGTCGCGACCGGCCACGGGCCGTGGGGCATCCTCAACGCGCCCGCCACCGGCCTGGCGATGGCCGAGCTGGTCGCGGACGGCGCTGCGTCCTCGGTGGATCTCCGGTCGTTCGACCCGGCGCGACTCCCGGCTAGACAGTGAGCGACTTCTTGCTCGCCGGCGTGCGCGTCATCGACGCGGCGAGTTTCATCGCCGGGCCGGTGGCGACGACCATCATGGCCGACCTGGGCGCCGACGTGATCAAGATCGAGCCGCCCGACGGCGACCCGTATCGTCACCGCACCGGCGGTCCCGGGGTGGCCGAGAGCCCTTACAACTATCGCTGGATCATCGACAACCGGACGAAGCGCGGCCTCGCGCTCGACTTGCGCGAGCCAGCCGGGCGCGCCGTGCTCCAGCGTCTGGTCGAGCGCGCCGACGTCTTCGTCACCAACACGCCGCTCGACTCGCGCGCGCGCCTCGGCGTTCGCTGGGTGGACCTGGCGCCCCTCAACCCGCGGCTCGTCTACGCGTCCATGACGGCGTACGGCGAGCGCGGTGACGAGGCGCCGCGGAGCGGCTTCGACGCGACGGCGCTGTGGGCGCGCACGGGCTTGATGGACCTCCTGAAGCCCTCCCCGGACTCGCCGCCCGCCCGCTCGCTGCCGGGCATGGGCGATCACCCCACGGGCGTCACGCTCTTCGCGGCGATCATGACCGCGCTCTACCGGCGCGCCCAGACAGGTCGCGGCACCATGGTCTCGACCTCGCTCATGGCCAACGGCCTCTGGTGGAACGCGATCCAGGTCCAGGCAGCGCTCTCCGGCGCGCGCGTCGAGCCGCGGCCGCCGCGCGAGGAGCCCGCGACCGCGCTCGCGAACCTCTATCGCTGCGCCGACGGTCGCTGGTTCCTTCTGAACGTGCTGAACGACGATCGCGACTGGCCGCACCTGCTCCGCGCGCTCGAGCGGCCCGACCTCGGCGACGACCCGCGCTTCGCCACCACACCCGCCCGGCGCGCCAACGCGAGGGCCCTCGTGTCCGTCCTGGACGGCGTATTCGCGTCGAGATCGTGGGCGGACTGGCGGGCGATTCTGAACCGTCATCGCCTCACCTTCGGTGAGATCGGCACCGTGGACGACGCGCGCGACGATCCGCAGATGGTCGCCAGCGGTGCCCTGGTGCCGTTCGACGACCCGCGGGCGGGCGCGCGGCTCACCGTGGCCAGTCCGCTCTGGCTCGAGGGCGTGGAGAAGGTGGCGCCGCGGTTTCCGCCGGAGCTCGGCGAGCACTCGGTGGAGATCCTGCGCGAGGCCGGCTACGGCGAGGCCGAGATCGGCGCGCTGCTCGCCGCGCGCGTCGTCGTGCAGGGCAAGAGCGCTTCCTGAGGCTCGCGTATCAGCGCGATCCGCGCCGGTCAGCCGAGCTTCACCCCGTATTTCTCGAGCGTGTCCGGGCGCAGCTCGAGACCGAGCCCCGGCGAGTCGGGGACCGCCATGAAGCCGTCGACGATCTTCGGGCGCTCGCGAAACAGCTCGAACCAGAGGGGATCGCGGCTCGGGTCGGCGAAGGACTCGAGGATGAAGCCGGTCGGGCTGGCCGCCACGGCGTGCACGTGGATCTGGGGATCGTGGTGCGCCGCGAGCGGCACCTGGTAGAGCTCGGCCATGACCGCCGCCTTGCGCCAGACCGTGAGCCCGCCCGCCCACGTGGAGTCGATGATCAGGTAGTCGACGAGACCTTCGGCCACCATCGTGCGCAGGCCGAAGGGCGTGAACTCCGTCTCGCCGGCGGAGATCGGCACGTCCACCTCCGCCTTCAGGCGGCGCAAAGCGTGGCGCTCGTCGTACCAGGGCATCGGGTCCTCGAGCCAGAAAATGTCGTGGGGCTCGCACAGCCTGGTGGCGCGGACCGCGGTCGGCAGGTCCCACCCCTGGTTCGCGTCGAGCATGATGGCCACGTCCTTGCCCACCGCCTTCCTGATGACGCCCACGCGCTCGGCGTCGGCCTCCGGCGGCAGGCCCGCCACCTTCACCTTCACGGTGCGATAGCCGTGCTCGAGATAGAGCGCCGCTTCGCGCCGCAGATCGTCCGGACGCTCACCGTCGCGGTAGTAGAAGCCGGTGACGTAGGCCGGCACGCGGGAGCGCAGCGCCCCGCCGAGCAGGGCGTGGACCGGTCGCTCCGTCGCCTTCCCCATGAGGTCCCAGAGCGCGATGTCGATGGCACTGATGGCCGTCACGAGCTGCCGCCGCTGGTGCGCCAGCGTCGGGATCCCCCGCACGCTCGTGTAGGTCAGGGCGAAGAGATCCTGCCAGATCCGCTCCACGCCGAACGGATCCTGGCCGACGACGAGGGGCGTGACCCGCTCGAGGATCTGGTTCACGGCCCGCATGCCCTCGGGACCTCCCTGCGCCAGGAAGGGACCGTGCGCCTCCCCGATCCCGACGAGCCCGGAGTCGGTCGTGAGCTTGACGATGAGCTCGCTCACCCGGCCGATCGTCGAGGTGGACGTGCGCACGGGCCGGGGCAGGGGCGCGGACAGAAAGTACGTATCGAGCGCTTTGATCTTCATCTCGTCGCCTCCGCGGGCGATGATACCGAATCGCGGGCCCGCTGGTGATCTTCGTTGATCGTATGCATTGTTCGTGCATAATCGTCTGCATATGAGAACCACGTTGAACATCGACGACGAGCTGATCCGGGAGGCCGGGCGCCTGACCGGACTCCACGCGAAAACCGACGTGATTCACGAGGGCCTGCGCGCGTTGATCACCCGGGAAAGCGCTCGCCGGCTCGCGGCCCTCGGGGGAAGGCTCACGGCGGCCAAGGCCCCGCCCCGCCGCCGCTCGAGGCGGCCGCGCTGATGCTCGTCGACACGTCCGTCTGGATCGACCACTTTCACCGCCCGCACTCCGCCCTCGTCGACGCCCTCGAGCGCGGCGACGCCGAATGCCACGACTGCGTCCTCGGCGAGCTGGCATGTGGCACGCTGCCTCGCCGCGATGAGGTCCTGGCGCTCATGCGGGCCCTGCCACGCATCTCCCCGGTCGCCCATGACGAGGCGATGACGCTTGTCGCGCAACGCCGACTCTGGGGGCGTGGGCTGGGATGGGTGGACGTCAGTCTTCTCGCAGCAGCCCTCGTGGCCGGCGCCCGCCTCTGGACGATGGATCGCAGGCTACTGAAGGTCGCTCACGATCTCGGTGTCGCCTGGGAGGCTCCATGAGTCCATGCTTCGTCCGCTCAGTGATCGCGCTGGCGTTGCTGCTCACCGCCCTCTCCGGGGCCGCCATCGCCGCTCCAGAAGGCACGCTGACCTGGGGTGTGCACGTCACCCTGGCCACGCGCTGGCTCGACCCGAGCGACACCGAGGCGTTCATCACGCCGTTCATGGTGCTGTACGCCATCCACGACGCGCTGGTGAAGCCGATGCCGGCCGGGGACAACACGCCGAGCCTGGCCGAATCGTGGACGGTGTCGAAGGACGGGCTCACCTACGAGTTCGTCCTGCGCAAGGGCCTGAAGTTCCACAACGGCGATGCGGTGATCGCGGACGACGTCAAGTTCTCGTTCGACCGCTACCACGGCGCCGGGGCCAAGAGGAGATCGGGATCCGCACGCGCATGCGCACGATGGAGCGCGCCGCGTTTCTCACGGCGTGGCGCGAGCACA
>Ga0137394_10001677_pt1 | contig 16251 bp, 14 predicted proteins | sample czobulk116metaG_FD_108278 | JGI IMG/M metagenome (GOLD analysis project Ga0137394, IMG submission 108278) | Vadose zone soil microbial communities from Angelo Coast Range Reserve, California, USA - czobulk1.16 metaG | ecosystem: Environmental > Terrestrial > Soil > Vadose zone | place: USA...
CAAAACGACTGGATTCACCCGACTGCTGGCGGCCACTACGCCCGCACCGACCAGTGCTCCGGTGAGGCCATGCGTGGTGGAGATAGGAAAGCCCAACAATGTCGCGAGCATTACCGTCGCTCCCGCTCCGAACGCGACAGGCAAAACGAATTGCGGCGACCCGACCAGCGCATCTGGAACGAGGCCTTTGCCGGAGAACTTTTTGAGCAGGGCCTGGGCGAGAAAGGCCGCGGCAATGCTGCCCGCAAAGGTGGTGACCGTCGCCCAGGTAATGGCGGTGCGATAGCCGCAGGTGCGGCTGCCAAAAAGACTGGCGACGCCTTTAAAGTTGTCGTTCGCCCCGTTTGAGTAGGCCAGGAAAGAGGCGGCGACAAACAGGAATGTGAGTGTCATAGCAGGAGAATAAAAGTGGTGTTCAGGAACACATGCGCATTGACGCATGTATTGTTTCAGGCGGCAAGACCTATTTCAGTGCGCGGGGCGGCTGTTTGTCGAAACGAAAGACGCAGCATCCGAGGTCGAGGGCCTTGCGATTACGGGTCAACTTCCTGCGGAAAGCGACCGCGACGGAGCATTCAACCATTTTCCCGCGTTTTGCCGTTTCAACGATTCCAGCTTCGCGAAGGACGCGGAGGTGCTTGGAAACGTTGTATTGCGAGACAGCGAGGATATCCGTGAGTTCGCTCACGGTCATCTTCTGCGAGAGCAGTTCACGCACGATTCGCCAGCGAGTCTGGTCCGCAAGCGCCTTCAACCATGGAATGCAACTGAGTTCAGCGACCACGGACATAGCAATCCATAGTCGGTAATGTTTGGCGATGTGAAACGGTCGCCAGAAGGAATGTTCTTGTTCTGCTCAGCCAACTGCGCCAGCGCCATTATTGCGGTGAGAGGTGATTCGCCCGGTCTTTTTCGATAGTGACTGGATTCAATTCGCCAAGGGCTCGCTGGAGTGAATATTGAGCTTTGTTGAATTCGGCTACGATTGTGAGGTAATCGAGGCGGGCGCGAGTGAGGTCCTGTTCGGACTGGATGTTTTCGAGGACGGCTCCGATGGCGAATTCTTTTCGTTGCTGGGTAAGGCGCAGTGATTGATCGGCGGCGGTGAGGGCACGGCGCGCGGTGGCGAGTTGTTCTGCAAGCGAAGAGACGCGGGCATGCGCTTCCGTGACCTGCCGGATGATTTCGTCGGCGAGTTTCTGCGTGTTTAGTTGAGCGATATTCAAGCGGGCATCGGCAGCGCGAATGCGGCCGCGGTCAAATAATCCGCCAGGACCGATGCGCCAGCCCAGTGTGACCTGGTAATCCTGGGAGCTGCCGAAGGTATGGTCGCCACGATCTTTTCCTCCACCCAGGCCTCCGGCGAAGAGTTGCGCCCCTACGGTGGGGATGTAGGGACCGTAAACGACGCCCTTCCTGGCGTCGCGGGCGGCGGCGAGGGCGAAATGGGTTTGCGCGATTTCGGGATGGGAGGCAAGGGCCTTTGCGATGAGCGTCTCGAGGGACGTGTTGGTATTCACTATCTGCAAGGGAAGTAATTCGCTGCTGGCGGTTACCAACTTGAGGCCTGAGTCCAAATGGAGGATTTGCGCGAGACGAGCGCCGGCGGTTTGTTGGTACTCGGCAGCCTGGTGAAGGACGAGCAGGTTTTTCTCGAGCTGCACCTGGGCCCGGAGAGCGTCGCCTTTAAAAGCGATGCCAGCGTCGACCGCGCGCTGGGTTTGATCGAGGTATTCCCGTGAGATCCGTTGGGCTTCGGCGGCAACGCTGATGGAGGCCTGCGCGCGTGCCAGGTCGAAATAGCCGGCAGCGGCATTGAAGAGGGTTTCCTGCTGCTGTGTTTGAAGGGCGAACGCGGCGGCTTTGACGAGTTGCTTTGAAGCCAGGTTTTTGTAGATGGCATCACCCAAGTCGACCTGCGCGTTGAGGGTTGGGCCGACTGTGTAGGATTCCTTATCGGTATTTATGATGTTGCCTTCGACGGTTTGCACGAGGTCTTCGTGACGGCGATAGCTGAGGCCAGGCGCGAGCCAAGGGAAAAACTGCCACTGCGCACTCTCGCGATTCGCTTTGGCTTCGAACAACTTCTCCTGGGCGATTTTTACATCGAGGCTGCGGGCCCCAGCAAGTTTTAGAGCAGAGGGCAAGTCAATGAGGGCGACGCCGTTGGAAAGAACGAGATCAATTGGCCGTTCTTGCGAAGCGGCGAAAGTTGACGCGTTAAGGGCGAAAAAGGGGAGAAGGAATCCAAGCGGAGCAAGATATTTCACTTGGCCTCCTTACCGGTGACAGGTTGGCCGTCGGCAAGGGCCAATTTTCCGACAAGAATAATAGCGTCATCGCTGCCTGCACCTTCGAGGATCTCTACCGAGACACCATCTTCGAAACCGGTTTTAACGGGAGATTTCCTGGCCTTGCCGTCCACGAACTTGAAGACAGAAGTCTTCACTTTCTCGACCAGGAGGGCTTCCACAGGAATCAGGAGAGTATCCGATTTGTGGTCGATGCCGACCTTTGCGGTCAGAAACATCCCCGGGCGAAGTTCATGGGTAGCGTTTTCGAGTTCGACTTCGGTAGCCATGGTTTTTGACATGTCGTCGAGAGCATCGGCAAAGCGGGTAATTTTGCCGGAAAACTTTTTGCCGACGAATTCGTCCAATTTGAGTTCCACTGGAAGGTCTTTTTTGACGTAGAGGGCCTCGGCTTGGGGAATGGCAACCTCAATCCTGAGGCGGCTGTTGTCCATCAAGGTCAAGAGAGCAGCGTTTTGAGGTGCGCCAGAGGTAGCGGCGGGGATCAATGCTCCCGGGTCGGCCCACCGACGCGTGATGGTCCCTGAAAAGGGGGCGACGATCCTGCAATAACGGAGCAGCGTTTCGTTTCGTTTGAGGTTGGCTGCGGCGACTTCATACTTCGATCTGGCGAGGTCGACGGTTAAAGGAACAATCAGATCGGGCGCTTTCTTTTGGGCGTCATCCAAGCGGTGCAGGTCGGTCTTGGCGACGTCGACTTCGGCCTGGAGACGCGATTGGTCGGCGAGGAGTTCCGGGGCTTCGAGCTCAGCGAGGAGGTCGCCCTCTTTGACTTGATCGCCGCGATCGACGGAGATGGTTTTAAGGTAGCCCGCCACCTTGGCATGAAGAGTGACCTGCTGATAGGGACGGATAGTGGCGGGCAATGTGATGTAGCGAGTGATTGGTCCGCGTGTTGGGTGGGCAACCTGGACTTGGACCGACGGTAAAGGTGGCTGTGCGGCGTGAGGTCGGGAACGATCACACGCCGTGAGCAATAGGCTGGCGAGCAGGATGGCGGAGAGTGTGGATTTCATTCAGGAGAATCGCTTGCTATTTGGAAGGGGAATCCTCCTCCGCCTCCCAACCGATGATCAACCCATCAGGAAGACGAACGAGGCGGGAGGTGGCCGTTTGGGTTCCGGTGCTGAGTTCGCTGCCATCGAGATGAACGAAGGTTGCTTTGCCCGGTTGAATGACGATTGGAACCGTGACGGCGCCAAATGCCGCGGCGGCGGCGGTTATCTTGTATTTGCCCGGGGCGAGCGGAACAGTGGCGGGATCGCCGATGTGAGTTCCTATCTGGTTGTAAACGCGTTTGAGAAGTTTTCCATTGAGGGAGTAGATGTTATATCCTGAATGGTGGAGTTGATCCACGTCGGGATTTTCGCCGTGAATATCCAAGGCCGAGAAAACAACCAAGGCGCCGTTTGGCGACGATCCGCGCGCGACTGATGGAGGAGGTCCGACTGGGACGGTGGTGATGGACTCACGATGCGAAGCGCAGGCGGAGAGGACGCATGCGAGAGCTATCAAGGAGCTGAGATGGCGTAGCGTCATCGGATGGTTTACGAATGCGTTTCGGGAGTTGCAGAAACAAAGTGCCGGCTGGCCGGGTCTCGCGGGTCAATCGAGGCGGAGTGCTGAGTAGCCCGGCGCTGAACGATGGCAAAAAGAGCGGGGACCATGAGCAGAGTTGCCAGGGTCGAGGCGGCGAGACCGCCGAGGACAGCGCGACCCAAGGGGGCGGTTTGTTCGCCGCCCTCGCCCACTCCGAGAGCCATGGGCAACATTCCGGCCATCATAGCGAAGCTCGTCATCAATATAGGCCGGAGGCGCGAGCGGGCGCCCTCGATGGCAGCCGCAAGAGAGTCGCCGCCTTCGCGTCGAGACCGCTCGGCAAAAGTAACGAGGAGGATCGCATTCGCGACAGAAACGCCAATCGCCATGATGGCGCCCATAAAGGATTGAATGTTCAGCGTCGAGCCAAAGAACCACAAGGCCAGAACGACGCCGGCAATGACGGCCGGAACTGTGGAAATGACGACAAGAGACAAGCGGATGGATTGAAAGTTTGCTGCGAGGATCAGGAGAATGACGGCGATAGACAGAAGCAGGCCCTTTTGGAGACCATCGAGCATTTCGCGAAGGGGAGCAATTTGGCCGCGGACATTGACCGTGACGCGAGGAGGAGGAGCGCCGACCTGGTCGATGGCCTGTGCAATGCGGCGAGACACACGACCGAGGTCTTCACCCATGACATTGGCAGTAAGGCTAACCTGGCGCTGCATGTTGTAGCGGTCGTATTGACCAATAGCGCTGTTCTGGCGAAGGCTCGCGACCGTGCGGAGGAGCATGGAGTCGCCCGGCTTGAAAGCGACCGGGATGTTTCGCATTTCCTCGACGGAATTCATGCGGGCCTGCGGAATCTCGACCTGGACCTGGTAGCCGACACCACTATTGGGGTCGGCCCAGAAGACCGGCGAAGTGTAGCGACTCGACGAAGTGGCCGCCACGACGGACCGGGCGATGTCGGCAGTAGTCACGCCCATCAAGCCGGCCTGTTCGCGGTTCACGTTGACTTCGACGGTTGGATAATCCAGGGCCTGCTCGAACTGCAAGTCACGTAGCGAGGGGATTTGGGCAAGTGCCGCCTGCAATTTGTCGGCATGTTCACGGTTAGCGGCGAGATTCGGTCCACTGACAGAGACCTCGATCGGCGTTCGTGATCCCAGGCTCATGACGCGACTGACAATATCGCTTGGTTCGAACGATATTTTGACCTGTGGCATCGATTCGGCCAGAGAGGCGCGCAGTCGTTCCTTAAGCTTCTCAATGGGAATGGTCATGCCTGATCTAAATTGGACCTGGAGGACGGCCTCCTCCGGCCCACTGGTCCAAAGATAGATAGTGTTGATCGGAAAATTCGGCGGTTGAACGCCGACAAAGCCGAGAGAGAGTTGGAGGTTTGTGGCGCCGACCTCGGATTCAATTGCGTGGAGGACATTGCTGGAAATCAGTTCGGTTCGTTCAATGCGAGTGCCGGCCGGGGCGCGGAGGCGCAATTGCAACTGCCCTACTTCGACTGCGGGAAAAATTTCGGTACCAAGCCGTGCTCCAACAACCCAGATGACCGCCATGGCCATCGCCAGGGAGAAAATGACGACGGGCCAGCGCAAGCGGATGAGCCCTGTGGTCAAACGGGCGTAATGTGATTGAAGTTTCGAGAAAAAGGTTTTTTGAGCGCGGTCTGGAGAATGTTCGGCGCGCAACAGCCATGTGGCGAGGACGGGAACCATCGTCGTTGATAGCAGGTAGGAGGCGAGCATGGAGAAACCGACTGCCAGGGAAAGAGGGACGAACAGAGCCTTTCCAGCGCCGGTCATGAAGAATGCCGGAATAAAAACAGCGACGACGCTGAGCATGGCCAAGAGGCGGGGCAGAGCGGTCTCGACGGTTGCGTCGTAAGCGGCCACGGCGATGGGTTGGCCGCGCGCAAGGTGCGCGTGAATGTTCTCGATGGTAACGGTGGCCTCATCGACCAGGATGCCGACAGCGAGGGCGAGTCCGCCAAGGGTCATGAGGTTGACCGTTTGACCGGTTAACCAGAGGCCGAGGAGACCGGCAAGCAAGGCCAATGGAATATTCAGGAGAACTACCAGTGCGCTGCGCCAATCGCGTAGGAAAATCATGATCATGAGTCCCGTAAAAACGGCGCCGAGCAACCCTTCCAGGGCCAACCCGCGAATAGCGCGCGTGACATAAGGCGACTGATCGAAGTCGTAACCGACCTTCATGCCGTCAGGCAAAACGGCTTGAAATTTGGGGAGATTGTCCTTCACCAGTTTGACCACGCTGAGCGTCGATGCGTCGGCCCGTTTGGTAACCGGGATATAAACTGTACGGCGGCCGTTGACCAGCGCGTAACCAGTGGCGATGTCGGCGGCGTCCTCGACTTTGCCGATATCGCGGATAAATACCGTTGGATAAACGCCGGTGCGGATCGGTACGCTTTCGAGATCTTTGATGTTCTTGACGACAGCGTTCATCGGAACGGACGGAATCATATCGCCGATACGAACGTTTCCAGAAGGGGTGATGGTGTTGGCGGTGGCGATGGCTTTGACGACTTCATCCGGCGACATGTTGTAGGCGCGCAAACGATCCGGATTTGCGCGAATCACGATGGACCGAGCGCTCCCCCCGAAAGGCGGAGGAGCAGAGACTCCTGGAAGGGTGGCAAAGAGGGGGCGAACGCGGTTCAGGGCGGCGTCCTGCAGTTCAGGCACGGTGTGACTATCACTGGAAAAAACAAGGTTTCCGACCGGCACGCTTCCGGCGTCAAAGCGCATGACGAAAGGGGGAACTGTTCCCGGGGGCATGAATGCGCGGGCACGGTTGACCTGAGCGATGGTTTCGGCGAGAGCCTGGGACATATCGGTACCAGGATGGAATTGAAGCTTGATCAAGGCGATGCCTTGGATGGACTTAGATTCGACGTGCTCGATCCCGGTGATGTAGAGGAAGTGATACTCGTAATAGTAGGTGAGATACTCCTCCATCTGTTCGGCATCCATCCCGCCAAAGGGTTGAGCCACGTAGATCGTGGGAATATTGAGAGTTGGGAAAATGTCTCGCGCCATTTGGCGCAAGGCAAACAGTGCGAGAAGGACGACCGCGATGACGGCGACGAGCACGGTGAGCGGCCGTCGCATTGAAGAACGAACGAGATTCATTGATTCGTTGACGTTTCCATTCGTTTACGAAAGGTTTATTTCGTTTTATCTGAAATATCTATTACAGTACCGGGTGTTGGTTTCAAATGAAATCTGAGACATGGCTTTTGCTCCTATACGGGCTGCCGACGAAGCGGAACAGCGCTCGGGTGAGTCTTTGGAGGAAATTAAAGAAGGTTGGGGCGGTTCAACTGAAAACGTCGGCGTATCTTCTGCCTGATCGGTCCGACCATTATGAGCGGTTCCAGTGGCTGGCCAAACAGATCCAGGACGACGGGGGGGAAGCGACGCTCATCCGAGTGCCGGAAATAGAAGGATTGTCGCAGCGACAGATCGTGCAGTTGTTTAACGACGCACGCGCGGAAGCGTACAGGGCGTTGATGGACGAGCTGCGAAAAACCCTGGGAGGCAAGGCAAAGAATAGGGAGATCGATGGCGAAGTGGAAAGGTTTCGACGGGATTTGGGACAGATCAAGCAAGTGGATTTCTTCAACTGCCGGATAGCAACGGAGGCAGAGAAGCTGATACGCGAGGCGGGCCGTGAAGAGTTACGAAGCGAGGGCAACAAAGGGAACACGTCGATTCACCGGCGAAAGTTTCAAGGCAAAAGGTGGCTCACACGCCCGAGACCTGGAATAGACCGGGTCGGTTCTGCCTGGTTGATTCGGAAGTTTATCGATCAAAAAGCGAGGTTTGTGTTTGCTGATAAACCGTCCGAATTCCCGCAAGCAATTCCGTTCGACATGTATGGGGTGGAGTTTTCGCATCACGGCGAGGACTGCACGTTTGAAACGCTTCAGAAACGATTTGGTATCCAGGACAAAGCTCTCGAGGAAATGGCAGAGATGGTCCACGACGCAGATTTGGAAGATGGCAAATTTCAACGATCTGAGTGCATCGGCGTCGATAGAATCCTGAAAGGATGGGCCAGGGCAGGTTGGAGCGATCAAAAGTTGCTTCGAAAAGGCGGTGAATGTTTCGAAGCGCTATATCAGCAATTGAAAAAATAATGAACCTGCCAGTTCCATGAACGGATCGGCACGACGATTCCTATCGGCGCAGATGTGTGTCTGCACATGCCTGACTTTGCTTTTTGCCGGCGCGCCAACCGCCCTGGCAAAGCCAGCCAGGGTCATCGTGCTGCGGCACGCGGAGAAGCCCGCGGAGGAGAACAATGTCCATCTTTCGCCGCGCGGGCGTTTGCGGGCGCAAGCGCAGGTGCGCCTTTTCTCCGAACGTCTGGGAATCAATTCCACCAACCCGCCGGCCGCTCTGTTTGCTACTCTGCCCGTGTCACAATCCGTCAGCGAATCAATAACGAAGGAGACTGCGGCCGCGCGATTAGGCTAGGTCGACACGAAAGGAAACTATGCAAAGCTGGTTTTTATACGCAATGATAGCCGCAATTCTTTACGGACTTCATCAAATTTTCACGAAAATGGCTTCTGAGCGGATCAGTGATGGGTTGGGGGGATTCGTGGTGGAAGGAAGCGCAGCCCTGACGATTCTGCTCTACCTGGCATATCTCTGGTTTGGCAGGAAGTGGAATCAAACGTGGTCGCCTTCCGGGGTGTTTTACTCGGCGCTCACCGGGATATGTGTGGGCGCGGGGACGATTGTGTTCTTTTTGCTTTTTCAGAAGGGCGGACCACTTTCGGCTGTTCCTATGGTCCTGGCGGGAGGAGCGGCGGTAATGGCCATCGCAGGCTTTCTCTTTTTTAAGGAGCCGGTCTCCTGGTCGCGCCTATTGGGGGTCGCGTTCGCACTTATTGGCTTGTTTCTATTACGCTCTCCTGCTGGGAAATAGCCTCGGTCGCCCGGCTTTTCCAATCTCGTTATCGCGTCGTCTCACCCTGAAGAATGCCTGTTACCTTTCACTCTTTTCGGTTCTGAAGAGAGTGGAAGGCGCTCAGATGAGCGAAACTCCCTGAAGTTAACCGGAAACACAGGCTGTCCGCCTGATCGAATAGAAAAGACAAGTTATGAAATATTCCTTCTTCACCTCCAGCGCCTCGCGTCGCTCTTGCATGCAGTTCGCCCTCGGGGCAGCTTCCCTGCTGCTTATCGCATCTTCTCCCGTTTTGCGGGCCGACGGCGATGACAATGATGAGGACCATAAGCGTCCGCCAGTGGTGCCTGCCAACTTGCAGGTTCCCGAGGGAAATAGAGTCGTCTGGCACGTTTACGCGGTGGGAGTGCAAATCTATACGTGGCAGAATATCTCGTCCACCGACGTTCCCCAATACGCCTGGGTCTTCAAAGCCCCGGAAGCCATCCTATATGACAGCGAAGGGCAAGCGCTCGGGATCCACTATGCGGGTCCCACCTGGGAAAACGAAAATGGCTTGGTCAAAGGCGCGGTCCTGCAGCGCGCAAACTCTCCCGATCCGAACGCGATTCCCTGGCTGCTCCTTCAAGCGGTGGCGCATGACGGTCATGGTATTCTCTCGCGCGTAAGTTACATCCAGCGCGTAAACACCGCGGGCGGCAAGGCCCCGGCCGCCGGCGCGGGTGATTCGCATGTCGTCGGTGAAGAACTTCGAGTTCCTTACACAGCCGAATACTACTTCTATCGAGCCCAGAATTAATCCGGCAATGATAGTTGCGGCAGGACTGTTGCCCAGGAGCGGCAACAGTCCTGAATGTTTTTTAGTCTTACGTTTTTTCACTCGTTCTTGCCAGAGGGCAGAGTTCAGAGTTTCTTCTTCTAAGTTGAAAGTCGTCAAATTTGTCCTGATTTGCCTGTGGCTCACTTCGGCCCAGGTTCTTTGTCTTGAGGGGGCCGACTTCAGTTCGGCTTACATCTCCGAGTTCCTCTTGGATAATCAGCGCGGCTTGAAAGATGACGACGGCGAGCACTCTGGATGGATCGAGCTCTACAATCCAACCGCGGGGACGATCAATCTGAGCGGCTGGTCCTTAACCGATAACCGTACTAACCTGACCAAATGGCGTTTCCCGCGGGTGGGCCTGCTGCCGGATAAATACCTCCTGGTGTTTGCTTCGGGCAAGAACCGCACCAATGATCTTGTTCACCTTCACACCAACTTCCGCTTGAAGAAAGAAGGCGGCTATCTCGGGTTAATCGGCCCGACGACAAATATTATTTCCGAATTCTCGCCGAATTACCCGAAGCAGACCGAGGATGTTTCCTACGGTCGTGTCCGAGCTGAACCGGCTCTGGCTGGCCCGATGCTGCGCCCGACCCCCGGCGGACCCAATCCGACGAGTGGACCCGGATTTGCAGCCCAGGTCGCCTTCTCGCGGCCTGGCGGCAACTTTGCGGAGCCGTTCAATGTGCAGCTCTTGAGCCTCTCCAGCAATGGACTCGTCCGCTATACATTGGACGGCACTCTGCCGACCAGCGCTTCGCCGGTCTATGGCGCTCCATTGCGAATCACAAACACCACCTACATCCGCGCGCGCAGTTATCAGGAAGGACTGTTTCCCGGGCCTCCTCACAGCGAGGCTTATGTGAAACTCTCGCCCAACGCGTTCGCGTTTACTTCCTCCTTGCCGCTGCTCGTGCTGGATACTTTCGGCAAAAACGTCGCCGTCTCGTCTCACGGCTCTTTCGTCCACGTTTCTGTACATGAGCCGGTCAATGGAAGAGTCTCCCTCACGAGCCCGCCCACTCTTAGCACTCGCGCGGGCTTCCGCGTCCGTGGTTCGACTTCGTCCGGATTCCCACAATCTCCATTTGCGGTCAAATTCGTGGATGACTTCAATGAAGAGGAACATCTCTCCGCCGCCGGCTTGCCGGCCGATTCGGATTGGGTCCTCTACGCCCCGAATGCCTACGATCCAGTGATGATTCACAATCCTTTTGTGCATCAACTCAGCCGTGATATCGGCCGCTATTCACCCCGAACCCGCTTTGTAGAGGTCTTTGTGGTGCGAAATAATGGGCCGGTGCTGGACAGCGACTACAATGGTGTCTACGTGCTCACCGAAAAAATCAAGATCGGCAAGAACCGGGTTAATATCGATCATATCGGGCCCGAGGATTTGAAAGTGCCGAATGTCACCGGCGGGTATCTGCTGAAGTTCGATCGGGTGGGCCCTGGCGAGAGTGGTTTCTTCGGCACCGGCGAACGGGGCCTGGTCTATGTGGAACCAAAAGAGCAGACCATCACCCTGCCCCAGCGCGACCCGCAACGCGAGTATCTGAAAAAGTTTTTCAGCGAGTTCGATCGCGCGCTCAGTGGTCTGGACTGGAAGGATCCGGCCCACGGCTACCGCGCCTACCTCGATGTGGATGCCGCGATTGATTTCCACGTGCTAGAAGTCCTCAGCGGGAACGTCGACGCCATGGTCCTGAGCACCTATTTTCAGAAGCCCAGAAATGGCAAGATCGTCTTCGGTCCGCACTGGGACTTTGATCGCGCGCTCGGTTCGACCGATGGCCGTGACGACAATCCTCGCCATTGGAGCACCGGCCCATTTTTTGGCGGCGAGTGGTGGCCGCGTCTTTTCAGTGATGTGGATTTTTGGCAGCTATGGGTGGATCGCTGGCAGGAGTTGCGTCGCACCCATTTTTCGCTCTCGAATCTCAATGGCCTGATCGATCGGCTGTGCGATGAATTGCGCGAGGCGCAACCACGCGAGTACAGGAAATGGGGCTTGCAACCGCGCGGCGGCAGCTATCAAAGCGAGATCGATCTCATGAAGTTCTGGTTGTCCAACCGCGTCGACTTCATCGACCAGCAACTCGTGCAACCGCCCCGCCTTCGTGCTGAGGGCGGCCGTGGGTCGGCAGGTTTTCTCCTCACGATAACGGCCGCAACCAATGCGAGCGTCTACTATACCCTTGACGGCTCTGACCCGCGTTTGCCGCAAGGAGGAATTTCATCGAACGCGTTGATTTACGCCCGGCCAATTGAACTCAAGAAGAACGACCGAATCATCGCGAGGGCCCGCGACCCGAACCAGCAACAAAGCGGCGGACCCCCCACCTCTACGTCATGGTCTGGAACGGTCACGACGAAATCCTTGACGACAACAAATCAGCGGAGGCCTTGAGACTCTCCGCTCCTTGACGTGGCTTGAGAACTGCTACCTCCTGATTCGTGAGAGAGTTCAACAGCCTGGCAAAGCGAGTCATGCCATTTCGTACAACGGTTCTCTTGGCGTGCGCATGTTTTGCCACTACCGCTTGCTCCCCGCGCCTGAAGCCCGAAGGGATTTATACTTTTTCCTCAAGTGGCGTTTCCGAGAAACTTGAACTCCAATCCAGCGGCGCTTTCACGCAAACGATTTCGGATGCGGGCATCCTCTACACTAACGCGGGCCGATGGACTCTCCAAAACGGCACAATCTTAAGCTTCGGCCCTTTTCTCGTTCGCTTCGATACGCGCTCTGAACGGATGATCGCTCCTACCGAATACTCCCTTTACTCGGGGCGCATTGAGCAGAGCGGTGCTCTGGTCGTGTTCGATGACGAAGGAAAATATTACATTGGCCGCCAGGCTCCTTGAACATTGCATGATAGAACAAATTCAAAAACGTGGAATTCCTGACGGTCGAGCGACTTGAAACTGCTGATTCTAATAATGCAAAAGCCATTCCGACAATGCTTCTTCAAATGCTAACGCTGAAGCGCGGCTGCTTAATTGCCATTCTATTGTTTGTACTTTGGATTCTGATCCTAGGTGTCTGGATGCTTGTTGGACCTACCATGACATCAGCCCACCGCCTAACCGTTTACACTGGATCAAACTTTGCCAACAACGTGCATATAACAGCTTACGCCTCCGATCACTCGTCTAAAGACAGCACCTTTGGATGGAAACTGTCACACGACCCCCATGTAGTCCCATCGCTTTTAAGGCTTTTCAATAAAGGTGACGATACGGATCGTAAACTTGCAGTCGGCATCGCGCAAGATACGCTTAGATTTGGGCAACTTTCTGCAAGCGATTTCACGGTGTATGGAGCCGGTTATAAAGAGCACATCAGTCTGTATTGGTTGGTTCACTTCGCAAGAACCAATTCTTACATGATCGCATTCTGAGGATCTTTGTCCGTCGAAGATGCGGCGCGATTGAGGGATTACTTGTGTGGTTTGAGAACTGCTGGTTTACGGATTCGGTTTGGACAAACGGGGATCGCGCCGCACAATGAATCTCTCGCAGCGAAGGATCAAATTAAAAGGTTATCCGGAAAGTACTGAATGAGGCGGACAGCGAAAACTGTGAAGATTTCAACACCACGAGCTTTGCTTCTGGTGCTGTGCACCGTGATTCTTTCCAGTTGCAGGACGGCGCACGACAATATGCCGACGAGGGAGAGTTGCTCATCGATTCTCCACCGAATTCATGCAGCGAAGCAAATGTGGGCGCTTGAGCATGGAAAAGCCGACAATGACATCCCGCAGGACGCGGAACTCTTCGGAGAAACTGCGTACATGAGAGTGAAGCCGCTCTGTCCGGTTGGAGGAGATTACCAGATTGGGAAAGTGCGCGAGCTTCCCAAGTGCTCCATTCCGACGCATCAATTTTAGAGTGTGAAAAGCGTTTCGAGATCTCTCTCCCCAGGGAAGCAGAATCCGATTATTACAGAAAGACAGGAGAATTGCGCCTCATCTTGAATTGTTAAATGCATCTCGAACCGCATGCTGCGTTGGGCTGGGCAATCGGAAACCTTGGCCGGGCCGACCGCAAGCTGAGGAATTGGTGTGTGCTTGGAGCAATTCTGCCAGACATCGATGCGTTCCCTTACGTCTTTGGAGCGCAGTACTACGGGCGTTGGCATCATACCTTCGGACACAACGTGTTTCTCTGGGCGGCCTTCATGGGCTGGGTCACATTCAAATGCCGCTCCGTGCGCGCTCTTCTGCTGAGCTTTCTCGCATTTGGAAGTCACTTGCTGGCTGATGCCGAGTTCAGCGGTTGGGACCTATATCTCTTTTGGCCATTCTCGACCCGCGGCTATTCATTTCCAGGCGCGGTCGGTTTGGAAGCCCCTATCAATACGCACCTGGTTTACTACAGCTTCGTGGTTGTCGGCCTTTTGGCTCTCATCTACAAACGGACTCCACTCGATATTTTCTCACCACGGCTCGACCAGTTGCTCATCTCATTTTTTCGAAGGAAGGACCTCATTTGTTCCTTCTGCCAAAGACCGTGCAACCAACGCTGCGCTGAGTGCAAACGCCCAGTCTGCGCCAGGCACTCAGCGGTGACTAAAGAGATCGTGCTGCGATGTCCTGATTGCGTGAGCCGCAAATGAGCAAGAGACCGCTTCGACAACCTCCAGCGGCTGCATCATGGTTTTAACGCAAAGGCGCAAAGATCGGCTTGAGGTACCAACCCATGAACTATCCCGTTACGAGCCATTCCTAGTCTCTTCCTTTGCGTCTTTGCGTTAAAAATGATGACTCAGAAGAGATGCGCCTGAGGCCACGTGCGTCCGTTTGGTTGCGACTGCGGCGCGCTGGGTATTTGCGGGTGCAAGTTCGTTTGGCTCCTCCCAAATACCTATTTCCGGACGCCGCCTCTTCGGGTATGGTAACGGTTTAAGAGTTGGCCGCTTGAACATGTGAATAAGGCGAGAAATAATCCATCGACGTGCGTCGGTTTAGCCTGGCTTTCTATTGGAGTCCTCATTCTCGCACCGAGTCTGCGCGCGAGGACTATCACGGAAAAGGACCGGCAACATTGGGCTTTTCAGCCTCTCAAGCGGGTCGCGATTCCCAAAACATCTCCAGGCAAAGGCCAAAACCAGATTGATAGATTTATTCTGGCTCAGCTCGAAACGAATCATCTGGCCCTGGCGCCACGCGCAACCAAAGAACAATTGATACGCCGCGTAAGCTTTGGCTTGATTGGTTTGCCACCGACTACCGAGGAGGTCGATGCGTTCGTTAACGACTCTTCCGAGAAAGCTTACGAATGGCTCGTCGATCGACTGCTGGCCTCACCTCACTATGGCGAGCGCTGGGGACGTCATTGGCTCGATCTGGCACGATTCGCGGAGAGCGATGGTTTCGAACATGACGCGGTCCGTCCCCATTCCTGGCGGTATCGGGAATACGTGATCAGATCCTTCAATGCCGACAAACCGTATGATCGGTTCATCCTTGAGCAACTGGCCGGCGATGAGCTCTTTCCGAGCAATCCGGAGGCGTTAATCGCGACCGGTTTCAATCTTCTCGGACCGGACATGGTGGATTCAGCCGATCAGGTGCAGCGCCGGCACAATACGCTCAACGACATAACCGATACCACGGCCCTGGTATTTCTCGGGCAAACAATCGGTTGCGCGCGCTGTCATAATCATAAGTCCGAACCATTTTCCCAACGGGACTATTATCAACTTCAAGCCTTCTTCACCCCTGCGAAGTTTGAGCGGGAATTGGCGGTCCCGACGACTTCGGAGCGGGCAGCCTTCGAGTCGGCAATCGTCAAATACGATGCGCTGACTCAATCGCATCGAAAACAAATGGAAGCGATCGAGGCTCCCTATCGCGAACGGATTTATGCGGAGAAGCTGGCCAAGCTTTCTGAAGAGGCCCGGCTGGCTCATCAAACGCCGAAAGAAAAGCGCACTGTCGAAATGGAGAATCAAATCCAGGAAACGGCGGAGTTGCTCAAGATTTCGGACGCGGAATTGCTGAAGAGGATGTCAAAGGACGATAAGGCGAAGCGCTTCACCCTGGTCGAGGAATTAAAGAAGGTTCCAAAACCAGCGCCACTGCCGCTGGCGATGGCGTTGCAGAAGAGCCAGACAACAGCCAAAACGTTCATCCTGGCTCGGGGCGATTACAATAACCCAGGCGACGAGGTCGAACCTGGTTTCCCGGAGATTCTTTACAGCAACCGACGTAATGAAACAAACCAGAGTTCCCGCGCGGCACTCGCCAACTGGATAGCCAGCCCCGACAACCCGCTCACGGCGCGAGTGATGGTCAACCGCATCTGGCAACATCATTTCGGCCGGGGCATTGTCCCCTCGCCAAGCGAACTGGGAACGCGCGCTGAACCTCCGTCGCATCCTGAATTGCTCGATTGGCTGGCCCAGGAGTTCATCGCCAGCGGTTGGAGCATTAAAAAGATGCAAAAGCTGATTCTGCTAGCGGCCACCTACCAGCAATCAAGCCAGGCCTCGGCGGAGGCGTTGGCTCGCGATCCTGAGAATAAGCTGTTCTCTCGGCAGAATCGAGTGCGGCTTGAGGGCGAAGCGATGTGCGCCAATCAGCCCACCATTGGCGGCCAAGTAAATAG
>Ga0137394_10001678_pt1 | contig 16248 bp, 22 predicted proteins | sample czobulk116metaG_FD_108278 | JGI IMG/M metagenome (GOLD analysis project Ga0137394, IMG submission 108278) | Vadose zone soil microbial communities from Angelo Coast Range Reserve, California, USA - czobulk1.16 metaG | ecosystem: Environmental > Terrestrial > Soil > Vadose zone | place: USA...
CGTATTTCTTTGGGCTGGTGGCCTTTGAATGAGTGTTTAAAGAAAGAACTCAGTACTGTGCACCTGTGGCAATCCACAAAAAAAGGGGAAAAAAGGGTATGGGTTATGACAGAGTCGACTGTATGAGCTAACGACTGTCTTCGGCATCGGCCACAAAGAACTGTAAAGTTCTCACAGTCGCTCAGCCACTTGAACCTTATTGGGTGTTCACCCCTCCCACTCGAGAGAGCCAAGTGCTCACCTCTTCGTTCTTCAGCAGATATGGCCGTACGTATTAAACATATTCCCCCACCGTGTTGCGCTCAGCCCTGTGTTCTCTCTCTCTAGGGCGCCAAGAAAAATACAAAGGTATTGTTTCGGTGATCTAGGCCCAATCTTCACTCCCACTCAGCTCGTCTGTCTGTATTCCTGTAGGGAAAGACACGCTCTGCCCTCCAGGATGTCGTCACACGCGAATACACCATCCACCTCCACAAGTATGTCCACGGTCGCTCATTCAAGAAGCGTGCCCCCACCGCTGTCAAGTCTGTCGTTGCCTTTGCAAGGAGGGAGATGGGTACAAACGACGTTCGGATCGATCCCAAACTAAACCAAGCCCTTTGGGAAAGGGGAATCAAGAACGTCCCTCACAGGATCCGCGTAAAACTGGAGCGTGAGTTCTTCTCGCTCCCTTCTCACTCGTTGGCGCAGTGACATTCGCGGGATTGGGTCGGACTGGCCGGATCATTGCCCTCACGCAGCAATCCTCACTTCCTTGTCTTATCCTTCTTACTGACGACACCTCAACAGGGAAACGCAACGACGAGGAGAATGCCAAGGAGAAGCTTTACATATATGCAACGCACGTCCCCGTAGCATCATTCAAAGTAAGTCCTGCGTCACTGCTCCTAAGATCGGTTCTTTTGACGCACCGATCAGGGTCTCGGGACCGTGGCCGTGGATGCGGAGTGAACGCCTTGTGCACTAGCCATTCTTCATGTTTGTCCATGTCGTCTCATTTTGTGACCCTATTGCATCCATATGCCATGAAAAAGAAGCATTCCCGAAACTCATCTCTTAAGTCGTCTGCACCGCGCATTGTCGTTTGTTCGATCTGAGAGTTGTCCCTTTTTCAAAGACGAGCTATCCAAAAACTGTAGTCCCTGGTAGAACGTCCGTTAAATTAAATCCTCATTCCCTTTGGTAATCCCTTGTTTTTTCATGGGAATCAGAGGCCACGCCCTCCTCACCGAAAAGACAATCAGCTCATTTCCATCCTGATGAGCATGGTACATGACAGACCCGATTGTACGATTGATATGCAGGTAACCCCGAAAAATATGTGCAATTATACGGAAGAAGTCCAAGAAGAGACGCAATATCCAATGCAGGGACATTTACGTCGCAAACACGCCAATAAGTCTAAACGGTGGAACGCTCACACCCTCCGTACCCATCAACATACACTCGGCATAATGGGAACCTCTTACCACGGCGCGGTCGATCATCTGCAGCCTGTTGTCGCGCCCAATTAGTGCACAAAGGACGGCCAGACGAAGACAGGTAACTTACGTGGCTTCCGCCGAGTCCGAGTCACCTTCGTTGGTGATGGTAACCCTGCCTTCGTAATTGTCGTCCACCCAACACTCGATCGAGCTGCCACCTTCAGGCGCGAGAGGTTCACGGATATAATAGATCCCTATGTCGCCCGAGCCGACGACGAGCGGCACACGCAGGCGGCTGTCCGGGTACGTACTGAACCAATAATGCGAGATGGTGTCCGCCACTGGGACGCCCGTTGGCGGCGGGTGGAACGCGTGCCAGCCGGAGCCTTGGAAGAGAGAAGGCGGGAGCGGGTTCACCAGGTCGTTCGCGGACACGCACATCGGCGCGATTTCCTCGAAATCGTACGAGGTTAGATCGGATGGCCGAGAGCCGATTCGAGACATGGGCACTTGCAGGCCCGGGGCGTGGCCTGGTGGTGTTCGGGGCCGCGACGCATCGGGGTCGTCGGAGACGGCGGGGCCGCCCTTGCGGAGGCCCTTGCCACCAAACAGGCCCGTCGCGTCTTTCGGGGTGTTGCCTGTCTGCGAGCCGAGGGTGTAGAACACGGGCAGTGCGGACCCATGACCCCGCGCCGCGCTCCACGCGACGCAAACCTGAGATTGGATGTATGCTATGAGCATGTCCGCGAGGAGGCCATGACCGGCAGTATTGGCCAGGATGGGGTCGGCATAGTACCTGTTGATGGAGGAAGGCGAGGAAATGTAAGACGGATATAGAGCGGCTTTGGAGCTGTTGTGTGCCAACGGACGGGTGAGTATCCAGGGCGGAACAGAGGAACAAGGACTGACCTGATGTGAGGAACGTCATAAAACTGCGCGACAACGCTGTGCCAGTGGTCTGGCCCGGCGAAGCCGTTTTGTTCGTGCACTTGAGGTGAGAAATGACCGAGGACGACAACGGCAGGCGAGTCGGGCCGTAAAAGGATTGATCGCACAAGCAACTCGAAATTATCGAGTGTATCATGTTCGCTAAACCATGGACCATCAGCGTGCGATACATGGTCCATATGGAGGAAATGACGTACGGTTTGTCATCGGAATCGAGCTCGATGATGACAAGATCGGTGTAGTCAGGGAGATGGTGAGCGCTGCAGAAGGCAAAATACTCCGAGTTGGTTTTACGAGCGGCACCGTTGGTGAGCTCCGAGGCGGGGTGGGGGAAGATGGAATTCCACCAATTGAAGAAACGGGAGGGATAGCAGTCTGGCGCAACTGGGTCGCCGCCGGCACCATGACATGAAGAGACTGGGTAGTCGTCAGAATGAGTACAAGGTAAAAAGGGGTCAACATAAGTGCTCACTAGAACCACCGATGATACTGATTGTGACGGGCTGACCGAGGAGGGCCCTGTGTATGACTTGCTGTACTCGAGCGCCACTGCCTAGGTGGGACCAGCTCTTCGAAATGGCGAGAGGACCATATTTTTCTGAGAGGAAATCGCCCCTTCCAAAGGTAGGGCAGAAGGGGAATGGGTTCTGCGCGGCTTCAGTGTCTGCATCGGAAAGATTGAGATAATTTATTGGGTGCAACCCTGCAGAGTAGGACGAGGGGCGATGGTGGAGGTAGTAGGGAGAGCCGTTGTGATGTGAAGGAAGGACGAGGCGAGTGAACAAAAGGACAGAAAGGAAGAGGGCGAGGATGAGCCATATTCGATTTGGCAGACCGAGGGTGCGCTGGTTCAGCCGTGACGGGTGTTTATCCGCCGAGGAGAGTATCGCGGAGGGGGGTATGCCCGGCGTGGGTGGTGCGATGAACGCAGAACTTTTCGCCGCTCGCCTTTGCAACAGGGAGGAAGGGTCCGATTTTTGTGGCGGACAGAGGAGCACGGGAGGCATGCTCGGGGACGAGGAGGTCGAAGAGGCGGACATGGTTGGAGCAGCAGCCGACAATCGAGCGGCCTTGCCCGCGGCGAAGCAGTCGTTGCTTCCGCCCGAGCGCCTTTTTCCCGCCCTGGACTCACACCCCCACCTCGCGACAGCGACAGGTGACAACTGGTAAACCGTTGCTCGGCCTCGAGACGAGACAGCCAGCCAGCCCCATGCAGCCAACGAGGAAACCCCGTCGGGTGTCTACGCCGTTCGCCATCCTGATCGGCACAATCATCGGCATCCTGATCGCACGGTTCATTCCTTCCTCCCTTTTTTCCACCTACTCGACGACATGGCGCGGGAGCGCTCACGCGCCAATACGCACCCACGCAAAGGCGACGTCTTCGCGCCAGACGGGACCTCCGACGCTCGAGCAGCGCAGGCGCGTCCTGGACCTCCTCAGCACCATGTCGCCGCATCACACTCGCGAGTGCACGAGAAACCTCAATCCCCTGTACGTACACCAAGCGCGCGAACGATACGCACCCCTCATCGGCCACAACCCGCCTCCGTCAAAATCCTGGCTCTTTGACCTCGGTCTCGGCGGCCTCGACCCGTTCCCTCGCCCGAGTCAGGAAGAGTCCTCCTTCTACAACCATCGGCGCGACCTTTCCGGCGATTCCGGCGAAGAGCATCATTACTTTTTCGCCATCAACCTCTACAATTCTTTCGATATCATCCCAGACCTCTTCGCGACGCTCTTCCGTGTCTCTGCTATCCTCGGCCACCACAACGTCTTTGTATCCATCTACGAGAACGGCTCCACGGACCAGACAAAGGCCGTTCTCCGCATTTTCGACGCAATCGCTCGCTCCGTCGGACTTCGCGTCACCATCCGCACATCCCAGCGCACACGTGGTGCGTTCAACCACCGTATCGAGTACCTCGCTGAAGTTCGCAATGCTGCATTTGTTCCCCTCCACGAGCTGCGAAGTGCCGAGAACGAGTATTTCGATACCATAATCTTCATGAACGACATCCTCCCCTGCGTGGACGACGTCCTCGAACTCATCTACCAGAGCCGTCTGAACAATGCCGGAATTACGTGCGCCGCAGATTACATGTTCCACGATGAACTGGTGCTTCCTCTTCCTCCTTTCCCAGCTTCTTATTCGTTGCTGATTGTGGCGCCCAGGGTTCTCCCGTCTTCTACGACAACTGGGTAGCCCGTGACATAAACGGTACCGCCCTCGAAAATGCGCCGTTTGAGGCCATATTCCATGATGGTTCCTCGTCCATGCGCTTCGAACAACACCTCCCTGTCCAGGTCCAGTCTTGCTGGAACGGTATCGCAGTCCTGGACCCTGCTCCCTTCTACCAACCTAAGCGCGTCCGCTTCCGCATGGCCCGCATTGCCGAAGGCGAATGCTCCGCTAGCGAGTGTTCTCTTATCTGCAATGATTACTGGGAGGCCGGCTACGGTCGCATTCTCATGGTTCCCCGTGTAAAGCTCGCCTATGATCAGGTATGTCGTCTTACTTACGTCCACAGTTGTCACTTTTGTTCCTTTGTCCTGTTTGGTCTGACCATAAACACTCTCGCAGCAAGTTTTCGATATCATCCATCCGGCGCGACGTAATTTGACGGCGATTCGTGGCTACGTCCGCTTGGGCGGGCTCCCTGATAATCCTCGCACAGATCCACAGGATCGCTCATGGTTTGGCCCTCACGACCGTCTGTTTACGGAAGAGGAGGGTGAGCCGATCGACTTCAAGCCCGGTCCACCTCACGGTGCGCGCATTTCTTTTCCTCTCCTCACATGATGCTGATTCTCCGGGCCACACTGTAGTATGGTGTTGGGGCTGGGATGGCGCTGGTGATCTCGATGGTCCCGACGTCGATCCCGTTTGGGAGGAAGTGCCAGAAAAATCCAAATCGGCGCATGCCGTCGAGATTAAACATGACAGGAGTTTCAAGAAGCGCTAGCTCGATTTAACGGGACACATGGTAGCTTGGACCCTGTCAGAACTCATGGACTACAGTAGATGGGACGGACACCTTTGGAACGCTCTCAGCGCCTTAATAATTCCACTCTTATAACGAGTTTAAGATACCACCAGCTGGCGTTGTATGATACAGTGGTGCGACAGTTCAATACATGTTGTCTCTGGGCGCTGTGGGGTACGGTAGAACGAGGTGAGGGCGATATCCAATGGGCAATTTATGGCAGGTGAGCAGGTGGTGCTCAGACAAACCGCTTCCACGCATGTTTTTCGTATTCCACGGTCTGCCGGCGCTTTTTTGGTCTGCATCGACGGGAACAAGACACAGTCAAGCTGGGTGGGCAACGAAGAACGCCAGGGAAAAAACGCACAATATGGGTACGCGCGGCTCAATCAACGCGCGGTGTTGCATGCTGAGAAACCGATCTCTGAACAAGTTACCTTCGGGCTATCCGCCGCGGCAACAGCCACGAAAGAGCGGGGTCACTGTCGCATCAAGAACACTAGACGGCATGCAAAAGGCACACACCTGGAGCCCGCGCAGACTCTCACTGAGCTCCTCGCCGAGTTGCACGTTCACCTCCCCCTCACGCACGATGTGTTTGCCTAGTCGTTGTCCCGCAAGACCTTCCTGCGCGAGGCGCGCTTCCTGCTTGCCACGCCGTTCCCTGGCCGCTTGCTCACGTCCCGCTAGTGTCTTGTCGGCAGCCTTACGAAGAATCTTGACAGAATCTACAGACGCGTGCAGCCGGTTTCGTAAGGTGCGCTCTAAGAGTGCACGTTTCTAGCAGGTGTATCTCATACATGAGATGTCGGGCAGGGCGCGCACACGGGAAAGCAGGGGTGTGGAGTGCCAGTGGCGACGTACCTCGGCACGCAACTTCTCCGCCTTTCGTCGTTGCTGGTTGGTCTTTCGCTTCGGCACGGGCATTTTCGCAGAATATACACTCTCCAGACCAGCCAATTCAGGGTCGCCCTGCTCTGTTTCGTCCTGACTCGGACTCAGGTCGGCGACGGCGCCGGGCTTGTCTATGAGCATGCCCTGCGCTCCACCGTCGCCGCTGCTGCCGTCTGCCTGCCGCGCGCCTAGGATGCGCACCTTGGTCGCCTCGAGCGCCTCTGCTTCTTGTACGCGACGTAGTTCGGCTTCGTGCGCAGTGCGGAGGAGCGCGGTATGTGCGGCTTCGGGTGGGTTATACGACATTCCTGGGTGTGGAGAAGGCACTGCGGCCAACGCGATCGTCTCACGCGGATTGGGTACGTCTGGTGCCTACATACAATAAGAGGAATTAGCACACGGGAAGTACGCAGAACGATGTTTGATTTGGTGTGAAGCACGCGGGCATACCTTGACCTTGACACCGTCGTCTAATCCAGCGCTTGCCTGCACGGACCACACGTCGTATTGTCCGCTTTTTTTAACCGCCTCTGAGACTTCGAGCAGGGCGCTGCCTTCACCCGGCTGTGTGGGGTCCATGATGCTGTTCATCGGTCCCCTCCGATCCTTTCGCGCAATTCTGAGCAGCCGTTCTTTTTCGCGCGGACTGACGAGAGAAGTTCGGGTGCGTGCGTGGACTGCAGGGACAGCAGAGCGCTGGGAGATGATTTGGTGCGACCGCAGAGTAGTGCGAGAGAATCGTGGTAAAGATTTTCGGACTGAAGAGAAAAATATATATGAGATAGTCTGTGTGGAACACAAGTGTCCGAGTGCATATGCCTTTATTATCGCCTTTGGTATCGACTACAAACAGTTCGTCGTCCGTTTTCTTCTGTAGGGTCACCCTGTATATGACATTCGAACTTAGATGAAACGGCATGGGATAATGCCCTCACCCAAACGTGCGCTCCTCCTCGCGAAGGCCCTCTAGTTTCTCCACAAGGTCTTCAATGTCAACGTTTTTCCTCCATGCCTTTTTGCCCTTCCTGCTCGATTGATTGTGCTGGGCAGGTGCACCCACGACGGAAGCGGCTGATAGTTTCTTCTTTGGCTTCATGACAGAGGTTGAGGATTGTTTTCTACTCGTTTTTGTGGGGGCCATGGTGTTGGTGTACGAACTTAGAACAGTGAACGGTTCGCGGGCCGTCTTGAAAACATGGCGTGTATGGGGTTTTCCATCTTATTCACAATCCACATCCCTTCAAAGGGCCTTAGACGCCGATCACGCCTATCGACACGGCGCTTTGGACCTGCGACGACCCCCAACTAAGATTTTGTGCAAAGTTCGGACGTAGCCCCTTTATTCCAACAGCCAGCCCATCCAAGATTTACTCAGAGACGGGACAACGCAGGTGAGTCCCTCTCACCGTCTCACCGGGCAAGGTGATAGTATGGTTCGAGCATGTTTTCGTGACCTGCTATTCTGCTATTTGATCACTTGATCGCGACCTCGGCTTCGGATCTTCTGAATAACTATGCATCTTTCGTGCAAACCATTGACTTCTTCGCACCGCGTCTAGCCTCCTGTGAAGATCGTCTATCTACAAGTATACTATCCTATTCAGCTGTAAATCGTTGTCCGCAGAAATGTCGAGCATGGATGTAGATCTCATTGAGGAAGTGGAAATGACGTACTACGGAGCAAGTCAAACCGAAGCCTCATCGAGTAGGGCACACTGGGCCGTCATTGTCGACGATGCACACCCCTTTGACTTAGACGCGTACATCTCGGGTTACTCTGGTAAGCCTCTGACAACATAATAAACTTTTATGGGATTATAATGACTACGTAGGCCGAGCGGCGATGGATCGTTTGATTCATATTATCTCGCTCTCACCATCTGTTGCTCTACAAGCCTTCAGGAAAGCCCTTCAGCACCTCACTGTGCCAACACAGCGCGACATTGAGTATTTCAAGACCATCTTGGCTGCTTATGATGTCGTGTCCTCTCGACCAGATGTCAGACTCCCACCCCTCGAGGAGCTCTTGCCCGATGACACGCCGTATCGCGCTTGGATCGAAGAGACCAACGAACGTAACAATGCAGAGCGTCGAAAGCTCGAAGTGGAACTCAAGACGTATACCGGCAATGTGCTCAAGGAGAGCATCCGAATGGCTTATCGAGACTTATCCGCGTTTTACCGAGCCACAGGTAGCTTCGAAAGTTCCCTACGCCACCTCACCAAGTCGCGTGAATACTGCTCGACTGCGCAAGACATGCTTGAAATGTGCCTCTCAGTGTTGGAGGTATCCACCCGTCTATTCTTATTTTCCTGCTGTGGATACTTTGCTAACGATACGTCGACACAGCTTCTTCTGGAACAACGCAGCTTTTCGCACCTGTCGACGTACGTCTTCAAGGCAGAGTCTGCTCTGGACGGCATTGGTACATCGGCGCACTCCACGAGTTTGGGCGTCGGAACAAGCGGGGCGGGAGCGAAAAAAATCGACCTGCATCAGGCGGTCGAGGCGAAACTGGCACTTTGTGGCGCGCTTTCGCACCTGACGAACGGGAATTATGCCAAAGCAACGCACGATTTCCTCCAGCCGATGTCCGCGGCGCTCCTCGCGCCCTGGGCCGGTACGATCGTCTCGGTGGGGGATATCGCAGTGTATGCGACGCTGTGCGCCCTCGCGACTTTAGGGCGCTCTGAGCTCAAGGCGAGGGTCATCGAAAGTGAGGGGTTGGCGGGTGAGGGAGAGGGCATGAAGGAACTTCTAGACGCTTGGATGGCGAGCAATTTCCGCACGGTACTCGGTCTCCTCGAAAAATACTCCGTGAGTACCTCAACTCAATGGTCTCCGTCGTCCTTGCCTTTCCCCCCACTGACGGTAGAGAACGACATTTCGGCGGGGTTCGTCAGGCTCGTTATTACCTCGATCCGCAACTCGGCCCACACGTCACGAGTCTCACGGCGCAAATCCGTGCGCGCGCAGTCGTGCTCTATTTCCAGCCGTTCGCCACGATCCGGCTTGAGCGCATGAGCGCAACGTTCGGCTGGTCCGTGGAAGACACGGAGAGGGAGGTCGTCGCGCTCATCCAGCGAGGTGACATCCTCGGCCGCGTCGACAGCCAGAACAAAATCCTGAGGGCGCGCTCGACGAACCACCGGGCGCAGCTGTATGCGCACGCGCTCAAGGCCGGGGCCGAAATGCAGAGTGCTACGAACAAGCTGTTACTCCGTCTTCAGCTGTACGCGCCTGCTCACTTGATGACCCCTCACGTCATGCTGATCTTATCTCTTTTTTTTATCTTTTGCAGCCAACAAGCCAACTTGGTCGTTCGTAAGGCACAGCCACCGACGGCATCAGCAACAGCGACGGGGGCCTCCGAGTCTGCTGAGCAGTAATGAACGTCACACTCTTGCACCATACATGTTCATTTCCGTCTTTGTCTTTTCTTTCTTTCTTTTTTCGTTACGCATTCGTGCTACATCGCTGCAAGATTGAGGTACATTCGAGTTACTCCTGTGAACCATGTTGTATACACAAACGACCGTCCATGCCATGAATAAAAATTGTACATTTTTCAGTGGGAGTCGTTGACTACCGTTCGGAGCTAGGCCACAAGTGAACAATCAGCAGGGAATTTTGGATAATAATTGCCACAAAACTGGTATGACTGAGTGCCCTTCATGAACTGCCACGAGAATAAAAATTCGAGACGCGCCGTGATCTACGTGCGCAACCAAGCCGTCTTTGCAATCTTTTTGAGCCTCTTCTGCTCTTTGAAGCGCTCCTGTGGAAGACATACGATGAGTATTCCGAGAGCACAGCCGGCACAGACCCGGGAGAAAGAAGTAGCATACCAAGTCCTTTTTAGTCGGTCTTTTCCGTTTCTTCCCGTTCGCAGCGTCCTCGTCCTCCTGATCCTTCCTCTGTGCGACCTCCTGCTCCCACTGCTCCATATTAAAGTACACGGAACTCATGCGCTTCATGCGCTCGTACTCGGACAAGTGCGTCGGGTCCCGTCCGTCGGGCCGCGTGAATGCGCCCGTATGCGCGTTGAACCGCGCGGCGAAGTTGTATGCGCCGCCCGGCGCAGACGATGGCCCTGCGAGGGACGGATCGAGGTAGGCGAGGGAGGGGTCGATGCCCTGCGCCGCGGCGGCCTCCTGCAAGGCGTAAATCTGCGCGACAGAGGCGGGTACGGGTGTCGCACCGGAGGAAGAAGACGCCGAAGAGGGGTCCTCTTGCTGGGTATTTGAATCGGCTGCGGATGGAGCAGGTTCTGATGAGGTGGAGGTGGATGTGGAGGGGGCGGATGGATCGGGGGTAACCGTCGTCGTCTCGCCTGTGGGGGAGGCGGATGGTGATGCATCGGCTAGTTGTAGGGGGTTCACCCATGTTGTTTCGTGGGTGACGGCGTTGTAAAAGTAGTATGCGTTGTGCGCGGATGACCAGATTGCCTGCCAACTTCCCGACATGGGCGTAGCTGCGCTTGTCGAGGAGGCAGGAGTTGGCTCAACACTGGACTTGGGTGATCCTGATCTTGGTGGGTCTGCTGGGCCATCGGCTTGCCCTACCTCTTCTTGTGGTGCTCCCCCTGATTGTTCCTTGTCTAATGAAGGAGACTGATCATTGAAGGCGACATGGGATGCGGGGGATGCGATGGGAGAGTTGCTACCGGCTTGGCTGGACATGGCTGGAGGTTGCGGTGAGACTTACTCAAAGAGAAAGCGTGCTCGGCATAAGCCGGATGTTCGCCAAGTGTGTCGCCAAGACACAAATGCTGTGCCGTGCTTATATGCGAGAGCGCTTTTGCTACAGTGATTTTGTAGTTATATTGCCACCACTACTGTACATCGTCGACGAGACGAGTGGGAAAAAGATGGCCGACCGCCCTGGGACGAGTGCTTCAACCACGTCCTCTCAGCAATCTCAGCCTCTTCGCTCCGCCATGAAACATCCCTCGCGTTCCTCCACTCCTTCACCCGGCTCCTCCCGGCATTCCACCAGCTCCCAACCGTCACCCGTCCCACCCGTCCCACAGCCTTCCATTCTCTCTCTCTCTTCTTCTATGCAGAGTGCTGCTAGCACCCCCATTTCTCCTCTCCCTCTCCCCTCTCCCTCTAGCACCATCCTTTCTCCAACTTCTGTCACACATTCTCCCACTGCTTCTACCATAATCGGACCAAATGCATCGCAAGGTTATACCCCAAAGGTATCCTTTGACACGTTTGAGAACTCGGCAGCCTCTATGTTCTCTTTCACATTACAAGCCAAGTCCGATGGCTACGAGCGTACCCCGAGCACCCGTGTATTTTTGTGCGCATCCAGTCCAGATGACAGCGGTAGTCAGGCGCTAGATTGGACTATCGAAAGCCTAGTCCAAGATGGAGATGAACTCATCGTCTTTCGTGGAATCGATCAAGACGATCTAGGTAGGGTTCCGGTCTGTCCGCGCACCGTCCCTGGAAGATGAAATTGCTGTCCACAGACAGGGACCATGACCTTGTCCGCGACGAGGCCAGAGAGCTTTTGCAACGAATACAGGCTAAATGCGTGGAGGTTGAACCCGATCGAAAGGTGTCTATTCGTTCTATCCACGTATGCGTTCAAGGGCACCCGTGTTCTGACATATCTGTGATTCGCCGTAGTTATCTATCATCGTCGAATACATAGCGGGCAAGGTTACAACGACGGTTGATCGCCTGATCGCCCTTTACCGCCCGGAGTCCGTCGTGGTTGGTTCGCGTGGGACACGCACGATGAAGCAGGCATTCGGAGTTGCCTTTGGCGCGCAAAGCATGGGCGGTGTCTCAAAGTACTGCCTCAGTCACTCCCCTGTCCCCGTCATCGTAGTTCGTCCAGAGAGCAAGGTTCGCAAGACGCTCGACAAGCGTCGCGCCGATCCAAAGCGCGGCATACATTTCGACGAGTAATTCTGTCTTATCAAATTAGCTGTTTGTTCATAGCTGACTGTATCGGGCATCTTTATCAGCGGCAATCGACTGCAAGCGCAAAGAAGCAACGCTTCTGGATCTGGGTTATCTATTCCATTCACGTTGTCCCGTTGACTGGGGGTGTTATTGTGTATTGTTACAAGTATTTCAATTGGATGTTGCTGTGTTCCGTGTTCCTTCACGATCACGTGATCTGATGTAAACTGTGTTTATGCAATCGGCGCGACTCCACCTGCGACTGCAACTCGACCATCAACGCATTTATCAACTATGGACGGAGGTGATTTCGGTCGTTACGGTGTCCTGCGGTTCATGAGACGGCATGAAGAAACCGTCATAGCGTCTTACCCCATAGATGACGAGGAGCTCACCTTCGGTTGTGACCCCTCCTGTAGCGTTCGACTTTACTACCCGACCGTCAGCCCTCTCCATGCCAAAATCATTTTTCAGGAGCGGAAGGTGAGTCCACTACTTGCCCTTTCCTTCAGATAATTCACAGTCAAAAATTTAGGCATTTATAGAAGTTTTGGGGGTACACGGTCTCCTTGTCGACAAGTGTCCAGTATTTCCGGCATCCACAACCCACACGACCGTCCCCTTGACAAACAACTCGGAGCTGGAAATAAGCAAGAAGCGTTTTCGCTTCGAGTACCCACCCAAAGCACTCCGTCCAGCCCTCGCTTTTACACCAGCGCATGCGACACGGTCTGCGCGGAAACGTGTGCTCAGGCTCTCTATGATCCAGAGTGCACAGGTCTTCTCGCCCCGCCCTGATCCCGATCCTCACGTCAACCTGCGCGTGCTCCAAACGCCGATCCGGCTGAACAGTTCTCCATTGAAACACGTCCATCGTACTCCTGGGCAAACGCAGTCCAGTCAGCTCGAGGAGGAGGAGTACGGTACTCCCTTCCGTCTTGTCGAGGGAACCTGCCCGCAGGTCGTACAGGAAGAACAGGATCTTGTGATTCTGGAAGAAGTCGACGCTCCCGAGCATTTACCCCAGGCTACTCCTCACGGGATGAACGGCGGAGTAGCGCAGTCTGGGTTCAACAACCCTATGCAAAGTCCCGCGCATGTACCTCAAACGGGTGGCCCATATCCGGCTCCTGCATTCCCTATCCCTCCTTCGCACCAGATACAGCAGTTCCAGACACCGAGGCGGAGGCCAGGACGGCCGTCACTACACCGTGCGGTGCTGATCCGCTCTGCGCAGCGCGCGGCTATGCGTGTAGAAATGGAGCAGGAGCAGGAGCAGGAAGAGCGTGAAGTGGAAGAACACGTCGTACCCGTCGAAGAACGAATAGATGAATGTGAAGAGGAGCAGGGTGACCGGGATGCCGTCATCGAAGAGTTCGATGAAGACGCCCACGAGGATGACGATGGCGAAAACCTGGTGCCGGACCCCGAACCTGCAGCGCCGGCCTTTGGGTGGCACAAGGGGTTCGAAGCCTTCAAGAGTGGCCTCCAAGCTTTACGCTCTCGTTCGAGGTCTCCAGAGAAGAACGAACATAAGGAGAGGGATGTTGACGAGGTGAGGATCACGTTGATCACCGTTGATGGTTGCCTGACCAGTTATTCTTACCAATAAGGAGTGCACCTCCAGTAATGAAGAGGAAGTTCACCGCTCCTCCCATGACGATGGTGCCCTATTGGGTCAAAATTGGGGATTACAGGAGCCTAAGGAGGAAGAGGACCTGGGTACTGTCCCCCTTGGAGATGAAGCTCGACTTGAAAGCGACATCGGGGCTCGGGTTGTCTCAATGTCTCGTCAATTCACCCCTCAACGTCCAGCGAGGCCTTTCTCCTTCATGACCCCACAAGTGTCCAAAGCCAATGGCGACCTCAGCCTGGCGGACCGTGTCAGAGGCCGCAAGTCGACGGGCGGCTTTGGCCAGACCTTGGCCAGACCTTGGCAGGTCACGGATCTTGCGGTCCCAGACATATTCCCGAGCACTCCGGGCGTAAAAGTGGAACCGGGGCAACAAGCAGTCAGCGATTCAGAAAGACAGGTCGGATTAATTCCACTATTGCAAACCGCGCCTTGCTAACTTCTGTTTTTGTTCGTAGGCTATCCAGGAACGAAGACGTTCTGCACTGGCACAACCCGACATGTTCTTCGGAGGAAACATCCCTGGATCTGGATCGCGACGAAACTCCTTAGGTTCTGGAACACCCGGGGCAAAAGGAACGCTTATCTTTACCTCTCCGGCCAAGACTTGCGCCGCAATAAAGGAGGACGATGAGGAAGCGGAGACCACGTCGCTGCTTGAAAAGATGAAGGAGGTCGTAGAGGGCATGCAACGCAGGCGGAGCATGCAACCAGAGGCAATTACCAACGTTGCTATATCCAACACATCAGAGGAAGACGACGAAGACGAAGGACAGCAAGATGAGATACTTGAAGACCACGAAGCGACCGCGGACGAACCTGTTCCACTTCAAACGGATTTCCGCTCGACCGCGCAGCCATTCCCTGCCACGCCACACATGTCGGATCTCAAGCATGTCTTTTCTGAGAAACGTGCTGCCAATATCCCTTCGTCCTACGCTGGTGTTCGCGATCTTTTCAAAGCGGAGCCCTCCATGGGGCCCGAGACTCCTCGCCTGGATGGAGTGCGCGAGATGTTCTTCCGTGCCCGGGATCAGGAACCAAGGACGCCGATCTTCGAAGGCGTCGGTGAGATGCTCGCGACCCCGGCGGGATACTTTGTCCAGGATACCACGCGCAGTAACGAAGTCGGAATGAAAAGCACGGCGGAGGCTCCCGCTCCTGCTCCGAGTGCCAAACACCCCAGACGAAAGCCGACGGTTGCCGATCTCCCACCGAGGCCAGAGTCTCGAATCGGCAGAAAGATGCCGGGCTTGCGAGCAATGCATGATGGCCGGACAACGCCCGCCGACACGGATGATGAGTCGACGCCAGATGACCCCCCGGCCAAGCATTCGAAGCCACAAAAGGGCTCAAACGTGAGGCGAACAAGAACTGAGAGCGAAGCGAAGCAGGTGATTCTCATATCTTCTATCGTGTTTCTTCCAAGCCGAGTGAAGTACTGATGCAACCTCACTCTAGGATGCAACTATAGCGCCCACCAAGCCCACAACTAAGGCAAGGAAAGTTATAACGCCAGAAGTTACTGACCACGCTCCCCTGCAACCGAACCCTGTGGTTCCTGAACCCGGACCTACCCGACGTTCACGGGCGACCACGAAGTCAGCCGGGTCCACCGCAACGGAGAGCGAGGCGGCCGAATCGAACAAGTCGATGCGCAAGACAGTGCGAGGCAGAAAAGCCGCGACCACACCAGCAGCCAACGCAGAACCGGACGACCTGAAACCGGACCTGGAAGCGGAGACCACGAAGGGTACACGCCGACGTGGGAGGACGCGCAGCCAGTCGGTAGAAGTGGCAGCCGCGCCAGCGCCAGCGCCCGCACCAACCACAACCAAGCGGCGCGTCGGTGCCAAGTCCAAAAAGACCGCGACGCAAGGCGCCCCCGTGGAGGACGGCCCACCGCGCAGCGCCGCAGACCGTGCAGAGTCTCCAGAGGCGCCTCCTGCGGCTGCCCGTGCCCGGCGTGGGAAGGCCAAGCCAGCCGCGGAGACCGACGACGAGAGTACAGGCACGGCGGGCGCGGGCGCGTTGCGTGTTGCGCGTGGCAGGCGCCCGCCTACCGGCACTGGTGCGGCATCGAATCGTGCCCCTGCCGGAAAAGGACGTGCGGTCGTGATTCCGTCGTCCAGGAAGGGCGCCGCTCGGGCGGCTGCGGGCGAGAAGGAGAACACGCCGGAGCGGATCCACGTGAAGGAAGAGGAAGACGATAAGGTGGGGTTGCCGCCTGTCGCAACCAAAGGAGCTCGTGCGCGCGGCAAGGGGGGAGCGGGAGTTGCTCCTAAGGCGCTGAGCGAGCCGGAGAAGGACACGACTGCACCGCCGAAAACGCGGGGCCCAAGGACGAGAGCCGCTAGCGGGAGGAAGTAGGAATAGAACATGTTTTTTTGCTCTCAGGGAGGGAAGTATGCCCACGAATGTTTTTTCTTGGAGCCTGTAC
>Ga0137394_10001680_pt1 | contig 16235 bp, 14 predicted proteins | sample czobulk116metaG_FD_108278 | JGI IMG/M metagenome (GOLD analysis project Ga0137394, IMG submission 108278) | Vadose zone soil microbial communities from Angelo Coast Range Reserve, California, USA - czobulk1.16 metaG | ecosystem: Environmental > Terrestrial > Soil > Vadose zone | place: USA...
AATTTGTGGACGGCGAAGATGATGCCTTTTCCAAACGATAAACCATGTGACCCTGGTGATAGGTCTAGAAAGTTATGGTAATATATTTCGAGTGAATTTGTGAGTGCTTGTGTGTGTGTGTCAAACAGAGGGGGCACGTGGGTGTTATCTGTAAGGGTAATGGCCCAATCTCAGTCCTTGCGTGCACGAGATAATGCACAAGACTAATGTCCTATTCACCTGTAAGGGTAACGGCCCAATCTAGGGCAAGTGAGTATAGGTAATAGGCTGCTACATACAGTCACATACCTCAGTCCTTGCGCGCACGAGATAATGCACAAGACTGAGGCCTAAACTACGAGACCATAGGGTCTTATATACTGCAAAGAAAGGAAAATTTCCGGGCAATGTAACTAGGTGCGAACGATCATAAATGAGTAGGATATACGGCCGTTCTGCAGAACGCGGGGACGCCTCGCTTAGATAATGGGCAGCCGGCCCGGTACGTACGAATTCGGAACACGAGTCATGTGAGCACAAACACAATAAACAAACCGAGACTGCGTGCACGTTTGCCACGCTCCCTCGCACGCTCGCTCCACAACTCCAATATAACACATCGTTTCCTACAATAGGTACACGTTTTGTCATCGTTAATGATTGATTAATGATTCAGTGAGGAAGGTCGTGAGGAAGGTGAGCGAGCCTCCGTCGGGGCTTCGTTCGTTACGTACAGTAGTACAAGTAGTTTCTGCCGGCGGCCGGCCCGGAAACCTCTGGTGCACACGCACGCGACGCGGACAGAACAAACCTTCAGTTCCGTCAGTTCGGTTCAGGCTGAGACATTACCTGTCGATACACTGCCCCTATCTGATGAAGAACTTCCATCATAATAATGCCGTTTGACTTCGTGTCAGACCCTGGCACACGTGTTGGTGACTATCTGACAGCCGCTGGCCGCAGTAGGCCATGAGTCATGACTATGGTTCGTTCTCCACATCTTTCAAATGGTTCATTTCCCACATTTCCTTCCATTTATCCTTTATAGTTCTAAGCCCGTCGTTCGTATCAAAGCATTAACGGCATACAAGGGTCACGCGGGGTCGTAAGTAGAGCCGTAAATGGCTGTAGGTGATATTAAGAGACTTTCCATCAGAATTACGCAGCCACGGCCAATCTGCGTTTAACCTGTTACATCAAGAAGACCCTCGTTCTTTCCCATAACTCTCGAACTTTTTGCGCCCATACCTCAAAGCGCTGAGTCAGACGACTACCCCGAGACATTAATGGTATGCAGGAGTCATGCAGGACCACCAATATGCCGTAAGTTGCTGAGCAATGTGATTGAAACACGAGAAGACTCCACAACCTACCGAGGGTGGCGGCGTGCACCTCCCGGGTATAGTCTTATGAATCCGCATTTCTGGTAATCTATTGAACCGCATGTGGGTGGTCATGTGGACGATGACACACTGGCGCAACTGCATCGTGGCATCTCTTGGATTTCTTAAATTCATGCAATCACTGCCTCTCCTCAGACCCCAACCTGCACCCCATAGTTATGGTGCCCCATCTCCATCCCGACACAGATTCACCGCTTTCTGTCCTTTCCGTCAGCGAGTCAACACCACGCCGACCCCAACTACCCGAAGACGTCATTATGCGGGTCTTCCAATGCTATCGATTGGATTCGGTCCATGGAGTCAACTGGAATCTTGAACGATGGTGGCATAAGCTCACTCACGTCTGCAGAACATGGCGAGACCTCATCCTGTCTTGCCCATCCCACTTGGACCTCCATCTTGTTTGCACGTACGGGACTCCCATCATCGACATGCTCACCATTTCACGACCATTTCGACTCATCATCAATTACTCCAACCAAAACGCGGAGATTACCGCAGAGGACGGAGAGGGCCTACTCTTTGCTCTCCGACACCGCAAACGCGTCGGTCGTATTTCCCTAACGACATCTAATACCAACTGCAACAGGGTACTTGCGGCAATGAACGGTGATTTTCCGGAATTGCGACATCTGCGTATCATATACGGCGTCAACAATAATCCCCTCTCAACCTTTCCCGCAACATTCCGCGCACCACATCTAACTTCCCTCACCCTTATCGGTCCTGCTCACCCGACTGGAGCGCCTCTATCCATCACTAGCATAACTGCTATCCACCTCGTCCATCTCAAAATCGGAGATATCCTACCATCCCCCAACTTCCACCCCGAGTACCTTGTCGCGCAGCTATCATCTATGCCCCTACTCGCGACTGTATCACTAGGGTTTCGCTTACCTATCCCCAACCGCGTCATTAAGGAGCAACTCCTCAACCTTCCAACGACGCGCATTACGCTTTCTCACCTCACCAAATTTATCTTTCAGGGCGTCAGCCCTTTCCTCGAAGGCCTTCTCGCTCGAATCAGCGCACCCCTCCTTGGGAAGTTTGACATCACGTTCTCCAACCAACTTACGTTTTCCCTCCCACACCTTTCACGATTTATCAGCACAACACCAAGACTCAAACTTCCCGTTGCGCGGGTCCACTTCAAAAAGAACAGTTTGTCCATAATCGTTGACAGCAACGGATTGCATCGGCGTCCAGGCTGTCTTCGCATAAACGTCGGTTGCCAGTATCACGGTTGGCAAGTAGACACTGCAGCTCAAATCTGCAACGCTACTGCACCGGTGCTGTCGGTCGCGCAGGAGCTCACGCTGTGCTTTCGCAAGCACGGGATATCTTCGAACGACGTCAACCTCACACAGTGGCACGACCTTCTGAGGCCACTTACTCGTGTGGAGGTTCTTCGCGTACATCCCAGGCTCGTCAGAGAACTCTCCCGCGCTCTGCAACTACACGACGGAAAATGCCCCGAAGACATACTGCCACAACTCTACGAGCTTGTGTTGCCATCTCGCACGAACAACGGCGAGGCAATCGTCGCCTCCCTAAATTCCGGTCGAACTGCAGACCGCCTAATACGATTGCGCCTGTCGGGTCGCCGCATTGAGAAATGGCTTTCTCGATCTTCCACCTACGCAGCACCGAAGATGACATTGATTTCGCCGCTCGTGGATACCAGCCATACGTCTCGGAATTCAAGGACTGCCGCAGATATATGTGATAGGCACCAAACATGCCTCATCCCCGAGCATCGTTATTCTTCCGCGCACACTGGTCCTGAGGGACGCCATCAATCGAACCACTCTCCGCTATAAAGATCGGAACGACAATGCAAGTTACTGGCCTCTTACCCACCCGCTGGCATGAAGACGAATGATATCGTAAATCAAGACATGGCCCACCCCACATGCATACGTCCAACACGCTCGCCAAGAAGCAATCTTCGGGGACCTAGGAACAGAATGAACAACACCTATCGCATCACTTATAACCGATCCGAAAAGGTGTCATTGATGACTTCCGACGACACGGACGAAACGACAACATCAATCAACTTGGGCCAACTATATTACGTGATTCCTTCTCACGGACCCAAAAATGGAAATGGTCAACACCAACAAACTATGGCCTGTACACCTTTCTATTAAATTCATTATCACCTGTGCCCTTTGAGCATTGAGTGATATATGGATACAATTGTCAATTGGAGCAATTCCAATCTAAGATCAATGGAAACCTTGAAGCTGTAATGGCCTATTCAAGTCTAGTTTCTTACATTTTCCAAACTAGACCTATAGGCCAGTCAAGCCCCAATGTCTAGTGGCATTCCTGTCACTACACACTATCTCTCTTGATAGGCTCTGCACTACACCCTTGGACCTTGACACCCATATATGCAATTCATTTTATTTTGTTCATCATCTCCAAGTTTATCAACTAAAATCTAACTTATTTCTGTTCTATGCTTACTAGTAGGATTTTTTTTTCTGGTTAGTATCGATTAGTGTTGGTTGCCTTAAAGCTGCTACAACTCATTAGTGTGGTCCTGTATGATATTGATTACTTACTGCCAGTGGCCACTACATGTTATGTAGTGTCTCAGTGGAAGTGATAACTTAGCGCCTTGCCAGTGGCTGGAATCGAATTTGTCATAAATCCTTGCTACAGACCTCAAAGGAGTCCCTCGCGGGCTGGACGGAACGCGGCTGCAGGGCCCTCTAAATCAGTGGCGAACAACAACTGAACGCGTGCGCCGATGTCGGAAACCTTCTACACATCTTGTGCAGATGTTCTCGCTTTGTGCCAGGCAGAAAAAGATAACCTAGAGGCACTCCTCGACGCTCAAACAGGTTTCGCTCCACGCCTGCGACAGCTATGTGAACAGCGTGTGTTCCTCATTCACAACACGACTCCCACGCCTCCTCGTTCATTTATGTTTCACAGGTTGTCAGACCTTCGAGAAGAGGGAAACGCGACGCAAGAGGAGATTGAGGCGTTACGAATGGAATGCGGTACATGGGCTCCTCTCCAAGCAATCATGCCGTGCGTCCAGCTGCGTCTTCTCCACAGCCGCCCCAACGAACCCCCCTTCCCCGGCTGATCCAATCTTTCTTTCCAGCGCCCGAAAACAGAACCCCCCACCCCAACCTCCGGCGCCCTCTCTTCAGTCCGCGAACCTGTACACCCCGACCTCCGTCCTCGCCCAGGTGACAATGTCCTCCTTGCGTACTCTATCGGAGCTCGTCGTCGTGCGCAAATGGCTCCACGAGACCGCACCACCGCCACCACACCCAGACACGTCGACAGCTTATTGGCACTTCACGAAGTACGCGTGACGCAAGGACGCTGGACGGGTAACACGGGTCGCGCGGCGGAGAACGTGGTGCGGGAGATGGACCCCGACGTGGTGGTGCGCGAGGCGGAGGGCGGGCGTGGCGGGCGGTGCGTGGGGCTGACTATCTTGTGTCGTGTTTTCGGGGTATCGGCCTACTCATGGTTGCGTTTTTCACCCATTATTAGAGCTATGACATGGCGTTGTCACACATGCTATTTGCGTACGTGCGTGCTGGGAACATTGAGGACGCGGTTGACCTTTGCCGTGATGCCCACCAGCCGTGATGAGCGGCGAGCATTCGCGGCTCTCTTCTCTTCTCGTGGTCCGCAATTTGTACGCTCTGCTTGTTTTTTTGCCTGCGGTGCGGCCCCTTGGCCAATTCTGAAGCCGTTGTTGGAATCTTCAGCCACAGCACGGCAAGATGACGACGTAGAAGATGACGAGGAAGGAGACCCTGACCTATGGCAGGGAAACAAACGGCGCGCGCTGTGGAAGACTACCTGCACGCGTGCCGCCCTCGACCCTCGCTCATCGCCCGCGGAACGTGCTCTCTACGCCGCGCTCGCGCCTTCCATCCAGACCTCGGGCATCCTAAAATCCGCATGTCGCACGTGGGAAGACGCGCTTTGGGCGACGATCTCGGTTTTGTGCGAGGAGCGGCAAAGCGAGGCGCTTGCACGGTTGGGTGGGGGGTTCTGGGAACCCTCTGGGAGAGAGTTGGGTGAGGACGTTGAGGGCGAGGCTGCCGAGGAAGAGGAGGAGGCTTGGCGGGCGGACGTCGAGCAGGAATTACAGGCGCTGGCTACGGCGAAGGTGCAGGAGGGCTTGGGTGCTGACGACCCCTTCCACATATCGCAACTGCACATCATCCTCGACAGCACCGACGCACTATTGGATGATTTTGCGTCCAGGCTCCGAGACGGGGCGCGCGACCCCGAATCATCCGAGTGTGCATTTCCTTTCATGTTGAATCCCCATACGCTTTCGTCGCCGACGATGTCACTAACAGGTACCCAACCATGACACTTTTTTCGCCCACTTGTGTCTCTACTTACAAACGATCGATACCGCCGTCTCTCCGCTGGCAATACAAATTATTCTCGAAGCATATCTACAAGTACTCGAGGCACGTCCCTACCCTTACGCGCTTTTTCCAACTTGTTCTGACAGGGTTGCGTTGACAGGGCGCAGGTCAGCGTTCCCTCATCGCCATGTACGCTGGTGTGCTCGGCGACAACGCCGTCGAGCGCTACGTGACCTCCCTCGCGCCCCCCGCTGACCAAGTAGAGCGGCGAACGGCGCTTCAGCGTGCGCGCGAGCACAGCCTGGATGTCCCACGTGTGGCGATCGTCACAGCGGAGCGCACTATTGAGCGCGCGCTCGATAACCTCCCCTCGTCGGTCAAGGGCCCGCTACCCGACTCGTCCAAGACCGCGCTCGAGCACGCAGAAGAGGCGGAAATGCTGCCCGTCAGGTCGATCGAGTGGACGGTCGTCGAGGCCGACACGTACGACACGGCGCTGGAACAGGCGAACGTCATCCTGAGGTACCTGCTCGGTGCGCGCTTGCTGCGTTTTTTTTTGGCGATTGCTTACTCGCATCATCGGTTTTTAAGCTCGCGGAAGGGTCAACGTAGCGAGTTTGCTCCTCGACATGCTACCTCCGGAATTAGCTGCTATCAGCGCGCCTGAGGAACGCGCGGCGGAATACCTGGATTATCGCCAATTCTTCATCGCTTGGAGACGCTCGAGCGCGCGACGAAGTGCTTGGCACTCAAGGCTCCACAAGTGAGTCGGGACACGCGCGCGGCTTGGATCGGGGACTACGGGGTACGCGTTCCTCTTTTCTCTCTCACTTTTATGCCCAGTATCCACAGAGATGGATACAGGGCCTAGTGTCTGGCGCGCGGGTAGTGAAGCTGTTGACTACAGACTGGCTGGTCCCGGAAGCCGAGATCCCCGCCAGTGCGCTCCTTTCCACGCATTAACATCCTTTTTTTGTTACTCACTGGACAACGCCTTACAGCTGACCGTCGTATGCGGGAACTGGCGCGCATCCGCCAAGTGTTCGTCCCGGAGCTCATACTACGCACATGCTCCTCGTCTCCTCTCGGACACACATACCCGAGTGCGTTCTTATCCCCTCGGTCCCCTTCCCATTGGCACTCTCCTTAGCAACGTCCGCCACGCGTTGTGGTTGGCGAATATCGCCGCGGACTCGAGGTATATGCTGTTCGCCGAGTTTTCGGGGGAGAACGGGCGGAGGCTGAAGGAGTACCTTGGGGCTGGAACATGGAGGGTCGGATCTTTCAGGATTGTGCCTTGAGTACGGTAGGGCCGTCGTTCGCTTGTTGTCCTCATCACCGATCACCGGAAACTTTCCAAGTCTCGGGCTCGCCTCAGTCCTTCTCGAATCCAAAAGCAGGTATGATAAGACCACTCACGATGTCCGGTCCTCCGCTCCCGCATCAGGGCATTATTAAAATAACAGTGTGCTAGGGAGACTAGTACTAGTACAGGTGTCATCTTGCTGATGCCCATAGGCCCTCCACCTTGCCCACTGAGACCAACTTTTTGGACCTCAGCCTATAATGGCTCCATGTCCGGCACCTCTTCTTCTTTGCATCAGTACTCTGTCTTCAAGGCGACTTAGGGGCTGGGTTCAGGTCTAGGGATGGAATGCTTACCCTACGTACGATCAAGGATTCGGTCGGTCACCGGACCCGTCGCCAGCGCTAGCTCAGGTGATTGGTTCTGTTTGCCCTTCGTGAGTGTCAGTGTTCGGATCATCACACTGCACGCGCCCTTGTCGGCTGATGTTGTGCCTTGGCGTACAACAGGATGCGTGATGTACCACTACGCGGACTACCCGGAGCCTTGCAACAACCAGAGTCATCAGTACTCCGTTTCCGTACAGTGCAGTATATGTGTATGACGGCGTTGCGGTGCCCATGACAGGCACCGCCCATATCAAAGGGCTTCTGTACTTGCCTTGTCAAACAAACACCATCGAACGTCGTGGTGATCCGAATTTCACACCCCCCCCCCAGGTAGCGATTCACTGTACCGCCTCGACGCCCGGCGGTATTACAGTAATAACTAATGACACGTACAATACGTACAGTTATGGTGGGGTCGTCGGAGAACAGACGGAAACAGGCACACCAATGAGCAGTGTACGTACGAGTCACGAATTGGACGCGTTGCTGCACAGGCCCTCAGGCTGTTCCCAGGGAAGAAATATGCCGCGATACCAGTACTGTACTAGAACCTGGCTGTATGGGCGTCGAAGATGCCATCCGCAGCGCGCATATGTGTCCAGTATTCAAGGCCTTCGATTCATGGATCCGATGATGTAGGTCTTTTGAAGCACAATCACCTTATCAGAAAACATAAAACGTCTACGCCAAAACCATACAAATAGTGATGCAAAGCATAAAGAAACAGGGGACAAAGAGACGAGGCGGGGAAAATTACACATATCGTACAATAAAACGCTCGCAGGAAAACATAATCGGGAATGACGCTCCATCACTCGTCGGCATCGCTATCGACATGACCTTTGGTCGGCAACACGGATACTTCAACAGCGGTTCCTGGTGAGGACTTATTTGGAGGTGAATGACACGGCTCGAATGCTGTGGAGGTAGTAGCATCTCCCGAGAATGCTCTCTTGGGCCATTCATACGGACACCATGCTGGAACAAAGCGGCGGCGAGGCGAAATGATGCTATAGCCTGTATGCTCCTGAGGCGCAGGGAAGCCAGCGTTGAAGTTGGCATTAGCTTCGTCCCCGTCCTCGGATATCCCCGTGATGAGGTCTTGATGGAGGCTGGCCGCAGCATTGCACACAGCCCGAGACGTGGCAGGATCGAGGTATGTGTTCCAACCGCTCCATATGTCCAACACAAATATCTCAGAGAATTGCTTCTGTGCGTCCGGCGAGGCCTCACCGGCGCGAATGCCGTCCGCGAGGTGCTTCGCAGTCATGTTGACCATGAACGACACGTCACGGTCCGCACCTGACATAGCCATATTGTACGGCAAACCGGACAAAAATGAGCTCAGGATGAGCAACGGCCCGTCGCGGGTGGCGGTCTCGGGATCCTCGACGGGCAGCGGGATTCCAGAAAGCTTGACTATGTAACCGGCCAGATCGCGCGCGCGGTTAGCCCAGTGCGGACCCTTGGTCTGCGTCCACGTCGAGACATCTGCAAGCTCGCGGAGGCACGAGCGGGCGGCGAGAAAGGCGGTGCACCGGGCGAAGAGCGCGACGGAGGGGACGCTGTCATGTGCGAGGGTCGAGAGTGCGTCCGCAGTCTCTGCGCCGAAAAGAGTGTCCCAATACAGAGAGTTCAGTCCAGCGAACTTCTCTGTGATGTACCATACCGCACGCGCACATGCAATGGCGCGGCATGTGCGGGCGTGCGGCTCCAGGCCGCTGGTCGTCCCTACACATGTCTGCAAGAGCCGCCCAATGCTCCATCCGAGTCGCACATCGCGATCCTCTAGAAGACTTCCGATGGTGTATTGCGGATAGAGGTGACGTTCGGTGTCGAGGAATCGAGGGATGGCAGCAATGTATGACTCCAAGGCGCTGTCGCTTTGCACAGATGAAATCGCCCATCCCAAAGAGTTGGTGTCCATGTTCGAGTGGGTAGTTTCCAAGTCATGCTCAATGGCCCGTACAATGCCTCCGTGATATCTTTCCCGACGGGCACCAATGATTTTTGGGAGACGGAAGCGGTAAAAGGTGCTATCGGGCAAGATAAATGACATGACGCGTTGAGTGACATCAAGGGCGCTCAGCCGAATCAGCTGGACCGTACGCCACAAGACGTTGGAGATTGGCGTCTTGAACGGCGAAGACAGACTGATCAACGGCGAGATGGTGATGAGGAGGTATGAGGTTCCGGCGATGGAATAGGCAACCAGTGCCGCATAGGCAACGATTTTGTTGAAAGCGAAAAAATATGTGGTCAAGCCAGCGCCAAAAAACAGGATTGCCAGATGGAGGAGTACGGGTATGGCGCTGATCACCTGATCCAGGCGATACCCACGCAGGCCATTGAAAAGATAAGCCCTAATCCTTGCGCGGGTCGAAGGGGTATTATGGCACTGGGAATGGCGCAGGTATTCCTGCATCCAATCTTGGACCAAAATAGCACTGAGGGTACAAGTGAGACTGAGCGCCAAGCTGATGGTCCACAGCACATTCGTGGCGATTTCCAGCCTGTTGGGACGAGCAAGCAGGACGTTTGGAGGGGGAGTGTACATGCCATTAGGCGGGTGGGCAAGTTGCATCGATATTTGAGCGAGCAGCAATTCCGACGAATTCGGTCTGAGCCCACTGATGGCCCTGACCTGAAATATGGAAACGACGACGGAGAAAAGTCCGGCCTAGCATAATCATCGTGATGAAAAGTATCCGCAACGCAAAGGAGGTCAGTACGTACGACGTTCAGTGTGGTGTCAGTTTTCCTTTTCCAACCCTCCGTGAGTTGCAGGTCGTGCTTTTCTACTTGGGAGAGGTAGAGTGGCCACATTTCTCCGCTCGAGGATCGGGCTGGTTGTTCTGCGGATCAAATGAACGAGAATCAACTCCCAACAACCTAAATACGAGTACGAATAAAAGTGACCTTCGGTTACCGATGATGGAATGTCGGTAGATTGATGCTCCGGAGAAATGGGTACCGAATAAAAAGAGGCCTTTTTGGTCCAAGAATTGCAATTTCCTATAAATACAAGCGCGACGCGACGTGCCCTGCCAGTAAGTCATTGGTACAAGTGAAAAGCCGGGAGGAATACCGTGAGTTTCGACACGAGGCGGATTTTGGGACTCATTGTCATGGCCCATTCTGAGGGGGACTCGAAACATACAGCAGTGCTTGAACTTGTTCTTAATGGGCTGGAGCTTGAGTCGTCATGGGAGGAACGATGACGAGGTTGGGTATAAATGTGACAGCTTAAAGTCCTGTGAGATGCTGTGTCCATGTGCGCCCAAACCCAAAGCAGGCAGCTACTATTATTCGGATGGTGTCAATACAGCGCCCGTCACGAGAGCCAACAGCCAGGAGGAGGCTGTGTCCTACTAGGCATTGCCGGACATGTGCGTATTTTAAGCAAGGGAAAGATAGAGGGAATCACCTCACCCCCTCCTCCTCTCAACATTCGCTATACGACGACTCGAGCTTGAGTGATAGTCAGTCTTTGAGAGGATGTATCGAAATCTGGCCAACTTGACCTTTCCTGCCTTCTTTCGCGGTTCGGCGATGGCCGGTCACGATCAATCGGTGTGTGATGGTTTTTATTAATTGATATGACGTAATTGACCCCATTTTATCTTAAAGCCGACCCTCTCGCCTCGACCCGTTCCTGAGAATTTGTGCGAGCTCCGGAACATCGTCTTGGAGATATTCCATGCAGTGGACCAGTCGCAATACGTATCCGGTCAGGTCAAGGATACCCTCAAGGATAGCGCGCGCTACCTAGATGCCCAATGTTCAGAGTTTGTGAGCCTGACACATCTCGCCCATCGTGCCGCCGACGACTCGGCGAACGTGCTCCTCCTGAGGATCCACTTTTTCGAGGCCCTGGACGACCGCATCAATGTGCTTTCCCAGCTGCGGTCGAGATTCGTGGATAGCCGTAAGGCATTCTGCGCGCGGCCGACCAACCTCCTCCTGGAGGGAATCCGTGAAGGTAAAGCAGAGTTTCTTTTCTTTCTTTGGTTCACAGCTCACCGATAGCCCGCGTGTGGTTTTACAGCCAGAGGCCATACCTACGATGGTATGCTTTCGGGACTGAAACCGCTTTTCGGGAAAATCGAGACGTATTACCGAGAGACAAACGTGGCGCTCCTCAAAGAGGAGGAGCGCCTCAGAGAGATCTATAACTCGTTGCGCGTTACCCCAGACGACAAACTTCGATGGGAGAATATCCGCGATGCGTGTATGGAGGCGTCCACTCTCTTGACATCAGAGGTAAGCTCTACACATACACTTGCCTTACTGGTTTTTCATCCCACTAACCCGCTTACAGCCTGTCGATCAGGTACCACCACAACCCTCTCACATGCCCCAACAAACACAACAAACGGTAAGTTTTTCATCCATTCACCTGCCTTATTCCACAAAACGTTGAACTTTTTTTTTTGCTTTCTCCCTCGCAGAGTAACAAAGCCGCTCGTCACATCAGAGCGCTCGCGCAAACCGTCATCGACGCGCGGCAAAGTCTGTTGCAGTCGCGCCAGAGCATCGCGAATCTGATGAAGCAACCGCGGTTCAGTCTCCTGCTGCTCGAAACCGAGTACATGCGCAGCGAGCGCACGTGCTGGCAGCGAATCTACGAGGTGCACCAGTTCTCCGAGCAATTCCTCGGCTCCGTCGTCGAGGTGCCCCCACTCGACGAGTTCAGGGACCACGTCGTCCCCTCGGCCGCCGAGTCGTCCGCACAAATCCTCCGGACGGTCCGAAAACAGATCCAGAGCACCCGTGAGCCTCCCGCCTTTCGGTCATTACCACCCGCGACATGTCTGCTGACTTTTCGATATCTACCAGAGTACGCCGTCTTGACTGTTTTCCCGCAACTCCAGGGCCACTTCTCACGTTTTGAGCATGACCTTCCTATCGCCGATGCGTCGATGCAGCGTATGTACGCTACCCTCCGGCGACTGGTTCGACCCTTGGAGCAACCTGACGACCCACGGGAGGGCGTGCTCCGCTCGATGGAACCCACGCAGCTTAGGGACGAGCACTTCAAGTATAACGACCTCAGGCAGAAGTGGGCAGCTGTACAGTTACCACCCTCCCACGGGGGACCCCATCCCTTTTCTTGAAAGTCATTTCCAACCCCATTCGGCGTTTTTCTTTTCGTGATGAGTGCGCAATTCAGTTAGCCGCAACATATCATATGAGACTTACAAAGTCCTATGGCCCGGGAGGCAGCAACGCAAATGCACATACACTGTAAACTGTATACTGTGGTTGGCAGTACCCACATTCTTGCATCCTTGTTCATACAATACTCGGCTTCGTTTTTGCATCAAAACTTAAGGAGTTTGGGATATACGACAGCCAATTTGAGTATATATATCATTAAATAGTTCAAACTTCCTCATGTTTGGTCCTCGTGTAGTAGTAACGACTAAAGATCCATCTTAGAACCCATCAGCCCGGCCTGCATCGCGTGAGGTTGGTGCACAACCACTCTCGACAACAAAGCACCCAATGATGATCGGATTTCGCTGGTCAAAGTTTAGCGCTTGGCATTCAAGGGCTTCGACGTTGATCTCCTGCGAGAGGGCTTCGCTGCGGCGTACCCTGGCTTGACTTCCCCAAGTTCGAACTCCTCTGCGCGCCTAGACTTGAACTTTGCCTGTCCCGATAAGACCTCTGCGCGCTTAGATTGAAACTCAGACTGGACCCGCTTCGACTTCGCATTGTTCGCGTTCGACGCCGCAGCGCGGTATCGGCGCAATATGCTCCCCGGAAGGAAGGGTTGCTCCGGCGGCGGAGTCGTGGTCATGGTCATGGCCGTGGCCGTGTTGTCGTTGGTGGAGTGGATGAGGCTCGAGAACGAGACGGCCGAGTTGCTGTTGTCGACAGACTCGGAGGAGGGGTGCGTCCCGTTCTCGATGCTGAAGAGGAACCTCAGAGTGTCGAGCAACTCGGTGAATTCCTCAGTGGTAAACTGGAGGGAAATCGACGGGCTGCTACTATTGCTGGGGTCCGTTCCGTTGCCGGGGAGGCTGCTGAAGATGCCAGGCAAGTTGGCGTGGGTTAAGCTGGAGGGAATCGCCGGCGTGTTGCCATTATTTCCGGTACGCGTCCCGTCGCCAAAGAGGCCGCCGAGCTGCTCGAACGGCTGGGAGTCGGGTGTATTGGTGATCGGAGGAATCGACGTATCGCCAATGGGGGGCTGGGAGGGAACCGACTCGTCGCAGTCCAGCGGTTCATCGATGGGGTCGCCATTGAGGGGGTCGCCGCTACCTCCTGGTGGCAGGACTGAGTCGTCGATGGTTGTATCGCTAAGACTGCTGGGCGGCAACGCATCGGTGCCATACGGTGGCGTCGTGACGTCCCAGGACTCATCGATCGCATTCCTAGATGCTATCGAGTTTCTGAGACTGCGCGCTCCGAATTAGCACCCAAGCTGGCATGCACGCCAAAAGAGACACATAAAAAACACCCACCCGATAGGTGTTACAGACGAGGCGAGGGTGTTCCGCGTACTGATAGGGTCTATTATGGTCTGTCCGGTGCGCTTTTGCATGAAGAGCGCAGAAGAAGCGGAAGCCGAGAGCAAGGCCGTCATCAAGACGTTGGTGAATTGAACCATGATAGACGAGAACCAGCTGTGTGATTCTGATAGAAGCAAGAGATGGAGAAAGGAACTTGAATGACGAGCACCGGGCTCTGACGGAAAACGAAAGACTGAAGGGCTAGCGAGTCCGAAGAAACTGAAAGGCAATCCATCACCGAGAGGTGGCTCTTTTTATACGAACGAGAAGCATGGCAAGATTTGATCATTATCCCATGGATCGTCAACTGAGCGGATAACACCGTAGGTTGTCAAGTAATTTATCCAACTATTTATAGTAATGACACAACGTAAAGCAAACAACTCAACATCATATGGCCACCTCATCATTAACTTCCAGAAAAAGAGCGTTGAGGAAATCTTTATCGTCTGTTCTTCGTGCACTTTCGCAAGATGACGTCCGCGCCCAGTGTAACTATCGTGTTATCTCACGCGCAACGGGATTCAATGACGACTTTATTCTTGCTCTTAGCCAGCGCGATCATCGCGCGAGTCCTTTCCGCACCATGGTTCGACAAAGCCACCACCGTAAGCTGCTATCTGAGCATGCCCGCGGGCGAGGTGGACACCACCCCGATAACGTCGTCCATCCTCCAATCCGGTACGTAACAGCCGGCAAATTGCCGTACCTCCATGCGGCTCCGCTCGTTTCTCACTGCGTGATCCCGAATTTATCCCTCCTGTCCTGCCCCGTTAGGGAAGAATCTGTTCGTTCCCAAGGTTGACTCCACCCTCCCGGGGGGGATGGACCTCCTCCGGATTCACGACGACGAGGACTTGCGCTCGCTCCCGAGCGGCGTATGGGGCATCAAGGAACCGACGTTTCAGTACCGCGATGCGCCAAGGACGAAAGGTTTGTACCTCGCATCCACCTTCCGATCCATATCAATCTGTGAGTGCGTTCGCTGACGGCGACGACGATGGCGATGGACGTGGCTTGGCGGGGCAACAGCGACGGATGAGGACAGCAATCCCATCGACGTCATCTTAATCCCAGGTGAGCCGCGTCCATTCGATTCCGACTGTACCGAACCAAACCTCGCGCTTCGCATTTCCCTTGACACGTCCCAAGGCGTGGCCTTCGATCGGTCCCTCGCGCGACTCGGACACGGCAAGGGCTACTATGACCGATTCCTCTCCTCATACTCGGCCCTCGCCTCTGCCCGCGCGCGCCCGAGGCCCCTCTTTGGTGAGTGATACAGTTGCCATCAGATATCGGCCATGGATCTCCCTCAGCATCCCGGCCTGGGCCTCCTTTTCTCATATATCTCACCCCCAATTTCGTTTCTCCAGTCGCACTGGCGTTGCGAGAACAGGTGATGGCCGCGGGCCAAGTACCCGTCGGCACGAGCGACGTAATGGTGGATATGATTGTAACTCCTGATGAGACGATCGCGGCCGATGGCGATGCGAGCAGATAATAGCAACAATTTTTTTTTGGCACATCCCGGGCGGGATAGTGTGGGACTCAGGGCACGTCGTCGTGCTCTACTACCCACTAAAACAATGTTGATTTGTTTGGGAGGACTCTACTTTCGCTTTGGCAAGGACATGTTCCCAGGTGTTAACCACAAAGTTGGTAAACCCTTTGTTTCGTTCAGTCTTGGTGCCATTATTTTATCATTGGTGGGTGTGGGATGGTTCATTTAGTACAGAAATTCCCGAGAGCAGGCCACCCAGCCAGAATGACGGCTTGGAGATGAGTGCAGCGAGCAGCCATGTTGGGATATGCAGCCGTCCAACAAGAGCGTGATGCACATGTTGCGAGGTGCAGAAGTAACCTTTATTAAATATAAGCCATGGAAGGACTACAGTAGATAAAGATGATGACGAAGGTTCCACCACACCTTGGTATATGGCAATGAACATGCCCAGGAACATGGTGCTGCGCATGGTGCCCCAGCTTCCCTGCAATATCATTGGTGTTGGTGCATGAGCAACCGCCTTGCACTTGAAATGTAACATTGGAACAATATGCAGTGCTCCATATATCGGCAGCATCCATTTGAAGACGGCGAAAAAACGATCAATTGGGGAGTATATGCAACTCGCAACGTGCAGATGCAATGCAGAGCATGGGCCATATGGCAATTGCGCTACGTGCCAGACTTCCAGAGCGGTAACATTTCCTGTATCCAGGTCCTTGCGGCATGAGACGAAGCTTAGTAAAGACGGGTCACTGGGGAGAGGGAC
>Ga0137394_10001681_pt1 | contig 16229 bp, 22 predicted proteins | sample czobulk116metaG_FD_108278 | JGI IMG/M metagenome (GOLD analysis project Ga0137394, IMG submission 108278) | Vadose zone soil microbial communities from Angelo Coast Range Reserve, California, USA - czobulk1.16 metaG | ecosystem: Environmental > Terrestrial > Soil > Vadose zone | place: USA...
ACAAAGATTGGTAATAGACTTGGTGAAGATGCTAAGTTTAAACCAAAGGCATGGATGCATCCAGCACAGTTGGCTAATTATGAAAATATTGGTCAATTGATTTCTAATATCAATATTGCTGGTGGTGCTAAAACATTTGACCCTTATTTCACTAAGTATCAAATGGCAGGTTCGGAAGTTGAAACAAATTATTCATGGGATAAAACACGAATTGATTTTGTAGTTGAGGATGTATGGGGTCGTGCAGAAATTCTTCCAATTGGATTCTATACGGTTGATGGAAGGAAATTCTTTGAATTACGTGGTGCTTCTGGAGGTGTGGCAACTGCTGACATATTCTACATGGTTGTAGGTATGCAAACATATGTTACAAATCCGGCCGCAGTCGCGTACATCGATAATCTTGCTGTCCCAGCAGGATACTAATGATGTAAATTACATGAAAGGACTTTGATGATGATCAGTATTAGGGATATTGCTTGGGCAGCAGGAATTTATGAAGGTGAAGGAAACTTTACTGGCAAAACCGTTCGCGTAGTTCAAAAAGATAGTTGGTTAGTTTATGAGCTACAAAGAATTTTTGGTGGTAAAGTCAAGCAATATAATGGTTATCATCAATGGACCATGCATGGTTGGAAATGTAGAGGATTTATTTTAACTATTTTTACTTTTCTTTCGCCAAGAAGAAAAGCACAAATATTAGAATATCCTCTATTTTTTAAAAATCCGAATTTTCTACAAAAACAATTTTGTAACAAAGGTCACAAACTTACACCTGATAATATTGTTCAGCAACGTGCTGGTGATAAAAGATGGCGTAGTTGTAAAATTTGTTATATGGAGAATTACACAAAGAAAAATCAGTTAAAAAGTATGAGAAAGCCTGAAGATAATTTGGTTATGAATTTAGCAAAGTTAAAAGGTATTTCAATAGAAGAAGCTAAAAAACTTCTAGTTAATTAGGAGAATATAATGGCACCAATTTCTGATGTAGACTGGCAGCAAATTAGTCCAGTACAAGGTCCAGCATCACCTAAACCTGTTACATTAGCCTCAGCTAATACAATTGCTCCGACAACATTTTTAACTGTATTAACGGGAAATACAGTAGTTAAAACTATTACACCACCTGTAACATTTGGTCATATGTTAGCAATTCAGTTTGCTGGAACTGCTGGTGTAGATGCTACAGGTAATATTTTAACAGCAACAGCATCTATAGCTGGACAAGCTATGTTGTTGTATTACAATCCGATTACTGCGAAATATGTTCCTGTTGGTTAACTAGTTACTAATTAGTTAGTAAATGGTTAAGAAAGTTGTTAAGAAACGGAAACCTATTAAAAAAAGGTTAAGAAAAATGGCTGATGCTAAACCTAAAACTGCTGAAGAACTTGAAAAAGAAAAACTTGAAAAAGAAGAATTAGCTAAAAAGGTTGCACAAGCGACACAAAATAAACCAACTGCTGAATCGCAAAAGTCTGCAGAAAAAAAGGAAAATAAACCAGATTTTAAAGCTGTGTCACATCCTGGTAGTGTTGCACCTAAAATTGTTGGTGATAAGCTAGCAAAGGAACGTGAAGAGATACATAATAAAATTGAAGAGGCTCTTAGAAAGTTTGGTGGTAATGAATCTGAAATTCCATTATCAGATGAATATTGGAGTTTGAAAAATCAATATATTGCATTGCGTTAAATATTTATTAGCATCTGGGCTGTTGCTAATAATTCATCCTTTTTACCGGACTTAGGATGTTAAAAATTAAGTCCGGTGTAACAATTAATTAATTAATTAATTGCTGAAAGCAAATGGAACTAACAGAACCAATTGAAATTATTAATCAAAGATTAATTGATTATTTTGGTATTGATACTATATCAAGTTTACCGATTTATAGAATTGTATGGTCTGAAGACCAATTTGAGAAACAATTAACTAAATTTACTAAAGATGGACTTGAATTACTTTATCCTGAAGTTAGAGAAATGCCTAAATATAGGCAATGGATTCAAGCCAAATATATACTTGAACGATTAAGTCTTGTTCCAGAAATTAATCAAGATCAATTAGGTGCCAAAATTAGTTATGAACCGTTATATGTATTTGAAGATAAATCTGGTAATGCTTTACCACCTAAATGGGAAGTAACACAATTTGCTATTGATTGTGTTAATGCTGCAATGGGTAAAGGAACATTACATAAATATATAGACCCTGAAAATACTCAAGAAGCCCACATGCAAGCTAAAATGGAAAGAGTTGAGAAAATTGAAGAAGAAATGTTTGGTAATGAAACCGATGTTACTGACGCGTTGCGTTATAAAAGTGGTATAATTGTACCAAGCAACTATGAACAAGTGATTAAAAAAAGTAATTAAAAGGGGGAATTAAAAATGTCAACAGTAGGCCTCGCACCTTGGCATGACTTGAAACGTAGAACGATTAGAGCACCAGTTAATCCTATGGATAAAGCGACAATTATATCAATTTATCCTAGGAAAATCGATGAAGTTAAACATACAATTCAGCCTGGTAGATTTATTATTGAACCTGGTTCATATGATAAACCATCTGTATTAGTAGTTGGACCATCTTCCTGGTGGCGTGATATTGATGATGAACAGCCATTGCTAGAAATTCCTGTATCATCAATTCAAGTTGCTGATTCAATAGTTAAAGATTACAACCAATCATTGCTCGAATGCAATGCAAATGATGTTACACCAGGAATATTTTATCTTGCTGGTGAAAAGAAAACTGATGATATTAAGAAAGATTATAAACCACTATTAGATAAAGCTAATGCAAATCAAAGGAGATGGTATCAAGCATTAGTTAATATGGCTAATACATTATGGGCTAGGTCATCTGGTAATCCATTATCTATTAGCGAAGATATGAAATTAGCTGCGCAAGAATTAGGTCAAACATTTGATTGGTTAAAGAATTTCCAAATGACATCAATGGTTAAGTGTGTTGCTTGTGGAAATTTGAATAACGAATCAATTATTGTTTGTCCGAATTGTCGTGTAATTCTTAAGAAGGATGAATTTACTAAACTTGGTTTATCATTTGCTCAATAATTAATTGTAAAAGAAAGGAATTGTTCATGACAGCCCTTGAACAAGAAAAACTCACATTATGGCATGAATTACTTGAATCTCAGAGAAAAATGGTTAAATATTTAGCTGAGATTGAAGGTAAAGATAGTGATGAAATTGCACAAACCATCTCAGTTAATACTCAACAGGTTGAAGCAGTTAAGAAACAATTAACAAGTTGAATTACTACCATGCCTACTGCTGGTGAAATAATGAATCGTTCAGCGTCGCATCTGAATGATACTGCTAAAAGTATATATACATTTACAGCACAATTGCCATATTTAAATACTGCAATAGATGATTTGTGTGAAGAACTCGAACTAAATAATGTTGCAATTACCAATGCAACATCAACAATAATTCCAATTACAACAGTTCAAACTGATATTGGTGGTGCAACTGGACCTGCATTACCAACAGATTTAATCGAAATTCAAAGATTATGGGAAAGACAAACTGGAACTACTGATAGTTTTCAACCAATGGATAAGTATGAATTTCTTCCAAAAATAACAGTCAAAACATCTTCATTAGGAATATGGTCATGGCAAAAACAAATTATAAATTTTATTGGGGCTAATTTACCTAGGGATGTTCAAATAGATTATATTGCTACAATATTACCATTAGCAGTTGACCAAAATTCTGTAATTATTAAATTCAATTCACGAGGCTATTTAAGTTATAGAACTGCAGCATTGTGTGCAAGATTTATTGGTGAAGATACAGTTAGAGCTGATAGATTGGATGCTGAAGCAGGGCGGTCATTAGAAAGAGTATTAGGTATAGATACTAAAAGTAGGCAAGAATTTGCTGTGCGTAGAAGACCATTTAGAAGTTCAGCTAAAATAAAAGGTGTAACTCGTTAATTAATGAAAGGTTGAAAAAATGATTACAAATCCTAATATTCAAGGTGCTCTAAGAGATGCAGCAAATTCTGGAGTATTTGTATTAGTTAATGCTGGCGCACCTTCTAATGGTGTTACTGGCGCTGGATTTGCTGGTAAAGGATGTTTATTGTCTGATACTACTAATGGTGTTGCTTATATTAATACTGGAACATTAGCATCACCAACATGGACTAAGATTGGAACACAATCGTAATTAATTATGTATGAGAGACCATATACCAATACCTATAGATGAATTTAAAGGTTTTTGGTCAAGAGGTGATGCAGAATCTTGTCCAATAGGTTATCAGACTGAACTGATAAACTTTAAATTTATCGAAGGTGGAATTGAAACTAGAGATGGTTTAGATGTAGTTATAGCTACTACAACCATCATGAAAATGTATTATTTCCCTGACGCTTCTAATCAGCGTGAGGGATTTATAGTTCTTAAGAGTGATACTAAGTTATATCATATTTATGATAATACTGGTTCTGGAGGCTGGGTTACATTCCAAATAAGTAATGCTATTACTGGAATGACTGATTTTGCTTTTGCATCTAAAGATGGCAGAGCATATTTGGCTCCAAGCGCTAATAATAATGCTGGTGCATTACCAGGAGAATTTTTATATGTATATGATGGATTAGCAACTACAATGATGCGTAAAGCTGGGGGAACACCTATTACTGGTGCATTAACAGCAGTTAATTCTGGCACTGCTGGAACTGTTGAAAAAGGTATACATGTATTTGGTGTAGTTGCTGAAACTAATACAGGATTTCAAACAGAAATTGGCCCTGTCATATTACCAACTGTCACTGCTGATGGAACTAAAAAAGTTGATATTAGCACTGTTGCAGCAGGACCATCAACCACTGTTAAACGTCATATTGTTGGTAGTAAAGCAATTGATTCTACTACTTATAGTGGTAATCCCAGAGATTATGAATTATTCTTTATACCTGGGGCTACTATAAATAATAATACCGGTGGTGGAACTATTACAGTAGATTTTACAGATGGTTCATTAGTTGAAAGCGCCGCACATTTATTGGATTTATTTAGTGAAATTCCTGCTGGTGGTGGATTAGGTTTTTATCATGACAGATTGTTAATTTGGGGATTAAGTGATGGAACTACAGATGGTAATCCCACATTTGTCAATGAAGTATTAGTTTCAACGCCCGGTGAACCAGAATCATTTGATGCTGTTAGTGGACTACTATTACCACCTCGTGAAGGAATTGGCATTACATATTGTCAAGAATATAGAGATGTTTTATATGTAGCTAAATTCAATCGTGTTTATGCTTTCAATGATAATGGTGATGACCCGGTATCATGGCCATCTACAGTATTAGACCAGGGATTAGGAATTGCTAAACGCGGCGTAGCATCAATGTGGACATATGGTGGTATTAATATAGAAAGTTTAATAGTAATTAATGATGAAGGTATTCATTTATTTAGCGGCACTTTTAATAAACCAGAATTAAGTTATGTAATATCGGACTTTTGGAAAACTATTGATAAGAATCATTTACGCAATGGTAGAGTTCACGCTTATATTGATTCAACTTTACAAAGATTATATGTAATTATTCCTCAATATCTAATGATTTTATTAGGTGATTTTGCTGGTGGACTAACTGCTGATAAAATTAGATGGTCCAAATGGACTTTTAATGCAGATATTAATACAATTATGTTGTTTGATAAGGATAATTTACTTTACATAGGTGCTAATACTGGTATTCATTATGTTAAGCCTGGTAAAACTGATGATTTAGTAAGTGGATTTGCTGCTCAGAAAATTCCGGACCCAACATGTATAACAGCGCTCGTCAATAATATTGAACCAGATGATGATAATATTTATCATTATGGTGGTGCTCGTATTCGTGTAGTTGGTAGTGGGAATATTATACCCAAATTGCACAATTTAGATGATACACAAATTCAAACGTTAGCAACTATAGTATTAGCTTTAGCTCCAGCAAGATACTATTTCATACTAGCAAACATGCTTAGTCAACGCGCGAGACTTGAATTAGCTACTACAGTCAAAGATGAACATATAAAAATTAATAAGATTAATATGTATACTAAACTAACCTATACAATGTATCCGGCATAAATAATGCCCCCAAAACCTAAAGCGGAAGTTTTAGCTGATTATCAGCGATTAAAGAATACATTAGCTATATCTGGTACTCAGAAGTGGAATACTGCATTATATGAAATTCTTGTTAAATTAATTGATTTAGTTTCGCAATCACAAGATGTTGTTGATACTGGTGGAATTATTAAAGATAATCCTAGTGGATTATTAGGTGATGGAACTGAAAAGAAACCACTAAGTGTTTCTGTAGATGGTGTAACAATAACTATAAATGCTGAGGATAAATTAGAAGCTAGCACAATTCCAGTAGATGTTATTGATAGGACTTTGTGGAATCCAATTACTAAATGTCGTAAATTTGGTTATGCACAAGATACTATTGGTGGTACTCAACATCCCATTGCTTCTGGATTAATTGGAACTATTAACTCATCTGGTGTATTTGCGGGATTAAATGATGTTACTCCCGGCGTAGGGGGTGTGTGTAGTAATTGGACTAGAGCTACCTATACAACCAATAATGCTAATTTAGGTGGTATTTATTTTGCTCCAAGTTCCGGTCCTTTTTGGGAAACTAAACCATTAATGGCTGTGAGATTTAGAACTGGTGCAATATTAAATGGTAATGATGCCACAGGAACTCCAGTTCACAATACTACAAGGGTTTATTTATGGGGATTAGCTAATACACTACCAACTAATGGAACTGCTGTAATAGGTTATCCACATGTATTTGTGTTATGTAATGCACCAGATAAAACTAATGTTGGAGCAGCGGGAGTTTTAGAATTTAGTAGATTGGTTAGTGGAGTTCAAACTAAAACAGCATTTAATATAACATTATTAGCTAATACACATTATGTAATTACTGTGCAAGCAATGTCAAATACCAGTTCTAAAGCAGTTATTGAAGATAAAACACATGGAACTATAGAAAGTTTAACTGTAAATCATGATAATTATAGTTCAACTAGTATTGCTGGAACTACTGTTGATACTTTTGGTGCGTTTTCTATAGCTTCTAATGCTACTAGTGTTGCTAGCACTTCTACATTTGATTTTAATTCCTTATATTGGGAATGTGACTAGTATGATTATTCGTCAAATGAATGATGATGATATTAAAAAACTCAAAGAAACTTATAAAAAGTTTTATTCGAAACATTTTGAATTTCCAGATTTTAGCAAGTTTTTTGGTTCTTATGTTGTTATTGATACTAATAGCAATGAAATTATTACCGCCGGTGGAGTTAGACCAATAGCTGAATCAGTATTAATTACTGACAAATCTAAATCTAATTTTAAACGTGTTAAAGCATTATATGAAATGCTAGAATATCAAAAACATATTTGTAAAGAAAATAATTTGGATCAGCTACATGCTTTCGTTGGCAATTCTAAATGGAAGAAGCATTTAATAAATATTGGATTTAAAAACTGCAAGGGTGATGCGCTTTATTTGGATGTTTAATTAAATTAAGTAAATAAGTAAGGATTAAATCATGGCGAAAGGTGATAAGAAAAAGGTTGAGAACCAATTACAGACTCAAACTAATATTGCTCAACCTGGTATAACTAATTTAAAAACTGATACTAGTAATAGAACCAACTCATTTCAGGATTTATATGGGCCACAAACAGGCCAACAATTACAAGATTATGGCAACATTATGGGTGGTTATCAGGGCTTTAGGGATACGCTTCCTAAGGGAAATGAATATTTATCTAATTTCTTGAAATCTGGCATAACTGGTGAAAATAATGCCTTAGCACCTGCCACTAATATGTTTAGTAGTATGGCATCATCTGGTGGATTTGGTCCTGGTGAAATAGCTAAAATACGTGCACAAGCAATGGCACCTGTTCATGGTGTTGGTGATATGTTACGTCGTAATATTGAACGACAAAATGCTGTTAGAGGAATGGGTGGTTCACCTAATACAACCGCTGCATTAGCTAAAGCTGCTAGAGATACTGCATATGCTGCTGGTGATACTGGTGTTAATGCTGAAGCTGAAATAGCCAAACTATTACAAGGTGGTAGAATGGCTGGTGCTCAAGGTTTAGCATCAACATTATTAGGTGGTCGTGGTCAAGATTTATCAGCTATTAATGCTGCTACAGGATTAAATTTAGATAGCTTGAGAGGCATGACTGGATTATATGGAACTACACCAGCATTATCACAGTTGTTTGGTCAGCAAGTATTACAATCTAGTGGTCAACAATTAAGTGCACAAGACCAACAAAATCAATTAATGCAAATGATTCTTAGTGGTCAATTAGGTGCTGCTAATACACCATCTACATTCCAAAATGTGTTGAGTAATATTGGTAAAGGTGTTAATATTGTTAGGGGTGTTGGTGGTTTAGTAGCTGGAGAAAGTTAATGCCAGTAAATTTTAATCGTTTAAGAATGCAGAATTTATTTGGTTCGCCTGATTTTCAACCGTCATTAGATATATTTGGTCAACAGCAACAACAACCACCAAGTGTTGATATAAATCAATTACTTAAGCCTATTCCATTTGTAGGTAATTCTATACCTATGTCTGGTAATGATGATGAATTACAATCAAATGATACAAGTAATGACCAAAATTTAATACAACAATCATATAAACCTAGAAGTGATTTTTCTGAAGCACTAATTAAATCATTAGGTGAAATGCCTTCTAGAGAACAATTTGGTAAACCTAGTAAATGGCGTCAATTTGGTGGAATTGTAGCGGGATTATCTGGTGAACCAGGTTCTAGAGAAGCATTTACTAATGCGCCATATTATCGTGCTCAAGGTGATTGGAAACAAAAAATTGATACATTAATGAAGGGCGCAACTGAGGAAGATAGGTATAATACTAATCAAAGATTACTTGCTCAGGCTACTGGTAAATATGGAACTGAACAAGACAAACTTGAATTAAGAAAGAAACGTGATGCTGCTTATATATATGATAAGCAAAATCCAAACTTACAGAAAATAGTTCCAAATACCGGTAACATACAACTATATAATCCTAAAACTGGTGAAACTACTGATACTGGAATTGATGTTGGTAGATTGACTGATGAACAAAAGATTAAAATGCGTAGTGGTGCAAGATTAGAAGAAATTAAAGCACAAATTGAAGGTAATGTTAAACTTGAAGGCGAAAAACAAACTAATAGAGCAACTAATATAGAAGCTACTGGTGAACAACAACGTCAAACTAAACAAACTTCTGGCAGTTATGCAGGTTCACCAACACAAGAAAAAGTTGCCCAATATAATAAAGCTAGACAATTCACTATTGAAAATCCTGATTTAGCTAAGTGGATTCAATTAGATACTGCTGGACCAAATACATTTTCAGTTCATGCACCATCTACAGGCAATTTCTTTAGTAGTGGTCCATCTAAAGAAGAATATGATAAAATAGTTAGTGCCATTACTGGTACAAGTGCTGACAAACAATTGAATACTACACAAGGTAATGAATCACGAGTAAATGTAGTTGATATTACTACAGGTAAAGTAATTGGAACTATTCCAAAAGGCGATACTAGTAAATTAGATAAGTCTAAATATAAGGTGCAGTAATCTTTTGCCTCAGGAAATTACTAAATTATCTCCTAATGAAGAAAATTCATTTAGGAAATGGTTGGCATCGAGTCAAATAACTGATGCTGATGAACCAGATGCATATTATGATTATAGAGGTTTATTTAAGGAACTAAAAGGTCAACCAGTTCCATCATCACAAGGTAGACATTTTCCTGATACCTATAAGCAACATGGTCATCCAACATTCTCTGTAGAGTCTAAATATTCTAAAGGTCCAAATGATGGTGGTAGTTGGAATGGTGATATTTATATGCCACAGAAACAAAATAGTTTACCATCATCATTTCAACCTATCAGTGAATCGTTACCAGAATCATTCCAACCAATTTCTGATGAAAATGAAACCCCGCCAACAATAGTACCAACTAAATATCAGGGTTCTAGATTACTAGAAACTTTATGGAATAAAGCTAATACTCCATTAATACAATTTACGCCTGAAATGAAACAGGCTATGGAATCATTTGGTCAACCTGGATTAAGTGATACTCCAGCACAAGCTAGAATTAAGGGATTTTTTGGTGGTGCCGGTGAAGCTGGCGTAGGATTATTAGAATCTAGTTCATCACCATTATCATTAGGATTAGAAGCTGGAACATTCGGTAGTGGAATATTACCAACTGCTACTAGAGGATTGGGTAAAACTATTGCTGGTGGAACTGCTGCGCATGGATTATATAATTTATCACAAGCAGAAGATTTACCTAGTGCAGCGTCAGCAGGTGTAGAATCATTAATTGGTATTGGTGGATTACGTGGTCATCTTAGAAAATTAGAACCAGAAATTTCACCTAGACAAATTGAATTACAAAATCAAATTGATGCATTTAAACGTGAAAATGCAGAACTATCAGCAAAACCAAATTTACCACCAGAATTAATTGCAGTTGGTGAGGAACCCATAGTTACTAATATTAAAAAAGATCCAGCTGAATTAGCATATGAATTAGCTAAAAAGAAATTTGGAATGGGTGCATCTACTGATGTTAGTGATACTATTCCTAAAATAACTGCAACCAAACCATTGGCTGATGATACAACAGCACAAATAATACCAGTACAAACACCAAAAATACCAGTAGTTGAAAAACTTAGGCAAGCATTAGGTGCTTCAATTCCATTAACAGGTCAACAATTAGATATTAATAAAGCTGAACGTGCTCAGAAATTCTCTAGTGCTAGAAAAATTAAAGTAACTGATGAAGCTAGTGCTAGAGCACAACGTGCACAATTAGCTGGCGCACATGCTAAAGTATCAATGGCACCATTAGATTTAGAACCTGATGATGTTACTGAAATTTATAGATTAATTGGAAGTAAAACTGATGACCAACCATTAATTGCTCGCGCTACTAAAGCATTTGAAAAACTTAGAAATGGTGAAGTTCCACAGGCGCATGAAACTAAGGATTTAAGCGCATTACTAGGAACTGATTTAAGCGAATTTACATCAAAACTAAATCCATCTGGAACCGCACGTAATCAATTACGTAATGTTGCTGGTGTTACTAAAGCAATGACTGCTGGAATGGATTTTGGATGGCATTTTAGGCAGGGTTCTAATTTTGCTGGTAGAAAAGCATGGTTTCAATCAATGTTACCTATGATGCGAGGTTATGCATCTAAGGATTATTTTGATGGAATGCAAAATGAAATTTCTACTGGTAAAAATTCTACATATCAAAGAAGTGTTGGTGTAGATTTTCTAGATGCACATACTCCTGGACCTCGTGAAGAAAATTATATTGGTAATGTTGCTCAACATATTCCTGGTGTTGCAGCATCAGAACGTGCTCAAACATTAGCAGGTAATAAAGTTCGTCACGAAGTATTTAATTCAATGTATGATGATTATAAACGATATTATGATTCAGCTAAGAAAACAGCCAGAACACCAGATGAATTAAAATCTGCTGAATTGTTAAATCCAGATAATCCATATCTTGGCAGACAAATGGCTGAATGGGTTAATACCGGAACTGGACGTGGTTCATTAGGTGATTTTGAAGCTGCCGCCAGTAAATTAAATGATATTGCTTTCTCACCTAAATTAATAGCTTCACGAATGCAAACTATTCAAACTATGCTAAATCCTAAAACTTATTTTGCTCGCGACCCTGTTATGCGTAAAGAAGCATTAAAACAATTAGCATCATTAACAGGATTAGCATTAACTGCTGCTGGTATGGCTAAAGCTGCTGGTGGTGATGTTAATATGGACCCTGAAAGTAGTGATTTTCTAAAAGCCAGGATTGGTAAAACTAGGATTGATATGATGGGTGGATATCAACAATATATGGTTCCAATGGCTAAACTACTAATGGGTGCTATGAGAACATCCACTGGTGAAAAGGAATATAAATTAGGTCACCCTGTATTTAAAAAAGATGCAATGGATATTGTTGGTAGTTTTGCTGAGAAGAAAGCAAGTCCATTAGTTTCATTTGCTAATGAATGGGTAGGTGGTCAAGATATTACTGGTGAAAAATTTAGTTTTGGTCCATCATTAGCTAAACATACAATAGTACCAATGATTATGAAAGATATGTATGATTTATATCAGGAAGACCCAAAACTATTAGGATTAATGCCCCTAGCTGCTATGGGTACTAATGTTTCGGTTCATAATAAATGATTAACCTTTATTAGGAATCGTAGTTCTATCAGGCCTAATAATTTGCCAACAATCATCACATATTACATCACGATTTTCAAATGATTCTCCAGGAAATTTTTGTTTATATTCTTCATTAGCTTTTTCTTCAGACCAAGTTTCATTTCTAATATAATTGAATATACCACCGCAGAATGCACATTTGTATTCGTTATCTTTCATAGTTTTTCCTGCCATCCCGATGCATTACGATGACCACCACCACCAAATTTTTTAGCAATTTCTGATACATCAAAATCATTACGACTACGCGCACCCCATTGTCTAATTCCATCTGATAATTTTTCATAATAATAAACTGCAAATTTACTATCAGGATATAGTTCTAATAATTTTTCAGGAACTTCGCTAAACAAAACTGATGTATTTACAACTGGAACTTTGTAATCTTTAATTAATTGTAATTCAGCAGTTGCACAAATATCATCAACTCGCGAGGCCTTGTATCGTTCGATTGCATTACCAGCATTTACTATATTATTAATTGATTCACCGTTAAATGTAAATTCGTAATGAAGTTTTTCCATTGATTCGATAGTTAATGGAAATGATTGAATATAACTATTGACTGGTCTTGAATCCATTTCCTTCCATAACCAAAGGTCACGGTCTTTAACATATCGTACGAGTAATGGTAATTCACCACCATGAAAATATTTCCATGCAAGGCTTGCGCCGGATTCATTCATGTCAAATAAACAGAAACCTAATCCTTCACAATCCTTTTGAGCAGTTTTGTGATGGTCTAATACCACAAATGATTTACATTTATTCCACATTTGTATCATCAAATCGCGAGGTAAGCTAAAATCTACAATAATATAATCATCATTAATATTTGCATTTTCATAGCAATCTTGTTGAAAATTTTGCAATAAATTATCATCCCCATAATTTATAGCAATAAATTCAGCATTAGGATATTTCTTTTTAACAACCCAAGAGGCACAAATTCCATCAAAACAATTTTTGTGATAAATACATACTGTTTTCATTTTGCCAGCTTTCTTTTATTAACTTCGTCTTTTAAGTAATTAACTAATCCATCTAAAGCTTCGTCATAACTAATTTCGCCAATGGCTTTAGATAAGGCTAAACCATGTTCATCTAAACCCACAAGCATTTCAGCTAATTCAACTTCAAATGTATTTTTTGCTACATTCACTATTCGTTTCATTGTCTTCAATTCATTAATCATTTTGTTTCATCTTTAATGATTTGTTGTTTAACTTCCCTGGTAGATTTAGGTGGACAAGTATGTCTATCTATATAAACACCTTCTTGGCAATGCCAATGAATCTGGACAATTTCATTTTCTTTTGCATGAATTGGTAAAATAATTTTCATTTGTTTAATTTTTTTGTCAATTCAACTTTAACCGTATTTTTACATTGTGGACACATTAATGTGTATTCAAGAAATTTTTGTTCCCCTGTTGGTTGCATTTCTCTAATACATAACATGCATGTAACAATCATTATTGATTACCTCCAATAATTTTCATCCATTCCTCAACTTTAGTTTCAGGCATCTTATATAAAGTTTTGTTACCAATGGTTTCGCTAACTACATGTCCTCCTTCAGACAATGCTTGAATTGCATTATTTAATTCATCAGGTTGGAAATGCATCCAATATTTAACCATGATTTGGTCGCGAGTAATTGCATGATTTTCCCGCGCGAGTAATTCTTCAATAATAAGTAATTTCTGTTCAGCGTGCACTTGTTTACTACCCTGAATAATTGTTGCTTTCCTAACATTACCAACTAATTTTTCTGTTAATGTAATTGCTTCAGATACATGTCGTGGTTTAATTACTAAGTCAGTGCTCTCAGATAATGATAATAACATACTTAATTTATATACCGCATCTCCAACTCTATTAGTAGTTCCAGTTTTATCTTCAAGTCTATTTATTATTAAATCTGATTCAACATACCACTTATCATATATTTCACCTGCCTCAGTTTCATCCAAATCTTTAAATTTTCCTCTAAGTTTTGATAATTCTACTAGGTGCGGTTTGAGTTTACTAATATCTGGTGGATGTTTAAGTTTCTTAATTAATGAATTAGTCAATCTTTTTTTAGATTCTTCGATTATAAATGTTCTACCTATGAATCCACCTTGAATATCTTTTTCTTGTAAAAATGATTTAAAGTGTGCATCATTGGTTCCAAATAATGCAACCATTGTTGGGTCTTTTAATGTGAACTTTCCTATTTTTAGGCGCGACTGCCATTCAACTTCATTAAATTGTCTATCATATAAATCTGTAAGTAAATCGAACAATGCTTTATCATCAACTAATGAGGATGATAGTTCGCTTGCTACTAGAAATGCATCAGATTTATTAACAACTTTACCACCCGGTAATGTATAGGCGGTACTCATTTCTTGTAATATTGCCTGAATACTACTGCGACCAGAAATCATTCGAGTATTATTAACTTCGTTGACTAATTGTTTTACTAAACTGATAGGCTTACCTTTACGCAATCCACTTTTGGCATATAGCATTACATAAATATTTGGATAAAATTTAGTATTGTCACCTAATACTAAATATACGTTATCCTTTACTATAGCTGATATGCCAGCAAGTGCGGAATATTTCCAAAACGATGTTGGACTTTCGAGTTCTTCAGTTTCATATAAGAATTCTTCTAACCACGTTTTCATTATTTTTTATGTGAATCAATGAAGTTTCCTAGTCCATTAATTAACCGCATAATTTGTTCGTAATCTTCATATGGCTCGTGTGGTATAAATTCGCTACTTAAAAGTTTGATTAGTACTTGTGCTTCTCTTAATGTTATATTGAATGTGTCAATTTCTTTTTGATAGTTATAACTACATGAAGGTTCTGGACATATTAGTATTGTTTCTTCTATTTCAATTTTTTGTGATATTAATTGTTTATTATGTTCTGGACATGTAGAACTATGAGCAAAAATTGGTGATGAACCATACATACTTAATTCCTTATTAATATCAAATTGTTTAAGGAGTTTTATTAATGGATTCATTTACATCTTAACGCTAGATTACTAAATTGATTAGAATTGTTTTCTCTTAATAATTGTATTTGTTCTTCAATTCTAATTAATCTTTGTGTTATATCTTCCAACTCAGGATGTGATACAACATTTAATTGTTGTTGCTCTGCTTGCCATCGTGCTTTGGTTTGGAATGACATGCAACTTATTTGTATTGATATGCAACTTGCTGTTACAATAATTAGAATTGATTTGTTCATAAATTAACCAACACCTCTTGAAATTTAAATTTCTTAAATCCAAAGTAATCATAACTTTCCTCAACATCACATGGTATTACTAATGTGTCCCTTTCAATACAACACGTTTTAAAATCTATTGGTCTCTGCATCTCTTCACTACCAATCATCGCTGCATCATATTTACGACTAATAGGTACATGTAACAATAATGCATCATGTGATTCCATTGCTATTCTAATCCATCCAGCTCTTTGCTTAATTCGTAAAGCTGCACCTTTAGTATTTTCACTAACTGTTCTTTGCGGCAAATAACTAAATCCTTGTCTAAATAATTCATCTCCCCATCTTTCAAAGAAAGTTCTAATTCCCCCAACTTTTGCGTTAATTCCATAAGGAACTGGAGATTTAAGTTGACGTGATTTTTCCAAACATTTAATGACTGAAGCATGATAAACCTGTTTAATTTTAGGTTGCTTAGTATGAAATATATTTAGTGCTTTCTCAGCATCTAATTCTCTAATTTTAAAATCAATACCATATTTCCTGCATTGCGTATTAACTTCAATACATGCTCTAGTTTTACCAGCA
>Ga0137394_10001685_pt1 | contig 16212 bp, 13 predicted proteins | sample czobulk116metaG_FD_108278 | JGI IMG/M metagenome (GOLD analysis project Ga0137394, IMG submission 108278) | Vadose zone soil microbial communities from Angelo Coast Range Reserve, California, USA - czobulk1.16 metaG | ecosystem: Environmental > Terrestrial > Soil > Vadose zone | place: USA...
CCTGCTCGAGCGCGAGGTCGGCCGGCCGCTCTTCGATCGCACGCGCGGCGGCGCGCGCCTCACCGAGGCCGGTCGCGCGCTCCTGCCGCACGCGGAGGCGCTCCTGGTCTCCGTCCACGACGGGCTCGAGGCGGTCCGCGCGCTCGAGCGCGCGGACGCGGGGACGGTCACGGTGGCGCTCGTGGGCACGCTGGCGAGCACGGCGCTGACCGCCCGGCTCCGCCGCTTCCGGCGCCTCCATCCGAACGTCCGCCTCGTGCTCCGCACGGCGCTGAGCCGCGAGGTGAGCGCGCTGGTGCGCCGGGGCGAGGCGGCGCTGGGGCTGCGCTACTTCCCGGATCCGGATCCCGAGCTCGTGTCGCTGCCGCTCTATCGCGAGACGCTCGTGACGGTATGCGCGCCCGGCCACCGGCTGGCCCGCGCGCGCCGTCGGACCGCGCGGATGCTGGACGGCCAACCCTGGGTCGCGTTTCCGGCGCGGCCGGGCGGCGGCGCTGACGGCTACGCGCAGATGCTGACCGAACGGCTGGCCGCGCTGGGCCTGAGCGTCGGCGAGCTGATTCCGATCGACAGCCTCACCGCGCAGAAGCGGCTGGTCGAGGCCGGCTTCGGCCTCGGACTCATGCCGGAGAGCAGCGTGCAGGAGGAGCTGCGACTCGGCACGCTGCGCGCGCTGAGGCTCTCGGCGATGCGGCTCGCCGTGCCGGTGGTGCTCGTGCATCGCCGCCGCGCGTTCCTCAGCGGCGCCGCCCGCGCCGTCATCGCGCTGCTGCGTGACCGCCGCGCCTAGCCCGAACCTGGCCGTCGCCCCGGCCGCCGTGTTAGCGTACCGACGCTCTCAGGAGGTCGACCCCATGACAGCCTACGCGACGTTCACGCGCGTTCTCGTCGTCACCGCGCTCGTGCTCGGCGCCGCCGCGCCGTCGCTCGCCGCCGAGCCCGCGGGCGAGGTCACCGTCTCGTTCCACGTCACGCTGGCGCCGGCGTGGTTCGATCCGTCCACCGCCCCGCCCCAGATCACGCCGTTCGGCGTGATGTACGCGATCCACGACGCGCTGGTGCGGCCGCTGCCCAACCAGAAGATGGGCGCCAGCCTGGCCGAGTCATGGACGGAGAGCCGCGACGGGCTCGTGTACGAGTTCAAGCTGCGGCGCGGGCTGCGCTTCCACAACGGCGACCCGCTCACGGCGGAGGACGTCAAGTTCAGCTTCGACCGCTACAACGGCGCCGGCGCGCGCGAGCTCCGCGCGCGCGTACGGCAGCTCGACGTCGTCGATCCGCTCACGGTGCGTTTCACGCTGAAGGAGCCGTGGCCGGACTTCATGACGTTCTACGGGACCACGGCCACCGCGGCGGGCATCGTGCTGCCGAAGAAGTATTTCGAGTCGGTCGGCGCCGACGGCTTCAAGCAGAAGCCCATCGGCGCGGGCCCGTACAAGTTCGTCAGCCAGCGGCCCGGCCTCGAGATCGTGCTGGACGCGAACACCGCGCACTGGCGGCACGCCCCGTACATCAAGAAGCTCACGATGAAGAGCGTGCCCGACAGCACGACCCGGCTGGCGATGCTGAAGAGCGGCGAGACGGACTTTGCCCTGTTCCTGGACGGCCCCGACGCGCTGGCGCTCAAGGGCGATGCGCGCTACAAACTGGTGGATACGCGCCACGCGTCGATTTTCTGGATCGAGTTCCCGGACCAGTGGGACCCGAAATCGCCGTGGGCCGACAAGCGCCTGCGCCAGGCCGTGAACTACGCCCTCGACCGCAAGTCCACCAACGAGGCGGCGTGCCTCGGCTTCTGCCCGCCCGCCGGCGTGATCGTGCCCCGCGTGATGGATTTCGCCCTGCAAGTACCGCCGCATCCCTACGATCCCCAGAAGGCGAAGCAGCTGCTCGCGGAGGCCGGCTATCCGAACGGCTTCGATGCCGGCGAGTTCACGCCCATTCCCGGCTTCTCGACCGTGGGTGAGTCCGCGCTGAACAACCTGAACGCCGTCGGGATCCGCGTGCGGATGCGATTGATGGAGCGCGCGTCGTTCTACGCCGCGTGGCAGGAGAAGAAGCTGCGCGGGCTCTTCCTCACCGCCGTCGGCAACTCGGGCAACGCCGCCAGCCGCGTCGAGACGTTCATGTACAGCAAGGGCCCGTACGCCTATGGCGGCTATCCCGACATCGACGAGATGTTCCTGCAGCAGTCGCGGGAGCGCGATCCCGCCAAGCGCGAGGTGATCCTGCACCGGATCCAGCAGCTCACGATCGACCGCGTGATGTACGCGCCCATCATGGATCTGCGCGGCCTGATCGGCATCGGCCCCCGCGTCGGCGAGCACACCATGAACGTGATCCCGATGTACTCGTTTCCGTCGTACGAGGACATGCGACTCAAGGCCCAGTGACCCCGGTCCTCCGCGCGATTCCCTCGACCGGCGAGACGATCCCGGCCCTCGGTCTCGGCACGTGGCAGGCCTTCGACGTCGGCGACCCCGCGGGCCGCGGCCCGCTCCGCGACGTGCTGCGCCGGTTCGTCGACCTCGGCGGGCGCGTCGTCGATTCCTCGCCGATGTACGGCGCCGCCGAGGCGGCCGTCGGCGACCTCGCCGGCGAGCTCGGGGTGCGCGACGCCCTCTGGGTCGCGACCAAGGTGTGGACGACGGGGCGCGCGGCGGGCGTCGTCCAGATGGAGCGCTCGCTGCAGCTCCTGCGTGGCAAGCGGCTGGACCTGATGCAGGTCCACAACCTCGTCGACTGGCAGACGCACCTCGCGACGCTGCGCGAGTGGAAGGCCGCGGGCCGCATCCGCTACCTCGGCGTGACGCACTACAGCGCGGCCGGCCACGACGCGCTGGAGCGCGTCATGCGCCGCGAGCCGCTCGACTTCGTGCAGCTCAACTACTCGCTGGCCGAGCGCGAGGCGGAGCGGCGGCTGTTGCCGCTGGCGCGCGAGCGCGGCATCGCGGTGCTGGTGAACCGCCCCCTCGCCCAGGGCGCCCTCGTCTCCCAGGCGCGCCGTCGCGCGCTGCCGCCGTGGGCGACGGAGGTCGACTGCGCGTCATGGGCGCAGCTCGTCCTCAAGTGGATCCTGGCGCACCCGGCCGTGACCTGCGTGATCCCGGCCACCCGCCGCGTCGAGCATCTCGAGGACAACATGCAGGCCGGCGTGGGCCGCCTGCCCGACGCGGCGATGCGCGAGCGCATCACCGCGCTGTTCTGAGCCGCGTCACTCCCCGCGGATCTGTTTCAGCCGCTTCTTCAGATTCGTCATGCGGTCGTTCATCTGGTCGGAGAGCCGGCTCGACGGCGACCGCCGCTTGGACACCGGCCGGCTGGCCGGCGGCGTCGTCGTGCGGGCGTGACAGTACACGCACCCCTGCTTCAATCCGTGCTTGCACTCTTTCGTCGTCTCCATGAATTCAGACTACCGCATTCTTCAACGCCCGATCCAGCTCGTCCGCGAGGCCGCTGGAGATCCTCATCAGCGGCAGCCGACACTCCGGCGACGCGATCAGCCCCTGGCGCCACACGCAGTGCTTGATCGGCATCGGGTTGGCTTCCTTGAAGAGCAGCGGCACCACCGGCTCGAGCCGCGCCCACACCGCGCGCGCCGCGTGATGATCGTTCGCCCCCATGCGCTCGTGGACGGCGACGAACCCCTCGGTGGCGACGTGCGCGGAGGCGAGGATCCCGCCGTCGCCGCCGTGGGCGAGCATCGTGTAGAAGAGCGCGTCGTCGCCCGTCATGACGGCGAAGCCCTCGGGCCGCTGCCGCAGCAGGTCCAGCGACTGGGCGAGGTTGCCGGAGGAGTCCTTGACGCCGACGATGTTCGGCAGCTCGGCCAGCCGCAGCAGCGTGTCGTTGGCGAGATTGACGCTGGTGCGGTACGGGATGTTGTAGATCAGGATCTGCCGGTCGGTGGCCTCCGCGATGCGCGTGAAGTGCTCGCGCATGCCATCCTGGCTCGGCCGGTTGTAGTACGGGCACACGGAGACGATGCCCTCGAAGCGGTACCGCTCGAGCCGCTTCAGCGTGGCGAGGACCTTCCTGGTCGCGTTGCCGCCCACGCCGACGAAGACGGGCACGCGCCCGGCGACCACGCCGACGGTCCGTTCGACGAGCGCCTCCATCTCGTCGTCGTCGAGCGTCGGGCTCTCGCCCGTCGTGCCGAGCGGGAAGACGCCGCTCACACCCCTGCCCAGGTAATGCTCGAGCAGCCGCTCGTAGCCGGCGAAGTCGACGGCGCCGTCGACGAACGGCGTGATGATGGGCAGCCAGACTCCCGAGATCATGCGCGTCTCCTTTTCTCCTGGTCGGTGCGCAAACAAAAAGGCCCGCGACCGGGTGGTCGCGGGCCTCGTCGGTCCGAGAACGTGGCTGAGACTTCGCTAGGGCTCTCCGCCGCCGCGCGCCACCGTCGTCGCTGGGCGTCCCTTCGAGGGGGACCCCAGCCGCCTCTTGTCGGTCGCGCGCTTGATCCGGGACGCCATGTCGGCGCCCTTTATACGTGCGGCGGCGCCGGGCGTCAAGATCAGAAGCCTCCCTTGCGCATGCAGGTCCGGTAGGCCGCCTGGTACACGGGGTCCTTGGCGCCGTCGGGGTCCATGCCTTCGATCTGCGGGTCGGCCGAGCGCGTGTCACCGCTCACGGTCGCCGACGGCGCGTCGCCGCGGCGGGCGTCGGCGGCCCGGCTCTGATCCTTGGTGTTCGGCGAGGCCGCCCGAGAATCCACGCCCTTGTGGGCCGCTTCCTGCGCTTCGTTGTTACAGGCCGCGATGTCGTCCGGCTTCGGGACGTCGGCGTGACCCACGCCCCACGCTCCGAACAGGATGAGGGTGGCGATCAGCGACACGAATGTGAGTGGCATGGAAAACCCCCCGTCGTTGAGTTCAATCTATACCGTTACGGTTTACCCAGGACCACGCGGAGTCGGTGCGAAGCACCGTCGTCGACGAGCACGACCTCTCCGGAACCGTCGACGGGCCGCCCGTCGAGCTCGAGCGACGACACGCCTCGACTCACGCCCTCGGGATTCTCCACCATGACGTCGTACCGCGCGGAGCGATGGCGGAACACGATCGAGAACCCCGGCCACGCCCGTGGGATGCACGGATCGATCAGCAACCGGGTGCCGCGGACGCGGAACCCCAGCAGCGATTCGAGGCCGGCGCGATACATCCAGCCCGCGGAGCCGGTGTACCAGGTCCAGCCCCCGCGACCGACGTGCGGGGCTTCGGCGTAGACGTCGGCCGCGACGACGTAGGGCTCGACGGCGTAGCGCGCGACGCCTGCCGGCGTGGCCGCGCGACCGATCGGATTCAGCATGCTGAACAGCTCGCCGGCCTTGTCTCCGTCTCCGAGCGCGGCAAAGGCCATCACCGTCCAGATCGCCGCGTGGGTGTACTGGCCGCCGTTCTCGCGCACGCCCGGCGGATAGCCTTTGATGTAGCCTGGATCGAGCGCCGTGGCGTCGAACGGCGGCGTGCAGAGCACGATCAGGCGATCGGCCGGACGGACGAGGTATTCGTCCACGGCGGCCATGGCGCGCTGCGCGCGATCGGGAACGCCAGCGCCCGAGAGGACGCTCCACGACTGCGCGACGGAGTCGATGCGACAGGCGTCGTTGAGCACGGAGCCCAGCGGCGTCCCGTCGTCGAAGTAGGCGCGGCGATACCACGCGCCGTCCCATCCCTCGCGTTCGAGCGCGGCGCGCAGCGCGCGCGCGTGTCGCCGCCACGTGTCGGCGCGCTGCGGCTCCCCCCGCGTGCCGGCCAGCGGCGCCCATTCGCTCAGCACCGTGTGGAGGAACCACCCGAGCCAGACGCTCTCGCCCGTCCCGCCGACCCCGACGCGGTTCATGCCGTCGTTCCAGTCGCCCGTTCCCATCAGGGGCAGACCGTGGGGCCCGACGCGCAGGCTCCGCTCGATGGCGCCGGCGCAATGCTCGAACAGCGTGCCGACCGTCTCGGCGCGGCGCGGCTGCAGATACGCCTCGGTCTGCTCGGCGGAGAGGAGCGGCGCCTCGAGATAGCCGACGACTTCATCGAGAATGCCGGCGTCGCCGGTGACCTCGAGATAGCGGCTGACGACCCAGGGCAGCCAGAGCAGATCGTCCGAGATCCGCGTTCGAACGCCCCGCCCGGCCGGTGGGTGCCACCAGTGCTGCACGTCGCCCTCGACGAACTGCCGCGCCGCGGCGCGCAGGACGTGCTGGCGCGCGACGTCGGGGCGCGCCAGCGTGAGCGCCGCCACGTCCTGGAGCTGGTCGCGAAAGCCGTAGGCGCCACCGGCCTGATAGAAGGCGGAGCGCGCCCAGACCCGACAGGCGAGGGTCTGGTAGAGCAGCCAGCGGTTGAGCAGGACGTCGAGCCCGCGATCCGGCGTCGAGACCTGCACGGTACCGAGCACCTCGTCCCAGTGGGACACGACGCCCGCCAGCACCGCCTCGACGTCGCACGCGCGATAGCGCGCGATCAGCTGCGTTGCGGTCTCGCGGGACGCCGCCTGGCCGAGGAAGAACACGACGTCGGCGCGCTCTCCGGCGGCCAGCTCGACGGTCGTCTGCAGCGCGCCGCACGGGTCGAGCCCGACGCCGACCCGTCCCGAGAGCGATTGGCCCCGCTCCAGCGCCGCCGGACGCTCGGGCGTCCCGTGACGTCCCAGGAACTCCGTGCGGTCGCCCGTCAACGCCGTCTGCCGTCCGCCGAGATCGGCAAACGCCACTCGGGACCCGAAATCCACGCTCCACGGGTTGCGGGCGAGCATGGCGCCCGTCTGCGGATCGATCTCGGTCGTGACGAACGGCGCCGAGACGCTCCGTGACGCGCCGAGGACCCACTCCACGTACGCCGTCACCGACAGCCGCCGGCGGCGTCCGGACGCGTTCGTCAGCGTGAGACGGCAGATCTTGACGGGATCGTCGAGCGGCACGAGCTGCAGGAGCTCGAGCTCGATGCCGTGGGAGCGATGCGTGAAGCGGCTGTAGCCCTGCCCGTGCCGCGCCACGTAGGTCTCGTTTTCCTGTCGGATCGGAAGCGCCGTCGCGCTCCACACCTCGCCGGTCTCGTCGTCCCGGACGTAGAGGATCTCGCCCGCCGGGTCGCTCACCGGATCGTTCGACCACGCCGTGAGCTGGTTCTCCCGACTGTTGATCGACCACGTGTAGCCGGAGCCCGACTCCGAGACCTGGAAGCCGAAGGCCGCGTTCGAGACGACGTTGATCCACGGCGCGGGCGACCAGCGCCCCTCGTCGAGAATCGTGACGTACTCCCGCCCCTTCGCAGCGAAGCCGCCCAGGCCGTTGAAGAATTCGAGGTCCGGTAGCGAGGGCGGGGCGGCCGCCGCGGACTTCCTCGCCGCCGTGCGCGGGGCGGGCGAGACGGCCGCCGGCTCGGCGCGCTCGGCGCGCAGAACCTGCTCGGGCAGCGTCCCGCGACGGCTCAACAAGATTGCGCGCGCGGCCGCCTGCAGCACGTCGCGCTGCGCGGAGGTCGTGAGATCCGCGCGCACGATGAACACGCCGCCCCGCGTCGTGCGCCCTGTGCCGGCCGCGTAAGACGGGCTCGTGCGGACGACGGTCTCGAGCAGCGTCTGCAAGTCCTGAACGTACGACGGGGCGTGCTCGTTCAGGATCACCAGGTCGACGTCGAGCTGCTTCATCCGCCAGTACTCGTGGGCTCGGAGCAGCTGCCGGACGATCTCGGCGTCGTCGACCTCGTCGATCCGGACGAGAACGATCGGCCGGTCCCCCGAGATCCCGTGCGCCCACAACGCCGCCGGGCCCTCCACGTGGCGCGCGAGGACGTCCGCGGAGGCCCGCAGCGTGCGCTGCGGATAGAGGATGTGGGCGGCGAGACTCTGAAAGAGATGCGCCTCGTCGGGCTTGACGCCGAGGTGATGCATCTGAACCTGCGCCTGGGTCCACGCCAGGGTGGCGGCGCGGTCGAAGGTGGCCGCGTCACGGTACTTGTCGGCAAGCGCGACCGCCTCGTCGCGCGAGGGCGCGACGAGCGTGGAGAAGACGACACGGACGGTCTGGCCCGGCCGCAGCCGCACGCGGTGGCGAAGACTCACGATCGGATCGAGCACGGTGCCGACGGTGTTCGACAACGGGCCGCCGCCGAGGATGGCCTGCGGCGCCCCGACGCCGCGGCCCCGTCCGAGGAACCGCGCCCGGTCCGTCTCCCACTGCAAGGCGCCGATGGCCTCGCCCTCCACCCGCGCGACGTGCGCCAGCCACACCGGCGTCTCGTCGCTCGCGCGCGGGCGCCGGGCGACGAGCAGTGTGTCGAGCTCCGGCACCACCTCCGTCTGCACGAACAGGTTCGAGAAGGCGGGGTGCGCCGCGTCGGCGGCCGGCTCGGCCAGTACGACCTCGGCGTACGAGGTCACGTCGATCTCCCGCGTCCGCGTTCCGTGATTGGTCAGCGAGACCCGCCGCATCTCGGCGTCGTCTTCCGGCGAGACGATCACCTCCAGCGTGGTGGCGATGCCGCGATCCCGCCGCACGATCTCCACGCGGTCCTCGGCGAACCGGACCTCGTACCGTTCGGGCTCGCGGGCGGTCGGCTGGTAGCCGGCCGACCAGGTCTCGCCACTCTGCACGTTGCGCAGGAACACGTAGGTGCCTGCCGAATCGCGCGTGACGTCGTCGCGCCAGCGCGTGATCGCGAGGCCCTCGAAGCGGCTGTAACCGGATCCCGCCGCCGTCATCATCACGGCATAGCGCCCGTTCGACAGCAGATGGGTGCGCGGCGTCGCCGAATGGGGCGACGTGAACCGGCGCACGACGGCCGGGACCAGCTCCCGGACGTCGGCGACGCCACTCACCTCGTCGCGGCGCGGGCGCGTGACGGCCACGTCCCGGGGCGTGCGTTCCTGCAGCAGGAGCTCGGTCGCCTGCACGCTCGGCTCGGCGTGAAAGCGCGCGCGCATCGCCCCGTCATGCAGCACGTTGGCGATGGCCACGATCAGCATGCCCTGGTGGTGCGCCATGTACGTCCGGACGATCGCCACGCCCGTCCCCTCGGGCCGACGCTGGGCCGTATAGTCGAGCGCCTCGTAGAAACCGTACGCGCCCAGCGCGCCGGCCTCTTCGAGACGCAGGAAGTTCTGGACCGCCGCCGACGGATCGATCATGGCCGCCAGTCCCGTCGCGTAGGGCGCGATGACCACGTCGTCGACGAGGCCGAAGCGCAGCCCCAGACCCGGAACGCCGAAGTTCGAGTACTGGTAGGTCATCTCGAGGTCCCGGACGTTGTAGCTCGACTCGGAGACGCCCCACGGCACGCCCCGCTCCGCGCCGTACGAGATCTGCCGCGCGACGACGAGCTCGCCGGTCTGGGCGAGCAGGCTGCCCGCGGGCACGCGCATCACCAGGGCGGGCATCAGGTACTCGAACATCGAGCCGGACCACGAGACGAGGACCGAATCGCTCTCCACCGGCGTCAGGGCGCGACCGAGCCGGAACCAGTGCGACACCGGGACGTCACCCCTCGCGATCGTGAGGAAGCTCGTCAGCCGCGCCTCCGAGGCCAGCAGATCATAGCGCCCCGGATCGAGCGTCCCGTCCGAGACGCGATAGCCGATCGAGAAGAGCTTGCGGGCGGGGTCGAAGAGGAACGCGAAGTCCATGCCGGCGACGAGCGTTTGGGCACGCTCGGCCAGCGTCGCGAGACGCTCGGCCAGCGCCGGCGCCGGCGTCTGCAGATCGCGCAGGTGGCTGTCGACGCACGCGCGCAGCGCCTCCGCCCAGTCGAGGACGGGCTGCGCGCTCTCGGCATCCTCCTCCGCCATGGAGCGGGCGATGGCCGTCACCATCCGGGCGCCGGCCTCCAGCTCCGCCAGCCACGCCGCCCACGCGCCCGGCGTGTGGGCGCTGCTCTCGAGGGTGGCCGCCATGATGTCGAGGGCCCGGTCCAGACGCTGTCGGGTCACCGCGAGCGGACGCCCCCGGTCCGCCAGCGCGTGGAGCGATTCGCGGACGAGCGACACCGCGTCCTCGATGCCTGCCAGCGCCGCGCCCGCCCGCGGCGGGTCGATCATCTCGCGACACGCATGGGCGAGCGTGATGAGATGGCCGGCAAGGTTTCCGCTGTCCACCGTCGAGACGTACCGGGGATCGAGCGGGCGCAAGTCCCGCGTGGCGTACCAGTTGTAGAAGTGGCCGCGAAAGCGCTCGAGACCCAGCATCGTCTGAAGCGTCGCCTCGAGTCGCTCGACGGTGTCCACCGTCCCGAGCCAGCCGAAGTCGCGCGCGGCCACCGTGGCCAGCAGGTAGAGGCCGAGATTCGTCGGCGACGTCCGGTGGGCGACCACGGGGTTCGGGTCCTCCTGGAAGTTGTCGGGAGGCAGCGCATGGTCTTCGGCGCCGACGAACGTCGTGAAGAAGCGCCAGGTGCGGCGCGCGATCAGCCTGAGCGCGCGCGCCTCCGCGGCCGACGGCCGCTTCGTGCGCACGGCCAGCCACGGCAGGCTGCTCCAGCGAGCGACCGCCGGCGAGGCCGCCCACAGCAGGAGAAACGGGAGCGCGATGGGCCACGCCGCCGGACGCAGCCACACGCTGAGGGCAGCGGCGACGCAGGCCAGGGCGACGCCGCCGCCCATCCGTCGGTAGAACCCGCGCAGGTCCAGGCGCAAACCCGCTTTCGCCTGGGCCGCCGTCGTCCATTCCAACCGCTTGCGATGGGTCACGCCGACGCGGACCACCGTGCGCACGATCGCGTCGGTCATCAGCCAGGCCTGGTACGCCAGCATCGTCGTCACGAACGCCGTCTGCGAGGCGGCGAGCACGAGGTCGCGGCCGACGGCGCGCACGTGGCTTCGCTTGGAGATCCCGCGGCCGCGCGGAATGACGCCGGTGAGCACCGGCAGGAGCGTCGGGAGCCCGATGGTCGCGAGCACGAACGCGGTCCACACCACGGGCCAGCCGCCCGGGAGCGTCCAACCGACGGCCAGCGTGAGCAGCGCCGCCGGCGCCGACAGCGTGCGCCGGAGGTTGTCGAGCATCTTCCAGCGGCCGATGGCCGGGATCGAGCGGGACCCCGAGGCGAAGATCCACGGCAGCAGCTGCCAGTCGCCGCGTGCCCATCGGTGCTGACGCGCGGAGGCCACGCCGTAGTGCGACGGGGCGTGCTCGAAGAGCTCGACGTCGCTGACGAGGCCGGCGCGCGCGAAGGCGCCCTCGAACAGGTCGTGGCTCAGCATGACGTTCACCGGGACGCGGCCCGTCAAGGCCGCCTCGAACGCGTCGACGTCGTAGATCCCCTTGCCGGTGTACGAGCCCTCGCCGAAGAGATCCTGGTAGACGTCGGACGTGGCCGCCGCGTACGGATCGATCCCGGCCGGCCCCGCGGACAGGCGCTGGAAGACCGAGCTCTCGCCGCCGGGCAAGGGCGGCGTGATGCGTGGCTGGAGCACGCCGTAGCCTTCGACGACGCGGCCGCAGCGCGCATCGAAGCGCGGTCGATTGAGCGGGTGCGCCATCGTGCCGACCAGGCGCTTGACGGCCTCGCGCGGCAGCTGGGTGTCCGCGTCGAGGGTCACGACGTAACGGACGTCGGGCGGGACGCCGGCGGAGGCGCCGTCCACAGGCGCAAAGCTGGTGTCGGTCGCTCCCCGCAGGAGGCGATTCAGCTCGTGCAGCTTTCCGCGCTTACGCTCCCAGCCCATCCACGTCCGCTCGCCGGCATTCCAGAGCCGCCGGCGATGGAAGAGGAGGAAGCGGTCGCTGCCGCCCGGTGCTCCGCCGTGATGTCGGTTGAGGCGTGCCACGGCCTCGCGCGCGGCGGCGAGGGTGTCGTCGTCCCCCGGCATGCATTCTGCCGGTGCATCGGTCCAGTCGGACAGGATGGCGAAGCGGAGATCGCCGTCGGGATTCGACAGGTAGTGCACCTCCAGCCCTTCGATCTGCGCCGCGGCCTGAACGGGATCCGTGAGCAGGGTCGGGACGACGACGAGGGTCCGCAGCGTGGACGGCACGCCCTCGCGCAAGTCGAGCCGCGGCAGGACGCTCGGCGGAAGGAGGATCGCGAGAGAACGATTCACGAGCGCGATCACCAGGTCGGAGGCGGGAACGAGCGCCAGACACCCGAGCACGAGCAGGATCGCCGGGCCGACGCCCGAGGCCGCGGTCCGGACGAGGAGAACCGCGAGGAGGCATCCGGTGAGCACGGCGATCGTTCCGAGATACGCGGGAACCGCCGCCCCGACGAAAGCCCGCAGCCACCGTCGCATCGGGGGACCGCGGAAGCCGAGCGACTGCTCGAAGGTCGCGCGCCCGTTGCCGACGAGGTAGTAGCCGACGTCGTGGTGGCGGGCGTCGTGCGGCCCGCCCGCTTCCCCCGCCCCGGCGCGTTCCGCCTGGAGCGCCGCCGCCCGAGCGACGTCCAGCTCGGACCGACGCGACCCGCGCGCGAGCTCTTCGATCGCGTGGCGATAGCCGTCGCGGGTCGTAAAGTCCATCGCGCCGTAGCTCGGCGTCGCGCCGAGAACGCCGTCGACGAGACTGACGCTCTCGAAGAGCTCCGCCCAGTCCAGCGAGGACATCAGGGTCATGCTCAGGATCACGTTGCGAACCGTCACGTTGGTGGCCGCCTGCCGCTGGTGCTCGACCCGAACGATGTCGTCGGCCGTCGTCCCCTGGGCGGCCAGCCGCTGATCCAGCCACAGGAGCGCGGGGGTGACGGCCGGATCCTGATCGCGCAAGCGCTGGACGAGCTGGACGGCGAAGGCGGTCACGAGCGGAGCATCGCCGAACCATTGCAGCCCGATCGACGCCGGGTCCACCGGACCGCCGCGGAGCCCGAGCACGTCGTCCGCGAGGGCGTCGGCCTCCTGGCGCGCGGCGCGCCCCCGCACGATCGCCTCCGCCACGCGGCGGAGATTCTCGACGAGCACGATCCGGATCGTGATCGCCACCGCCCACAGCTCGCCGATCGTGAGCGGCTGCACGCGCTGGTAGGCGTTGACGAAGCGGCGCAGCGTCTCGGGGTCCAGGCGGCTGTCGGTGTGCGCCACGAACGCCCACGCCAGGCCGTAGACACGCGGATAGCCTCGATGGGGGCCGTCGGCGAGCTTGGGAAGCTCGCGATAGAAGCCGGCGGGCAGGTCGTCGCGGATCTCGCGGAGCTGATCCTCGACGACGTGAAAATTGTCGACGAGCCATTCCGCGGCCGGCGTGATGGTGCGCTCCTCGCGGATGGAGCGGCCGATCGCGCGATAGGCCTCGCGCAAGACACGGCCGTTGTCGTGGACGCGCTCCAGCAGGCGATGCCCGCGCGCCGAGCCGCGCCACACGGTCTGGGCGGCGGCCAGGCTCTCCGCGTGCTGCTCGAGCCGCTCGATGCCGAAGAGCTCCGACCGAACCGGCTCCTCGACGCTTATCCGTCGCCCTTCACGATCCGGTAGACGATCCACCCGCTGCCATCCTGGCCTCCGACCCGCTCGGCTTGCTCGAACAGGCTCGGACGGCCCCGAGCACGCGTCGGCGGGTACTCGGCGAGCATCGCCTGCCGGCCCGACACGACCGCCGACGCCGCCGACGGCGCCTCGACGTCATAGCGCGCCACGAGCGCGCGCCGCTGGTTGTAGAAGTCGACCACCCACTTCATCCGCGCGACTCAGCTCCGCCGGCCGCCCGTGAAGCGGAGCAGGATGAGGAAGAGGTTGACGAAGTTCAGGTAGAGGGACAGCGCGCCGACGATCGCGTACGCGCCGCTGCGGCCTTCGGGAAGGTCGGTCGCCAGGTGCTTGAGGCGCTGGGCGTCCCACGCCGTCAGCCCGGTGAAGACGATGACGCCGACGACGGAGATCAGGAACTGCAGGGCGTCGCTGTGCCAGAACAGGCCGAGGATCGACGCGAGCAGCAGCCCGACGAGTCCCATGAAGAAGAACTGTCCCGCGCCGGCCAGACTGCGCTTCGTCGTCGAGCCGAAGGCGGCGAGCGCCCCGAACATCCCGGCGGTGACCACGAACGTCGTCGCGATGGAGGCGCCGGTATACGCCAGCAGCACCACCGACAGCGTGACGCCGTTCAGGCCCGAGTAGAGCAGGAAGAGCGGCATGGCCGCGTTCGGCGCCAGACTCTGCACGCGCGCCGAGAGGTAGAAGACCAGGCCCAGCTCGGCGACGAGCGCGCCGAGGAAGAGCAGGTGATTCGACGCGATCGTCTGCACGACCACGGGCGAAGCGCTGATCGCATACGCCACCACCGCCGTCACGCCGAGACCGAGGCACATCCAGCCGTACACGGCCCGCAAGAACGCGCTGACGCGCTCGGCCGCCGCGGCGGAGACCCCAGACACGCGTGTCGCAGCGACATCGTTCATGAGCGTTGCCTGCGCGGCCTACGTTGCCAGTCGGGCAGAGCGCCAGAGACCGCGCTGAGCGAGGATCGCCAGCCCCGCCCCCACGCCGCCGACCACGAGCATCGTCGTCATCGCGGGGTCGCGCGAGGTGACGGCCCACACGACCGCGCCCGCGATCATGCTGCCGGTGAGACCCAGGAGCGTATCGGGGATGAACCCGTAGCCGCCGGCGCGCGCGATCGCCTCGGCCAGCCACGCGGCGATGAGCCCGCCGAGGGCGAGCATCGGCACCATCTGCACGAGGGTCTCAGACATGGACGTCGTCCTGCCGCGGGGTCCAGGTGCCGGCGGCGTACTCGCGCAACGCGCGCACGAGCACCCGGCGCAGCGTGGTGCCCTCGCTGGCGGCGCGGACGCGCGCGGTCCGCTGGAGCTCGCGAGGAACGTCACGCACGAGATAGATGCCCGTGATCGCCATCCGCACGAGGGCCCGGCTCGGCATGCCCGAGCTCGTCACTTGGCACCGACGAATCTGGCGAAACTCATGACTCGTTCTCCTTCACACGATGCATGTCATCTCCGCCCTCCGCGGGCGTGCCACGGCCGTGTCAGCGCGTCCGAGCGATCGACCACGTTCAAGCTCGTCAGCCGCTCCATCCCGGCGGCCACCGCCGCCGCGATGCTGGGGAAGCCGACGTGAGATTCCTCCACGGTCTCGCCGGCGTAGTCCGTGATGCGCCAGCGCCATTCGGGGTATCTGGGCGTCGAGATCGCGGTCACCTGCACTATTTCGGCCCGGCGATCGTCACGGCGAAGGTGACGGCCTCGGCCTTGTACGGCGACTGGATGTACGTCAGCTCGAGGCGAATGTCCTTCAACGACTTTGCTTTCAGTGCCGCCGCCGGAAACTCCACGTCCACGGCCTGGGTCGCTTCCTGCCCGGGATCCAGGCGCTCGGCGCCGTAGCCGTCCAGCTTGAGGATCGGCGCGGTCCGTGAGTCCTCGAGCTTCATGGATCGTCCCTGGCCGTCGAGATAGAAGATCTTCGCGCCGATCAGGCGGACGCTCTCGTTGGCGGAGGTGTTCTTCAGCTTCAGCGAGCCGGTGAGCTTCGCGGGCGTCACGATGCGGCCGGAGCCGGTCTCGATTCGCTCGGTCACCTTCATCTCCGTCATCGCGCCAGTGACGACCCCGGCTTTCACCGTCACCGTCGCCGGCGTGAGCGCGTACGTCTTGTCTTCGACCACGACCGCCGCGCCGGACTGCTGCGCGCACCCGTAGGTCGCGGCCACGGTCAGCATCACGATCGCCACGCCGATTGCTCTCAGCATCATGGTCTCCTCAGGTGCATCGGTCCCCGGTTAGAGCCTGCGCCCGCCGCGACGTCGCCGGCGCCGGGCCGCGGTGCGGCCGGGCGCGTACCGGCTGCGCGTGGCTTTCAGGCGGCACGCCTCGTCGCAGTACCCTTCGACGTTCCCCGGCAGCGAGGTCTTGCACGTCAGACATCGCGCGATCGCGAGCATGGGCGTCATGGACGTCTCCTTGTCAGAGGCGTCAAGTGTCGCCGACGCCGCCCGGCGATCCAATTAGACCTTGGTCCACCGGGGCCCCGGCGACCGTCCGGCGGATCGCGTCCAGGACCGTCGCCGCGGCGAAGGGCTTCTTCAGGTGGGTGGCGGCTCCCGCCCTCTCGAGACGCGCGCGCGTCGTTGCATCGTCATGGGCCGTGATGAAGATGATCGGCACCGCGAGCCGGTCCTGGAGGTCGAAGCCGCTCATCCCGTTCATGTGGACGTCGAGCACCAGACAGGCCGCTCGACCGGTGGACAGCCACGCGAGGAACTCGGGCGCGGATGCGAAGGCCTCGGCGTTGTAGCCGGCCGAGCGCACGACGCGAAGGAGCGAGCGACGGACCGAG
>Ga0137394_10001686_pt1 | contig 16211 bp, 15 predicted proteins | sample czobulk116metaG_FD_108278 | JGI IMG/M metagenome (GOLD analysis project Ga0137394, IMG submission 108278) | Vadose zone soil microbial communities from Angelo Coast Range Reserve, California, USA - czobulk1.16 metaG | ecosystem: Environmental > Terrestrial > Soil > Vadose zone | place: USA...
GACCGCCAAACGGGCAAGACCGCCGTCATTCTCGACACCATCATCAATCAAAAGGGCGGCGACCTGATTTGCATCTACTGCGCAATTGGGCAGAAGCGCTCGACGATTGCACAGGTGGTGAAGACGCTGACGGATGCCGGTGCGATGGATTATACGATCGTGGTGGCGTCATCGGCGGCGGAGCCGGCTTCGCTTCAATACATTGCGCCATACGCGGCTTGCGCGATGGGCGAATACTTCCGTGACACCAAGCGCCATGCGGTGTCCTTTTATGATGATCTTTCCAAGCACGCGCAGGCCTACCGCGAGATTTCGTTGTTGCTCCGCCGTCCCCCGGGACGCGAAGCATTCCCCGGCGACGTTTTTTATCTGCACTCCCGGTTGCTCGAACGCGCCGCAAAATTGAACGACAAACTGGGCGGCGGCTCGCTGACTTCGCTGCCGGTCATCGAAACGCAGGCCGGCGACGTCTCTGCATACATTCCGACGAATGTAATTTCCATTACCGACGGGCAGATTTATCTCGAAGCCGACCTTTTCAACGCGGGCATTCGACCGGCGATCAACGTCGGCATATCGGTCAGCCGCGTCGGCGGCAACGCGCAGATCAAGGCGATGCGGCAAGTGGCCGGCTCGCTGCGTCTCGACATGGCGCAATACCGCGAGCTTGCGGCTTTCGCGCAGTTTGGATCCGATCAGCTCGACAAGGTGACGCAAGGCCAGCTCGCACGCGGCCAGCGGCTGACGGAAATTCTGAAGCAGGATCAGTACCTGCCGCTGCCGGTGGAAAAGCAGGTGCTGATTCTTTATGTTGCGACGAGCGGCTTGCTGGATGCCGTGCCGGTCCCCGAAGTTCGGCGGTTTGAGGGCGAGTTTCTGCAGTTCGTCGAAACCAACTATCCCTCGATTCTGAAGAACATCGCGGTTAAGAAAGCTCTCGATGACGGCATCAAGGCGGAAGTCAAGACCGCCGTTGATGCTTTCAAGGAACGGTTTACGGCGGCGGTTGCCGCGGCTGTGAAGTGAGGATGGGCGCTTAACGGATCACCATGGCCACACTTCTCGATTTCCGGCGCCGCATCCGCTCGGTGAAGAACACCCAGCAAATTACCCGCGCGATGAAGTTCGTGGCCGCGGCCCGGCTGCGCCGCGCGCAAGAAGCCGCACTCGCGGCACGCCCGTACGCCAGGGAGCTCGCGCGCATGCTGCGTTCGATCATGTCGCGTATCGCCGAGCCTCAGCACCCGCTGCTGGCGCACCGGCCGGAAGAAAGAATTCTCGCGATCGTCCTGACCGGAGAGCGAGGCCTGGCCGGCGCTTTCAACGCCAATATTCTGCGCAAGGCTCACGATTTCTTCCGCGCCAATAAGGGCAAGAAACTCTCGACGATCCCCGTCGGCAAGAAGGGCCGCGACGCGCTGAAAAAGGCGGGTTTCAACCTCATTGCGGAATATGTGAATGTCTTGGCGCGCGTGGACTTTGCGACCGCGCGGGAGATTGCTTCGCTGGTCACGGATCTCTATGCGAAGGAAGAGATCGATTCGGTGTACATCGTCTTCAGCGAATTCAAGACGGTGATGACGCCGAGCCTAGTGGTCACTAAGCTGCTGCCGGTTGAGGCCGTTCATGCGCACGAAGAATCCGCCGCCGAAAGTGCCAGTGCGCAGGTGGATTACATCTACGAACAGTCTGAGGAGCAACTCCTCGGCAAGCTGCTGCCGCGCTACATTGAGACGCAGATTCTTCGCGCCATGCTGGAATCTTCCGCGGCGGAGCACGCCGCGCGCATGACCGCGATGGAATCGGCTACGAAAAATGCAGGCGACGTCATTGAGGCCCTTACGCTGCACATGAACAAAGTTCGTCAGGCGGCGATTACCAAAGAAATTATTGAAATTGTCAGTGGCGCTTCTTACGGCGCTTAGGAGAAAGCAGCATGGCAGAGAAATATGCGGGCGTAGGGCACGTCGTACAGGTCATCGGACCTGTGATGGACATTCAATTCGAGGCGGGACATCTTCCCGCGATCTACAACGCTTGCCGAATTACCAGCGAAGGATACAACCTTCCCGAGCCGCTGGACGTGACGGCGGAGGTGCAGCAACACCTCGGCGAAGGACGCGTCCGCGCGGTAGCCATGGAGCCCGTCGAAGGAATGGTTCGAGGCATGAAGGCGTATGACCTTGGCACGGGAATATCCGTGCCAGTGGGCCGCCCCACGCTGGGCCGCGTGATGAACGTACTTGGCAAGCCCGTGGATCAACTTGGGCCCATCAAGAGCGATACGCACTACCAGATTCATCGTCCAGCGCCCGCGCTCGAGGATCAATCCACCACGCTGGATATGTTTGAAACTGGAATTAAGGTCGTCGATCTGATCGAGCCGTACCTCAAAGGCGGCAAGATCGGTCTCTTCGGTGGCGCGGGTGTCGGCAAGACCGTTCTCATTATGGAGCTCATTCACAACGTCGCGATGAAGCACGGTGGCGTTTCCGTGTTCGCGGGCGTGGGCGAGCGCACGCGCGAAGGCAACGACTTGTGGCTGGAAATGTCCGAGGGCGGCGTCATCGTGCCCGGCAATTCGGAGAAGTCGCGCGCGGCGCTGATCTACGGCCAGATGACCGAGCCGCCCGGCTCGCGTCTCCGCGTGGGCCTCACCGGCCTCACTGTCGCCGAGTATTTCCGCGACCAGGAGCACCTCGACGTGCTCCTCTTCATCGACAACATTTTCCGCTTCGTGCAGGCGGGCTCGGAAGTTTCCGCGCTTCTCGGCCGCATGCCTTCCGCTGTCGGCTACCAGCCGAACCTCAACACAGAAATTGGTGAATTGCAGGAGCGCATCACCTCGACCAAGAGCGGATCGATTACTTCGGTGCAGGCCATTTACGTTCCCGCCGACGACTATACGGACCCTGCTCCCGCCGCAACGTTTGCGCACCTGGACGCCACGACCAACCTCAGCCGCCAGATCGTCGAGCGCGGCATCTATCCGGCGGTCGATCCGCTGGCGAGCTCCTCGCGCATTCTCGATCCGCGCATCGTCGGCGCGGAGCACTACGCCGTCGCGCGGGGCGTGAAATCGATTTTGCAGCGCTACAAGGACCTCCAGGACATCATCGCCATTCTGGGAATCGAAGAACTTTCCGACGAAGACAAGCGCACCGTGGCGCGCGCCCGCAAGATCGAAAAATTCCTCTCGCAGCCCATGTTCGTCGCCGCGCAGTTCACCGGCCTCGAAGGAAAATACGTCAAGATCGAAGACACCGTCCGCAGCTTCAAGGAAATCGTGGAAGGGAAGTATGACGACATTCCGGAGCAGGCGTTTTACATGGTTGGCACGATCGACGAAGCCCTCGAGAAGGCTGAAAAAATGAAGGCGACGGCCTAATTACGAAAATGCTTCCTGATGCCATTGAGCTTGTGATCGTCACGCCGGAGCGCCAGTTGCTTCGCCGGAAAGCCGTCGAAGTGCAATTGCCGGGGGAGAACGGCTATCTCGGCGTGCTCCCGGGGCACGCGCCGCTCATCACCGAACTAGGGATCGGCGAGCTCAGCTATCACGATCTCGGTGGCAAGGAGTCCGCGCATCTCGCTATTGTTCGCGGATTTGCCGAGGTTCTTTCGGATCGCGTGACGATCCTTGCCGAAACTGCCGAGCGTGCCGAAGAGATCGATTTGCAACGCGCCAAAGACGCGCTGGCCCGCGCCGAAAAGCGCCTGGCCTCAAACGACCCCAACATCGACTGGGACCGTGCAAACATCGCGCTACAGCGCGCGCTAATCCGCATCCAGGTGGCTACCAAGCGGCGCAGCGCTCTTGTTTCGGGCTCCTGAAACACTCTTCGCCGCTTCACGCATGGCGCTTTCTGCGACTTCTCTTGGCCGACCGCATCTAAAGAATTGGAGCACAGCAGAAGATGGAACCCATCACCATGTACAGCACCACTTGGTGCCCCGATTGCCGCCGCGCAAAATCCTTTTTGAGGGAACGCGGTGTCGATTTTCGCGAAGTGGATATCGAAGAAGATCCGAAGGGGGAAGCGATCGTCATCAAGGCCAATGACGGCAAGCGCACAGTTCCCACGCTGGAAGTCGGCGGCCGCTATTTTGCCTGCAGTCCCTTCGATGCGGAGCAGCTTGCCGAAGAACTCAATATTCCACTGAATCCTTAATTTAGCGCAACGCCTCGGGCCCAAACTCCCGCCAGATGTAAATCTTCATCGAGCAGCAAGATATCCGCATCCGCTCCCACACGCAGTGAACCTTTCTTGAATTCGATCCCGAGCAATGTGGCGGGATTTAGCGTCATCATTCGCACGGCATCTGGCAAGGATATGCCGAGCGCCAAGATATTTCGCAGCGCGCGGTCCAGCGTCAGCGTGCTGCCTGCCAGAACTCCTTCAGCATTGCGGCAGATGCCGCCGCTGACCGTCACTTCAAAGCCGCCGAGTGTGTACTTTCCGTCGGGCATACCGGTTGCGGAGAGGCCGTCGCTCACCAACGTAATGTGCGCGGCTCCCTTGGCGAGGAGAAGCAGTTTCATGGCGCCTTCTTCGACGTGCACGCCGTCGGCGATCAGCTCCGCATTGATCTCCGGCGAAGTGAGCACGGCCCCGATGACGCCCGGATCGCGATGCGAAAACGGGCGCATCGCGTTGTACACGTGTGTGGCGCTACGCGCTCCTCGGGCCATGGCCGCGCGAGCCTGCTCGTAGGTTGCGTCGGTATGCCCCATGGAAACGACCAGGCCGGCTTCTCGCGCGGCATCAATGCACGGAGCGGCTCCGAGCACTTCCGGCGCAATCGTCAGAATCCTGCCGTTCCCGGCGGCGGCCTTGAGGAAGCGGCTGAGCGTCTCCGCCGACGGCAGCTGAATCCATTCGGAGGGATGAACTCCGCGACGCTCTTTGCTGATAAAGGGCCCCTCGAAATGGATTCCCAGGATCTCCGCGCGGGGTTCATCCGTTTCGTGCTGTTCTGTGATGTACCTGGCGATTCCTTCGACGGCACGCAGAGTTTCGTCCGTACTGGCGGTTACAGTAGTAGCGACAAGGGAGGTCGTGCCATGTTCGGAAACCTTGCGAGTGATGGAGCGCAACGCGGCGCCAGTTCCCTCCATGACGTCGCGGCCGCCGGCTCCGTGGATGTGCACATCCATAAAGCCGGGAATGGCGGTCTTGTCGGTCGCGCGAATTTCCAGCACCCCCGCGGGCAGGGTCATTCCCGAGCGCGGCCCGATGGCCTCAATGGTATCTTCGCGAATCAGGATGCCCGCGTCTTTTATTTCTGTTGTCGGGGTTAGCGCACGGCCGGCGTGAATGAGAATGGTCGACATGGCAGCACAACATCGTAGCGGAAATACTTCGTGGCACAAAACAAAACGGGCGCCCCGATCGGGACGCCCGTCGTGAAAAAACAGACGAGACTTACTTGGCTGAAGGAACCATGTCGATGCTACTCAGCTTGAGCGTCTCGCCATCCACGGTGCCCTTTACGGTCACGTGATGGCCGGCATGGGCCGCCACTTTGTCCTGCGCATCGACGACATACACCTTCTTGTCGGCGTCGTTCACGAACACGTACTTGGCGCCATGCTCCTTGACGCACTTGGTCGTGCACTCACCCGCCTTGTCGTTTGCGCCCTTTACTCCGCACTGACTGTCTGAAATCCAGCCGGTCCATGAACCGTCTGCCGCCATCGCGAGTGCCCCCGCGAAAAGCGTTGCTGCCATTGCCACTGCAAATCGTACTTTCATGATTTCCCCCTCAAGAAATCCACTGCGGTTTTTGATCCCCTGGGCCGCCTATTAGCTTGTCACAGCAGCGGTCCGGTGTCCAGACTCTTCCTAAGACCTTCTAGGGAGGATCCTTATTCCCGGATGAGCATCAATAAAAAAAAGGGAGGATTCATCTCGAATCCTCCCCGGCCTGGTGTGCTCTGCTCCAAGGAGTTAGTGCCCTGCCCCTACAGAACTTGCTTACTGCCCAGACGTTGCCGTGCTTGCCGAAGTTGCTCCAGCGCCTTTCGGCACACTCAGGTAGCCCGTGGCGGTCGTCTTGGTGACCTTGTTGACCACCAGTTCGATGGCCTGGCGAGTTCCGCCGGTGTAGAAGAAGATCGGCTCGTTCACCGAACGATCCTTCTTTTCGAAACTGTTGTCATCCGCCAGAACGTTGATCGTATAGCGGTTTTTCTTGGTGTTGGTGTCCTTCAATTCGATCTGAATGCTGCCAACCTTTGTGGCCCCGCCCTTGCGTTGCACGGTGAACTCGAAGTAATCGCGCTGCCCCATGCGGCGAAGCTGATCGATTTCATCGTGGTTCCGTGCGATGAGCGTGCCCATCTCGCTGCGCGCCATCTGAATGCTGCTCTTGGTGGCGTCCAGATCGGTCTTTACCCCGGTAACGTCACCGTTCAGCTTGTTCACGTCATCTGCATTGGCTTTGGTGGCCAATTCCGCTTTGACGGAAGTTGCCAGGCTGGTGACCTTCTGGTCGACCGCGGTGGTCGCGTTCTTATTCTGTCTGCGCGCCGCGATGAGTTCGCCGTGCGTAAGCTTGAGCCTGTCGGTGACAACCTTTACGTCGCTCTGCAATTGCTGGTTGATCTCGTCTGCTTTCGCCAGCCTCTGGTTCAGCGCTTCATTGGCCTGCTTCACGGTGGCTTGGGATTGCTCGGCGTTCCTGGCCTGATTCAGCGCACTCCAGCTTACCCCCAGACCGAGCAGCGAAACACCGCCCAATACTGCTACCGCCAATGCAACCCAACGTGGCGTGGTGTTGGCTGATTCCTGAAAGTCGCTCATATACTTCATTTCTCCTTTTTGGCTATTAGCCCTGTGCCAGGGGAAGTAGCACCCGCCTCGCCAAATGGTTTTTTCCTGCTCTCTGCGAGATAAATTCTGTAAAATCAATCGATTGGGCGCGATAGGGGGCGAGGGACAGTATAGTTCCATAGATACTAGTACCAGTAAAGATTACGTGGTCCCCACGAGAATCGTATAATTTGCTGTCAGTACTGTTAGGAACATCATCTGACGGAATTTCGAAGAATGAAGCGAACGAGAGAAATCAAGCAGCCTATGGCCTGCAGCCTTAAAGTTCAATTTGTCAATTAGTTAGCAGAGGGATGAATCAGGCGGCGCGAGATCCCGCTTCGGCCCCGGCAGTGCGCTCGGAGGTGAAATAACGGTCCAGCGTGTTTATGGCCGCGTCCAGAACTAGGTGGCAATCCGAGCAAGTTTCTAGATGGCGCTTGATCTCGCCTTCGACGGACGTGGAGAGTCTCCCCTCTAAGTACCAGCAAATCAAATGGATGGTGTCCTTACAGCTCATATCCCCCGTCCCTCAGGTGCCCAAAAACGACAATCGAACCCGACCATCGAAGTGCATTTTCTAGGCCAATCACCTTTCTGCTACTGAGAATATTATCTGCTGATATATCAAGGATTTAGCCGGAATTGCCGATTCGCGCTCCGGTTTCGATGGTACGATTTCTTGAAAAGTTTACACGTGGACTAGCACAAGTGTGCAGAATCGCGTCACGAGATGACTTATCGTTGAGGAGTGACAGTCATCTCCCGGAGAGCCTGGATGCGCTTCTCAAGCGGCGGATGCGTGCTGAACAGCGACGACAAAGTGCCCCCGCCGAAGAACGGCTTCACGATGCACAATGCGGAAGTAGAAGGAGAAAGTGAGGTCGTGGGGATCCGTTGGTTGTAAGCCCCCAGTTTTTGGAGCGCACTCATCAAGCCATAGGGCTGGCCCACCATCCGTGCCCCTGTTTCGTCCGCAGAGAACTCCCGCTGACGCGAAAGACCGAGTTGCAGCAGCATTGCGCCTAGGGGCGCCAGGAAAAATAGCAGTAGCCCGAGGATGCCCGCGCCGCCACTGCGGTCGCGATCGTCGCGGTCGCCGCCTCCGAGCCACGGGCCCCAATGCGCAATCCAGGTGATGGCTCCTGCAAGCGTCGCCGCGATGGAGCTAATCAAAATGTCGTAGTTCCGCACGTGCGAAAGTTCATGAGCGATTACACCCTCTAGCTCGTCATCATTCATGAGCTGTAACAGACCTTCAGTCACGGCCACAGAAGCATGCCTCGGATTTCTGCCAGTTGCAAAAGCGTTCGGCGCGGCTTCCGGAATCACGTACAGCTTGGGGACCGGGAGGCTCGCTTTAGCCGCAAGACGCTCCATCACTGCATAGAGTCTCGGCAACTCTTCGCGTGAAACGGGCCGCGCGCCGCTGGAGAGCAAGGCGATTTTGTCCGAGAAGAAATATGCGAACGCATTCGTGCACATCGCGATTCCCAAACCCAGGGTCATTCCATTTCGCCCGCCAAAATACTGGCCCACCAGCATCAGGAAAAGCGTTAGGGCTCCCAGCAGAAAAGTTGTGCGAATAATTCTCATTGTGCCTCTTGTGTTGTCACACGAATAACTTGAAATCTTACCTCTTTCGGGAAAACGCGCAGCTCACTCCAGCGCGCTCCCCTTCTATCCATTAGATTCCCGCGGCAGCCGCGGGTTGTTTCGATGGGATGCGCTCAAACCGCATCGCGTCTTTCTGCCCGTCGCGGTCCACGCGCACATGATCCCCGGGCAACACGGTACCTTCGAGGATCTGCAACGCCAGGGGATCCTGAATCAAACGCTGAATGGTTCTGCGCAGCGGCCGCGCGCCATACGCCGGATCGTAGCCTTCGCGCAGCAACAAGTCTCGCGCCGCCGGCGTCAATTCCAGCGTAATCTGCCGTTCCGCAAGGAGCTTCTCCACGCTCTTCAACAGCAAGCCAACAATGCGCTCCAAATGCTCTTTTCCGAGTGCATTGAAGAGGACGATCTCGTCGATCCGGTTGAGGAACTCCGGCCGAAAGGAAGCGCGCAATGCCTCCATCGCTTCTCTTCGCGCTCGTTCCGGCTCTTTGTTCGACAATTCAAAGATCGCCGCCGACCCAACGTTGCTGGTCATCACCAGCACGGTGTTCCGGAAATCAACAGTGCGGCCTTTGCCGTCCGTGAGGCGCCCGTCCTCAAGAACCTGCAACAGCACATTGAACACGTCCGGATGGGCCTTCTCAATTTCATCAAACAGGACCACGGAATACGGATGACGCCTCACTTGCTCGGTGAGCTGCCCTCCCTCTTCGTATCCAACGTAGCCCGGAGGCGCGCCGATGAGCCGCGACACGGTATGTTTTTCCATGTACTCGCTCATATCGATGCGGATCATCAATTTTTCGTCGTCGAAGAGAAACTCCGCCAGGGCCCGCGCCAGTTCCGTTTTTCCGACGCCTGTGGGGCCAAGGAAAATGAACGACCCGATCGGCCGCTTGGCGTCGGAGAGCCCCGCGCGGCTACGCCGCACAGCATTAGACACCCGCTCCAGCGCGTCGTCCTGGCCGACCACCCTCTGCCTCAGCCGCTCTTCCATGTGCACCAGCTTCTGCGCTTCGCCTTCGAGCAACCGGCCTGTCGGGATGCCCGTCCACTTGCTCACGAGTTTCGCGATGTCTTCCTCATCGACTTCTTCCTTCAGCATCGGCGCGTCTTTCTGCACGGCAGAAAATCTCTCTTGCGCCTGCTTCAGGTCGCGTTCCGCGACGGCTATCTTGCCATAGCGGATTTCCGCCACCTTAGCCAGCTCGCCGGAGCGTTCGTATTTTTGTTCTTCGGCCTTCAGTTGTTCGATCTGTTCCTTTAGCTTGCGGATTTTTCCGATGGCTTCTTTTTCGGCTTGCCAGCGCGTCTTTCGCGCGCTGGAATCTTCTTTCAGCGCCGCCAGTTCTTTCTCGATCTGCTTGCGCCGCTCTTTCGAGTGCGCATCGCTCTCTTTCAACAGCGCCTGGCGCTCAATTTCCAGCTGCATGATGCGCCGCTCGACCTCGTCAATCTCCACGGGCAGGGAATCGATCTGCATGCGCAGACTTGCCGCCGCTTCATCGATCAAGTCGATGGCCTTGTCTGGAAGGAAGCGGTCCGAGATATAGCGGTTAGAAAGCGTCGCCGCCGCGATAATCGCCGCATCCTTGATGCGCACACCGTGGTGCACTTCATAGCGTTCCTTCAGTCCGCGCAGAATCGCGATGGTGTCTTCGACGGTGGGCTCGCTGACCAGTACCGGCTGGAACCTGCGCTCCAGAGCGGGATCTTTCTCTATATGTTTCTTGTATTCGTTGAGCGTCGTTGCGCCGATGGCGCGCAGTTCGCCCCGCGCCAGGGCCGGTTTCAGCATATTCGAAGCATCCATCGCGCCTTCCGCGGCGCCTGCTCCCACCAGGGTGTGCAGCTCGTCGATGAACAGAATGATCTGACCCTCGGCCTCGGTGATCTCTTTCAGGACGGCCTTCAGGCGGTCTTCAAATTCGCCCCGGTATTTCGCTCCCGCGACCAGCGCCGCCAGGTCCAAAGCCACGAGGCGCTTGGTCTTCAGCACGTCGGGCACGTCACCGGAAACGATGCGCTGCGCCAAGCCTTCCACAATGGCGGTCTTCCCAACGCCGGGCTCGCCGATCAGCACGGGATTGTTTTTCGTGCGCCGCGCCAGTATCTGCATGACACGGCGAATCTCTTCGTCGCGCCCGATCACCGGATCGAGCTTTTGCCGGCGCGCCAATTCCGTGAGGTCGCGCGCATATTTTTCCAGCGATGCGTAAGTAGCCTCGGGATTCTGCGAAGTCACGCGCTGCGTCCCGCGCACTCCGGTCAGGGCCTGCAGAATTGCTTCGTGGGAAGCGCCCTGGCGCTTCAACAATTGTCCCGCGGGGTCGCGGTCCAGCCCAGCAATCGCCAGAAACAAATGCTCCGTCGAAACATACTCGTCTTTGAAGCTGTCCGCTTCCTTGAACGCGCGCTCCAGCGCGTCGTTCAGCGCCTGGCCCATGTGCTGTTGGGCAAAACCCTGCACCTTCGGCAACCGGCCGATCTCCCGCGCGATCTCTTGCGTTATCAGTTCGGTGCGAATTCCCAGACGCGCCAGGAGCGGCGACACCACGCCGTCGGCCTGGGTAACCAAAGACGCCAGCAGGTGCACGGGCTCGATTTGCTGATTCTCGTGGCGTGCGGCAACTTCCTGCGCGCTCTGCACAGCTTCCTGTGCCTTCACGGTCATTTTCTCAAATCGCAACATACTTTCCTCACTTCGCGCGACCGCTGTAGAAAAGGGGCCGGCGCCCTGGCCAGCCCCTCAATTTACCGCTCAATTGCGGCTCTCGGCCAGAATTAACTTCCGGCGGCAGACGCGGCCATCGCCGGAGTCCCGACATTCACCTTGATTTGCTTCGGCTTTGCTTCCTCTTTCTTCGGGATGGTCAGTGTCACCACGCCGTTCTGATAGTCGGCCTTGATGGCTTCCGCATTCACGGTGTTCGCTAGCGTGAAGCTGCGTGCGAAGGAGCCATACGCGCGCTCCACGCGCAGGTAGTTCTCCTGATGCACGTTCTTGTCGAACTTGCGCTCACCGCGAATCGTCAGAATGTTGTTCTCCACGCGGATGTCCAGAGCCTTGGGATCGACTTCCGGAAGATCGGCCTTCAACACCAGTTCATGCTCGGTCTCGTAGATGTCAACCGCGGGCGCCCAGGCAGTGAGGCTGGATTCCTCGCCCGTCCGCTCGAGGACATCATTGAACAATCGATTGACTTGATCCTGCAGGGTAGTGGCCCCGCCGAAGGGCTCCCATCGAGTAAGTGTTCTCATGTTTTATACACCTCCTTAGGTGATTGCATGGAGATAATAAAATATGAGCGTCTCATTGTCAAGTACAAACTTCTGCTCTTCTCTGCGTTCAGCAAGTTATGTTATATCAATGTTTTAGGAGCGGCGCGGTATTGGTACGGATCTTCACTTCTTTGGTCTGCGGTTGGCACAAATGGGCTCTCCCGATGAGCAATCCGTTTGTCTTGCTTGCCCTAGCGGCTTTGCTGCTAGACTGCCGTTTCCATGCGTTTGGAAGAACTCGACTACCATCTGCCCCGAGAGCAAATCGCGCAGCGGCCTCTCGACCGCCGCGAAGCTTCACGTCTACTGCTCCAGGATCGCTCCTCAGGAAATTTCGAGGACCGGCTCTTCACGGAATTTCCCAGTCTGCTGCGAGGTGACGAACTCCTCGTCTCAAACAATGCACGGGTCATCCCCGCCCGCTTGTTCGGCAGGCGTGCAGGCCTCCGTTCGCAGCCACCATCGCGTGCAACAAAGTCGGAGCATCTGACGGGAAAAGTCGAAATCCTCCTTACCCGCGAGCTTGATTCCGAGACTTGGGAAGCACTTGTCCGGCCCGGACGTAGGATGCAAGTAGGAGCGCGCGTTGTGTTTGGCGAGGGTGAACTGGAAGCCGAGATTCTCTCACGCGGCCAGCTTGGCTTGCGCACACTACGTTTCATTTCACATGACCAGCAGAGCATCAGCCAGCATTTCGAGCGCCTCGGTCATGTTCCTCTTCCACCGTACATCGAGCGTGCCGATGAGACCTCCGACCGCGAGCGCTACCAAACCGTTTTCGCCAAACGTCCCGGCGCGATTGCTGCACCAACTGCTGGTCTTCATTTCTCAAATGAAATCCTGGAGAAAATTCGCGCGCGCGGCGTGGAGATCTGCGAGGTTACGCTGAAAGTCGGCCTCGGCACGTTTCAGCCGGTCCATAGCGAAACGCTCGAAGGTCATGTGATGCATTCCGAGGGTTACGAGATGCCGAAAGAAACCGCCGCGCGCATTCAAGCAGCACGCCATGCCGGGCGCCCCATCCTGGCTGTCGGCACGACCGTTGTTCGCGCACTGGAAGACGCCGCGTTGCGGGCCGCAGAGTCGGGTTCATCGAATCTTGTGCTTGCAGGCGCAGCGGATGCTCAGCTTTTTATTGTTCCTGGATTTCGATTTCGCGTCGTGGAAGGGTTACTCACAAACTTTCATTTGCCGCGCTCCACGCTCCTTGCGCTGGTATGCGCATTCGCCGGCCGCGAGCGCGTCCTTAGGGCCTATGAACATGCCGTCCGAGCGGGCTACCGCTTCTACAGCTATGGAGACTGCATGTTGATTCGTTAGTGCCGAGTGAAGGTGTGTTTTGCGAGCGACGATGGTCTACGCGCGCCCGGCGCAAAAACTTGAAGCAAGCTGCTTGCGGACGGACAACGGATCTTGCGACTTCAGAAGTTGCCCGCGAGAATGACAAGAGAGGGAGACCGCCCCGGAGGGCCGTCTCCCTCTCGTCCCTCGGAAAAGAGTCCTGGTTTATTCGCTGAAGACGAAAACACGAGTCTGGCCTGCAAACCGGACTTCCTTTACCTGCCCGTCCCCTCCAAGAAGCAGGGAATCGTAGGCGGACTTAGCGCTGCGGTCTTCCCACCGGCCTTCGGATTCGGCAACAACCTGCTTGCCTTTCTGGACGGTGGCCTTGTTTCCTTCGATCTGCAAACGATATTCCCCGGCCTTCAATTCAGACTTGCCGAGCCTCGCGGTCTGCGAAATGTTGATAGTCTTTGCAAAGGGTTTTGCAAATGCCGGTACTGCCAGCGCCATGGCCGCCAGCAAAGCCATACTGCGGACAAATGAATTCGTTTTCATGCGCGTCAATTTCCTTTCAAGCGTGATTGAGTCAGCCGCACAGCAGGCTGCCATTGGCTAGAGGGAGTTGACACGCACGCGGTGGACGAGTACTCTCGCCCGTGAAGACACCTCTTCTTCCTGGACTAACGGCCGGAAAGACTGCGTGTCATGACCCCGCGGCTGCCACCGCGGGGTTTTTCAGAATCTCGCCAAGAACAGCCCTGTAACTAGCTGCACCCGTATAGACGAATCACTGGGGGCGAATGTTTCGTCATCTCGTCATAAAATCTTGTCCCCAGTCGGCACACCCTGAGGTAGTGATAGCTTCGGTCCTCTCTATTCTTCAGCGCATCATCTTCCCCATCTCAAATATTCATAAAGAAATGCTTTCTTGCTCCCAACCTTTTGCGTTTTCTCGCGTCGCTCCGTTCGGTCACGCGGCGTGTATCCCGCCGTGCATCAGCGCGCTTGTTCATTTATACTCAGGGTCATTTTTCGGATACTAGGGATGCGGATCCTCGTTCTCAGCGACCTGCACTCGAACGCCACTGCATTCGACGCCGTCCTCGATGCCGCTAAGGACCGCTGGGATCTTTCCGTCTGCTTGGGTGATGTTGTCGGCTATGGCCCCGATCCCAACGAAGTCACGGCGCGCCTGCGCGACCTCGGCACGCAGACCATTCGCGGAAATCACGACAAAGCGGTCACCGGATTGATGCCCACTGATGATTTCAATCCTGTCGCGAAATCCGCCGTGGATTGGACGCGCGCGCAGCTCAAGGCGGATCACCTTGCATGGCTATCGGCCTTGCCTCCCGGACCTCTTGCGGCGGATGGCGTCGTGCTTGTTCACGGCGCGTTTCAGGACGAAGACGAGTACGTCTTCACTCCCGCGCAGGCCCTTGACGGCCTCCTGGACTCCACTGCGCCAGTGACTTTCTTCGGGCACACCCATCACCAGGGCGGTTTTTCCTATCAGGACTCGCAGCTCGAGGTCCTTCAGATTCGTCCTCGCCCCAACGAGCCTTTTGCAGCGTTGCGCGTCGAACTCCCCCGGCGCTATCTCCTAAATCCGGGTTCGATCGGACAGCCGCGTGACGGCGATCCGCGCGCGGCATTTGCCATCGCCGACCTGGAGCACCAGGTCATCGAGTTTTGGCGCGTGCCTTACGATATTTCTGTCGTTCAGGAACGCATGCGAGCCGCGCAGCTTCCAGAGCCTCTGGTCCAGCGGCTCACCGTGGGCCGTTAATGTCATAAAAGTTACTGACCTATTGTTTAGACGCAAAAAAGGATAAAGCCATAGCTAGATATCTCATTCACAATTCTGCCGTGGAATTCGCCACTGAACTGCAAGCTCCGGCATTCTCGATCCCCTTACCGGCACTGGTTCCGGGAGGCTGGTGGTCATTGAACATCCATCTGCCTGCCGCTGATTGGTTGCGCGTTCGCCGGCAGTTCAAGGGGTCGCTATTGCAACAGGATCGCCGTCGTCTATCTCTTCGCTCCCGCGCGGCGGTTCCCTCCGACCGCGGACGATCTCCTGAACTATCGCTCACCGGAATTTGAAATCGTGCGCGTGGGACTTGCCGAAAGCTGGCGCCGCGGCCTGCATGTGCTCAAGCGCCAGCAGCTCTCGGCGGTAAATTACTCGCATCGGCGAACCACGCCGTTATCCGCTATCTCTGGAGAATAGCCCTCAAAAGGAGAGAAGCGGTTAGGGGCAATGCCCTAACCGCCTCCCGGGGTGTGTCCTCGAAGTGGTATTGATAGATTAGATGGCCGCCAGCAAAAAAGGTTTCCTTCCCATCTTATTTTTTTCAAAAAATCGATTTAGCACCGTAAATCTCAGTAAAACAAATACTTACGCCACCGTTCGTCCCGGTGCCCGATCAGGCGCATGAGTTGTCTGGAGGTGTGCAGCGTAAACGGCCGGGGTCTCCGCGCCAGCTTCAGCCCGGCCTCTTCTGGCGTCCGGTCGCCCTTGCTGTTATTGCATCGGTAGCAGCAGGCCACCAGGTTTTCCCAGGTGGATCGCCCGCCGCGGGACCGCGGCACAACGTGGTCCAGGGTCAACTCCGAGCTCGGAAATACCCGCACGCAGAACTGGCACGTGTTGCGGTCCCGCAGCAATATGTTTTTCCGCGAAAGCGCCCGGCTCTGCTGCGGAATGTGCCGGTACGCCAGCAGACGGATCACCGATGGTACTCTGTGGGCATGCGCCGCCGAATGCACTTCCGTATTGTGCATCTCTTCGGCCTGCGCGACGCCCTTCAGCATCAAGACCATGGCGCGCCGCACCGCCGTTACGTTGATCGGCTCGTATGTCGCGTTCAGCACCAGCACCGGCTCCTGCATCAGCGATGCACGGCGCGTCGAAAGCAAGTTGTGGGATCTACTGCCTGAGGGACCTTCGGAACCGGGCATAGCCTCGCCCGCCGCTTCGGGGGTATAGCGCCCCCGGGAGTCGACCGACATGTGCCGGTTTGCGCCCATCGCGCCTTCCTCGGGTTATTTTACCACTCTCTGGTGTCTGGCAGGGGGTTTCTCACGGCTCGGGCTGGGGTCAGCCCAATCACGGACCTGGCTCCCGCCTCGCGCAGCGCTCATGCACCATCCAGCGTCGCTCCAGTTGTCAATACATCATCTAGCAGTAAGACGCGGGGATTGTCA
>Ga0137394_10001689_pt1 | contig 16194 bp, 14 predicted proteins | sample czobulk116metaG_FD_108278 | JGI IMG/M metagenome (GOLD analysis project Ga0137394, IMG submission 108278) | Vadose zone soil microbial communities from Angelo Coast Range Reserve, California, USA - czobulk1.16 metaG | ecosystem: Environmental > Terrestrial > Soil > Vadose zone | place: USA...
AGCCAGACGCCGCAGCGACGCGAGATGCGCGGCCGAGTCCACGGCACGCCCGAGGTCACGCGCGAGCGATCGCACGTACGTGCCGGACGAGCACTCGATCAGGAGCTCGGCGCGCTCTGCATCGGCGGCGAGCACCTCCGGCGTTCCGTGCACCACGATCTGTCCCTGCGAGAGCACGTAACCATAGTGGGAGATGGCCAGCGTCTGGTTGACGTTCTGCTCGACCAGCAGAACCGTCACCCCGGTCTCGCTGATGCGCCGGATGACGTTGAAATTCTCCTGCACGAACAACGGCGAAAGACCGAGCGAGGGCTCGTCGATGATCAGCAGTTTCGGCTCCGTCATCAAGCCGCGCCCGATCGAGACCATCGCCTGTTCGCCACCCGACATCGTGCCGGCCAGTTGCCTAGCGCGTTCCTTCAGCCGCGGGAATGTCTCGTAGACCTTATCCAGCTGCGTTCGTATCGCCTTTTCGGAACCGTTCAGATATGCGCCGACCCGCAGGTTCTCTTCGACCGTCATTTTCGCGAAAATGCGCCGGCCCTCGGGAATACAGGCGATGCCAAGCCCGATAATTTCGTGGGTCTGCAGATGATCCAGCGTGGTGCCGTCGAACGCAATTGAACCCGCGCGCGGTGGCGTCAGGCGCAGGATCGAGCGGATCAGCGTCGATTTACCGGCGCCGTTGGAGCCGAGAATGCAGGTGATGCTGCCCGGCACGACCTCGATCGACAACCCCGACAGGACGTCAGCGCGATCGTAAGCGGTATAGATGTTCTGGACGATCAGCCGGCCTGTCATGACTGCCCCAGATAGGCTTCGCGGACCACCGGATCGACCGCGACGTCGCGGAAGCGGCCTTCGCAAATCTTCTTGCCGTAATTCAGGACCACGCAGCGGTCGGTCACACGCTCGATCAGGCCCATTTCATGTTCGACGATGATGATCGTCAAACCGCCGAGCGATTTCCGGATGCCGAGGATCTCGTCCACCACCTGATCGGTTTCGTCATGGGTCATGCCGGCGGAGGGCTCGTCCAGCAACACCAGCTTCGGCTTGCCGATCAGCGCCCGGCAAATCTCCACGCGCCGGCGGTCGATCATGCCGAGCGAGATCGCCGGTTCGAACAGTTTGTCGGCCAGCATGGGATTGAAGACGTGCAGCAGTTCGCGGGCCTCCGCTGCGATGGCGCGCGCTTCCGCAGCGAATTCCTTGCGGCGGACCAGATTTTGCCACAACCCGCTGTCGAGGCGCTTTTGCGCGCCGAGCGCGATGTTGTCGAACACCGACAAAGGAAGGCACAGCCGGGAGCGCTGAAACGTCCGCGCCAGCCCGTGGTTGGACAGGCTCTGCGCGCTGGCGGTGGTGATATCGACGCCGTCGAGCCGGATGCTGCCAGCGCTGGCGGAATAGACACCGCTAATGACGTTCAGGAACGTGGTCTTGCCAGATCCGTTGGGGCCGATCAGGCCCAGCACTTCGCCGTGCCGGACGTCGATGTCGAGTTCGTTCAGCGCCAGCAGGCCGCCGAAGCGCACCGTTAGTCCGCGGCTTTCGAGCAGGGAACCGGGGGTGGACGTTGCCGTCATGAGCGGGCCTCCATACGGAGCGCACGCACGCGGCGCGCCACGAAGCCGTCGGGCCGCACGATCAAGATGACGATCACGAGAATTGCGTACAGCAGCAGGCGATATTCCTGGATGAATTGCAGCTTTTCGGGCAGCAGCACCACGATCAGCGCCGCCGGCAACACGCCCCAGCGATTGCCGATGCCGCCGAGAATGACGATCGACACCATGACCAGCGAATCGCCGAAGGTGAAATTGCTGGGGGCGATGAAGCCAGTCATCTTCGCATAGACGGCGCCCATGACGCCGGCGAGGAAATTGCCGAGCGTAAATGCCAGGATTTTCCAATAGCCGATCTTGAGGCCGAAGACGGAGGCCGCGGTCTCGTCGAGGCGCACGACGTCGAGCCAGACGCCGATCCAGGATTTGTCGAGCAGGCCGGCCAGGATCATCGCCAGCGCTGTCAGGACTCCCGTCAGGATCACGTAGTTGACGTAGAATGAGAAGGTGAAGCCCAGGATGTGGAGGTCGCTGGAAAAATCCCAGCCGAACAGATTGATGCCCGGAATCTTCAGGCCTTGCGGGCCGCCGAGCAGTTCGTTGGCGTCGAGAAAGACATTGAACATCACGCCGAAAGCCAGCGTCGTCAGCGCCGCATAATGTCCGCGGGTGCGCAGCACCGGGAGGATCAGCAGCGAGCCGATGAGGACCGCGATCAATCCGCCTGATATCAGCACCAGGGGGTCGGGCAGGCCGCCCTTCTGGCCAAGCATCGCCGCGGTATAGCCGCCGGTGCCGACGAAGGCGGCGGCTGCGAAATTGGTAAGGCCTGCATAGCCCATCTGGATCGTCAGGCCAATGCAGACGGTGGCGTAGATCAGAACCGTGGCCACCATCAACAGGCCGAAATTATCATCCCGCAGCACGAACAGCACCGCCAGGGCGGCGATCAGGATCAGGCCGCGCAGCAGCCACGGGTTTTCCGACGCCGCGGTCTCCGCCGCGGTAACGCCGCCGAAGCGCGCCGCCGCAAAGCAGATCGCGGCAATGCCAGCCAGCGCGAGACCGAGTATTTTCTGGTTCTCGATCAGCACCAGCGTGGTCAGCGCCGCGGCGGCAAATGCCACGGCGGCGATCAAGGGCCAGACAGGTACCGTTTTATGGGATGGAGATAGCTTGCTCATACACGCTCGCTTCCGCGTTCGGCGAGCAAGCCGGTCGGTCGCCAGGTAATCAACATAATGATCAGAACGAAGGCGAAGACATTCTTGTAGTCGCTCATGGACGGGATCGCCGCCACCACGAAGGTCTGCAGGCCAGCGAACAGGTAGCCGCCGATGATGGCGCCCCAGATATTGCCGAGGCCGCCGACGATGGCCGCGGTGAAACCGATCACGGCGAGCAGCAGCCCCATGCCGTAATTGATCTCGCTGTAGTACAGGCCGTAGATCGTCCCGGCGAAGCCTGCGGTGATCGATCCGAGCGCGAAGGTCAGCGGGATGACCCGCGCGAAATTGATGCCCATGGTGCGCGCGGTCTCGACGTCTTCGGCCACTGCGCGCATCGCCAGTCCGAATTTGGTTCGGTTGATGATCCAGTAGACCACGCCGATCGAGGCGATTCCGGCAACGATCAGGATCAGCGCGTCAGTACGGAAGAAAGAGCTGCCGATATCGAAGCCGCCGGAGGGCAGCAGCTCCGGAAAGCGCTGCGGGTTGGTGCCGTTCGGGAAAAACAGCCGGATCGCCTCGCGTAGCACCGTTCCGACCATCATCGTCATCAGCAACATGTTGAGCGGCGGTGCATTGCGCAGCGGCATGATGAGGAAGTGCGAAATACCCGCGCCTGCCACGGCCGACAGCAGCATCGCCGCGGCGAACGCTGCGATGAATTGTGACGGGACCGATAGTCCCAATGAATGTGTTGCCCAGACGGCGACAAGTCCTCCGAAGGCGCCGAGTGTGAGCACGTCGCCATGGGAGAACTTGATGACGTTCATCACGCCGAAGAAAATGGTGAATCCCATGGCCACGAGGCCATAGATCGTCCCCTGCATCATACCGTTCAGCAGGTGTTGACCAATCACGCCCATGGGATCGTCTCTCCGACTTTAGCTCAGGGAAGATTTTTGAGCTTGCGCTTGCCGGCAGCGTATTCGCTGTCCTCCCAGACCGTCCATTTGCCGTCCTGCACGACATATTTGGTGGTCAGCGGCGTGATGTTCTGGCCGTGATCGTCGAAGGTGATGGGACCGACGACGGACGGGAGATCCTTCACGTTGCCGAGTTCCTCGGTGATCTTGGCGCGATCGGGGCCGGCCTTTTCGATCGTTTCCATCACGAGATGCGTGGCGACGAAAGCGAAGGGACCGTAGGCTTCCGGCGGTTCGCTGTAACCGGCGGCCTTGTAGCTATCCGTGAACATCTTGCCGCCTGGCATTTTCGTGATCGGCGGGCTGTCGAAGAAGGTCACCGTGCCTTCGGCGAGTTCAGGGCCAGCGGCGTTGATGAAGGCGTCGCCCATGATGCCGGAATTGCCCTCAAGCTGCGCGTTGATGCCGAACTTCGCCATCTGCGTGCGCAGGCGCGCGCCGAGCGGCGTCAGGCCGCCGAAGTAGACGACTTCCGGATTGAGCTCCTTGATCTTGGTGAGTTCGGCGGAAAGATCCTGCTGGTCGGGTGGCACGGAGAAGGTGCCGAGGATTTCGTTGCCGTTCTCAAGTGTGAACTGGGTGAAATACTTGTTCATCGACTTGCCGTAGTCGGTCGAGTCCACGAAGGACACGAACTTCTTGTAACCGCGGGCCTTCATGAATTCGGCGCCGACGCGGTTCTGGCCGATCAGAATGCCGCTGACCCGGTGAACTTCCGGATATTTGTTGGCGTAGGTGATTTCCGGCAGCACCGCCGCCCAGACCACCATCGGTAGCTTGAAGCGATTGAAGATATCGACCGTGGCGATCGCGGTTGCCGAGCAATAATGCGGGACTGCCGCGACGATCGAGCGATCCGAGGCGATTTTGGTGACGACTTGGACGCCGATGTTCGGCTTGCATTCGTCGTCGAGCACGACCAGTTCGTAGTCATATTTGGTTTTCGGGTCGGCATTCATCAGTTTCACGGCCAGCTCGGCCGAGTTGCGACCGCCGATGCCGTGGGGCGAGAGCGCGCCGGTGAGCGGCCCGACGAACGCAATCTTGACCTTGTCCTTGGCAAAAGCTGCGTCAAAGCTGCCAAAAGCGAGCGGCAACAGGCTCACTACGGCAAGTGCGGTGAAAGTCCGCTTGGTTATCGTCACCATCGCTGATCTCCAAAATTGTTCGAAGACCGAACGCTAGGCGGTCCCGGAAATCCCGAGCTAGCACGCACGCGCGCTCGGACTTGGACGAATGCGCCATCCCGGGCTAATGGACGCCGGGGGCGGCCCTGCGACGCTTCTATCCCAGTGCGATGGCGCGAATGTCCTATCGGCTTGATCGGCGCTGGCCGAACAATCGGGGCATTGAATATATGCGACAACTTGTGCGCACAGCCGCGGGTGCCGCGCAAGTCGCTGAAAGGAAATCACATGGCCTCAAATCTGCACGAGACGTCGATTGTCATCGACGGACTGATCATCTCCGATTTTGGGCGTTCGGTATTCGAGGATATGCGCAAGGGCGGTCTGACCGCCGCCAACTGCACCTGCTGCGTCTGGGAAGGTTTCACCGAGACGATGCGCAATGTGATGCGCTGGAAGGCCTGGTTTCGCGAGAATGGGGACATCCTGAAGCAGGTTTACACCACCGCCGACATTCTGAAGGCCAAGGAAGAAGGCAAGACCGGCATCATCCTCGGCTGGCAGAACATCACGGGGATCGAGGACCAGATCGGCTATCTCGGCCTGTTCAAGGAGCTCGGCGTAGGCATCATCCAGATGGCGTACAATACGCAGAACCTGGTCGGCACCGGCTGCTACGAGACCCGTGATGGCGGTCTGTCCGACTTCGGCCGCGAAGTGATCGCCGAGATGAACCGCCTCGGCATCCTCTGCGATTTGTCGCATGTCGGCGCCAAGACCAGCGAGGACGTGATTCTCGCCTCGAAGCAGCCGGTGGCCTATTCGCATTGCCTGCCAGCCGGTCTGAAGGCGCATCCGCGCAACAAGAGCGACGAACAACTGAAATTCATCGTCGATCACGGCGGCTTCGTCGGCGTCACCATGTTTCCGCCGTTCCTCAAGCGCGGCCCGGCCGCCAACGTCGATGATTATGTCGAGGCGATCGAATACGTGATCGACATCTGCGGCGAGGGCAATGTCGGCATCGGCACCGATTTTACCCAGGGCTACGGCCAGGAATTCTTCGACTGGATCACCCACGACAAGGGGTATGCCCGCCGTCTCACCAATTTCGGCGACGTGATCAATCCCGAGGGGCTGCGGACGATCGGCGATTGGCCAAACCTCACCGCGGCGATGGAAAAGCGGGGCTGGAAGGCCGTGCGCATCGAGGCCGTGATCGGCAAGAACTGGTTCAATCTGCTCCACACCGTGTGGAGAGCCTGATCATGGGCAAGCCGCAAGTCGACATCCAGGTTGACGATGCGACCGGCCGTTGGTCGGTCGATGCGCTGCCGATGATTCTGGTGCCGCAGCATTTCTACCTCAACAACCACTACGCCGTGGAAGCGGCGCTGGGTGCGGAGAAGCTGGAACAGGTGCTGCGTCCTGCCGGACATCGCTCGGCATATTTCTGGTGCGAAAAGGAAGCCGCTCATCACGGCATGAGCGGCATCGAGGTGTTCCATCATTATATGCGGCGGATCACGCAGCGCGGTTGGGGCCAGTTCGATGTTCTCGATGTGGCGCCCGAGGCCGGCACCGCGCATGTGCGGTTGCGCAACTCCGCCATGGTGGACGAGGCGCATCGCAACAGCGGCCGCAAGGTTTGCTACATGTTCGCGTCCTGGCTCGAGGGCTCGCTGGAATATGTCGCCGCGAGCGCCGGCCGGAAGCAGAGCCTGAAGGCCCGCGAGGTCTATTGCCAGGCCGAAGGCACCCACGACCACTGCCTGTTCGAGGTCACCCCGGTCTAGGTCCGGATGTCGCTTCTGTCCTACCCGCATGGCTGTCGCATGCTCGCCGAACCGGCGGCGAGGCGGCAGCATAGCCCCTCATGGTGAGAGCCGCCCCGATGCAGAGCTATTCCGCTTATTCGTTATTTAAACAGGCGCTCGGCGGTCATGCCGGGTGGCAGCGGCAGTGGCGTTCGCCAGAGCCCAAGGCGGAATACGACGTCATCATCGTCGGCGCCGGCGGCCACGGGCTCGCAACCGCGCATTATCTCGCCAAGGAACACGGCATCACCAAGGTCGCGGTGGTCGAGAAGGGCTGGCTCGGCGGCGGCAACACCGGCCGCAACACCACCATTATCCGCTCCAATTATCTGTTCGACGAGAGCGCTGCGCTTTACGAGCACGCCCTGAAGCTGTGGGAAGGCCTGTCGCAGGATCTCAATTACAACGTGATGTATTCGCCGCGCGGCGTGCTGATGCTCGCGCACAACATTCACGACGTGCAGAGCTTCAAGCGCCACGTTCACGCCAACCGCCTCAACGGCATCGACAATGAATGGCTGAGCGCGGAGGAGTGCAAGGAATTCTGCCCGCCGCTGAATATCGGCGGCGCGATGCGCTATCCGATTCTTGGCGGCGCCTTGCAGCGACGCGGCGGCACCGCGCGCCATGACGCGGTGGCCTGGGGCTATGCCCGCGCCGCCGACGCGCGCGGCGTCGATATCATCGAGAACTGCGAGGTCACCGGCATTCGCCGCAGCGTCAATGGCGCCGTCGAAGGTGTCGAAACCTCGCGCGGTTTCATCCGCGCGAAGAAAGTCGGCGTCTCGGCCGCCGGCCACACCAGCGTTGTGCTTAGCATGGCCGGCGTCCGCCTGCCGCTGGAGAGCTATCCGCTGCAGGCCCTGGTCTCGGAACCGGTCAAGCCCGCCTTCCCCTGCGTGGTGATGTCCAACACCATCCACGCCTATATTTCGCAGTCGGACAAGGGCGAGATGGTGATCGGCGCCGGCACCGACGCCTACACCTCCTATTCACAGCGCGGTGCGCTGCACATCGCCAGTCACACGCTCGATGCGATCTGTGAACTGGTGCCGATGTTCCGCCGGCTGCGCATGCTGCGCAATTGGGGCGGTATCGTCGACGTGACACCAGACCGCTCGCCGATCATCGCCAAGACGCCGGTCCCCGGCCTTTACGTGAATTGCGGCTGGGGCACCGGCGGATTCAAGGCGACGCCGGGATCCGGCAACGTGTTCGCCTGGACCATCGCCAAGGACGAGCCGCACAAGATCAATGCGCCCTTCACCATCGAACGGTTTCGTGACGGCATCCTCATCGACGAGGCCGCCGCCGCCGCCGTCGCTCATTAAGCGCAGGACCTCGCGACCATGCTTCTCATCATCTGTCCCCATTGCGGTCCGCGCGCCGAGCTGGAATTCAGCTATGGCGGCGAGGCGCATATCGCACGCCCCATCGATCCCACCGGCCTCGACGACGAAGCCTGGGCGACGTTCCTGTACAAACGCTCGAATCCAAGAGGCCTCCACGCGGAGCGCTGGCGGCATCTGCACGGCTGCGGCCGCTTCTTCAACGTGCTGCGCGATACGATCAGCGATACCATCGTTGCCACCTATCCCGCCGGTCAGAAGCGGCCCGAGCTGTCGTCCGATGGCAAGGAGACGATGCGATGAGTGGCCGTTTCCGCACTCCCTCCGGAGGCCGCGTCGATTGGCGCCGTCCCGTGCACTTCACCTTCGATGGCAAGAGCTATCAGGGCTTTGCCGGCGACACACTCGCCTCGGCGCTGCTCGCCCACGGCGTGCACCTCGTCGGCCGGTCGTTCAAATATCATCGCCCGCGCGGCATCGTCACCGCAGGCTCGGACGAACCCAATGCACTGGTCGGGATTGGCGCCGATGAAGCGCATTACACGCCGAACATGCGCGCGACGCAGGTCGAGGTATATGAAGGCCTGGTCGCGGAAAGCCAGAACCGCTGGCCGTCGCTGGGCTTCGATGTCGGCGCCGTCAACGAGGTGTTCGCGCCGTTCCTGACTGCGGGCTTCTACTACAAGACCTTTATGTGGCCGCCCGCCGCATGGAAGAAGATTTACGAACCGCTGATCCGCCGCGCGGCCGGCCTCGGGCGCGCGCCGGAAAAGCCGGACACCGATCGCTACACCCAGGTCTATGCGCATTGCGACGTGCTGATCGTCGGTGCCGGTCCCTCCGGCCTCGCTGCGGCGCTCGCCGCGGCAGCAACCGGAGCAAAGGTCATTATCTGCGACGAGCAGGTTGAGATGGGCGGTTCGCTGCTCTCTGAGAAAATCGCGATGATCGACGGCCTTGTGGCCGACGACTGGATCGCGAAGGCGCTGGCTGATCTCGCTGCACGTCTCAACGTGAAGATGATGCCGCGTACCACGGCGTTCGGCTGGTACCCGCATAATTTCCTCGGGCTTTGCGAACGCGTCACCGATCATCTCGCAAGGGTCGATCCTAAATTGCCGCGCGAGCGGCTGTGGCAGGTGCGTGCGAAGGAGGTCGTGCTGGCGACCGGTGCGCTCGAACGGCCGCTGGTGTTTCCGGACAACGACCGGCCCGGCATCATGATGGCGGAAGCCGCGCGCATCTATGCCAACCGCTTTGGCGTCAAGCCGGGTGACACGGCCGTTGTATTCACCGCTTGCGACAGCGCCTATCGCGCCGCGCTCGATCTGAAGGCGGCTGGTGTTGCCATCGCTGCCGTCGCCGATTTGCGCGCGGCACCAAGCGGCCTGTGGATCGACCGCGTCCGCAAAGCCGGCATCGATGTCCGCACGGCGACTGTCGTAACAGGCACGAGCGGACGCCTGCGTATCGACTCCGTCAGCCTCGCAAAACTCGGTGCGGACGGACAGCCGGGAGCATCCGAAGCCATCGCTTGCGATCTGCTGTTGATGTCCGGCGGGTTCACGCCGAGCGTCCATCTATTCTCGCAGTCGCGCGGCAAGCTTGTCTATGACGAAGCGCTGCAAGCCTATCTGCCGGGCACGTCGGTGGAGCGTGAGCGATCAGTAGGCGCTTGCCGCGGCGTTTATGACCTCGACAAGGTTTTGAACCACGGTGCGGCCGGCGGAGTTAGCGCAGCACAGGCCGCGGGCTATGACGGCGCCGCCAGCTACAGCTTCACGGCCAAGGCCGATAGTGTCGGCACGGACGGCTTCATCGGTGTGACGCCGCATGGCGGCCATCCGTCGAAGACCCGGGCATGGATCGATTTCCAGAACGACGTCACCGAGAAGGACGTCAAACTGGCGATCCGCGAGGGTTTTCGATCGATCGAGCACGTCAAACGCTACACCACCACGGGCATGGCGACGGACCAGGGCAAGACCTCGAACATGAATGCGCTCGGCCTGGTGTCGGAGGCGCTGAAGATCCCGGTGCCCCAGGTTGGCCTCACCACCTTCCGTCCGCCTTATACGCCGACGACCTTCGGCATCTTCGCCGGCCAGTCGCGCGGCGATCTGTTCGATCCGCTGCGCAAGACCCCGATCCACGACTGGGCCGTGGCGCAGGGCGCTGTCTTCGAGGATGTCAGCCTGTGGAAGCGAGCGCATTATTTTCCGAAACCCGGCGAGGACATGCACGCGGCGGTGGCGCGCGAATGCAAGGCGACGCGGCAGGCCGTCGGTATCTTCGATGCCACGACGCTCGGCAAAATTGAGGTGGTCGGCAAGGACGCCGCCGAACTGATGAACCGTATCTACACCAACGCCTGGACCAAGCTCGAGCCGGGCCGGCTGCGCTACGGCGTGATGCTACGCGAGGACGGTTTTGTAATGGACGACGGCGTCGTCGGCCGCATGGCGCCCGATCGCTTCCACATCACCACCACGACCGGCGGCGCGGCGCGCGTACTGGCGATGATGGAAGATTACATCCAGACCGAATGGCCGGACCTCGACGTCTGGCTGACCTCGACAACCGAAGAATGGGCCGTCATCGCCGTGCAGGGGCCCCTGGCGCGCAAGGTGCTCGAGCCGCTTGTCGAAGGGATCGATCTCTCCCGCGAGGCGATGCCGCATATGAGCGTGCGCGAAGGCCGGATTTGCGGCGTGCCGACGCGGCTGTTCCGGGTTTCTTTCACTGGCGAGCTCGGCTTCGAGGTCAACGTGCCCTCGGGCTACGGTCGCGCGGTGTGGGAAGCGATCTTCGCCGCGGGCCAGCCCCACGGCATCACGCCTTACGGCACCGAGACCATGCATGTGCTGCGCGCCGAGAAGGGATTCATCATCGTCGGTCAGGAGACCGATGGCACGGTGGCCCCCGACGATGCCGGCCTCGGCTGGGCCATCGGCAAGGCGAAGAAGGATTTCGTCGGCAAACGCTCGCTCGCGCGACCGGCGATGATGGCGAGCGACCGCAAGCAGCTCGTTGGATTGCTGACGGTCGATCCGAAAACCGTGTTGGAGGAGGGCGCGCAGATCGTCGCCGATCCCAACCAGCCGATCCCGATGACCATGCTCGGTCACGTCACATCGTCCTACTGGAGCACGACGCTCGATCGTTCCATCGCGCTGGCGCTGGTGCGCGGCGGTCGCGCCCGGATCGGCGAGCGGCTGTCGGTGCCGATGCCAATTGGGCCGATCACGGTTGAACTGGTCGAGCCGATCTTCTACGATCCGAAGGGAGCGCGGCTCGATGCCTGATCTCGCTATACGTGAAGGTTCGCTCGATCGTCTCGCTGCCACTTCGCGGGCCATTCCGACGGCGACGCTTGCGGTCCTTCCCAATGCCGCAAAACTGGTGTTTCGCGGCCGTCCAGCCGCGATCGATGCTGTGGGCCTGGCTTTCGGCGTCACGCTTCCGCAGGAAGCCTGCCGTTTTACGGCTAAAGGCAATCGCACTGCCAATTGGCTTGGCCCCGACGAATGGCTGCTGCAGGTTGTGGGTGAAGATCCCGCGTCTCTATTTGTAAGCCTCGATACGGCGCTGGCCGGGCATTCTTGTTCGCTGGTCGATGTCAGCCATCGCTCCGACGCCTTTGCGCTGTCAGGCCCGCAAGCCGCCTACGTTCTGAATCACGGCTGCCCGCTCGACCTGTCGCTTGCGACCTTCCCGGTCGGTATGTGCACGCGCACGATCTTCGGCAAGGCGACGATCATGCTGTCGCGTCCGGCACCGGAAATTTTCCACATCGACGTGTGGCGCTCGTTCGCGCCCTATGTCGGGCAGTTGCTCGACGAGGCCCGCAGCGAATTCGCTTAAGGGCGCTTCCCCATTCAGCAGGCAATGTGATGATCGGCGTCTTTGAGTTGTTCAAGATCGGCATCGGCCCATCATCCTCGCATACAGTGGGGCCGATGAAGGCGGCGAACGCTTTTGCCATTAAGGTTGCCACGTCAGATCTTCTGGTGCGCGTCGACCGTGTGCGCGTCAACCTGTTCGGGTCGCTGGCCTGGACCGGCAAGGGCCACGGCACGGACAAGGCAGTGATGCTCGGACTTTCCGGCGAAAGTCCCGACGCCATCGATCCCGACGCGGCCGACCGTATTGTGACCAGCGTTCGCACGCAGCAAACGCTCCGATTTGCAGGCCGCCGGACGATCGCATTTGATCCGGCGAAAGATATCGTTTTCGACGGTCTGGGCGCCACGCTGCATCATCCTAACACGTTGGCCATGACCGTGTTCGACGCGCACGGCGATGTGCTGTTTTGCGAACGCTGGTGCTCGATCGGCGGCGGCTTTGTGGTTCGCGAGGACGAGATCGGTCTGCCTCAGCCTGAAGCTGGCGGACCACAGCCTTACTCGTTTCGTTCGGGTCGCGATCTGCTGGCGCTCGGCATCGCCTCGAGTTGCACCATCTCCCAGATGATGATGGCCAACGAGGTCAGTCGCCGCCCGGCCTCGCACGTTGAGGCCCACCTCGATCGGGTCGCCGCGGTGATGATGGCCTGCATCGACCGCGGCATGGTAACGGAGGGTGAACTGCCTGGCGGCTTGAGCGTTCGTCGTCGCGCGCCGGCGATGCGCCGCAAGCTCAGCGGGGCAAGCGACTCAAACAACCGTTCGTCACATGAGGTGATGGACTGGGTCAGTCTCTACGCCATCGCGGTGAACGAAGAGAACGCCGCCGGTAGCCGGATCGTTACCGCCCCCACCAACGGAGCAGCCGGCATCGTTCCGGCGACGCTGCGATACTACCGCGACCATTGCGCGGGGTCGGATGTCGAAGGTGAGCGTTGCTTTTTGCTGACCGCTTCCGCCATCGGCGCGTTATTCAAGATGAATGCCTCCATTTCGGGCGCTGAAGTGGGTTGCCAGGGTGAGGTCGGTGTGGCCTGTTCGATGGCCGCGGCGGGACTAGCGGCCGTTCTCGGTGGAACGAATGAGCAGATCGAGAATGCCGCCGAAATCGGCATGGAACATCACCTCGGGATGACCTGCGATCCGATCGGCGGTCTGGTGCAGATACCCTGCATCGAGCGCAATGCATTTGGCGCAATCAAAGCAATCAACGCCGCTTCCCTCGCACTGAAAGGCGACGGAATGCATATCGTATCGCTCGACAAGGTCATCGCGACCATGCGTGAGACGGGCCGGGACATGCAGTCGAAATATAAGGAGACCTCACTCGGAGGTCTCGCCGTCAACCTCGCCGAATGCTGAAGGACCCGCCATGACAAAATTCGAGATCAATCGCTTTTTTAGCACCGATATCACCGACGCAGATCCGGCGATCGCAGCTGCAATCTCCAGCGAACTCGGCCGCCAGCGCGACGAGGTCGAACTGATCGCATCTGAGAATATTGTGTCACATGCAGTTTTGCAGGCGCAAGGCTCGGTGCTCACCAACAAATATGCCGAGGGCTATCCGGGACGTCGCTATTACGGCGGCTGCCAGTTCGTTGATATCGCCGAGGAGATCGCAATCGCGCGCGCCAGGGAATTGTTCGGCTGCGCCTTTGCTAACGTTCAGCCGAACTCCGGCAGCCAGGCCAATCAGGCGGTGTTCATGGCGCTGATGCGTCCGGGCGACACATTCATGGGCCTCGATTTGGCCGCTGGCGGCCACCTGACCCATGGCGCCAAGCCCAACATGTCCGGCAAATGGTTCAACGTGGTCAGCTATGGCGTGCGCCCGGAAGATCAGCTCATCGACATGGGGGCGCTCGAGCGTCTGGCCCATGAGTGTAAGCCGAAAGTCATCATCGCGGGCGGCTCCGCCTATTCGCGGTTCTGGGACTTCGCCCGCTTCCGCGCGATTGCCGATGCTGTCGGCGCCTATCTGTTCGTCGATATGGCCCATTTTGCCGGCCTCGTGGCCGGCGGCGTGCACCCTTCGCCGTTTCCACATGCCCATGTGGTGACGACAACAACCCACAAGACATTGCGCGGCCCGCGCGGCGGCATGATTTTGACCAACGACGAAGCATTGGCGAAGAAGCTCAATTCGGCGATTTTTCCGGGACTTCAGGGTGGCCCGCTCATGCATGTGATCGCGGCCAAGGCTGTGGCCTTCGGTGAAGCTCTGACCCCGGAATTCCGCAGCTACGCGCGGGATGTGGTCGACAATGCCAGGACATTGGCTGAGACGCTGAAAAGCACGGGCTACGCTATCGTTTCCGGGGGCACGGACAATCACCTTATGCTCGTCGATCTCAGGCAAAAAGGTTTAACCGGCAAGGTCGCCGAAGCTGCCCTCGGCCGAGCCGGCATCACCTGCAACAAAAACGGGATTCCCTTCGATCCGGAAAATCCGACTGTGACATCCGGAATTCGACTTGGAACCGCGGCTGCGACATCGCGCGGTTTCAGCAGAGCTGAATTTGAGATCATTGGCCGTCTGATCGCAACAGTATTGGATACCGTCGCCATTTCGAATGGCGGCGCTGCGCCGGGCGCCGAGGAAGTTGCGAAACGCGAGGTTGCCGCGCTGACGCAAGCCTTCCCGATCTACGGCTCGTGCCTCTCGGCCTGATGAAGAGCACCTATTCGTCATTTGGAAACGATACGTACAAAGGTGTGTGTGCCGTTGTTGACAAAAATGCAACAATCCCTTCTGGCGAAAGCGAGGTCGTAAATTGATTGCTCAACGGATGACAATTGACCAATGAGGCCTTCAGCAGGGCTTCATCGAGCACTATCGTCACGCGCTTCTCGGAATCATTGACGGCCGCGAGAAGGGACACTGACCCCGGAGTAACGCCGAGAGTCTGCATCAGCGCGTCCGGAGATCCAAACGATAGCCCCCCCTTGGCCCAATCCGCGGCCCAAGAACCTTAAGATTGATTCGGATCTTCTCATCTGTAACGACAAGGAAGAAGTTTTTCTTGCTGTCCCGGAGAAACAAATTCTTGGTATGGACACCCGGGATGTTGCCTCGAAGCTCACGCGATTCATCGACGGTATGAACGGGGGCATGCTCGTAGGTCTTGGCTATGATGCCATGTCGTTCGAGATAGCTCAGGACTTCTTCGCTTCGCATGATATCCAGGACTCCATCTCAGAAAAATATTTGCCGCAAAACGACGGGCGATTGGTGGAAATATCGAGATCATCGGAACGCCCGAACAGGTGGTCGATCAGTTCGTGCAATTGAAGAAGGCCGGCATCGACGGATTGCAGCTCAGCTTCTTTGATTTTCGGCCAGATCTGGAGTTTTTCGGCCGCCGGGTCATTCCGTTGATGGAGCAGGCGGGCCTGCGCTTCAAGATCGCGCCATAGGACGACGCTTTGGCGCTTGACGGTGAGGCGATGGATTATAAAGAATATTCGATCGAGACACTCAAGAATGGGCCCAATCGATGACAAGCAGAAATCAAGCGGCTGGACGGACAAAAAATCAAAACGTCTCTGCCGGACAGAGAGTTTGAAACCATACAAACAATCGATTGCTTAACTGCCGAGGACGCCGTCAGTCTTGCAAAGGAATTGATTGAGATTGGCGGCATGGAATAATCGTACATCGTTTCCGATCGAAACGGTATGCGGACATGCTGAAGTGGCGTTTGTCCACCGCGCCGGCGAAGGCCATTGCTAGCCAAGAAGCGTGTGACCCGCATTCCTCTAGATGTCTGCTTCCGGTTGCGAACAAGCTGATGCGATACGCTATTGGCTCGCACAGGCTTGTTCATTGCCGGATAGGGCAAATGCCAAATGAGAGCGGCTGCCCCCACTACGGGCTTGGGTATATTGGCGAGCGTGTTGCGAAGAGACGAAAAGATTCAGATATCGCTATTTCGATAATTGCACATCTGAACTTGCAGTTACCCGGTCGCTGCCCTAGTTGTCGACGATGCAGTTGTTCATATTGCGCAGACTGTGGCTGGCCGCCTTGGTGTGCCTAACCGTTCTGGTCGTCAGCTTCATCTTGACACGCCTCTCCGGCGATTTGGCCGCGTCCATCGCAGGCCCAAACGCTGCTGCGGCCGATATCGCAATCATCAGGAAGAATTATGGCCTCGACCGGCCGTTGGTGGTGCAGTTTCTCGATTGGGCCGGCCACGCTGCCGAGGGCGATCTCGGCCGATCCTTCCTCTACCATGTTCCGGTCTGGGGACTGATCCGCGACCGATTGCCG
>Ga0137394_10001690_pt1 | contig 16191 bp, 8 predicted proteins | sample czobulk116metaG_FD_108278 | JGI IMG/M metagenome (GOLD analysis project Ga0137394, IMG submission 108278) | Vadose zone soil microbial communities from Angelo Coast Range Reserve, California, USA - czobulk1.16 metaG | ecosystem: Environmental > Terrestrial > Soil > Vadose zone | place: USA...
CTCAAGCAATTTCTCGCGGAGGCGATGATCCTCTGCGGTCTCAGCGGCGCCCTCGGGATGCTCCTCGGCTGGCTGCTCTGCGTCGCCGTGGGGCACTCGAAGCTCCCGGACGGTTTCTCCCCTCCGGTCGTCTCGCTGGCCACCGTGCTGGTGGCGACCCTCGTCCTCGCGGCGGTGGCGATCGCCTCGGCGCTCTATCCCGCCATTCGAGCCTCGCGCCTCGATCCCGTCACCGCTCTCAGGTACGAGTGACGCGCCCGTGATCCTGAGGCAGGCCTTCGCCAACCTCACCGCCAACTGGCTCCGCAGCACGCTGACCCTGTTCGGCATCCTCTGGGGGATCGCCTCCTTCGTCGTCCTCCTGGGGATCGGCCGCGGCTTCCAGGGATCGCAGCAGGATCGGTTCCAGGCGTTCGGTGTCGACATGGTCGTCGTCTGGCCGGGGCAGACGAGCAGCCAGGCGGGCGGCCGCCGGGCCGGGGAGCAGATCACCCTGACCGAGGTGGATACGGCGCTCATCAAGGCCGCGGCGCGCAAGGTGAAGCGGATCAGCCCCGAAGTCATCCGCTGGGGAGTCAACTTCCAGCTCGGCCCCCGCTCCTTCTCCGGTGAGGTCCACGGCGTCCAGCCCGACTACGGGGTCATAAGGAACATGGTCCTGAAGCGCGGCCGCTTCATCACGCAGGCCGACGTCGATGAATCGCGCCGCGTTGCGGTCATAGGAGGGGAGATCCGCCAGAACCTCTTCTCGGAGCGCGTGGCGATCGGGGAGAAGATCCTCGTCCGTGGTGTGGAGTTCACGGTCATCGGCGAGATGGAGATGAAGAACCAGTCGTCCTCTTACAGCGGCCGGGACAACAAGAAGGCGTTCGTGCCGTTCTCGACGGCGCGCGCCGTCTTCGCCCGGCCGTGGCTGAACGACTTCGTCTTTCAGCCCACGTCGGCGGAGGAGCACGAGGCAGCGATCGAGGAGGTGAAGCAGATCCTCGGCCGCGGCCACGGCTTCGATCCGAACGACAAGGACGCCCTCTCGATCTGGGACACCGTCGATTCATTCAAGAACATCACCAACCTCTTCACCTCAATCAAGATCCTGCTCGGCATCGTCGGCGCCGTCACCCTCTCCGTCGGCGGCGTCGGGGTGATCAACATCATGCTCGTCGCCGTCAAGCAGCGCGTGAACGAGATCGGGGTGCGACGGGCGGTCGGGGCCAAGCGGCGCGACATCTTCGTGCAGTTCTTCGTCGAGTCGTTGCTGATCTCGCTCACCGGGGGGATCGGCGGGATCCTCACCGGCGTTGGGTTGTGCCGCTTCATCGCCGGCCTCAAGCTGCCGCAGGGGTTCGCGCCCCCGAACGTGACGGCGGGGATCCTGATCTCGGCCGCCGTCATCCTCGGCAGCATCACGATGCTGGCGGGGATCATCCCGGCGGTGCGGGCCGCTTCGACGACGCCGCTGACGGCGCTGCGCGAGTCAGCGGCGACGGTGGGGTAGGGCCGGGCGGGGGTTCCCCTGGGCGGAACGGAAGGAAGGGGGGCGGGAACCGTCTAGGCGAGCGGGTTGGCCGGAGGCGGGGCAGTTTTCCCGCCGGAGGACGACCCGATCGCCGTAGCACGGTCGCCCCCCGAGCGGTGGAGCCCAGGGGAATCCCCGCCCGGCCCGCATAACTTCCGGCCCCTCACGGCGAGACAGCGGCGGCCGCCATCACCTCCTCGAAGACGTACTCGTGCTGGGCGTCGCGCGTGATGAGGCGGCGCCTGCCGTCCTTGTCGTCGATCACGAACTCGAAGCCGTCGAGCGTCGGGTCGATCGTCAGGAACGAGATCGTCTCGTCATCGTTCTTGCGAGAGGCGACGACGCTCTTCCACTCACCGACGTCGAAGACCGTCGCGCCGCCCTGCTGCTCAACCTTCACCTCTCCCAGCGACTTGTTCACGTAGCGGCCGGCAAGCCTGGCGACGGCTGTGGGATCGGCCGGGATGACGAGCCTCTCGCGCGCCTTCGCGATCGCCGCCTTCCGCTGCGCGACCGCGACCTTCAGCACCTCCTCGGCCTCGGGCTTCCCGTCGAAGAGCACCTCGAGGAGGCGGCGGAGGAGAGGTCCGCGGATGAACACGCCCGAGTCCGCGTTGGTCAGGATGACGGCGCCGACGCCGTAATCGGGCAGCCACATCATGTCGCTGTGGTAGCCGGCGAGGTCGCCCCCATGGTGGACGACCCGGACGCCGTACTTCGTGTCGACCATGAGCGCCATCCCGTAGGTCACGTCCTCGCCGACGATCACGTTCGGCTTGTAGCGGGCGAGGAGGTTCTCCTCCGAGACGAGCCTCCTGCCGTTCGGGAGCATCCCCTTCGCCAGCTCCATCTCGACGTACTTCGCCAGCTCGCGCGGGCTCGTCCAGACGCCGCCCGCCGGACGGACCGGGAGGACGGAGTAGTTCAGGTCCATCCGCGCGCGGATGACCTTCCCGTCCACATCATCGCCGTGGGGCTGGGCGACGTCACCCTTGAGCGCGGTCGCGAAGTCGAAGGTCGTCGTCTTCATCCCGAGCGGGTCGAAGACCTTCGTCCGCATCGCTTCATCGTAAGCAGCCCCCCACTCCTTCCCGGGCACCACCTTCGAGCCGCCGATGAAGCCGGCGGCCGCCGCCATCAGGTTGCTGTACTGGAAGACCTCACCGAAGCGGCTCGTCGGCTGCATCGTCCCGAGGAGCGTCATCGCCGACTCCGGCGTTTCGTCGTGATACTCCATCAGCCACTCGAGATCCTGCCGCGGCATCCCGGTGCAGGCGCAGATGAGGTTCCGCACCAGCACCTGCTTCGTCGTCGCCTCGTCCCCCAGCTTGAAGGCGGGGAAGAGATCCGTCACGGGCTGGTCCCAGCGCATCGTCCCCTCGTCCACGAGCTCCGCGAGGAGAAGCGTCGTCAGGGCCTTGGTGTTCGACGCCGCGATGAAGAGCGTGTCCGCGTCGATCGGATCGGGCTTTCCCATCTCCTTCACGCCGAGGCCGCCCGCCCAGACCGTCTTCCCGCCGTCGATGAAGGCCAGCCCGACGCCCGGAGTGTCGAGCATCTTCATCCCGTTCGCGACGAAGTCCCTGAGGATCGCGAGACGCTTGTCGTCGAGGGGGTTCGCCTTCTTCCCCGCGAACGACTCACGGGAATACCCCTTCGGCCGGAGGCTCTGCGTGAGGAGTCCGATCGGCGCGCCGCGCTTCTCGAACGTCGGCTCCGTCCCGTCGAGGAGGACGACCGTCCACGCGGTGCCGGCACGCCGGGCGCCGGCGCCGACGACGGCCCGCTCGTTCGGAGATGTCTCGTACTGGAACGACTTCCGCTCCTCCCACCCGTCCCGCGCCGCCCCGGGCACCGAGATCTTCAGCGGCCGGTTGAACCCCGGCTTGTACAACGCCCACGCCTCGGCGACCGCCCCGTCGGCGTCCTTCGCCGTCGCGTCCACGATGACGATGTGCGAGTCGCTCTCTGGCGGCTCGAGGACGACCATCGCCCCCTTCGTCGTCATCGACCACCCCGCCGGCACCGTGAACGTCACCCCCGCCGCCGTCGCCCGCGGGGAATCCTGTTCCACCTTTTCGAGCGCACCGCGGGCCGACCCGGGAGAAGCGGCCGGGGTGGCCGCGGCGGGCGACTCTGGAGAAGGTGCGGGCGCCGCCATGACGGCGGCGGCGCTGACGATGATGAGAATGCAGGTGAGTGAGGTCGAGGTGAGGGAGCGTCGAGTCATGGCGGTCTCCTTGTTCAACCGATCTGTCTCCCCGCATGGTACACCTGGAGATACGGGTGGGGATGTGGCGGGAGGGAGGGTCTGGATGAACGAGTTCGCGGCGCTTCGCCGCCGCCGCTGACAGCGCCGAGGGAGTCGGGGGCGACGGTGGGGTGAGAGAGCGGCCCGAGAAGCGGGGTGGGGCCGAGTGGGTCGGATCGAGTCGAGCGGACCTGCCAGGCGTTCTAATGATTGATCAGGAGCGTACGAACAGCGCTCTGCGTCTGTCGCCCGGCGCCATCCTGAGCGAGGAGGGCGTAGTAGACCGTCCCGCCTCCCTTCGGGGCGATGCGAGATTTGATCTTCTCCCATGTCGCGGCGGGAATCGTCCACAAGGTCCCGGTAAGGGTGAGCCCTCCGCCCGAGGCCGCTTTGGGTGCGCCCTTGAGATCCGCCCGCGACGAGAAGACGACTCTGTACGCGGCGTTGTGGTTTGGCGCCCAGGTCAGCGTCGGTGGCGGGTCATCGCTGGAGTATCCCGCTCCATCGACAGGGCCCGTGAGGTCCACCGCCTGCGCGGGCGCCAGGTGGATCGTCCTGGTGTCCGAACGCGTGACGTTCCCGGATCGACTCCTCCCCTGGACTCTCCAGAAGAACGAGCCCGACGTCCTGGCGAGACGGAGGACTTTTTCCCAGAGGGGCAGGTCGGGCGTGAACATCTCGCTCCCGCGCGGGAGACCGCCGCTGGACTCGATTCCCCCTGCGAACGAGGGACTCTTCGACCAGACCAGTTGAAATTGCGAGGACTCTCCGGGGTGCCACTTGAAGACCGGCGGGACGGCATCCACGTCGTAGGTGGAGCCATCGACGGGGGCCCGGGCCGTAAGAACCGGGACGAACGTCGCCTCGACCCCGTGAGAAGTGTCCAGGGTCACCGTGCAGGGGTTCGAACGGGAGCACGAACCCGACCACCCCGCGAACTCCGATCCCGGCCGGCCCTGCGGCAACAGCGTCACCGCCGTACCCTCCACGAAGCACTGCGCGCAGTTCGGCGGGCACGAGATGCCGGGGGGATCGCTCGTGACGGTGCCGTTCCCGTCGCCGGACGTCGTCACGGTCAGCGTGGCCCGGTTGCCGCCGGGGGAGAAGTACGCCTGGACCGCGTCGTCCCGGTACAGCGACATGGAGCAACTCCCCTCCGGGGCCACGATGCAGCGGCGACTGTACCAACCGTCGAAACAGGAGCCGGGCCCCGGCTGGGCGCGCAGCGTCAGGAATGTGCCGACGTCGAACAAACCCGTGCACGTCGTGCCGCATTCGATGCCGGGAGGCTCACTCCTGATCACACCGCCTCCCGATCCCTCCTTGAGGATGGTCATGCTGAAGTTGAACTGCGGGATCGCGGGGCTGGTGTAGAACACCGAGACTGTGCCGTAGTATCCGGCGAAAACAACGTCCACCTGCCCGTCACCATTCAGGTCTCCGGCTGCGAGGGAATACGGATTGACACTCTGGCTGTCCGGGAGATGGTGGAGGTCGTACGGGAAGAGTGATCCCCGTCCCGCTCCCAGGAAAACCCCCAACATGTTCCAGCCGTTGTGCGCGATGACGAGGTCGCTCACGCCGTCTCCATCCAGATCGGCGATGGCGACGCCGTTCGGAAGTTCGAAGGCGGGGTACACGACCGCGGGGGCGAACGCCCCGGCGCCGTCCTGCAGGAAGACGGCGACGTACGGGTCGGCGATTCCGTGGTTGCCTCCGTAGGTGACGGCCGCATCCGTGAGACCGTCGCCGTTGAGATCCCCAAGGGCGAGGCCGTCGAGCGACCCCTTTGCAAGCCGATCCCCATAGAGCGCGGGAGGATCGAACCCCCCGCCCGGTCTCTGCCGCAAAACCGCCAGCCTCCGGAAGTCCTTCAGCAGAATGTAGGGGTCGCTCGGAAGAACGACGATGTCGTCGAGCCCGTCACCGGTGACGTCCGTCACGGCGAGGTTGATGTTTGAGATCGAATCCACGAACTGCACCTCGAGAGCGTCCGTCTGGTGTAGAGCGCCTGACCTGTCCTGCAGGAACGGCGTAAGGATTGCCTTGTTCCCCGAGACGCTTCCTGCGACCAGGTCCTTCCTCCCATCCCCGTTCACATCTCCAATGGCGACTCGTCTGCACGGGGGAGACACTCCGTAAAGCACGATCGGCTGAAGTGTCCCGCCCGCGGTCTGAAGGAGGACGCCCGCGAACCCCGGGTAGGACTGCGCGATCGCCACCGCGAGATCCGTCCGGCCGTCACCGTTCAGGTCCCCGAGGGCGATCGAGGCGACGCTTGAGTTCGCGTAAGGGGCGTAGGTCTCGTAGACGGCGAAGGGATCGAAGCCCCCTGACGCGTTCTGCGGGTAGACGATCACGCGGTGATCGTAGTTGGGATCGGAATTGTTGTTCGTGCCGAAGATGAGGTCATTGCGTCCATCCCCCGTGACGTCTCCGATCGCGACGACCTCGGGAAGGGCAGAGGAGAATCCGTAGAGCTCGGTTCTACTGGCGAAAAGGGGCGGGTACGCGCCCGCGACGACACGCACAGAAACGCGCTCGTTCGCCGGAAAGATCAACTCGTAACGTCCGGCCGACGCCGGCAACCAGCTCGCTGAATACATCCCGTCCCCGGCGGCCTGATCTCCGTCGAACCCGTCGTCGTTCAGGAGGATCGGCTCGTCGTCGGGCTCCACCCTCACTTCAACGGCGCCGGCCGGCTCCGCGCAGTCGATGTGCAGGACCGAGAGCGGAATGGGAACCCCGACCTGAGCCACTACGGCCGGACCGGCCGGGGCTAGGCGCGCAAGCACGACCTTGTTCGAGCAGGTGAGCGATCCGAAGGCATCGAGGCGTTGGCCCGTGACGGTGCGCGAGAGCGCCGGGAGAACGTCGCCTCCCGCCAGGATCAGGTTCCGGATCGCCCTCCAGTCGCGCGTGGGGTCGGCCGTTTTGAGGAGCGCCGCCACGCCGGTCACGTGCGGCGCCGCCATCGACGTCCCGCTCAGCGTCGCGTAGCCTCCGCCGATCCACGTGCTCACGATATCGACGCCGGGTGCGCCGAGATCCACGGAAGTGCGTCCCTCATTCGAGAAGATAGCCAGTCGATCGTTCGGGTCGGTTGCGGCGACGGAGATGATGTTGGGAAGATCAAAGGGGGCCGGATAGCTGGGGTAGGCATCGGAATCGCCGGTGTTGTTTCCAGCCGCCGCCACGAAGAGGATCCCACGCTGCAGGTGCGGCACGATACCGTCCCTCAGAAACTGGGACGCGAACGTTCCGAATCCCCAACTGTTGTTCGTCGCGACGATGGGGACGCCTTCGTCCTTCAGGCGGGCGAAGTAGTCGAGGCATTCGACCGCTCCGGACACGTAGCCGGACCCCTGGGCGTCCAGGAACTTGCACGCCACGATGGAGGCGTGCCACGCGACGCCGGTCACGCCGATTCCATTGTCCCCGACGGCCGCGATCGTTCCCGACACGTGCGTCCCGTGTCCGTTGTCGTCCTGCGGGTCGGAGTCGTGGTTGACGACGTCGATGCCGTGGCAGTCGTCGAAGTACCCGTTCTGATCGTCGTCGAACGCGCCGTTGCTGCAGTCGAGGGGGTTGCTCCAGATGTTCGCCGCGAGATCTGGATGGGTGGTGTCGATGCCGGTGTCGAGAACGCCGATGACCACCGTCCTCGACCCCGTCGTGATCTCCCAGGCTTCCGTCGCGCTGATGTCGGCGCCGGGAGTGCCTCCGGTCTGGCCGGCGTTGGCGAGCCCCCAGAGCGAGGGGAACTCGGGGTCGTTCGGAGTGGCGTCGGCGTGGACGACGTAGTCGGGCTCCGCGTAGAGGACGGCCGGATCCCGCTCGAGGGAGCGGATCGCGTCGTCGACCGTGACGTCTCTCGGGAGGCCCAGAACGTGGAGGTTGCCGAGCCGGGGGAAGGACTTCTTGATGTTGAGACGGCGTCCGGCCGCGGACTGGGCGATGGATCGCGCCGGGGTGTTGTCGCGGTAACGGACGAGGACGCGATCTTGGGCGGAGGGGCTGGAGTGCGACGTCGAGGATGCGGGGGGAGACTCCCTCGCGTGAACGGAAGGCGTGATGGGTACTGAGAGGACTACCGTCAGACAGACTAGCAGCGAGCGAGCTGTGCGCGTCACGGGTTAATCATCCCGGCAACTCCATACGGCTCCCAGAAGTCTCAGCTCACGGAGTCCTTCGAGACGGGACGGCGCGAGGAATTACGACGAATGACATCGAATGCGTACGCTGTCCGAACGCTTGCCACCCGCGCCGCGAATCCTGTCCCCCTGGCCCACACAGCGCCTCGACGGCCGGACCCGAGGCAGTAGCCCGGTGCATCAACAGAGCACGGTGGGCTCGGTGTGGGGAGCAGCTGGCAATGTCGGTCCCTACCACGACCGTATCGTCGACCGTTCCGATGTCTGGCCGTCGCGGAGCGACGGAACGAACCCACTTGCTAGAACTCGGCCCCCTCACCCCGGGCGGGTCAGGGATTCGAACAGCAAGGTAACTACCGCGCCGACCTGGATGATCATGATCGCCCATCGTAAGCGAAGCGACGCCGACCTTTTACGCAGGATCAAGCTTGCGATGGCGCAAATGCAAAAAACCGCAAACCCAACCGTTCGAAGAGGAGGCATTGCGTTTGTCCTGAGCGATTCCGCTGCGAGCCAGACGATAATCGGCGCGGAGAGCCACAATCCTCCTTCAAGCAACACTCCCACTCTAGATCCTCCCGAATTCGGCGTCGAAGGTTGCACCGGCTATTGCACCTTCACGGGTTGGCCGGGAACAGGATCTGGCGGCAGTGGGCAGGGTAGGTTCGGATTCAATTCACACTGCTGCCGCTGCTTTTCCTCTCGAAGGATCTGTTCCACGCGGGCGCATTTTCCGGCATCTCCCGGCTCTCCGCTCCCCTCCAATTGACGGCAATGAGATTTCGCTGCGACGCAATCATCGTGCTTGCGAGTCCTTAAACATGAATCGACCGCATTCCGCGCGACATCGTGTTCAAACTTTAGCCTCTCGCACTCCTTGAGGCTATGAATACCGGCGGTCGTGGCCAAAGCTCCCGCGGTGAATTCAGTAAAGCTCAAGGATCCCCCATCCCCCTCAAGAAGCGCGAGAAGGCCAATACCCTCACTTACGGTTCCTAGTACAATTGCCGCGCCGGCGTAGATGTTACAAGTCCTGGATGCAGCGTCCCTTCCCGTTGGATCTGCGAAACTCATGGGTGACTCATTCACGTAAACATATCGACTTGAAAACCCAGGAATGCGCCATGGTTCACGTGATGGATCTGGTACAGAGAATCGACCGGAGAAGGCGGAGTAGTACCGGGCCAACATGTAATCCCCCCCCACCCCCAAGTCCCTCTCATGCCCCGTGAACCAGTGGGTGTTGGAGGAGTCAGCGAGCGACCACGGCCCCGGGACTTCCTCCCCGAACGGATAGAGCGCGTGCTCGCTGATCACCGCGCCCATCTCGTCGGTCAGCACTCGCGGGGTGCCGAGGTGGTCCGTGTGGTAGAAAACGATCCGATAGTCTCCCTCGATGCCAGTGTGATCCGCGAGATCTTCGATCCATTCACCCCGCAAACAAAACGACTCGGGCCCGGGCAGCAACGAACCGCTCGGACCCGGGGGCCGGCAACGAGGCAGAATCAACGATGCCTCGTCCGGCACCACCTGCTTGCCACCTCCACCTCCGCCCCCTCCTCCCCCAGCCGGGGGTACGGTGAGCGTCACCGATGGGTTGGGGCTCGACGGGTTGCCCGCAGAGTCGAACGAGCGGACCTCATAGACGTACGTCGTGTCGAGCTGCGCCGTCGTGTCATAGTAGTTCGTGCTGCCAATGGGAAGCGCTCCCCCCACAGCAACGTCAACGCGCCGCCGGACACTCCACGGTAGATTTTGTACCCGGCGAGATCGCCGGCTGCGTTGCCCGGCTCCTGCCATGTCAAGACCGGCTCGACCCCGGACAGCACGACGCCGGTGAGGTTCGAGGGAGCGGCGGGAGGCGTCGCGTCGCCGGGCGTTATCTTCCTCGGGGCCGTCTCGCGCGACTCGTTAGCAGCGATGTCCACCGAGGTGAGTTTGTAGTAATAAGGTGTGCCGGCGGCGACTCCCTGATCGAAAAACGACGTCGCCGTCGTCGGAGCGGTCATCAGACGGGTGTAGGAACCGTTGGGGTCACTCGCGCTCCTGTAGACGTAGTACCCGTAGATGTCCGCCGCCGCGACCGGTAGCCAGGAAAGCGAGACGGAGGGTGAAGTGCCGGCTTGAGACGCCGAGGAGGTCACGCCTGCCGGCTCGACCGGTTCGGTGTTCTCGATCGCCGCGATGTGACGCCCCAGAGCGTAGACGTAATCCTTCTTCCAGTGCGGCTCGAGACTCGTTCCCGACGGTTTCGCGTATTCGGAGAGCACCAGACCATCGGGCCCCCGCACGTAGGCCGTCGTCCGTGCTTCGATATTGTCCGTCTTCCTTATGCGCCAACCCCGGTCGTCGTAGGCGTAGGATTCGAGGACTTGCGGGTAAGACTGCGGGCGGACCTGCGTGAGCCTCTCGCGGTAGTCATGGTCGTAATTGTACATTCCGTCGGCATACACGGAGCCCGCGGGATTGTAGCCCACCTGGATCTGCCCGTTGATCGTCACGAGGCGGTTGGTGTTTGCGTCCACCGCGAAAGCCTGATTCCCGGTGGCGCCGCCTCTGCTGATCATCGAGCCGTAGATATCGTATGCGTACGACTGCGACCGAAGCACTGGAGTCGAATCCATCGACGCGGTTGTGCTGCTCAGCAGGCGACCGATCTTGTCGTAGCTGTAGGTCTGCGAACCGATCCCGATGATATTGCCCGCACCGTCGTACGCGTAGGTCCCCGAGTTCCAGAAGGTCCCGGACCCACTCACGGTTTGCGACAACGGTCGTGAGGCTGCGTCCAGGGCCATCGTCTCCACGACGCCGTTCGAGAAGGTGAGGCTCTGCGGCACTCCGGAAGATCCGTAGCTGACGTTGACGAGAGGGGTGAAGACGTTGGGGTCATTGGTCGCCTTGTTGGAGGCGACCTCCGTAAGAAAGCCGTGGTTGTGCGCGTAGGCGATTGTCATCGGCGCGCGAGGCGAACCCACGGGGATCGGGTACATCAAGCGGCTCGGTAGTCCGAAGTTGTCGTAGATGTAGTTAGTCGACAGCCAGGGAGGAGTTCCGGACCAGAAGGCGTTGTACCGTTCTTTTTCCTCGGAAATCCGGCCGTTCAGCCCGTTGTAGTTGAGCTGCCGCTTGTGCGTCACGATGTCCCCATACTGATTGAAGTTGAGGACCCCGATGAGCTTCGACAACGCGGGCGTGCCAACGAAGGATGACCCATTTGCGTAGACGAACGACTCCTGTCTAAAACCGTTGACGTCGGTCTGGTACACGCGGCCCGCGGGGTCATAGTGAAAGCTCGTGAATATCCCCGCATTGTTCTTCGTTACCGTGGGATTTCCCAGAGGATCATAAGCAAAGTTCAAGGTGGGTCCCTTCTCCGGTTCGATGCTCTGCCTGAGCAGGCCCAGACTGTCGCGTAGAAACGTCCGCTTCTGCACGAACGCTCCTGTGGGCACCACGATGGCGAAGCGGTCGCCGCGAAGATCGGGTTTATTCGGGTCCGGGTCGTCGTAAGCCGCGGGCGTGAACGACGCCACCAGGTTCACCTGCTTCAGCCGACCCGCGTAATCGAAGTCGTAAAGGGCGTGAGCTCCATCGGGCGCCTGCACGATCCGCGCATTGCCACGGAAGTCCCGGTACGTCGCCGTCGTGGCCGTCAGCGTTGGGGAGCCGTTGATGTGCTCGACGGTGACACTATCGTTCAGACCGGAGTACGAGAAGGTGCGCGCATTCCCCGAGGGGTCCGTGATCCTGAGCGGTCGCCCGAACGGCTCGCGCCGGCCGAGAGGTGGAAAGTTTGCATCGCCGTCGCGGTACGAAATCGTCGTACCAGGGGGACCGGTCGCGCCGGCCGCGTGCCACTCGCTCGTGAAGGTCGGCGCGTTCAGACCGTCGTAGGTGTACGTTCGCTCCAAGAGCGTTCCATTGGCGTGGCCACGCGTCTCACGCGTGAGCCTCCCGAGACCATCGTAGTCATACTTCGAGTAGATGCCCGACGAAGATCCATAGAAGTTTCCTCGTGAAACCTCGACGCTCTTGGAGAACTTGTGGGTGTTGGACTGGCCGCCGGTGCCTGTGAAGGTGTGCGTCTCGACCGGATACGTCGCCACGGTGGGGATTTCGGTGGAGGCGGGATTGACGCTGAGCGTCCGGCCGAGGGCGTCGTACGTGAAGGTCGTGGCTATCGCCGCGGGATCTCGACGCGTCGCCGCCAGGCCAGTCGCGGCATCAACCGTGCTGTCCTCCGACAACCACGAGACGCCTGAGAACTGGCGGCTGCTCACGACGCCCGAGGTGTGCCCGAGGGTCTCCGTGTATGTGATGCCCGAGTCCCCCGTGGCATTCGGATCGAACGAGACCGGATCACCGCCGGAATGCTCGATGCTCGTGAGGAGCCCCGAAGTCCACGTCGTCAAGAGCTTGATGTCGCGGGAGTAGAGGATGTCCCGGTCGCCAACGCCGTACGATCGTAGGACGTCGCTGCGCCGGATGCATTTCGTGGAAATTCCGCTCTGCGACAATTCCTTTAGAACGCCTCCTTCGCTGATCGACCGATATTCCACACCCAGCACGGGACGCACAGGGCAGAGATCGGGCCCCTCGCCGAGGACCTGAATCTGCTTCGATCCGACGAGGTTCCCCATCTCGGTCGTCTTGTACTCCCGCCCGCCTTCCACAGGGAAGAGTATCCAGTTATTCGGATCGTGCACCTGAGCCTGCCACGCCCAACCCTCCATGCTCGTCGAGCCGATCAGAAAGTCCATCTCGATGTTGGCGATGCAGGCCGGGTCCGTCGCATTCGGATCGAGGGGGAGAAAGGCCGAGTCCAACCGGTCATCGTAGTAAATGGTTTCGGTTCCGAGTTGGTGGATCCAGTCCCCGGAGTTCGGATCGTGATAACGGTACCGGTAATAGGTGCCCCGCTTGAGAACACCGCTACCCGGAAAGTTGGGATCGACATCCCATGGCCACATCGCGCCGTTCAGCCAGCGGCGCGCCTGACCCTTGTACACCTTCACGGCGCCGGGGTAACCGGCGCGCGGATACCAGTTCGGCCGGTCGGCGAAGGGCCAGTCTTTCGTCGTGAAAAACCGATACTCGGTATCGTTGGATTCGGGGTCGGTGACGATCGCGCGCCACTTGTCGTAGACATCGTGACTCGAGTCGCACCGCTTCGGGTAGCGGTTGTGGGAGTACCTCCAGACGTAGACGGTGCCGGGGGCGTCGTAGAAGGAGGGATAGACCAGCTTCCGGACGATGACGCGCTGGAGCGGGAGGCTACTCGGCGTGTCCACTTCGGGATCCGGGGAGATGTACTCATCTCCCCATTCGTAGACGGTTCTCCCCCCGGACGGCGTGCGAATCTCCGAGAGCTCACCCGCGGCGTTGTAGTCGAACGTGTACGTCAGCCGGTTCCCCGAGGCGTCGGCCGGCAGCTCGATCTGAGTGAGGAGAGGGAAAGGGCCAGCCGGAGTGTTGGGATCGAGGGCGGGCCAGTTCGGATCGGGAACAGAGAACGTGGGCCGAATCTCGTAGTGAAGCGTCCAGTGTCCGGTCGGACTGCCCGGCGCGTTGCCGAAGACCGGAGCGGCGATGTCGGTCAGGAGAAACTTTCTGAAGCCGCCCGATTGCATTTCCGTCATCGTCGTCGAAATCGTGCGGCCCCTCGTGTCCGTGACGTTCTTTATCGCGAGCGTCTGTTCCTTGATCTCGGGCCAGGAGGGGGGACCGAAAAAGTACGCGCTGGACGGCGCGTTGGCGTCGAGGTTAAGGAAATCCGTCGCCGTCATGTAACCTACGTTGACCTGGTTCGCGCCCGTGAAGTCCTCGATGCGCGTTACCTGAGCTGTATTGGGATCGACGGTCTTGTACCACTGCTCCGCGTTGTTCTGAAGGCGCGTCGGGACGCGGCAGTGATTCGGGGGGCCCAGATCGGCCGTCTGGAGGATCTGCGTCCCGCTTCCATCGATCGTGTGTCCGATGTCGGTCGTGTTGAAAACGTGGAATGAACCACCCGCGTCCACGTAGGCGCCTGCCACCCCCACGCACACGCCGCCCGAGAGTGTGATGGAGTTTCTGACCTTTCCGAAGTCCAGCCGCCAACCCATCCCGAGCCAGCCGTTCATGTCCGGATCGCCGAGCGAACGGCCGAAGCTCGAATAGGTCGCCGTGTGGCCCCATCGCACGCCCGCGTTGTAGTACGCGGTCATTCCGTAGGAGAGCTTGTCGGCGACGGTGTACGTGGGGGACAAGGGGAGGCTCAGCACGGGGTTCAAGTTGTAGAGGTTGACGCTCTCGTTGAGGCCGTCTTGATACGCCTGCTTCGGAGAGAACCCGCGAGCGGTGTCTTCCGCAGTCGAGGCTCCCGCGCTCGCAGCAGGGAGCGCGAGGAGGACCGCGAGGATCAGGGCGAACGAGACGAGGGAGGGACGGGGGTGAGCGGGCCGTAGCGGCATGAGTGTGCTCCGGAAGTGCGAGCGTGAGGGGGGAAGCGTAAGGAGCCGAAGCGGGAAACTTGCTGTTCTGTCCCGGGCGAGAGCGGAATTCAGGAAGGGAAGCCTCTTTATACGCTTCTTTCGATAAAGAAGTCAAGAGACAATTTCTACAATCCAGAATGAATTTGGAGGCGGCGATACTGAGCGAGTGCCCTTCTACCCCCGCGCCAGGAACTCCTCGACCGCCTTCCGCCCGCCCTTCACGATCGGCGTCCCGTCCCCGACGAGCACCGCGTCGAAGGCGAGCTTGAGGAGGAAGCGGATCCCCTCCCGAGCCTTCGCGACGTCGGCGTACTTCGCCGCGGGAAGGAGGTTGAGCTGGCCCGCGGGCTTTCCGATCAGCGCGTCGCCGACGATCAGCGCCCCCGCGGCGCGGTGAAGGAGAACGCACTCGCCGGGGGACTTGGCGTCGTTGATTCGCCACGGCTCGAGGCCGCCGGGAAGCTCGTCCCCCTGCTTGAAGAGGCCGCCGATCCGGACCGAGACGAGAGGAGCGTCGGCCTGGTGGATGAGGATGGGAGCGCGGAACCGGCCGGCGAACTCCTCCGCTCGCCGGACATGGTCCTTGTTGGTGAGGATGATCGACTTCACGTCCCCGAACTGATCGATCTCGTCCAGCGTGCTCTCGGGGCACTGCGGCGGGTCGATGATGATCGACCCCTCCTTCGAAGGGATGCACCAGCCGTTGAACTCGATCTGCTTCTCCTGGGAGAAGTGAGACCAGGTGAAGATGCCGGGGAAGATCTCCCTCACGACAGATCCTTCACGAAGACGAACTTGTCGTCGCCGGGACGGTAGAACTCCTCGAGGACGGCGGCCACCCGGTACCCCGTCGCCTCGTAGAACCGGCGTGTCGGCAGATACGCCTCGCGCCCTCCCGTCTCGATGAAGACCTTCCGCGCGCCGCGCGACCGGAGATCCTTCTCCATCGCCTCGAGGAGCGCCCGCCCGACACCCTTGCCGTGAAGGGCGGGGTCGACGGCGATCCAGTAGAGATCCCAGGTGCGATCGGTCATCGGCACGGGACCATAACAGGCGTAGCCGGCGAGCCGGCCATCGACGTCGGCCGAGATGAAGACGTAGTCGGTCTGGCCCGGGCGCGTGAAGTCGATGTCGAAGAGCTCCAGCGCGACGGCGACCTCGTCGTCGAAGAAGACCCCCGTCGCCTTGAGGATCGCCTCGATCGGCGCCCGGTCGGAAGCCACAGGGGACCTGAGCGTGACCTTGGTCATCGTTTTCGAGCTGCGTTCGAGCGCGGGGCTCACGCCGTCTTGACCCCTTCGACGCGCGAAGAGAGGCGTGAGATCGCCCCCTCCATGATCGCGCGGATCAGCCCATCGTAGCCGAGATCGCAGGCGCGCGAGGCGCGGGCGAGGCCGGCGCCGTCGGTGATGTCCGGGTTCGCGTTCACCTCGAGGATGTACGGGCGGCCCTCCTCGGACAACCTGAAATCGACGCGGGCGTAGTCGCGGCAGCCGAGGGCGCGGTAGGCGGCCACCGCCATCTCCTGCATCGCGCGGGCGAGCGGCTCCGGAACCTTCGCCGGGCAGACTCCGACGGTGTGTTTGTATTCAAAGGACTCGTGGACCCACTTGGCCCGGTAGCCGACGACGCGGGGCTTCCCCTCGGGATAGTCGTGGAACTCGATCTCCGAAAGGGGGAGCGCGCGCGGCGGCGCGTTGCCGATGACGGCGACGTTGATCTCGCGCCCGTGGACGTAAGCCTCGACGATCGCCGCCTGGAAGTAGCGCTCATGGACGTACGCGACGCGGGCCTTGA
>Ga0137394_10001691_pt1 | contig 16191 bp, 19 predicted proteins | sample czobulk116metaG_FD_108278 | JGI IMG/M metagenome (GOLD analysis project Ga0137394, IMG submission 108278) | Vadose zone soil microbial communities from Angelo Coast Range Reserve, California, USA - czobulk1.16 metaG | ecosystem: Environmental > Terrestrial > Soil > Vadose zone | place: USA...
ACCCCGTCCGCTCCTTTTAAAGGTGGCTTCGCGATATTTTTATTGATGTCGCGTCCACCCCTCCTCTGCGAGGAGGGGAATGTTCCTCGCGCCACGAATCACCTTAATTTCTCAACAACATGCCAACTTAATTAGGAAGCAGGTATCGAAATTCGGAACCGTGCTCGGGAAGTTGAAGGAGACGCGAGAGGGGAATGCATCACCGTGATCGTTCTTCCTGGATCCTCTTCTGAAAATTCGTTTGAGTTTCGGCGATCAACTTGGCGTAGGCGCCGGGATCCAGCAAAGGATGCGGAGTTTCGCCTGCTTTGATCCGTTCGAGCTTGCCGGCAAAATAGCTCTCGGGGTGCATCGGCAGGTAGATATCGGGGTTGAGCGTCTTCTGAACGCGGAAGGACCGCAATGTGTCTTCAATAAGCATCGGAAATTTCGTGTTCCCCGCCAGCTTCACTCCAGCATTGGGACCTCCACAGGCCTGGAAAACGATCGAGTAGGGTCTGCCCTTTTCCTGCACCGTGGTTGTCCATGTGGTGCAACCCGGCGTATGGCCGGGAGTCCAGATGGCGCGCAGAGTGGTCCCGCCCAATGTGACGGTGTCTCCGTCCTTGAGCACGCGATCGACCTTCACGGGCTCCCAGCCTTCGTCTCCCAGCGGCGACTTATCGGTTCCAGCCGAGAGCGCTGCTGCGTCCTCACCGAGCGCCATGACCTTCGCACCGGTCGCCTTCTTCATGGCCGCGTGCCCTTGCACGTGGTCGAAATGCGCGTGTCCCGACAGCAGGACTTTGATGTCCTGCAGCTTGAACCCAAGCCTTGCGACATTCGTCCGAATCACCTCATGCATCTCCTTTGTCCCGGTGTCGATCATGATATGGCCTTCCGGGGTGGTGATCAGATATGAGGCAATGTTCCTAGCGCCGGCATAGTAAATGTTGCCGATGATATGAAAGGGTTCGACCGCCTCACTCATTCGCCCGTGGAATGTTGCTCGTTGCTCCGGAGAGAGCGGCGAGGTCTGCGCCCAGAGAACGACTGAACTCAGGATTATCAAAAAGGCTGCGTTACGCATGGAGGACCTCCGCTGGTGGGCAGAGATTATAGCGGAACAACGGCTGCCGGGGCGAAGCAGTCTTAAATTTTAAATTTGAGCCTCTTCGCGCAGCCGGGGTACGATGCCAAAACGTTTAAATCACTTCTTAAGGAACACTGGCATGGACATGTCTCGTCGTGAGTTCCTTCAAGCTGGTATTGGCGCCGGCATCGGGCTTGGTTCCACTCTTCAGAGCAGTCCTCAAAGAAAAGACCTGCCCTTCCTCACTATTTCAGAGCTGAGCGAACTCATTCGCACCCGAAAGATCTCGCCGGTTGAGGTCACTCAGACAATCCTGGAGCGCATTGAAACACTCAATCCGGCAGTGAATGCGTATATCACCGTGACACGGGACGTGGCGATGAAGGCTGCACAGGACGCCGAGTCTGAAATTCAGCGGAAGAAATGGCGTGGACCGCTTCACGGTGTTCCGATTGCGGTTAAAGACCTGTTCGACACGGCGGGCGTCAGGACGACCGCGGCGAGTGCGCTTTTTAAGGACCGTGTACCCGGCCAGGATGCCGAAGTGATACGCAAGCTGAAGATGGCGGGCGCAGTGCTTGTCGGCAAGACCAACATGCACGAGTTCGCGTTTGGCGGCAACTCCCTGGTGACGTATTTCGGCGCGGTGCACAATCCATGGGAGCCGGGGCATATCGCCGGGGGATCGTCAGGGGGATCGGCTGCAGCCGTTGCAGGCGGTCTCTGCTTTGGAGCGCTCGGATCGGATACGGCCGGCTCGATCAGGCAACCAGCAGCGTACTGTGGGATCGCCGGTCTCAAGCCCACCTATGGTCTGGTGAGCACGCGCGGTGTAATCCCTCTATCGTGGTCGCTCGACCACGTCGGGCCGATGACGCGTTCAGTGGCCGATGCGGGTCTCCTGCTGCAAGCTATCGCCGGCTACGATTCCGAAGAGATCACGAGCGTGCAGATGGACGCACCGAACTACACGGCCGCACTGCGCGCTCGACCCACTTCGGTGCGTATCGGCGTGGCGCGCGATTTCTTTTTCGAGGGATTAGATCCGGAAATCGAGACCGCGACCAGGCAGGCGCTTGCGGTCCTGGAAAAATTGACAGCCGGCTTGACCGACGTCCAGATATCGGCCCGCACTCAGGAGGAATTGCGATCGACTGTACGAGCCGCCGAAGCGTACGCGTATCACGCCGATTTCATGGCAAAAACCCCGGAACTCTACCAGCCCGAGACCCTTGGACGGTTGCGCGCCGGCGCCGGCATCGGCACGGTAGAGTATATTCGGGCCCGGCAGCAACTCGACAGAACGCGCCGGAATATCGGCCGCGTATTTCGAATGGTGGACGCCATCGTGACGCCAACCAGTCCTATCGTCTCACCGGCGATCGCTGAATTCGGCCGCGACAGAAACGGCTCGGTGGATTTCCTGTTCCAGAATATTCGAAATACGTCACCTTTCAATGTGTACGGCTGGCCGACGATTTCCATTCCATGCGGCTTCACTACCTCGGGCCTGCCGATTGGCTTGCAAATTAGTGGGCCGATGGGAGCCGATGCGTTAGTGTTGCAAATCGCCAATGCTTACGAACAGGCCACGGAGTGGCACAAGCGCAAGCCCAGAATCGGTTAAAGGAGAAGAACAGTGAAGCCACCGACGTTTCGAAAGAAGCTGATATTTTCAGGCCAGATGATGTGGGTTGTTCTGGCAGTCCTGCTGATGTCACCTGCTCCGATGGCAGAAGCTCAAACCAACATAGGCGGACATATCGGTTTTGTGCTCCCCCTGGTGTGACCCATGCCGCAGGCACAACGACCAACATTGCGGATCACTTTTCCATTGGCTTTCCGCTCGGAATTACCTTCAAGGGAAGCGGTCGCGTGGCCTACGACCTCGAACTGGTTCCGGGAGTGCAGGGCACTCCGCGGGTGACCAGCCTTACCGTTCATCCGGGTTTCGTATGGGACGCGGGGCACAGCTTTGGTGTTGGGTTACGAGCAGCGTTCGACGTCAATTCTCCGCAATGGGGATTTACGCCGCTGGTGAACCACAGTTGGCCGATCACGGACAGTTTCTTCAAGGCGTACTTCGTCGAGGCGGTGCTGCCGGTCCGTTTCAACCGGCAAACCTTCGGTCCCAAAACCACACCAGTTACTTTTGGTCTGCATTTTGGATTGGGATTTTGACCCGCGCCCGGTACTGACCGCGAAAACTCAAGGGATCGCCTGGCGAACAGGACGGAAACCGTAATAGTCGGCGCCTGCCGGACTTCCGATGTAATGGCGCTCCGAGACCCGGCCATACCTGGTAGCGGATAATGAGGAACCGCCGCGAAGCACACGATACTGGCCCGTGGCCGGACCTTTCGGATCTTCTGCCGGACTCGCAGCGTAGTATGCGGCGTCGTAAAAGTCCTGTACCCATTCCCATGCGTTCCCATGCATGTCGTACAGTCCCCACGAATTCGGCAGCTTTTGACCCACCGCCTCGGGTCGACCTACAACGTTCTGTCCAAACCATCCCATGGCATCCAGGCTTGACCCCGCAACAGGACCGGTTGTTCCGGCTCGCGCGGCGTATTCCCACTCTGCTTCGGTCGGGAGGCGGTATCTGAACCCGTCGTTCCGTTGGTTGAGGCGTTCGGTAAAGTTCTGTGCTTCCACCCATCCCAGAAAACCGGCGGCGTGGTCGTCACCAGCTCCCGGGAGTGGGACGAAGGGACTTGTAACCATGACCGCCTGCCACTGAGCCGCCGTGACTTCATACTTCGCCATTTCAAACCCACGCGTGATTCGAACCCGGTGTGCAGGCCTTTCGCCGTCATCGCATTGATTATCGTTCGGCGAGCATCCCATGGTGAATTCTCCCGACGGAATACGGACAAACTCCATGCGCACTCCAACCGGAAGAGACGCAATCAGTGAATTGCGCTGCTGCCCGGCGGAGAGAACGACCGAGGCCACCACGATCAAACCAAGCGCTGTCGTCGCGATGAACCGCCGCTGCCTTGATGAATGCCGCATGGCTTTCCTCCCTTTCCGGCAATGTCGATGGAGCATATTAAATCTTAAATTTCAGAATAACGGAAACCTTCTGGCCGGCTTTGGCTCGCCGGATGCGCGATAATAAAACCAGAGATGCAGTTCGCGGTCTACACCATGGGCTTCTCGAACCGAAATTGGGACGAGACCGTGGATATTCTTTCGGCTTACCACATTAAGCGGCTGATCGACATTCGCACACTGCCGGGATCGAAACATACACCGCAATTCAACCTCGAGCATCTTCAGGCCGCCCTTCCGAAAGCCGGCATCGAGTATGTTCACTTGAAGAGTCTCGGAGGCCTGCGCAAGCCGCGCAAGGACTCCATCACAAATTCGGCGTGGAGAAACGATACATTTCGCGGCTATGCCGATTACATGCAGACACCGGAATTCGCGCAAGCAATCGCCGAACTCGTCAGGCTGCTAAGGGAAAAGACGACGGTTTACTGCTGTACCGAGGCTGTTTTCTGGCGATGCCATCGCCAGCTCGTCTCGGATGCTCTGCTGGCGCGCGGTTATCGCGTCGGGCATATCTTCAATGCCACCAAAGTGGAAGAGCACTCATTCACGAAATTTGTGAAGGCCGAAGGAACCACGCTCACGTATCCTAGCCTTCTATGAGACTGACAGTCATCTTCAGGAATACTTACAGAGCTTCGAAATATGAGAAATCAGCCGCGAAGCGGTGAGGCGTGTTGCCCAAGCCGCGAAGCGGCACAAGAGTTTAGCCCAGGGCGTCAGCCCTGGGTCAGCATGTGCAATGTGAGCCAGCCCTGGAAGGGCGGCAGAACCGCCTTCTGTCGCCCTTCCAGGGCTCATGTTCCGGCGAACTTCAACCCAGGGCTTGCGCCCTGGGCTAAACTCTTACGCCGCTTCGCGGCTATGGGCAGCAAAGCCTGACGCCTGTAGAATGATTTTATGAAGGATTTCACCTCACACGCGATGAACATTGCCATGGCCGAAGGCGCGCGATATGCAGATATCCGCATTCTTGATCATCGGGAACAAGTCGTTAGCGTGAAGAACGGCAACGTGGATGGAGTCGGCGACCAGTATAGTCAAGGCTTTGGCATTCGCGTTCTGGTCGATAATTCCTGGGGATTTGCATCCAGCGCCTACCTCGAGAAGGCGGAAATCGAACGCGTTACCAGTCTCGCCGTAAAGATCGCGCAGGCAAGCGCGCGCGTTCCAGGTGAACCCGTCGACCTCGGCAAGCCCGTAACCAGCGTTGGGAAATACACCACCCCGATTCAAATCGATCCGTTCTCGATTTCTCTGGAACAAAAGCTGGATCTAATGTTTCGTGCCGATGAAATCATGCGTCGAAATCCCGGCGTAAAGGTTTCCGAGGGCAACGTCATTTCCGTCCGGAATCATAAGTTCTTTTCGAACACGGAAGAAGCGTTCCTCGAGCAGGTGATTTATGAGAGCGGCGGCGCGATTGCTGCAACCGCAATCAGCGATACGGAAGTGCAAATTCGTTCGCATCCCAACTCTTTCCGTTATCAAGGAACAGGTGGCTGGGAATACGTGACGGGCGCCGATTTTACGGGCAATGCGGAACGTGTTGCCGAAGAGGCTGTGCGTTTGTTATCGGCCGACGTATGCCCGAGCAAAGAAACGACGCTCATTCTCGACAGTTCGCAATTGGCGCTTCAAATCCACGAATCGTGCGGTCATCCCACCGAACTGGACCGTGTATTCGGCACAGAAGCCGCGTTTGCCGGCCGCAGTTTCTTAACCACGGAGAAGCGAAATAATTTCCGCTACGGTTCCGATATCGTGAACCTCACTGCCGACAGTGTCCGTCAGACCGGCCTGGGGACTTTTGGTTGGGATGACGAGGGAGTTCCCGCCACCAGCACGCCGCTGGTGCGGAATGGAGAATTCGTCGGCTATCTGATGTCGCGAGAAACGGCGTCCAGGCTCGGCCTGGAGAGCAACGGCTGCATGCGCGCTGACGGTTGGAATCGCATACCGCTGATCCGGATGACCAACGTCTCGGTCGAGGCCGGCACCTGGAATTTCGAGGACATGATTGCGGACACGGACGACGGCATCTTCATGGAAACCAACCGGTCGTGGAGTATCGACGACATGCGCCTCAACTTCCAGTTTGGAACTGAAGTTGGATACGAGATCAAAGGCGGCAAGCGCGGCAGCTTGCTGAAGAATTGTACCTATGCCGGAATCACGCCCGACTTCTGGAAATCCTGCGACGCGATCGCCAATGCCCGGCATTGGCGTCTCTGGGGCACGCCAAACTGCGGAAAGGGTGAGCCGATGCAAACCATGGGTACCGGTCACGGCGCCGCTCCCGCCCGCTTCAGAAACGTGAAAGTCGGTGTGTTCAGATGAACTTCAGGGCGATCGCCGAGGTCGTAATGAATGCATCCCCGGCCAAGGAAATCGAGGTTCTGGCGATGGAGCAAAACGAGAGCCTTACCCGGTTTGCCAACAACTCCATCCATCAAAACGTGACTGAACGTAACGTTCAGATCACCGTGCGTTCCGTCATTGGAACGAAGGTCGGCATCGCCGTATCGAATGATGTGCGGCGTGACAGTCTGCGCGAGCTGGCGATCCGCGCCTTTGACGCGGCCAGGGTACAGCCGGACAATCCCGAGTTCAAAGGGCTTCCGGCGCAGCAGGCAATCACGCCGGTCGGCGCGTTTGACGACGCGGTTGCGGAATGTACGCCAGAACAACGCGCGGCGAGTGTCGGGTCCATCTGCCGGAAGGCGGCTGCTTCAGCATGTTCCGCTGCGGGATCAATGACGACTTCTTCATTGGAGATTGGCGTCTCCAATTCGAAGGGCATTCTCGCCGAGCACCGGTTCACGATGGCCGATGCGTCGACCGTGGTCATGGGAAAGAACTCATCGGGATGGGCTCAAGGCACGGGCTGGCGATTAAAAGCCATCGAACCCGAAGCGCTGGCTGACGAGGCGATCTCGAAGGTACGAATGGGAGTCGATCCCATCGATTTTCAGCCGGGAGACTACACCGTCATTCTGGATCCCTACGCGACGGCCGATCTCCTCGAGATGCTCGCGTTCGACGGAATGGGCGCTCTGGCAGTGCAGGAAGGGCGTTCATGGATGAACGGCCGCCTGGGCCAGCGCATCATGGCCGATAGTGTGACCATTATCGATAATGGCTCGAGTACGGCGGGTATGCCCTGGCCGTTCGACTTTGAAGGTATCCCGAAAAAGGCCGTTGAGATCGTTGCCTCCGGTGTCGCGATGTCGCCTGTCTACGATTCGTTCACTGCGGGGCGTGAAGAGGGAAAGCAGTCTACCGGTCATGCGACGCCGCCCTCGCCGCAGGGCCGCTTCGGTCCTGCGCCGATGAACCTGTTTCTGATGCCCGGATCGACGTCATTGGAGGCGATGATCAAGTCGACGAAGTTCGGTTTGTACATCACTCGATTTTGGTACACGCGAACCGTGCACCCCCGTGATGCTGTCGTGACTGGTATGACACGTGATGGTACCTTTGTTATACGGGACGGTGAGATCGCTCATCCCATCAAGTCGCTGCGGTTCACGCAATCTTATGTCGAAGCCTTGAAATATGCTGAAGCGATCGGTGTGACGCCGCGGTTGCTTCGATCGGGATTCGGTGGAGCCGTCAGCGTTCCGCCGGTAAAGTTGGCGAAATTCAGATTTACCAGTTCGACGAGATAGAAACAAATGATAGCTCTGTTACTTGCAGTAATTTTTTCCGCGAATCAAGGTAGTGCGCTCCAACTCACGTTTGCAAACGAACCGGGCGTGAAGTCCGTAGAGATTACCTGGGGCGACAAGAAAATCCCCGCATCTCTGGTTGGAGATCAATGGACAACAATCCTCGGCGTCGATCTCGATGCGAAGCCTGGCAAACACGCAGCCGGCGTTCTGTTCACCATGCAGGACGGGCGCGTTGACCAGCGCGAAGCCGTGATCGACGTGGAACACAAGAAATATCCCACAACCGAGCTCAAGGTCGATGAAAAGTATGTCGAACTGAGCAAGCCGGATCTCGCCCGAGCAAACCGCGAAACGAAAGAGACCGAAGCGATCTACGCGACAATCACCAATGAGATGCTCTGGGACCAGCCCTTCAGCGTGCCGATCCCGGGAGAAAGCGGAACGAATTTCGGCCATCGGCGTATTTTCAACGGCCAGCCTCGCGCGCCGCATGCGGGAGCAGACCTGCACGCACAGACTGGAACCCCCATCCAGGCGACGAATCGCGGCCGCGTTGTGCTGGCAAAAAATCTCTTCTTCACCGGCAATACGGTGATCCTGGATCATGGCCTGGGCGTGTATTCCCTTTATGCGCATCTGTCGCGAATCGATGTCAAGCCCGGCGATATGGTTTCCAATGGCCAATTGTTGGGATTAGCGGGCGCAACCGGCCGCGTGACCGGTCCTCATCTGCATTGGGGAATGCGCGTGCAGGGCGCCAGGGTTGATCCGTTCACACTGGTAGACATGGCAAAATAAGATTTTGAAATCGGACGGGCCGATTTCAAATCTCTCTCTTACGTAACTATGTTTGATTTTCTAAAACGTGGCTCTACACCGTCATCGAGACAAGTCGACAAGGTCGTCAAGCGTCTGACCGAACCAGGCGGCGAAAATGGCCCGCGGATCGAAGCTGCGGAGAAGTTGTCCGAATGGGGCACACCGGAATCATTGTTTGCGCTGCTGAAACGGTTCACGATATCGAGTAATGTGATTACCCAAGACATCGAAGAGAAGCGCATGGTTGTGCAGATGCTCGTTGACAAGGGCCGCGATGCCGTCGATCCAATCCTGCGATTTCTCAGCAGCCATCACAATGTCGAGTGGCCTGTCCAGGCGCTTTCGAAAATCCTTCCGCGGGAAGAATTGGTCCCGAAACTCGTTCAGATTCTGGAAAAGGTCGCCGCGGCAAGTGACTTCACGCCTCCGGAACATAAATCCGATTTGATTCGGGCCATGCGCGGGCACGTGACGCCCGAAATCGCCGGCGTTCTGCGGCAGTTTTTATCGGATGATGATGACGACGTCCGCATCGCTGCAATCGAGGCTATTTCCGAAGTCGGTGAAGAGGTCCGTGAACCACTGCTGGAGGCGTTTCTGAAAGCCGATGACCGGCCGCGCATTCGAATCAAGATTGCGGAAGTCTTCGCGGAGCGCGAGTGGGCGGTGAAAGGATATCGGCCAAAAATCGAATCGGCTTTGCCGGAAGGATTTCACCTCACGGCGAAGGGGCTCGTCCGGAGAAAATAGATTGCCATTGCAAGTGCGAACAGCCCGATCCTGGGCGATCTTCTGTATGGGCGTTTGGCTCACCGGTACGCTGGCGACGGCTGTGGTCGCGACGGAAAATTTCTTCACCATCGATCGATTGCTCGAGGCAAAGCCGAATCCCGCCTTCGCCGCCGATGTTGAAAAGCTCGGACACGATGCGGCGCGCGAGCTGTTGCGATATTTGTCGTCCGAGCTGAATCGTCTCTATTTTCAATACTGGAATCTTGCACAACTTGCCGTGGGGATTCTGGCGCTCTGGCTCGTGGTCCAGCTGCCTGGCGCCGATAAGCCGAAATGGGGAATCGTCTGGATGTTGGGGATAGTGTTGTTCCTTACGGTTCTGATCACACCATTCATTCTGTCCGTCGGACGCTCGATCGATTTCCTTCCCCGCGATCCGCCGCCCGATGGCCTTCGTACCTTCGGCCTGCTCCACGCGACCTACACGGTGTTTGATGGAATCGAGCTGATCCTGGGGATTCTCGTGACACTGTGGCTGGTCAGGGGAAAGGAGCAAATTTAAAATTTAATCACTGCCCCCCGCCCATCAACCTGCGAATCGGCCGAATCAATAACGCAAGGATCACGGCTGCAGCGAACGCCGCGGCTGATACAGTGCCGAAAAGTCTCGGCAAAGGCATTGTGCTGAACAAGCCTGCGGTCCAGCCGGCAATGATGTCCCCGACGGCAATCGACCAGAACCAAACCCCCATCATCAGGCCGACGATACGCGCAGGTGCAATCTTGGTAACTAAACTGAGGCCGACGAGGCTGACCGACAGTTCTCCAATCTCCACGACGAAATACGTCGCAACAAGCCACAAGGGGCTCACCAGAACCCCGGGCCCACTTTGCGCGACAACCGCTGCCGGCACCAGCACCACGAACGAGAATCCCGCGCAGATCAATCCCAGCACAAACTTCGCGGGACTGGACGGTTCGTGCTTGCCGAGTCGAAGCCACAGCCAGGCCATAACCGGAGCCAACAGGATAACGAAGGCCGCAGGCACCGACTGAAACCAGGAAGAAGGGAACGAGAAGCCAAGAACGGACAGGCGCGTGTATCGATCCGCGAAGAGATTGAGCGTTGATCCGCCCTGCTCATATGCCGCCCAGAAGAGCGAAGCAAATACGAAAAACACAACCACCGCCGCCACGCGTTTCCATTCTTCCGTTGTGAAGCTTGCGCTTCGCGCACTAGCTGTGACGGACACCCCGCTACTGCCTGTTGACCGCTCTCCGAGTTTGTCGAGGGCGGGCCGGAGCCGTTCCTTGCCGACGATATACTGCGTTACACCCAGCACCATTCCGATCCCGGCACAAGCGAAACCAATATGCCAATCGACGCGCTGCGCTAAATAGCCGGCGATGAGCGGACCAATAAACGCGCCAAGGTTGATGCCCATGTAGAAAATGGAGAATCCCGCATCCCGCCGTTTATCGCCCGGCTCATACAGAGAGCCGACAAGCGTGCTGACATTCGGCTTGAGAAGTCCGGTTCCGATCACGATGAGTGCCAGGCCCGTGTAAAAAAAGGGCAGCGCTTTGAAAGCCAGAGTGAAATGGCCGGCGGCGATGACGATACCGCCCAGCAGTACGCTTCGGTATTGACCCAGGCCAATATCGGCCGCAACGCCGCCCAGGACCGCGGAGAACCAGACGCTACCGGTATACAGCCCGTAAATTCTTCCCGCCCTCACGTCAGTGAAACCCAAACCGCCTGCCGCAAGGGGCGCTGTCATATACAGGATCAGAAAGGCGCGCATGCCGTAGTAGCTGAAGCGCTCCCACATTTCCGTGAAGAACAGCGTGCTCAGACCCTTCGGATGGCGAATTTTTTCACGCATTATCGAGAACCTACCACACTTCACGTACGAGGAGGGGCCATGGAATTTGCTGAACCGGCACGACTCAGATACAGTAAATTCCTCGGAGGGCGAAATGAAATACGTTCGATTTGCGCTTTTAACTGCAATAACCCTGAGCCTGCTGCTTTCTTGCGCCTATGGCCAGCAGAATAAGAACGCCCCGGGCGGCGCCAAGAAAGAGCACACGTTCCGTGGAAAGGTCGAGAAGATCGATGTGAATGCCAGGACGTTCACGGTAAACGGTCAGAAGGTCGAAGGCTGGATGGACGCCATGACCATGGTGTACGTGCCGGATAAAGAGGACGTCCTGAAGCGCTTGAAAGTCGGTGACGAGATTACCGCCAAGGTTTACGACGGCGACTTCCGCACCTTGCACGAGGTGCAGGTAGTGCCTCCAAAGGCCGCCGAGAAGGGCGGGAAGAAGTAATGAGGAGCGGCTATTCCCCTCCTTGCATCACCGCAAGGAGGGGAGCTACAACATTGAAAGCGGCAGGGCAGAAGCCGGACCGCAAAGACACCTACACCTAAAAATCGTCGTCGCCGTCTCGATCGCGTGGAGCGAGGGTCAGCACACCGCCGGCAGGAATGGGCGGCAAATTCGTAAAGCTGCTGGCAGTCTGGCCATTCAAAGAGGCGGATAACGGACTGCCGTCCGACTTGAAAAGATCCACCCGCACCGTCAGACTGCCCGCGCTGTTCGTATTCATTAATACAAGCTCAGTTGCCCAACCGCCGCCGGCAGCGAACTGCGGCAACAAAATAGCACCAGCGCCGCCTACGATACCGTTCGGGAATATGGGAAGCGAACCTCCATTACCCGAAAGATTCGTCACCGGCAGCGTGCTGAAGTTAGAGCCTCGAAATCTAAGGCCAATTACAGATACCGGCAGATTGGCCGTAATCGTCAACGTTCCCGTCAATTCTGCCGGAATGGTGGACTGCCTCGAAAAAAGATCTCTGAAAAACTTTGACGTCTGCTGACGAGCCGGAACATCAACCGTCGTGGTTGCCACCTGGGTCCCGTCGTGCCTGCGGAGCGTCAGTTTTACACTCGCCGTCGAACCATTAGGATTGACAATCGCGACGCCGAGATTCTTGGCAAGACGGTCACTGCTGTCGACGAATAGAACCGCGTTGGTTGTCAAATCCGGGGGTAGAATGCCGGCTTGTCTTGTTCCAGAGTCGTCGTGGCGCAATCCAAAAGTTTCGAATACGATCAGTCCAGTGGGCGCCGAAACGGGTGCGATCACGGCGTACCCTGCTTGAACAGGTGCCTTGTCATTGTGATCGTCTTTGTCCTGCTTACTTTTATTACCTTCATTGCCGTTGCCCCGATCCTCAGCAAAAACCAGTGCCGCTGAGACCACAAGCAACATCAGGGCGAGAAACAACCTGCGCATAAAAACTCCTAGTCCACAAACTATTTGGAAATGTCCACGGTTTGATTCATTTCAAACCGGCAGCCATCGGCGTTTCAGCAGCCTGCCAATGGGGCGCCTGCGAAGGGGCAAACAGGGTGCCAAAGGGTTGGTTGTGAGTTTGTGTTACTTCCCGCTCCCCGAATTTCAACCTTCCCTCCCGATTCCTGATCCACTAGCAGCCCGCGGTAGAAGTCCGTTTCTGGCTGTAGCGGCGGTCTATGACCGCCGGATATCGTTGATTTCTGGACCGTCGGCGGTCATAGACCGCCGCTACAGTTCGAACTCGCATACTTCTGCCACGGGCTGCTAGTATGTCGCGCACGATGCATTCAAGAATCGTTGCGATTTCGGGTCCGTTGAATGGATCGGAGTTTCCGGTCGGCCCATTCGACCTGATCATCGGAAAGGGGCGGTCCTGCGACGTCCGGCTGGCCGATCCACTCGTATCGACAAAGCATTGCGGTATTTCTCATGAGGGCGATCGTCCTTTTTTGTGGGATATGCAAAGCGGCACAGGCACGTTCGTGAATGGATTTTATTTTCCGGGAAAGATTCTTCTGTACGGCGACCGGATTCGGGTTGGCCGCTCGATTTTTGTATATCTCGACCGCGCCGACGCCGACGTGGAGAGCGCGATGTTAATGCGGACTCCGGCCGAGGAGGAATGGGACCGCAAGTTGGAGTCCGGGCAATCCGGGCAACCCGCGGCAGCCTATGAGGCGGCAATGAGCACGGTGCTCGATGCTTTTCTCGACTTCAACGGCAGGATCAATGCGAGCCGCGATGCGGATGAGATTCAGTCGCGCGCGTTCGAACTAATTTTCCGCGTGATGCCGGTTGAAGGCGTCGCGATTCTGCTGGCTGGGCGCGAGGGCGATGGCATTCTCTCCACGGCATACCGGCGTCTGGGATCCCAGAGTGACGAACCATTTCCCATCGACGACACAGTCACGGAGAAGGCTCTGCGCGAAGCCGGCCCCGTCTATGGCGACAAGGTCGTTTGCTTTCCGCTTTCGACGGCCAGCGCGAACATCGGACTCCTTTATGCAGTCATGGCCGCCGAAGGCGCCGAGTGGTTCACCGCCGGCCACACGCGTCTGTTCAACGCGATCGCTGGATCGGCCGCCGTTGCTCTCGAACGTGCCCGGTATGTCGCATGGCTCGAAGGCGAAAACCGGCGCTTGAACGAAGCCATCAATGTGGAACACGGCATGATCGGCCGAAGCGCGAAGATGCAGCAGGTCTATCAGCTCGTCAGCCGGGCGGGACCTTCGGACCTGACGATCTTGATCACCGGCGAAAGTGGAACCGGCAAGGAACTGGTCGCGAAAGCTCTCCATCGGAACAGTCCGCGATCGCAGAGCGCGATGTATGTGGTGAACTGCGCCGCATTTACCGACACGCTTCTCGGCAGCGAGCTGTTTGGGCACGAGAAAGGCGCTTTCACCGGAGCCGACAAACAGCGGAAGGGACTATTGGAATTCGCGGACGGCGGCACCGTCTTTCTCGACGAGGCCGGCGAGTGTTCGATGGCTCTCCAGGCGGACCTGCTGCGCGTGATTCAACAGCGGGAATTCAAGCGTCTCGGCGGCAATCAGGTGATGCACGCCAACGTTCGTATTATCGCGGCCACCAACCTCGATCTGGAGAAGGCCATGAAGGAAGGACGCTTCAGGCAGGACTTGTACTTCCGCTTGAATTTGGTTCGCATCCAAATGCCGAAGCTGGCGGAGCGGCGTGAAGACATTGCGTTGCTGGTGGCCGAGTTCATCAAGAAACATGGGCACATCCGGCCGGGCGCCTATCCACGGGTCCAGGGAGTCACTCCGGAAGTTCGTCAGATCTTCGCGTCTTACCATTGGCCAGGAAATGTGCGGGAGTTGGAGAATGTGATCGAAGGCGCGATCGCTCTGGGGAGCTCTACCTATATCGGCCGGGAAGAATTGCCCCCCTGGCTCACTGTCAACCCGCCGCACCCGGCAGAACTCGGGGGATGGGTGACGGAATTGAACGCCTGCAGGAAAGGGATTATCGAGAGGGCGTTGCAGAAAACCGGCGGCAATCGTGCAGAGGCGGCGCGGCTCATGGATCTCAATCCGAAGTATTTCTCAGCGCTCTGCAAAGAACTCAACGTGAAGTGACCGCCGAAGATCGCGAATCCGAGACAGCGCGGGGCTTACTCTAATCCCCTCCTAACTTTTTCAGAACTCCTGAAGTCAAGCAAATCAGAATGAGCCTCGAAGCGGCGAATGAATTACGGGCAGGCATAATTCCCCTCCTTTCCAAGGAGTTCACTATGTAGAAAAAAAGGCTCAGTCTTGGGAATGGCTCTGAGTAAACAGAGCCAAATCTTGAAAGGAGACTGAGCCCCTATGATCAGACACATTTTCGTTGGAATCGATTTGGGAGACAAGAACTCTGTAGCGCGCATCGCGGTGGATCGAGAGAAGAGCGAACGACTGGGATTTGTGAACAATCAGCAGGGACGTGGTCGATTATTTCGGGAAGTGAAGAGGAGAAGCGAGCAGGCAGGCGGCGCCGAGATCATGATGGCATATGAAGCGTCGTCATGTGGATTTGTGCTGAGTGACGAAGCGGAAGCGGTAGGGATGAAATGCTGGGTTGTGGCGCCGACCAAGATGGAGAAGTCGGTGGAGCAACGGAAACATAAAAATGATGACCGTGACGCCGACGACATTGTGGAGAAACTGCGGGGGCATGTGCTAGCCGGGAATCGGTTGCCTAAGGTCTGGGTACCGGACCGACAAACGCGCGATGACCGCGAGTTAACTCGGACACGATTAGAACTGACCGAAAAGCAAACGCAGATCAAAGCGCAGATCCGGATGTTGGTGAAACGGCATGGTCTGGAAAAGTCATCGGGCTTAGGCGCGGGCTGGACCGTAGGCTATCGACGATGGCTGGAGGCGCTGACGGAATCGGAAGACCTGCTGGGCTGGAGCACGCGCCAGGCCCTGAACAGTTTGCTGCGTCAGTTGCATTTTCTGGAGGCCGAGAGCGAACAGATGCAAAAGTCGCTGGAGCAATTGGCCGATGAGCCCCGACACAAACCGATCATTGAGGAATTGACGCAAGAGGCTGGCGTTGGACTGCTGACGGCTATGGTCTATCGGACGGAGATCGGTCAGGCCGGGCGGTTTGGCCGAGGACGTCAAGTGGGTAAGTTCGTGGGTCTGACACCCACCAGCCATGAAAGTGGGCAGCAGGCCGACCGTAAAGGTCACATCAGCCGGCAAGGACCGCCACGATTGCGCAAAGTGTTGTGCCAAGCCAGCTGGGTACACATTGTTCACGATGATCGTGCGAAGCGGATGTACCAGCGATTGGTTTCGGGAAATCCAAAAAAGAAGAAGATCGCACTCGTCGCAATTATGCGACGCCTAGCGGTGCGAATGTGGCATCGCATGCGCAAGGTCGAACAGCAACTGGCAGTACACCCTTAATCGGGACCAATAGGAACTTGAAATCGGAATCGTGCTGAAGAGGGA
>Ga0137394_10001692_pt1 | contig 16180 bp, 20 predicted proteins | sample czobulk116metaG_FD_108278 | JGI IMG/M metagenome (GOLD analysis project Ga0137394, IMG submission 108278) | Vadose zone soil microbial communities from Angelo Coast Range Reserve, California, USA - czobulk1.16 metaG | ecosystem: Environmental > Terrestrial > Soil > Vadose zone | place: USA...
GATACTTTGCAAGCTGTAGACAAGATGGGTGATATCCTTGCAAGTGTCTTACAATGTTCACCGGGTAGCAGCAAAGCCTGCAAAAACTCACAAGATCGGTGATGATCTTGTATTGCGAGGCAAGGCTCGCCTACAGTTGGCTACCCTTACATAAGCTAACTACATGCGGCATAGTTTTGGAACTTTTGCTGATGAAAGACTTTTCATCGTAATCGGGGAAGCCCACGATGGCGCTTTGCGGTAAGCCACCGACTCCGCCCCTGTGTACCACGTGGCACTGGTACTATAAGTACCAGTACTAGCTCGCGTACAACCTAACCTCACGCCCCGAACCTTAGATGACCAACCATTCACTAGCGTCCTATGTCCTAGCCCTCCTAACCTTGATGGGAAGGCAAGAGTGTGTCATCGACGATCCGCCACTGGGAACTGCGAGACGGGTTGGATCGGGAACTTCTACCTTCGATGTCCCGGCACGCAGACTCCTTCAGGCTATAATCGAGCATTCACCATCGGAAACAATAAGTCATGAGTTCCTGTTTGAACTTGCAAAGTGCGGAGTCTCAGCAGTGAAGGCCTTCGGTGAGCCCTTCTTTGAATGATGATTGGTCTATGCTAAAACTCTTGTGCAAGTCAATGCCCTGAGCAGCAATCGCGCGATAAGTCCAGATGACTGGGCAGGTTCTGTGCACGAACAACTCCAAACAAATGGTCGAGACTTGACATATCTCACAGCCCTTGCGAGTCATTATTTATCTCACCTCGTCATAGCGTGTAAGTTGTTATCTCTGTTGGGTGTAATAAACTGAATTTCTGTGTGTCCTAGTCAGAAATCCTGGTGGGAAGAAGACGCCTCAAGATACCATACATCCTACTCCCAATCTCAAGCGCTTGGAGGAAATTGAAGCGTTATTACAACTTGCCGTTGTTAACAGAAGTCAATCGGCGTTGAGAGATCTCGTATGTTTCGTTTGACTGCTGACTACAAGCCCTAACCCCTCCAACTTGAAATCTTCTTAGGTCTTTCTTCGAGATGGGAGCTGTTGTCCCATTACTCGTCATCGATTTTTTGGAGGTGGTAGGGTTGTTATACCCCGCTGCGCACACATAATCCCGTTCTCAGTTCGTGAAAAGGTGAAAACAGTTTATCAAGTATATTTTCTTGCCACTTATGCAGGTTCAGGCAGAGGTTCTTAGAGCGATCGAGGCATTCACTGGCGATACATTGAGGGCAGACACAATCCAGAACTTCATCAACCATCCGGCGAATGCCATGAATATTGAAAGCAATGCCCATGACTCCATGGACAAGAAACTGGCTTGGGGTATTGAGGCCCGATTGGTCAATTGCACGGTGAGATTATGAGGCCTCATACAATTCTGACACCTGATGTTGTGTTGTAAACAGTGGAAGTATTACTTCTGCGTCGTTCGACCAGATCACGTAGCATCCACCATCCCCCTTGACGATGGAGATGAAATAGAATTTGGGTGTGGGAATGGCAGTAATGAGATTCCACTACCTGACCCTCACATCTGCAATCTTCACCTGGCTATTGCACGGGTCTTTGCTGTTTCCGGGGCTGCTGAGGTGTTTGATAAGTTCCTGGATGATGATGAGTGTGACTTCACAGGAGTTCCCGTGTATTTTGGAGGACCATTTGTTGCTGATGAGGTACTTATGCGTAAGCTGGAGTGTCAAATTCTTGGATCCAGGTAGCAGAATGATTGATCATTGATAGTCCATCGGAAGTGTGTGTATTTCAAAATGCAAACAGTTTCCCCACATAAACTGGTGGGCACGACGCACGCACGGGTGTTGCTGTATTTGGCAAACAAATGACGGCACAAATGTGTGTTGTCGCGCACGCTATCCGAGTCAGTGAGAGTTTTGCCCCCTTTTTTCTCCGCACGGACCCTGCTCCTCTGACCGCTCGACGACAAACCGAGCCAAGAGTGCTGTCGCTCGTCTCCCTGTCCTTTGACCAGGTCTCGTGTGTATTCTTTCCGCTCGGCCGACCCCACGTTAAACCGAGCCCGTGCGCCGTCGTCACACGTTCCCCGGTCCCGCCGGCGCTTCACCTTTTCAAGTCGTCTCGTCCGGCATCGTTTCAAAGTCTTTTCATCTCCTCAGTATCGTATCGTATCGCATCGTATCATTCTCGCGCCCCCATCGTCTCCATCGCTCCGTCCATCGTCCGTCTTTCGTGCGGTGCGCATGCAGCAATTGAACCGCCCGCTTTCCCTGCAACCTCTAAATCAGCGCATGACGCTGCATAACGCCCTCGTCACTTCACTTCTCTCCCTTGTCTCAGCCGTGATCCGCAGTGAAATTGGTGGTTGGTGTGGTTGTGATGACGTGTGCATGAGCGCAAGTGTAGTGTGCAAGCTTCGCCTAATCGCGAGTCCTGCTTTTTGAAATACAGATGAGTTGGGCCGATGTGGTTTGCGGGGAATGTAATGTGGGGGCACACCCATCATTCAAAAATTTCATTTATGAGCTCCTCATCGCCTTCAGGCTTGTGGCACGCGTCTGGATCGACTGGAGGACCGCAAGTGAGCTTACTAAACGATTAAGGAAGAGCTGCATGGAAAAATTTCCACCCATGGTGGAATCATGATATCATCTACTTTAGAGCCCGGTCACTGCGATAGTTTTTCCAGAATCAAATTAATCATAGGAGTTCTTCGAAGAAGGTATAAGCTGACTAAGCCAGTTCCTCCTTTGTAGGCCAATTCTGCTCGTTCGTCAGTCTGGATCTGATGTGATATTGCACATCTCGGGAAGTTATCCACCTTTCGCTGATGATGTACGGTACTATTAGTGGATTGACTCATTACCGACAGGACGAAAAGCAATCTAAACAGTGAAGGGTAGCGTAAATGGACGAATGCGATACGATACAACACAGCACAGAGTGCAATACAACTCAAGGCTCACAGCTCGAGTAAGAATTAAAAGATTGGATGTGTGACACGAGAGAGTTAGCACATAGGAGATGATAGATGAATAAATAAAAACGACAATTTCGGTTCATCGCCCTAAGGCCGACGTGTCTTATGAATGCAAGATTTTGCGATGCTGTTGAGGCATGCAGCTGGCGACCTAGACGGCTTCGTCGCTTTAGACAGCAAGGGTGGAACAACTCGCAGTTTCGCTCGTTATTGTGCCGACATTGCCGAGAGCAGGCGCCGATTTCCGTGCCGGTTTGCGCACTTGATCTCCGATGTGCTTGATCGTCCTCGAGCGCCCTCGCTCTCGCTCTGCCACCAGAATATGACGTCGTACAGCGGCAGCGGCAGCCGGTGCTTTGCCTTTCGAAATGTGCCGAGTCTCAGCACGTATAAGGTACGTCGCACCAAGCGCCACGACCACGAGCGCAGCCGCGAGCCCGAAAACCGCTTCGGGGAAACGCCCGACGGTAGTCGAGTAGACCATGCCAAAAATGAGCGGCTGCAAGTTGGAGACACGACACAGCACACCGTCAGGACTGGATATGGGAATGAAAAAAATGAAAAAAAACGGGCTCACAGCGAAGATCTGCCCAATAGATGTGAGCATGCCCAGCCCCCCGAAGACTGCCCCGGTGTCTGGGCTGCCCTGCCGCAAACGTTGGAGGATGCAAATTGCGAGGCTCTGCAACGCGGGGTGGGTACCAGCGGCGAGGGCAGAGATACTAGTGAGCCCAGCAAATACTAGAGGAGACGACGAAAGATGGAACGCGACGAGAGAGTGTGACGCGATGTCCAGCAGGAGAGACACCCGAGCGACACCGAGATCAAACTTGATAGAGCGCGCAAGGTGTGCAGAGGCAAGACTTGAAGGCAGCTCGGAAACAGATGTGAACGGTACCGGGATTGATGGTTTGAAAGTGGAAATAAGGACTGGTGAGGTTGATCAGCTGCAGGTAGAGCTGATGTATTGGCAATACGCACAGGGCATCAGTAGGAGCGTGTCGAGCGCTCGCACGGCACCGATGAAACTAATGTAGTAGCCCAACTGAATCAGAGTCAGTGGCCCGTTTTGCAGTCTGCCAAGCAGCACGCGCCTGTTCTGCATCCCAACCGAATACGTGTTCCGCATATAAGTATTTGACTTGGAAGACACCCTGTGAGAGTAAGGAGTCTCAGAGTTGGCCTTCGATAGTGACGAAGAAAGCTCAAATTACGCACACCAGCGAGATAAAGTATAAATACGACGGCAGCAAGCCACGGCATACTCCAGTCTTCTCGCATACGGCCATTCACCATGGTCTTCCGAGGCGCAAAGATAGCCAGCGGGATGAGAAGCCTTTCCTTGAGGCTAGATTCACTCTGCGTGGCACGATCGGGATCGTCAACCTTCTGCGCCGCCCGCTGCTTTGCCTTATCTAATGACTCGGGGATGATAAGGATCAGGAGAAGATTGATAGCGCTGAACAGAATGGCGGCCCCGAATGCTGCAGTGACGGAATGCATTGTACGATGCTGCTTTCCAAAAGACTGGATCTGTAACAACGGGTGACGGATGAGGAACGCGCCGAGAGCGGGTCCAATAGAAAAGCCGACGTAGGATACGCCCGAAAATCGCGAAAATATGTGAGCGCGTGATCCATCCGAGGTACAGTCCGAGACATATGCCGAGACTGCTGCATGGATGGTTGCCTGGCTACCAAGGATTCCCTCTACGAAAGATGCGAATAGGAGGAACTTGTGACCGTGACGTGAAAATGGTGAAGACGTTGTGGATGCGAACGCGAACGCGAGATCACTGTGAACAGACGTGAGAGAGCGTGGGAGGACGGTGTGAAGGGCGAGATATACGTGGTAAGAAGACCAAGGGTGGATGCCTTGAGGACTCTGGTCCGCCCATGCTTCTGGCCATAATGTCCCCACCAGGTGGTGCTGCATACTGCAAGTAAACCGGTGATTGTTGCGATGGTGGCCTGCAGACGTGCGGCACCTGCCTGTACGGCTGGATCCGAGAGGCAGTCTTGGGACTGCCGCGGGCCCTCGGCACGGTGATGTTCTTGGGAGGAGTGTGAAGGTGGGAGATAAAGTGGGGTATGAACGGGAACGACGTGGTCTGGAACAGATATATATGATAAAGTAGGAAGGGTATTTGCAGAGGGACCGTATTGCTGCCCTCGGTACAGCGCATTACAAGATAGTTGGGTGTAGACTTGTACGCGCGGTGCGAGAGTCATGCCACGCTAGAAATGGAATATCAGGCGGGGCAACGACAAAATGACGGCCGCTATTGATGTACCACAAGTGAGGCAATCATCGCAACTGGCACGATCCTAGCAAAGGAACGAATATCAGGAAGCGAGGTGTGAATTTAGATTGGGTGTAAGGAACTCACCATAATAGTCTGGGACGGTAAAATGGCTTCTTGGAGGGATGATCGGAAGGAAGGAGAGGATCTGTTTCTGAGCGTTGCGAGTACTGGTTCATGGTATTATCTCGAAGTCTAGAAGGAGAAACTGAGACGTGTGGGTTAGAAAGAGAGGGTATTGGGGATATTGGTGGAAACGGTTGCGAGATGGCCGAGACGTAGTATAGCAGCTTTTATAGGTGGAGACGGTGAGTAAATGGGGATGGGGTAACAACGTGGCTGAGGGGAGGCAAGGTGAAGACAGACATGAAGTTAAAGCCGCACAGTCCCCGTAAAGATGATCCTCGAGGCCACGAAAACGAGTGGCCAGACGTGTGTGCCTTGATTACATAAGGGGAGCCCCCCACCAAGTGAATCGATCCGACAACCGAGCGACCGAGAGTCTTGTTACGCACAACTCGTCCGCGTCGCTCTCCGCCTCCGACCGGTCATCCCCTCCCTCCCTCGATTATGGATTTTAACCCCCTCAGTCCATCAAGCCAACAAAACTCACATCACAACGCTGTCGCTGGCCCTTCCTCCATTCCTCTAAACAATTCCCTTTTTCTCCAACCAGGTCCGCATCGTCCCCTTTTAACCTTAACAGGAGTTCATCTCTTCCTTCCCACTAGCCTCCCCCCGCCCTCCCCAGCTTCTCGAGAGCACACAAGACCTTATTTCTAGATTTCGTCTCCTAACCGCCTATGACAAGTTTGTCCGACCTTTCATATCTCAAGAACACGATCCCAACACAACCCACTTGCCGCCAACGCCTGTCGGTGCGCCCTCGACCGACAAGGGAAAGGGAAAGGAACGCGATCCTGGCACTCCCACAGTCGCGTCTGCTGCAACTCCGGGAGCACATCATGATCCGGACGACGATGACGGGAGGGATGGAAAGAAAAAGAAAAACACTTATAGACACCTCATCAAAGGCGTTCCAGGTGCTTAGAATTTCACCTACGACCCTATCCCACTTCGTTTCCGTCTCTCCTAGCCACCTCTCAGCCCACTAACTCGGTTTCGGTCAGGCAAACATTCCATAAAGAAGGATGATTTTTTAACCACTATTGTCCAAGTACCTCCAAAGCAACACATACCAATAATGCCTTTCGATCCTCGTACTCAAACTGAAGCGTTCACCGTCTCATTAGAAGGTTTAAAGGGCGTACGTTTATGCTCTTTTCTTACCTTGGCTGAATCTGACTCTAACCTCCAGTGGAATATTCATGCCCTCGTTCCCGAGTCTACCCAGGCGCGCGAAGACCGGAAGAAGCGGGTGCGTGCCGGAGTTGCGGATCATCTCCGACTCGTCCAGTTCATTTACCTTTTTCTTCTGTTTGCAGAAAGAACTCAAAAAATTGGCGAAAGTTCACGGCTCCGCTGTCCCTCTTTCGGCTGGCACCCCCTTGCCCTCCACTCCTGCAACCACGTCGGTCCCAACGCAACCACCTGCGCCACCACCACGCATGAGCACCCCTACCCCAGTTCCCCGGGGCGTAAAACGCGAATTCGAGGATAGTTCTCTCGCACAACCCAGCGGACCAGTCCCTACCACATTCATTAGCAGTGGTGGCGTATCGCCGACATCGAGCCAAGTACAAAGACCCGGTGCAGCAAAAGCGGGCGTACCCGGCGCGCGGCCTCGGCCAGTCAAAAAGCAGCGCGTTGTGAGTTACAATTTCACCTTACTCAGCGCTGCGCAGAGTTCGGGGGATCTTCCGGTCGCTGTGCCTATTTTTGCGTCGCACCCCTCCTCCCTTCGTACTCAGGCCTTTTCGTTGCTAACTTTTATTTGCCTGTTACCAACAGGACATCCAAGGCCAAGCGAGAGACATGCATCCGCATCCGCCAATACAACAGCCTACTCCACAGGGTGTGTGATATTGTCCGAGGCTGCAATTGTCCGTTCTTGAAATGGTACATTATGACTTGTTACCTGGCGCACTGGCAGGCCGCTACACGACGCAAGTGTACAACTAAGCCTAGAGCTGTGTCATTACAGCCCGTCATCGTGAGGATGCGAGCCCGCATGCTTTCCATTTGATTGGGGCAAGGTGAATCCCGTCATATGCCTTACCCAGTGCCGCGCCGGTCCCTATACGCGCCCTCGAATACACACTTGCATACTTCCATTCCTTTGCTCCCCACACCTTCCGATCTATCTGCCGAATATGCCTTACATGTCATTGATTGCATCACCCTCCCTCCTTCATCCCTGCCAGCTCCCTATATCATCCATCCGTTCCCACGCGGGCGACTGGTGCGGCATGTACGTTGCGTGCATTATATTTATCCCCCAAACCAATTCACGGCGATTCTCATCTGATGCGGTCTCGCGCTCGGACTACGCATTGAGGCGCATGGACGTCAATTTACCTCTCCGCACGCTTGAGTAAGCGGTGTCCTATCTCGGTCTCTTTTTTGTTTGTCTTTGCTGTCAGCGCGTGCGAGACATCCCCAGTTGTCCGAGTCTCGGAGTCTCGGAATCGTAGATGTTCGTCAGTTTTCCAACCACTCGAAGGCTCTTAGCGAGTTGGTGGGGATAGCGTGGCGACGCCTGGCTGTGGGCCAAGCTATCGGTCTTTGCAGGCTAAGCGGTCGATGACTTTTGAGTTCATTGCACGCGCGCCGCTTCGTAAGTGGGCACGTGCCGTGGCACAGGTCCATGCCATACCCCTCAGAGCCCATATTTATCTCTGCGCTGTTGAATACCGACGGGATGGGATGTGAGAGGATTATGAATCGAACCGGTTCGATTCGTGACCATCCTTCCCAGCAGTAGGAAAGAAAGTATGACGATGTTACAATGACAAGGAGATAACATAGCAATGGAAACGGGATGACATGGACCAGGTGAGACACCGATTTTTGTATGTTGGCAACGAGGTATCTGCTGTGCGAGATGTATAAACCGAAAAGAGTTGTAACGGGGGACGGAGGCCGGACAGACGTCCCCTTTGAGCGCCTTACGTACCCGCGTGTGCCTATGCGGAGGCTCGCCGGCCGTCGTGTGACGACCTCTTGCGTTGACTGTACCCGGACCGACAAAGTTTTTCTTTTTCTTTCTTTCTCTTTCGAGAATTTTTTTTCGTCGATGTCCGGTAGTAGCAGCTTGTCGGCAGCAGCGAGACTACATGTAGTCAAAGCAGACCCAGACGTTATCGATGTCGAGTCGCATCCACAACCACAAGAGAGTGGGGCCAACGCAAGGCCTCAAACCAAGGGCAAAGGCAAAGGCAAAGGCAAAGCAAAAGCAAAAGGGAACCCCGTACGTGATGGCTCTCCTGCGACCCCCGCGCCTGGGCGCGAGCTGGCTGGTAGCAGACACGGCGCTGATCATTGGGACGATTTGCGCCGCGCGTGGGCGGGGTACCTTTCACAGTCTAAGAAAGGCGGCCAAGGAACTCAACAACCTCGTCATCATCAACCCGGGGGCCAGGCGTCTGGGTCGGGACATGGGCAGGGCAGACGGGGCCACGGTGGTGGTCGTCAGGCCCACGCAGGCCAGAAGCGCAAGGCGACGGCTACGAATGCGACCGTGGACGATGGCCGCGATCACGCAGCCAAGCGTCAGAAGAGAGCGCCGCCCCGGGGAGCGGGAGCGGGAGCGAGCGAGGGCGAGGATGAAGCGCAACGGCATCCAGATTTCTGGCATCCCGATGGTTCCGTCATCGTCGAGGTTGGGAAGACCAAGTTTAAGCTGCATCAATCGACGCTGCAGAAGAATTCGACCTACTTCGCAGATGCGTTCCGGGAGTGGGAGGGAGGACGTCGCCCCGACGTCCGGGGCCCCAAGAGAAGCAACCTCCCCGTCTACCGCGTCACCGAGACGATGGCGGAGGACTTTACGAGTTTGTTGACGGTGATCGAAGAGCCGATGTGCGTTTCCCTCCCTCCCTTTCTCTCTGCGCGTCCTCGGCCGATGTCGGGGTCATGTGCCCAGCACCGGGTTCGCTTACTTTTGGATTGTGTGGAAATTGTTAGGAAGTACGCCGACGATGGACCGCCAATTCCCGTTCTGACCGGCGTGCTGCGCGCCGCGCGCGCGCTCTCCTTCGACGCACAACGCAAATGGGCCGATCGCACGCTCGAGCGCACGTGGTCCGCGACGCTCGAGGCGCTCACGGCCGACCCTACGCCTCACGCGGCGGAGGCGTTCGCGTTCGCGCGCGCATGCGGTCTGCGGGGCGTGCAGAAGCGCGCTAGCTACGAGCTGCTGCGGATGCCGACGTTCGGGCAAACGGTCGTCGCGGACGCGGATGCGGGTGCGAGGGAGCAGCAGCAGCAGCTGCCCCGCGCGGACATGCTGAGGTTGTTGCATGCGCGAGAGCAGCTCGGTCTCGCTTGGGCCGAGGTCGCCGGAAAGGCGCCGACGGACTTTGCTTGTCCGCGCAGCAGCGGCACGCAGACGCAGCAGATGCAGCCGGAACGCGCTGGCGCCGCCGGTGGTGGCAGCTGCGCGTCTGCGAATGTGGATCGCGTGCATGCTCGATGGGCGGAGCTCGTGCATTCGAGTGGGTTGTACGTGCAGCGGATGGTCGATCCGTTGATGGGCCTGCAGGATCTCATGGGGATATCGTGGAAGGACGAGGGGTTTTGCAGGAAGTGTGTGTCTGCGAGGAAGAACGCGTGGTATCAGCTGAGGACGAAGCTGTGGGATGATCTGGATATGTGGTTGGAGTTGAACGTTGAAAAGGTTGACTGAATGAAGGTTGCGTGTGTGTGTGTGATGTGCCACAGTGTCAGGCTGTATGAGGGTTCGGGTTTCTCATCGTTCATTCCATTAATTCTACATGTTCCGAACGTGCAAACCTGCAGGGCTGCATTCATGGTTGCGCGTTCTTGCCTTCGACTGCAGTACTCGAGGCGCATCCTATGGACTAGACACGTTTTATAATCCTGAATTTGATATACGTCAGCGAATTGGCACGTCGGGGTTCGCCCCTGATGCGCACAGCTCTTCCATGAACCTATAATCCATTCACTTTCCCATCTCTCTTAATTTTCTTCCCTTCGTCCTCTACTTTCCGAATACCGCGGGCCTCTTTTATCGGCCTCAATAATCCTCACGTCATTCTCGAGACCGTCACTTCGCGACACGTTTCACAATCACATTCAGAGTAACTCTCAAAATCCACACACGCCCTCTCTATGTCGGCGTCAGATGGTCCACCTTTGGAGGTAGAAGGGAGCATGCACGCCGCTCTTCAGGCGTTCTCGATGATCATCGTTTCCGAGATTGGCGACAAGACCTTTCTCATTGCGGCCATCATGGCGATGCGACACCCGCGCATCGTCGTTTTCGCCGGCGCGTTCGCCTCGCTCGTCGTCATGTCGATCCTCTCCGCCGCCATGGGCCACATCCTCCCGACGTTGATCCCGAAACGCTGGACCCAGCTCGCCGCGGGCGTGCTCTTCATCGTCTTTGGCGCCAAGTTGTTCCGCGAGGGCATGGACATGTCCGGCGGGAACGAGAAGGTGCTCGAGGAGATGCGCGAAGCGGAGGAGGAGATCAACCAAGACGTCGCCGTGCACGAGGGCACCGGCCGGGTGACGGCCGACGGCGAAGTGATCCCGCTCGAAGAAATAGAAGCGGGTGGCCCCGTCGGGGACGGGGACGGGGACGGGGACGGAGATGCGGCACCACCAACACCGACCTCGCCGAAATCGCCTTCCGCGCTGAAGAAGGGTCGGCTCGATGGCGTACGGAATCTGTGCAGCTTCCTGCTCGGACCTGTGTTCGTGCAGGTGTTCGTGCTCACGTTCTTAGGGGAGTGGGGCGACAGAAGTCAAATCGCCACGATCATGCTAGCCGCCGCCCACGTAAGTTGGAGCCGCTCGCTCGTATTTTTCTTGCTGACCAAGGCCTCGCCTGATGGTGGGTGATAGAATATGTACCTTGTCGCGTTCGGAACGGTCCTGGGGCACACGTTCTGTACCGGGCTTGCTGTCATCGCGGGCCGCTACATTTCCACAAAAATTTCGGCAAAACATGGTATGCATTTGCATTCCTTTCGCGAGCTTCTCATAGCTTAACCCCCTTTTCAGTCACGCTGGGTGGAGCGGTTCTGTTCCTTTGCTTTGGCCTCATCTACCTCTACGAGGCCAGTCAAACAGTCGACTTCGCCCCCCATGACCATATACCCAGAGGTTAGAGTATGTAAACTCGGTTCCACAACTTTAGATACATATTCCCGTCTCCCTGTACACACGATCGCAATCCGACTTGATTCCCGCTGCTTTTGACATCCATTTCATTTTGACAAAGCCGGAGCAAACATGACGCAAGTGTCCACAATGGAATGGAATGCGATGATAGATGATGCATTGATGCATCGATGATGACGGTATACGAGTGGTATGCAAGCTTGACGAGAGTATATAAAACGCCGGATGACGACTCGTCGTTGCTCATCCCACTCACACAATAAACTCATCAACCATGGCCAACTACGACGCAAACTACAACCCCAGCGCAGACCCTCGCCTCGATGATGCTCCTTTCACTGGCGAGGAGGTTGCTGAGGATCACACCGCGGATGTCGCTGACGCGGACGCTTCCCTCGAGACAGCCGCTCGGGAAGATCGCGACGCTACGAAAACCGCGTCGCACGAACGTCCTTCGAAATGTATGTAACGCCTTGAATTCTCTCAGATAGGATGTGACTGATGGAGCGGCGCAGTTGAAGTCGACGCCTTGCTGAGTGATGTCCGCGACGACGAACGAAACGTCAGCGGGGGTATTAGAGGGAGGAAGGTGGACGCATATCAACAAGAGCGTGCTCTCGACCGCGCTGTAGATATTCAAGACGAGGAGGCGTAAATTAGATTTGTTTCGGTACCTCGCCTTCTGTAATTGATCGCCTGTCGGCCAATGCCGATCAGCATCGCAGCACCTTCGCCCAAATGGCCTGAGTTCAGTAGCTCTCGATTAAATCCCCACTTTGACTTGTCACGAAGCGATACCCACGTTTTCGCCGGCCAGTGGAACTCGCCGGAATGGCAAGTATGCAATCCGCCCATGCTGTTGCTGTTGCCGAACGTGGGGACATACACAAGTCCTGCCGGGCTCTCGAAGCCATCGTTAATCTCCTGGACGACTACAGCGAAGCCGCCCGCGCCATTGTGACTTTGCACAAGAAGCTTTCCAGGGCGTTGAGAGACGCCGTCGCGGTGAAACCCACAGGAGAGATACCCAGTGCGTCGTCATGTACTTTTCGTACTTGTCGTAAACAAACTTGGAAGGTAGGCAATGCACTCAGCGCGAGTGCAAGCGCCTTCGAAGTGCTCAGCGACGTGGACGGAAAGTTTTCCAAGTTTGTGGATAAGGAGTGTGATGTTATCAACGGAGAAGTGAAGAAGTGGTTCAAGAAACTCGCGGTATGTCACAACGCGCCACCCTCAACTTTGGGGTCCTGATTTATCCACGCAGAAAGAAGAGAAGATTCATGACGAATGGATTGCAAATGCCAATGCGAAAATCAAGCAGGCAGGTACGTCCACTTTCGTGGGGATTATGGTCCGTCTGCTCTGACGTGAGCACTCAGGCCAGTCGTATGAGAAGAAAGCGAAGAAAAACGCCAGTGACGCTGTTGAAGAACACAACCGTTACATAAATCTACTGACCGCTCTTGGTCCCGAGATATCCCAAACCAAGTAGTAAGTCCCAAGCATTCTACATCCTACTTCTGGTAAACGCTCAAATTCGCCCCAGTAATCACGCCCTCGCCGTCAGCCAGAAGAACTCTGCCGTGACCTTCCAGGTCGCAGCGACACTGTCCCGAGTCGCCGAAGCGGAATGGCTGCGCGTCGCCGAAGGCCTCCGGCGGTTCTCTCCGCTCATTGGTCAACTGGGCGAGTGGAGGGCTTATTGCGAAGGTGGATGGATTGGTCCCGTTCCCGGAGATTTGCCGGACGTGGAGCACATGTCGGATCCTCCTCCTCGGGATGTGCAAGAATCGGGGCCGAATGCCAAAGAGTTTGGTTGGTCCCATGGACGCTCCTTGTAGAGGTCATCTTTACTGAGTTTTGTTGACATTCAGGCCTGTCTCCTGCCCCTCCGCGGCCCCTGCCTATTCCAGGGTCTGCAGCGGTGGCAGCTCTAAAGCCACCTCCTGCTGTTTATGATGATGGCAGCGTCCGTTCGATCGCATCTCTTGGATCTTTTCCTGAGCCTCCAACCCATTTCCCAATACCCCCACTCGCGACAAGCTTCTCGACCAGCTCGGGGACGAACTCTCTAAATACCCAGCATATCTCACCTATCCCACAAGAAGATGGGCCAATGCAGTCTGTAACGACTTCGGACGTGTCCGCGTCTAGTTCGGGCCCTCCCATTCACTTGGCCCGGGTCACTGAGTCTCCACTGGCGGAAAGCGCGACCCCAGCCTTGACAAGTGGATCGCTATCGCCAGAGAACTCCCAAGACCAACCCATGACGCCTCTCACAACACTGGTCTCAGACAGCAGGGGCGAGATCTATGCGGCCGCAGAGCGCCCAGGCTCCAATTCTGATGAACCTGATGGGGTCAAGGTTGCGCCTTCTCTTCCAGCTTCCAATTCCGAACCGGCACTCCAGGCTTCTGTTTCACCGTCACCTCTTCTTCCTTCTCCCGTATCCCAACAACGTCAGCAGGCCGATCCATCTCCCACAACCGCCTCACGAAGCAGCTCTTCGACTGGAGCCAGTAGCGCATTCAGGAGAGGAGATTACCTCGAATACCGGGAGTTTGGTGTGGATGGCTCCGCAGAAGCTGTACAGTTAAGGGCGAAGACCCTGAGCTCGGCGCAGAGACGTATTGTTGAGGGAAACGATGCCTCGAAAGGCAATGGAGGAATGGTCGCAGCAATCCGTGACAAATACAGCCGTGCTGTAAGTAGCCGTTATCGTTTGCTAGGCCACTACTTAGATTCTGCTTAGACCGGACCAGCATCACCACCGCCTCGAGACGTTCCTCGTCTGCCGCTTAGCGTTGCCACTATCGCGACTAGGTACCAGCCTGAACATAATAACGAATCAGCAGCCTCCCAAAGATGGCAAACTCGGTCACCCACTAATGACCTTCCGCCCCGCTCTCGTGACCCAGAGCCGGGCTCACCCCATCCGCAGCCGCAGTCGTTCCCTTCGATGGCTCCCGTTCGGATCGAATCGCCGATGAATGAGATAGCGCGAAGACGGCAGCACATCGAAGAACTCGAGGAACTCGAGTGGCGCGAACAAGCTCTGGAATTGAGAGCGCGCGAGCGCGAGTTGGAAGCACTCCAGCGTGAGCGTGCCGAGACATTGCGCAGCAGGGCGGTCGACGGCGACTCGAGCGACTTCTCACGCCCCAATCACACGCTCCCCCCGCAGAGGCCGCGGTCTCAGGTGCTGCAGCAGAGCCAAGCTCCGGTCCGCTCACTCTTGTCGGGTCGCTCGTACAGCACCACAAACCTTCTGCCACCTGGCGCGTCAGCCCCCGCAACGCCCACTGCGCAGCGAACGATCGGGGATATGCATCTCCCGGATTGCCAGTGTCCCGCGTGCACCGTCGCGAGCTACGCGGTCAAACCGCTTACGTCGCGTCTTCGCCCACCACAAGTGCGGGAGAAATCGAAAGGCGGGTGGATGCGACGGCTGAGCATGCCCGTGGTGAGCAACGCTTTCTCCTCCGATGCCAAGAAGGTAGGGCTGGTTGGCGGAAAGGGCGCTGGCACGAAGGTATTGGGCTCGTTCGGGGAAGCAGATCGAAGCGTTGTAAGCCTTGGTCGACAATGACATGACGGATTGTAAACTCGATACATGTTCAAAGTATGCCGTTGTCTATTCTTCATGTATCATGCCTTCCGATCGATTCACATTCACGAAACCCCATTCGTATTAGTAACGTTGATCTGATCTGATTGTGAACAATTTAAAATGACGGAAGTTGAAGTATTTGGGTCGGCACTTCGGAGAAATGCGGGAGGAGTATATATACCTGATGGTTTGCGTAATTGATCCCCTGGTGGCTCGCATATTGAGCCCCCCACCTCCGCCTGGGCAATCGCCAGGACGTCCGAGTACAGCCAGTTCTCTGCCTTATGTGGACGTCGGACGTACGTCCTAAGGTCCCATTCACGGCTTATGTCTGCCCTGTTACCTTTGTTCCATACTTCCCTATTCGAGCCCTGCTCGGGTGCGACAGTGCCAGTTGAGCCCGGTGGTGGTTGGGCTCCAGGCGTCGCGGGATATGAACCGGACCTCCTTACTATGTGATTGCCTTCAACCTGTCGGTGACTCATCGCATGAGTGTACGTGTCTGCCTTCCTCTGGTACCCCATGCTCGTCTCTAATCATCTTCGCTCTTCGCAGCATGGGGAGGTTGAAACTTGGCTGTGTATGCAAATCAATTAACCCAGGCCATCCCACGTTCGGCGAAAGGTCCTCATGTCACCTTGTCAGTACCCTGCCGAACGACGCTATTAAAGTGCGATGTGTGGTCTTTCCACGTGTCCTCTTCGCAACTCCTTGAGTAAACCCTCAAAGACGACAAAGATTCCCACTCCGATGTTTCGATTGATGCATTTCGAGGTGTATTTGCGCCGATATCATGAATAACGTTCATGATATCGGCATGAAGGGGCTCCAGCCCCATGTGTTCACTGCAGAGATGGCATTTTGCCGGACCGCGGTGTTCTTTCCAAATCAATTACCCCAGGCCATTCATGCTCGACATCGCTTTTGACAACTCAAGCACCCGTCGATCACGTTACGTTCACAACATTGCTACTCTACTCCCACCCTGTGTCAGCGCTATTGCGGCGCCGAAAAGGCTGCCCTTTGTGCAGCGGCCAGGAGAC
>Ga0137394_10001693_pt1 | contig 16180 bp, 17 predicted proteins | sample czobulk116metaG_FD_108278 | JGI IMG/M metagenome (GOLD analysis project Ga0137394, IMG submission 108278) | Vadose zone soil microbial communities from Angelo Coast Range Reserve, California, USA - czobulk1.16 metaG | ecosystem: Environmental > Terrestrial > Soil > Vadose zone | place: USA...
AAGAACGAGGGCGGCGTGTGGCTGGCCCTCGTGACCGGGGGTGTTCTTCTCGTGGCCGCGATCCTGCTTCTCCTCGGCATTTTCCTGGTCGCGCCGCTCGGGCTGTGCGTGGGCGGCGCCGCCGTGGTGGCCCGTCTGGCGCGACGGCGCGGGACGGAGATCACGGGATCTCAGGTGCTGAAATTCGGGGTGGCCCTCGTGGTCGTCAACGTGGCGCTGGCGCTCGTGGGCGCCTGGCTCTGGCCCTGGTGGTGGTACACGGAAAAGATGGCCACGCGCGCTCCCCTCTGGCTCCTCGTCCTCCTTTTCGGCGCCAATGCCGTCATCGACGCCGCCTCGGCGGCACTGATAGCACGCTCGCGGATCAACAGGCGACAGGGACGAAGCCGCAAAGTCCAGCGCAGCTGATGAGGATCTGTGCGGGTGGCCTCTTGGTTCGCAGAGACCGGATGCTTCTGGCGAAGCGGGCGGCCGATCGGGCTTTCTATCCGGGTGTGTGGGACGTCATCGGTGGACACTGCGAGGGTAACGAGGCCCCCGTTGACGCGCTCGTCCGAGAACTTGTGGAAGAGATAGGCGTCACGCCTCGCGTGTTCGAAAAGATCGCTGTGCTGGCCGAGCCACAGCCCGCCGATCACGGGGAGGCCCAGTATCACATCTTCATGGTCACAGCCTGGGGAGACGGAGAGCCTCGGCTTCGCGGCTCCGAGCACTCTGAACTGCGCTGGTTGAGCCTCGATCAGGCACTGGCCCTCCCACTTGCCCATCCGGGATACGCCGAGCTTTTCAGGTCGACACTGGGACGGGGCGATCGACGCAGGGGAAATAGCTAGCAGGTCAGCGAGCCGGATCCCTGCGCTCGCGGCTCAGGAGGCGATAGGCGGCTTCTGGTCGAACCAGGGCCGTGCCTTCTCGAGCTGCGCGCCCAGGGCGAGGATGGTCCCCTCCTCGCCGTAGCGTCCGGCGAGCTGCACGGAGATGGGAAAGCCCGCGGGGGTGCGACCGAGGGGCAGCACCACGGCCGGCTGCCCCGTCAGGTTGAACCAGACGGTGAAGGGCGAGAAGTCGAAGACGCGGCGCCAGTACTCGTCCACGTCGTCCATCATCATGTCGATCCAGCCGAGCTTGGGCGGCAATGTCCCGAGGCCGGGCGTGAGCAGCACGTCCCAGTCGGTGTGGAAGGCTCCCATCTGCCGGCTCAGCCGATGCGCGGCCTGCGTGGCGCGCACGTAGTCGGCGGCGCCGAGGTGCTCGCCCTTCTGGGCCGTTCCCCACGTCACGTTCTCGACCTCCCACTTGTGGGGAAGACGTCCCGCCGTCGGATGGCTGGCGAGGTTGACCACCATGTTCGCCGCGGCCAGGGTGAGAAAGGTCGGCACCACGGAGCCGCGATCGATCTCCGGATCGGCCTCCTCGACGTGGTGGCCGAGACTCTTGCAGAGGGCGATCGTCTCGCTCAGGGCCTTGAGATATTCAGCCTCGACGGGCGCGCCATTCGGCGTGACCGTCGTGAAGGCGATGCGAAGCGGGCGCGGCCCGTGCCGCACGTCCTCGAGGTAGGGCCGCGACGGCGGCGGAGCGGCGTAGGGGTCGCCCGCGCCGGGGCCGGCCGTGGCATCGAGGAGCGCCGCGGTGTCGCGCACCGTCAGCGTGACGGCATGCTCCGTGGAGCACCCGCCCAGTCCCTCGCCGAGATACGGCGCCATGGTATTCCGTCCACGGGTGGGCTTGAGCCCCACGAGGCCGCAGCAGGAGGCGGGCGCGCGGATCGATCCGAAGCCGTCAGAGGCATGCGCCATGGGCAGCATGCGCGCGCCCACCGAGGCCGCCGCGCCGCCCGAGGATCCCCCGGAGATGCGCGCGGTGTCCCACGGGCTCCGGGTGGGGCCGTGGAGCTGCGGCTCACAGGTCAGCGAGAGCCCGAGCTCGCAGGTATTGGTGCGCCCGAAGATGACGAGCCCCGCCCGCTTGAGACGCTTGACGTGCTCGCTATCCGCCGCCGCGGGCGGGGAGTTCGCGAAGAACTTCGAGCCCCGCGTCATGGGCACGCCGGCGAGCGACGCCGTCAGGTCCTTGAGGAGGAAGGGCACGCCCTTGAAGGGCCCGTCGGGCAGCCCGTCGGCGATGGCCTTGCGGCCGTGATCGTAGAGCTTCATGGTCACGGCGTTGACGGCGCCGTTTCGCGCCTCGACCCGCTCGATGGCGGCCTCGAGGAGCTCACCCGGGGAGACCTTGCCGCTCTGCACGAGGTCGGCGAGGCCGAGGGCGTCGTACTGCTCGAAGTCGGCGAAGCCCTTCATGGTCACGCCTTGCGAAGGGCGGGCGCAACCTTCTCGATGAGCGTGTCCAGGACGGCGCGCCCGTCCTTGCCCAGGAACATGGTCGGAATGAAGACCAGCCCCACGCCCGCCGCGCCCAGCTTGCCCAGCTTGTCCTGGATCTGGGCGAGGCTGCCCGCGAGGAGGATGTCCTTCGCGGATGCCTCGTCGCGGCCCATCCTCTTCATGAGGGTCTGCTGAACGCGGTCGATCTGGGCGCGGTCCTCGCTGATCACGGGCACCATGACGGCCGAGCGCAGGATGGCCTTGGGATCGCGATTGACGGCGGCGCAGTGCTGCTCGAGGATCTTGCCCTTGCGCGCGAGGATGTCGGGACCGCCCCAGACGTTCCAGTGATCGGCCCAGCGCGCGGCGACCTTGAGGGTGACCTTCTCGCCCCCGCCGCCGATCATGAGCTCGGGCCGTGGCTTCTGCACGGGCTTGGGCATCAAGGGCGCGTCGTCGAGCTGATAGTAGCGCCCCTTGAAGGTCGAGCGATCCTGGGTCCACAGCATGCTCATGACCTGGCAGGCCTCGTCGAGCCGCTGGAGCCGCTCGCCCATCGTGTACAAGGGGATGCCGTAGGCCTGGTGCTCGTTTTCCTGCCAGCCCGCGCCCATGCCGCAGATGAGCCGGCCGCCCGAGATGATGTCGATGTTGGCCGCCATCTTGGCGAGGACGGCGGGATGGCGATAAGTGTTCCCGGAGACGATGGTGCCCACGCGCATGCGCTTGGTCAGTCCCGCGAGGGCGGCGAGGGCCGTCCAGCACTCGAGCATGTCGCCGACGCGGTCCGGAGTGTTGGGCATGAAGTGATCGGTGACGCAGGCGGCGTCCCAGCCACCGGGTTGATCCGCGTGGCGCCAGAGGTCAAGGACGTCGTTCCACGTGGTGCCGCCCATGCTGGTGAAGATCGCGAAGCGCATGCGTGCTCCTTCGAAGTGGCCGGGTGATGCTCCGGCTACGGCAGGGTTTCCTTCTTGATCTTTTGCTCTTGCTCCTCACGGAACTCGTGGAGCCGCTTCCGGAGATCGGGGCGATGGCCGCCCAGGATGGCCACGGCGAGGAGCGCGGCATTGATGGCGCCCGGCTTGCCGATGGCCAGGGTGCCCACGGGAATGCCGCCGGGCATCTGCACGGTGGACAGGAGCGAGTCCATGCCCTTGAGGGCCGGGCTCTCGATGGGCACGCCGAGCACGGGCACGATGGTATGGGCGGCCACCACGCCCGCCAGATGCGCGGCCCCGCCCGCGGCCGCGATGATGACCTCGATGCCGCGGCCCTCGGCCCCCGTCGCGTACTCGGCCGTCAAGGCGGGTGTGCGATGGGCGGACATGACCTTGCACTCGTGGGCGACGCCGAAGCGGGTGAGGATCTCGTCGGCATGGCGCATGGTCTCCCAGTCGGACTTGCTGCCCATGATGACAGCGACGAGAGGTTGACCGGGATCGCTCATATGCCGGAAGGGCACGATGACTCACGCCATGCGGTTAGTCAAGCGCTTTCAGGGGACTGGGCCGATTCAGTTCGCCAGTTTTATTAAATGATGGCTATGCCCCCGTGGACGGTCAAACCGGAAAAGATGTGGACCTGGAGTAGCGCGTCACCCGTCGGATACGCCTTGCGGACTCCGACTCACTCAGCTATGTTCGGGCGCACGAACAAAAGGGAGCGTTGTGACGATGGCTAGCGCCATTCGGTCGAACAGCCAGATCTCCTATCCCATCCTCTGCGAAGGTGCCTTCACGACGACGCTTGCCGTCCGTGAAACCGCTCCGGCCGGCGCCCCGAAGCCTCGGCTTCTCGACCGGGTCCGCGAGGCCATCCGCGCCAGGCAATACAGCCGACGCACCGAGAAGGCGTACGTCCAATGGATCAGGCGTTACATCTTCTTTCATGGCAAGCGCCACCCGGCTGAGATGGGCGCCCCCGAGGTCACCGCCTTCCTGACCTCTCTCGCCGTTCACGACAAAGTCGCTGCCTCCACCCAGAACCAAGCCTTGAGCGCCTTGCTCTTCCTCTATCGCGAGGTGCTCGGCGTCGAGCTCCCGTGGCTCGACGACGTCGTCCGGGCCAAGCGGCCCCAGCATCTGCCCGTCGTCCTGACGCGTGACGAGGTGCGTGCCGTCCTCCAGCGGCTCGACGGCGTGTCCCGCCTCATGGCCCTACTCCTGTACGGTGCGGGACTTCGCCTGCTGGAATGCTGTCACCTGCGCGTGAAGGACATCGACTTCGCGACGAACCAGATCGTCATCCGCGACGGCAAGGGGCGCAAGGATCGGGTGACGATGTTGCCGGCGGCAGTCAAGGCCGCGCTGATCGCCCACCTCGAGCGCGCGCGCGAGCAACACCAAGCCGACCTCCGTCGCGGCGCCGGCTGGGTCGAGCTGCCCAACGCCCTGACGCGCAAGTACCCGAACGCCGGCCGGGACTGGGGGTGGCAATGGGTCTTCCCGGCCACGCGCTTCTACGTGGAGCGTCTCACCGGCCAGCGTCGCCGTCACCACCTCCATGAATCCGTTCTCCAGCGGGCCGTGAAGGATGCCGTCCGCGGCGCCGGGATTGCCAAGCAGGCCACATGCCATACCTTCCGTCATTCGTTTGCCACCCACCTGCTGGAAGAGAGCCACGACATCCGCACCGTCCAGGAACTGCTCGGCCACTCAGACGTCAGCACCACGATGATCTACACCCGCGTGCTCAACAGGGGACCGGCCGGGGTCCGGAGCTCCGCCGACCGGATGTTCCTGTCATGACCTCGGCGGCCGGGAAACAGATCGGGCTGGCCGCGGAGGCCCAGGTGATATCTTGCAGCGCCGCGCGGTGTATCACGGCAAGGGACCGAAGGCGTGCCCTGCAACGTCGCGCAAACACGGGTGCCAACGGAGCTCGGCCGGGCTCGTTCGTCGTGCTATACAGAACTACGCAGTCAGATAACGCAGTTCAAGATACTGAGCGTTGGGCGTCATGAGGCAGGGAACGGTAAAGCCCGCTCAAGTGTGCATCGTCTGATGCGCGCATGGGCCTGTCTTCTTGTCCTTGTCGGTCTCGTCCTAGGCTCGAACGCCGACGGCAGCGCTCAACCAGGCCGTGTTCCGCGCATCGGATATCTGGTTACGCATCCCGAGTGGAACCACTTTTTCAATTCCGCGATGAAGAACCTGGGGTACGTCGAAGGAACGAGCCTGCTTGTGGAATGGCGCGTGTCGGGCCTGACGGCCGGCCAGCTTCGGACCGTCGCTCAGGAGCTTGTTGGTCTCCGCGTCGATTTGATCTTCACGGACTCGACGCCCGCGGCACTCGCACTGAAAAGCGCAACCGAGAGGCTTCCGATTGTGTTCGCAGGCCTCGCCGACCCGGTTGGCGCAGGCCTGGTGGCAGGTTTGCCGAGACCTGGCGGCAACGTGACCGGAACGACAATCATGACTCGGGATGCAATGGCCAAGCGGGTGCAGCTCCTCAAGGAGGCTGTCCCGGCGGTCTCGACAGTGGCGATCTTCTGGAACCCGACGCACCCCAGCGGACCCGTTCAGGTCAAAGATATCGAAGTGGCCGTCGCCCAGCTTGGATTGAAGGCACAGCGGGTGCCGGTGCGCAGCGCCCAGGACGTGGACAGCGCATTTGCCATGGTCGGCCAACGTGGGTTCGGGCTCCTCATGACCGATGACACTTTCCTGGTAAATCACGCTCAGCGATTGGCCGCGCTGGCTGCGGAGCGACGCTTGCCGGCCATCAGTAATTTTCGCGCGTTCGTCGACGGCGGAGGGCTTATGTCGTATGGGCCGAGCCTGGCCGAACAGTTTCAGGGCGCGGCGCTCTATGTCGATAAGATACTCAAGGGCGCGCGTCCAGCGGATCTTCCAGTTATGCAGGCATCCAAGTTCGACCTGCTCGTCAACCTCAAGACGGCGAAGGCACTGGGATTGACGATTCCCCAGTCGATCCTGTTGCGTGCTGATGAGATTATCCGATGACTGAGCGAAAGGTTCTGAGCGCGACACCCAGCCGTCAGTTGCACCGGAGCCGGGAAAGCTGCGCTGCATCGAGTGTACCGAGCGCGACGCCCAATGAGCGTTAGGCTTCGAGGACGATACCAAAGGGAGGTGGATCCGATCCGAAAGCGCGGCGAACACAATGTCGAAGGGCCGGAGGCGGGGATGATAGGGCTGGGGCTCGCCTTCAGCATTACCCTTCTCCTCGGTGGGCTCTTCAGCCCGGTTGCTGCTGAGAGCCAGCAAGCGGCCAAGATCGCTCGCATAGGCTACCTGGCGGGCAACCTGGCCGCTGGTCCCCACCTGCCAGAGGCCTTCCGTCAAGGACTGCGTGACCTCGGTTACGTCGAGGGCCGCAACCTCGTGATTGAAATCCGAGATGCCGAGGGGAAGCTCGAGCGGCTCCCCGCTCTTGCGGCAGAACTGGTTGCGCTCAAGGTTGATGTCATCCTGGCCGGAAGCACACCCCACGCCCTCGCCGCCAAGTAAGCGACCAGGACTCTCCCCATTGTTTTCGCTGCTGCTGACGATCCGGTTGGGAGCGGGCTCGTCACCAGCCTTGCGCGGCCGGGCGGCAATGTCACGGGGTTGTCCCTCCTCGCCCCGGAGCTAGTCGGCAAGCGTCTGGAACTGCTCAAGCAGGCCGTTCCGGGAGTCACCCGGGTCGCTGTCCTCTGGCAGCCAGGTGGCCTCGGCGAACGCACGGAACAGGACCAGCTGAAGGGCGCAGATGCCGCGGCCCGGGCGCTGGGGGTGCGGCCTCAATTCGTTGAGGCGCCAGGTCCCGCCGATATCGACAGGGCCTTCTCGGACATAACCAGGGCGCGCGCGGGTGCTCTGACTGTGCTGACAGGCACCATGTTCTTCGTTGAGCGCAGACGCCTCGTGGACCTGGCGGCAAAGAACCGGCTGCCGGCAGTGTACCCATGGAGGGAGGGTGTGGATGCCGGGGGTCTTATGTCCTATGGCCCGAACATTCCTGACTTGTTTCGGCGCGCCGCGACCTACGTGGACAAGATCCTCAAGGGTTCGAAGGCCGGCGACCTGCCCGTCGAGCAGCCGACGAAGTTCGAGCTGCTGATCAACCTCAAGGCCGCCAAGGCCCTCGGCCTGACCATCCCGCCGTCGGTGCTCGCGCGGGCAGACCATGTCGTCGCGAAATGAGCAAGCGGGATGGCGGCTCGAACCCTAACTTCAGCTTGCAGCGGCCGGCACCTCGCGTTGCTCGGCGCCGCCGCTGAAGCTGGCGTTGGGTGATCTAGCGGCCACACACGGCGACATCGCGCGATAGACAGTCGAATGTTTCCAGGGCACCGACATGGAGTGCCTTGCGATCCGATTCGACGGATAGCTCGGGGACAAACAACGCCTTACCCCTGCTGCTCCGATCCGTTGCCGGATGGCATGACATCTACTCGGGCATCGGAGGTGGAGTGGGCGCCAGGGGAGCCGTCGAAGAATGGGCCGCCGGCGATCCCCTTTCAGCCGGACAAGATCTCGAGCTCTGGGCGAGGGGGTGCAAGACATCGATCGCCCAACCCACATTCAGTCGCTCCCCGAGCCAGCCGGCGCATGCGGTCCGCGCGTTGAGGCGAAGGCCCTGCGAGTCGTGATGCGCCCGCAGCACCTTGATGGGATCTTCGGGCACCGCAGCGGGCGGCGGCACCTCGGGCAGCGGGTGGCCGTTCGGTCGCCGGAACTGGAGGGTGCCGTCAGGTAAGCGCGCGACCTGGTAGCCCTCCTCGTGGACCGCCCGGTGATGCCGGCGGCAGAGGAGCGCGAGGTTCGACAACGTCGTTGGGCCCCCGTGGGCCCAGTGGCGGAGGTGATGCCCCTGGGTGACGCGACTAGGGCACCCTGGGAAGCGGCAGCCTTGGTCCCGATGGTCGAGGGCGCGCCGTAAGGCGGGGGGAATCGTCCGAGTCCGGGCCCCGATCTCCACTACGCGTCCCTCGTGATCATGGCGCATCACCACCCGGCTCGCGTCGCAGGCCAGCCGCTGGGACGTTTCCGAGGAAACGCGCGTGCCCCCCTCGAGGACCGACTGCCCCGGCTGCTCCGGGTCGGCCAGCACCTGAGCGTCGACGTGGACCACGACCTGATACCGCTCGCCTGGGGCGCCGGGATCGAGGCCGTGATGCAGGGCCGTTTCCGCGAGCAGGGCCAGGGCATCGGCCTGCTGCTGGGCCATCGAAGGCGTTTCCTCGGAAACGCCCCCGGCGCCGGCGTTGAACGTGGCCCGCTGGCGGCGCCGCTGATACAGGCTCTCGCGGGCCGCGGCCAGGGCTTGCATGACCAGCGCCCCCACCTCCGGCTCGAGCCGTCCCTTCAGGACCACCATGCCGTCTTCGTCCTGATGCACGTGAACAGCTCGGGTGGCGTGCCGTCGCTTCGTCTCCCGCATCTCGGCTCGCCGATCCACGAATCGCCAGCCCCGCACGATCCGCTCGACGTGGGCGGCGGTGCCCGCGCGCCCCACTCCCAGCAGCCGCGCTTCCGTCTCCTGCGTGGCCACGCGGGTCAGGGCGCGCACCTTGGCGTAGGACAGCTCGCCGCGGCCAAGGGCCTCGGCCAAGAGCGGCAGTGTGCCAAGAGCGCGGGCCACCCGGACCCGCTCCCGGGCCGCGCCCAGGTCAAGCCCCACCCGCCAGGAGAGCCAGGCAGCACAGGAGCGAAAGCCCGTGTTCCATCCGCCGCGGGCATCGAATGCTCGGATCAGCTCGAGCAGGCGCGCGGTGGCGGCGTCGAGGTGGGCAGACAGCTCGGCGATCTCGTCGCCGAGCCGGTCGAGCTTCGAGGTGGAATGCGGAGGGGCAAGCACAGTGGGCGCATGGATCTGCATAGGAGCCTCCTCGTGATGAGGCGACTCTACACCTTGCTTTTCGAGCTCCCGTGGAGCGTCCGGGATGAGCGACCTTCGGACGAGGAATGGTTTTGGATCGGGTCCACGCCGTTCCTGCAGTAGCGGCCGCGTGCGGGACGCTGGACCGGCTCTTACCGAGGGCTGCCGCCGCATGACCGAGTCACCCGACCAAGGCTGTCAAGCGGAAAGACCCATCACAGCTTGGGTCCGCTCCGGTGCACCGGCTCCACTGAATAGCAAAGAGCAAATGGCACTTGAGGCTGGGTTGGTCTGGCATGCAACTTGACCCAGTCCCCGTTCATAATAGGCGCGATGACTCGGCCGATCGAGACTCTCGTGATCCATCCGGGCGCCCTCGGCGACGTCCTCCAGACCGTGCCGGCGCTGTCCGCGCTCGAGCGCGGCGGGCATCGTCTGACCTTCGCGGGCCAGCCGCGGCTCGGCGAGCTCCTCCAGGGGACGGGCCTCGTCCTCGCCTCCACGTCCTTCGACACCTTAGGGCTCGAGGCGCTCTTTGTCGAGGCGCCCCTGCCCGAGCGCCTCACGGCGCGGCTTGGGCGCTTCGCCCGTGTCGTCTCCTGGTTCGGCGCGCGCGCGCCGGGCTACGCGGAGCGCCTCCGCGCGCAGGTGCCGGAGGCTCTCGTGGCGCCCGCGGTCCCGGACGACGACTCTCCGCTCACCGTCTGGGAGCATCTCCTGGACACGCTCGCCCCCTGGAGCATCAGCCGGCCGGAGATCCTCCACCCGCTGCCCGTGCCCGAGCGCTGGCGGATCGCGGCGCGCACGGCCTTCATGGCCCTCGGCCTCGACGAGGGCCGCCCCCTGCTCATCGCGCATCCCGGGGCGGGCGCGCGCTGGAAGGAGGCGCCGGTCTCACGCTTTGCCCAGGCCCTGACCCGGATGATCGAGGAGGGCGGCTTCCAGCTCCTGGTCCATCAGGGCCCGGCCGATGCGCGGGCCGTCGATGCCCTCTGCGATATCCTGCCGCCATCCACGCCGCGTCTCGTCGAGCCCACCCTGACGGAGCTGGCGGGCGCCCTCGCGCTCGCGCAGGCCTACCTCGGCAGCGATTCGGGGGTGAGTCACCTCGCGGCGAGCGTGGGGACGCCGAGCGTGATTCTCTATCCGGCGGAGACCCTGCGGCGCTGGGCTCCGTGGGCGCCGGGCGCCCTGCCGCTCGGGGTGGGCGCCGAGGGAGAGACGCCGTGACGTCCGACATGGAGATGCGCGCGCCGCGCCGACACCGGTGGGGCAAGATCGACACGAATCCGGACGAGCGTCGCTTCCTCGCCGGCCCCGAGAACCGGCTCCTCGAGCTCCTGCGCGCGCTGCGCATCTTCGCCGAGTTCATCCGCGGCTTCCGGGCCCTGAGCTTCGTCGGCCCGTGCGTCACCGTTTTCGGCTCCGCCCGCTTTCCCGAGTCGCACCGTTACTACCAGATGGCGCGAGAAGTCGGCGCCCGCCTCGCCCGCGGCGGCTTCACCGTGATGACAGGCGGCGGGCCCGGCCTCATGGAGGGCGCCAACCGCGGCGCCAAGGAGGCGGGCGGGCACTCCATCGGGTGCAACATCGATCTGCCGAAGGAGCAAGGGCCCAATCCCTACCTCGATCGCTGGGTGACCTTCCGGCACTTCTATGTCCGCAAGGTCATGCTCGTGAAGTACTCGTACGCCTTCATCGCGCTGCCCGGCGGCTTCGGAACGCTGGACGAGATCACGGAGACCGCCATCCTCATCCAGACCGGCAAGATCAAGAACTTTCCGCTCGTGCTCATGGGGGTCGAGTTCTGGAAGCCGTTGATGGATTTCATGCGCGGCACCCTGCTCAAGGAAGGCACCATCGATCCCGCCGACATGGATATATTCCTGGTCACCGACTCGCCGGGCGAGGCGGTCGACCACGTGCGCGCTTTCGCCATGAAGGCCTTCGGGCTCACGTATGGACCGCGGCTGCGCCGCCGCTGGTACCTCGGGGAGTAGCCGCGGGCCGATGCAGACTCACGCGTGTCGTCCCGGAGAGGAGACGCCGTGACCCTTCGCCGCAGCGTTGCCGCCATCATGGTCGCGCCTGTCCTCGCCGCGCTCACGTCGGGGTGCGGGACCATCATCAATGGGCGCAGCCAGGAGGTCCTGGTCACCTCGGTCCCGAGTGGCGCCACCGCGAAGGTGGGCGACGTGCAGGTGGTGACGCCGGGGACGGTCACCCTCAAGCGCAAGGAGACGCACACGGTGGTCTTCACCAAGGAGGGCTTCCCCGAGCGCCAGACCAGCCTGGAGTCGACAGGGTCCTGGTGGCTCCTGGGAAATGTCCTCTTCGGCGGCCTCGTGGGCCTGATCATCGACGTGGCGACGGGGGGCGGCTACAAGATCGTACCCGCGAATCTGGAGATGGACCTCGCCACGGGGGTCGTGAGAGAGCGCCCGGAGGCGAGCGCGGCGATGGCTGCCGTGCCTCCCGCGCCCTCGGCCATATCCACCGGCCCCTCGCGTCTCCACCCGGATCTCGCCGATCTCGTCGGCACCTGGACGGGGGCGATCCGATACGTCGATCGCGCCATCGCCGGCCCGCCGGGACCGCAGCCCACGGTGATTCGCATGTACGAGGATGGCGAGGAGCTCCGGTGGGCCCTGACCCGTCGCAGCGCCTCGCTTCCGGACACCACCGCCTCAGGGGTGGTGGCCACGAGCGAGGACAAGATCCTGCTGCGCGGCCGCTATGGCGCCACTCCCGGCAGCCTGGGCGGAACCGAGGTGACGTACACGTTGACTCGCAAGGATGTCACGCTCAGCGGGTCGGGAATCGGAGCCGACGGGCGGCTGCAGACCATCTCCGTCACGAAGCAGGCCCAGTAGCTCCACGGGCCGGAGGCGCGGACGCATCGTGCGTCGGAGTGAGGTACGATAGGCGCCATGGCGAACGCGAAGACGAGCGATCTCCGGGCCCGCATCGACAAGAGCTGGACCCATCTCAAGGGACAGCTTCAGGGCATGGAGGCGCACATGGAGGCCACCGAGGCTCCGGGGGAATGGACGACGCGCCAGGTCCTCTCCCACCTTCTCTTCGAGCCCGGCTGGAAGCCCGTTCCCCTCCTCAAGACTTTCGCGGACAAGGATCTGCCCCTCGTCGAGATCGATCCGGGCCTCACGGAGGTGACGGGAGGGCGCGAGACCATGACCCTCAAGCAATTCATGGACGCCCTCGACACGCAGCGCCGCGAAGTCTCGCTCTACCTCGACGGACTCAGCGAGGCCGATCTCAGGCGCAAGGCGCGCATTCCCCTCTTCAAGGAGATCATGGGAATCGACGAGATCGACATCCCGACCTTCGTGGGGGCGCTCTTCGAGTTCCACTGGAACGACCACGCCGGCCAGATCGCCAAGATCCGCAAGGCCGTCGGCCTCGCCCCCGCCAAGTAAAGCCTCTGGCCGGGGCAAAGTCCGCTCTTCTGGAAGTCCCCTTTGCGTTCGCCTATCGAATCACCTCAGCCGCCCGCAGCAACAGAGACTGCGGAATTGTCAGGCCAAGCGTCTCTGCGGTCTTCAGGTTGACCACCAACTCGAACGTGGTCGGCTGCTCGATGGGCAATTCTCCCGGGCGGGCGCCCCGGAGGATGCGGTCCACGTACACAGCCATTCGCTGGAACCGCTCCTGCGGAAGCGGCCCGTAGGAGAGAAGCCCGCCCGTCTCGGGGAAAAGTCGCGTCTCGTATACGGCGGGCACGCGGTGGCGAGCCGCCAGCTGAATGATCAGCGGCCTCTCGCTGAAGAGAAGAACCATCACGATCGGAATCGTCGTCGTCGCGCGCTTGGCCGCGAGCGTCGCTGGAGTTCCCAGCCTCGCGAGCACGTCGACCTTGAGTCTGACCAGCTCGGCGGCCAGCTCCGGGAGCCGGGCATACTGGTCGCCGGGATAGCGAACCTCGAGCGTAAGGTTTCGGCCCTCGACCCAGCCGGCAGCCTGCAGCGTCTGTCGGAAGACCTTGACGCTCGGCTCGAAGTTGGCCTCGCTGCTCGAGGCGAGAACCCCGACCCGCGCAGACCTTGACGGCTGGGCGTGGGGGACGTCTGCCGCGAGCCACGTGAGGAATATGAAGGCGACAGCCAGCCCAGCCCCTGCGTTGATCATGCTTCCTTCGCTAGGCATGGGGAGAGCACACCGGCAATCCTCCGTCAGCTGTCATTCCGCGCAAATTAGCGCCGCGAACGATCGCCACCGCATCATACACGGGGCTCGTGCTAGAAGGAGGGGGGTTGGCGCGTTGTCTCCGGAGGTGAGTCGAGTCGTAGGCCGGACGCTCAGCGGGGCTGCGAGCACCTCGTTGCGAGGCACTCGCTAGCCCCGTGGTCATCTCGCGGTCGGTTAACCTGAGAAGGCGCGCAGCATCCACGCCATCTTTTCATGCTTCTCCAGCAGGCCGGTCAGGAAGTCACAGGTGCCCGCGTCGCTGAACTTGTCCTGAGCGGTCGTGAGATCACTGCGTAGCGTCTTGATCACGGCCTCGTGGTCCGCAAGCAGCGCCGCGATCATCGCCTTGGCCGCGGGTTGCTCGCCGGGGTGCTCCTTGAGCCGCGAGGTCTTGGTGAACTCCGCCAGCGTGCCCGGCGAGGGGGCGCCGAGCTGACGGATGCGCTCGGCCACCTCGTCCACGAAGTCGTCGAGCTCCTCGTACTGCGCCTCGAAGAACTTGTGCAGGTCGTTGAACTGGGGACCGACCACGTTCCAGTGATAGTTACGGGTCTTGGTGTACAGCACGTACTCGTCGGCCAGGAGCGGGGTCAAGAGCTTGACGACGCCGTCCCGGTTCGAGTCGGACAGACCGATGTTCGGCTTCATGGGAGAGCTCCTTTCTGGATCTTTGGATGCATCGTGGCCCCTGGGCGTCGCATGTCCATGGCAAATTTACCCGAGAAACGAACGGTCGTTCCAGCGGCTGATGACCCGGGCCTCCCGCTCCCAGCCCAGCACGCTCAGCGAGGCCGGCCCCAGGGCGAAAAGGCGCCCGGCGTCCGGAGGCAGTCCCAGCCACCGCGCCGCGAGGATGCGCAGCACGTGGGCATGGGCGAAGAGGGCGACGTCGCCCGAGGCCTCGAGGGCCCGCGCGATGACGCGCTCCGTGCGGCGACCCACCTCCTCCACGGTCTCGCCGCCCGGGGGCCCGCTCGTCCACACGCTCCAGCCCGGATGCTGCGCGCGCATCTCGGTCGTCGTGCGGCCCTCCGCCTGGCCATAGTCCCATTCGAGGAGATCCTCGGAGGGCTGGGCCACCTCGCCGTAGCCAGCGAGCCCGCAGGTATCCGCGGCGCGGGAGAGCGGGCTCGTCAGGACGAGTGCGAAGGAGCGGCCGTCGAGATGGCGGCCCAGCGCTCGTGCCTGCCGGATGCCCTCGTCCGTGAGCGGAATGTCCGTGCGTCCCGTGTGGCGGCCGCTCGCGCTCCAATCCGTCTCGCCGTGGCGGACGAGCCAGAGGTCCGGGCGGCGCGCGGCCGGGGTCGCGTGGCTCATGGGTCGCGGCGATAGTACCAGCGATGGAGGCGGGCCGGCGGCACGCCGCAGAGGTAGAGAAAGCGGAGGGCCCACATCAGGGCCATGGTCCGGAGCGCCCCTTCCCGCTGCCACTTGCGGGCGGCCGTGGTGACGCGCGCGCGGAGCGCGACCACCCGCCCGCGGCGCTTGAGGCGCTTCGTCAGCTCGACATCCTCCATGAGCGGGATCTCGGCAAAGCCACCCAGACCGTCGAAGACATCGCGGCGGACGAAGATGGCCTGATCCCCCGTGGAGATGCCGCTCCAGCGCGACCGCAGGTTCATGAAGAAGGCGATCATCGACAGGACCGGGCGAGGGCTGTCGAAGCGCACGTCGAATCGCCCGCCCACGACGGCGGGATCGGCGAGGGCATCGTCCACGGCCGCGAGGGCGCCGTCGGGGAGCCATGTATCGGCGTGGAGGAAGAGGAGGACGCGCCCATGCGCGACGCGAGCGCCCGCGTTCATCTGGACGGCGCGGCCGCGCGCGCTCACGAGGGCCGTCACGTCGGGCACGCGACGGGCGGTCCCGATGGTCGCGTCGCGGCTGCCTCCATCCACCACCACGATCTCGGCCTCCGGAAAGCGGGCGCGAAGGTCGGGCAGGAGGCGCTCGAGATTGGGCGCTTCCTCGAGGGCGGGAATGATGACGCTGACGGGGACGGGCGGCGTTGCGCGGACCTCAGCGGCTCCGCGCCGTGTCGTTCAGGCTCCAGTCATAGTCGAGATAGCTGAGCCCATCGTCCCGGAGCCCGGCCAGCTTCGCCGCCAGGCCCGGCTCGGCCCGCAAGCGGATGAAGGCGGCCACGCCTCCCGCGCCCGCGAAGTCCCCCGCGAACCACTTGAAGATGGAGGAGACGCGGGCCGTCTTGCCGTCCGGTCCGGGCTGGAGCCCCTTGGTCGGGTTCGAAAGGAACGCGGCCACCTGCTCGTCGAGCTGAGACTCGAGCCGGCTCGCCTCGTACGGCTCGAGGCGGAGATCGGGGCACGAGAGCGAGGCGCACACGATGGCGAAATGCACGCGCGGGTCCTTGAAGCTCTTGCGGAGTATGCCGTGCTCGATGTCGTCGAGAGCATAGGCCGTTCCCCCCACCACGCCGATCTTCTTCTTCCAGATCGGCGAGAGGAGGCTGCCGCCGTCGCGGATGCTCGTGGTCGGATACTGGTCGAGCACGGCCTTGATGGCGAGGAGATTGTAGGCATTGGCCCACCGCGCGAATCGCGCGGCGTCGCTCGGGAGCGCGTCCGGCCTCGTCTCGGCGAGCGCGGCGAGGGCCTGCGGGTAGGCGGGATCGGCCCTCACGGCGCGGTAGTCCACGAGGTGGAGCGTGATCCCGTTCACCGTGCCGGGCCGGACATGGGCCTTCAGCAGCCTGGCGTACGCCTCTTCGCCGGCCGTCGCCGCCGACGCGCCGGCCGCGAGCACGAAGGCATCGAGGAGCACGGCCATGACGCACGCCCTCAGGAGATCGCCCGCGACGCGGC
>Ga0137394_10001694_pt1 | contig 16179 bp, 13 predicted proteins | sample czobulk116metaG_FD_108278 | JGI IMG/M metagenome (GOLD analysis project Ga0137394, IMG submission 108278) | Vadose zone soil microbial communities from Angelo Coast Range Reserve, California, USA - czobulk1.16 metaG | ecosystem: Environmental > Terrestrial > Soil > Vadose zone | place: USA...
CAAAGCTGGCGTAGCTCAGCTGGTAGAGCAGCTGATTTGTAATCAGCGGGCCGGGGGTTCGAGTCCCTTCGCCAGCTCCAGGGATGTCGGCCCGATATCCGGTCTGCCTTCCTGACGCTGCGCAGCCGGGCGCGAAACCTCCCGGTCCAGAGAGAAACCTGATCGCAGATCTCACGGGGAGATTCCCGAGTGGACAAAGGGAGCAGACTGTAAATCTGCCGGCGAACGCCTTCGGAGGTTCGAATCCTCCTCTCCCCACCAGATGCCGGGGGAGCGAAGAGGGGCGGGCGCGGCCGATCACAGGAGGCGATCCCGGCGGAAAGTTTTCGAAGCGGGAATAGCTCAGTTGGTAGAGCGTCAGCCTTCCAAGCTGAGGGTCGCGGGTTCGAGTCCCGTTTCCCGCTCCAAGTTTTGAGCTGTGCGGGCCCAGGTGGCTCAGTGGTAGAGCACTTCCTTGGTAAGGAAGGGGTCACCGGTTCAATCCCGGTCCTGGGCTCCAGAAGAAGAACGACGATCTCCTTGACGCCGTCGACGGCTCGATGGCAGGCGAGGCGGGGCGCCGATGGCGGCGCCGTTTGGCGCGCCGGCGATGGCGCGGTTAGGGCGGACGATGCGCGAGATCATTCAGCTTCAGTGCACGACGTGCAAGCGCAGGAACTACTCGACGACGAAAAACATGCGCAAGCACACGGAGAGGCTCGAACTGAAGAAGTTCTGCCGCTTCTGCCGGAGCCACACCGGACACAAAGAGGTCAAGTAGTCGAGCGGAGAGCGGTTGCGGGTCAGTAGCTCTAATTGGCTAGAGCGCCGGTCTCCAAAACCGGATGTTGGGGGTTCGAATCCCTCCTGGCCCGCCAGCGCTCCTGCACGCCGCTGACGGGGCCGGTCACGAGGTGGTTCGCGGTGAACGGCGCGGGGGTCAAGTCTTGAACTGGCTGAAGAACGGTTACAGGCAGGCGATCGACTTCCTGAAAGAGGTGCAGGCGGAGCTGAAGCGCACCACCTGGCCCGCACCCAAGGAAGTTCAGGGGACGACAACCGTGGTCATCATCACGGTCTTCATCTTCGCGATCTTCCTCTGGGTGGTTGACGTCGCGCTCTCGAGGGGGCTCGACACGGTTCTCGGACTCTTCAGGCGCTAGGACGCTCCGACATGTCGAAGCTTTGGTACATCATCCACACCTACTCGGGATTCGAGCAGAAGGTGAAGGAGAGCCTGCGGCAGCGCTCCGAGGCGCTCGGCATGCAGGAGAACATCGGCGACATCCTGATCCCGACGGAAGAGGTCGTCGAAATGCGCGACGGCAAGAAGGTCGTCAGCAGCAAGAAGTTCTTCCCCGGATACATCCTCGTCAACATGGAGATGTCCGATCACGCCTGGCACGTCGTCAAGAACACCCCCAAGGTCACCGGCTTCGTCGGCTCGGGAACCTCGCCGAGCCCGCTCACGCAGGAAGAGGTCGATCGGATCATCAACCAGGTCGTCATCTCCCAGGAAAAGCCGAAACCCAAGTTCGTCTTCAAGGAGGGCGAGCACGTCCGCATCGTGGACGGCCCCTTCAGCAACTTCACCGGCAGCGTGGAGGACGTCAACGCGGACAAGAACACGCTCAAGGTCATGGTCACGATCTTCGGCCGTTCCACGCCGGTGGAACTCGACTTCCTGCAGGTGGAGAAGATCTGAGGAGCATCTGAATGGCGAAGAAGGTCACCGGATTCATCAAGCTGCACATCCCGGCCGGGAAGGCGACGCCCGCCCCGCCGGTCGGCCCGGCGCTCGGTCAGCACGGGCTGAACATCATGGATTTCTGCAAGGTCTTCAACGCCCGCACGGCCAAGGAAGAGGGGATGATCATCCCCGTGGTCATCACGGTCTTCCAGGACCGCTCCTACACGTTCATCACGAAGACCCCTCCGGCCTCCATCCTCATCAAGAAGGTCGCGGGGCTCGCGAAGGGATCGGGCGCCCCCAACAAGGACAAGGTCGGCAAGATCACCGAGAAGCAGCTCGAGGAGATCGCGCGGCAGAAGATGCCCGACCTCAACTGCTACGACCTCGAGGCCGCGAAGCAGATCGTCCGCGGCACCGCCAGGAGCATGGGAGTCGACATCGTCCCCGCGTAGCGGGGAAGCGAGCAGCGGAACCAGCGCGCAGCGCGTAGCAGGACCAGGAGGACCGACGCGAAGCAGAACCGACGCGAAGCAGAACCAAAACGACACGCCGCCGGCCGGGTCAGGCCGGCCTGAACGGAGCAACGTCATGCGAGGGCAAGGCAAGAAGTACACCGCGTCCGCCAAGCTGATCGAATCGCGTCCGTACTCCATCGAAGACGCCGTCCCGGTGCTCAAGAAGATGCACACGGCCAAGTTCGATCAGACGGTGGAGATCGCGATGCTTCTCGGAGTCGATCCGAAGCACGCCGACCAGATGGTCCGCGGCACCGTCGTCCTTCCGCACGGCACCGGAAAGACCAAGAAGGTGCTGGTCATCACGTCCGGCGAGAAGATGAAGGAGGCCGAGGCGGCCGGCGCCGACATCGTCGGGGGCAAGGAGCTCGTCGAGAAGATCCAGGGAGGCTGGATCGACTTCGAAGCGGTCATCGCCACGCCGGACATGATGAAGGACGTGGGCAAGCTCGGGAAGGTGCTCGGTCCGAAGGGGCTGATGCCGAACCCGAAGGCGGGCACGGTCACCCAGGACGTCGCGAAGGCGGTCGGCGAGATCAAGGCCGGACGTCTCGAGTTCCGCGTCGACAAGACGGCCATCATCCACTCGGCGGTGGGCAGGATCTCCTTCGACGAGAAGCGTCTCATCGAGAACACGCACGCGTTCGTCACCGCCGTCCTGCGGGCGAAGCCGGCGACGGCCAAGGGGAAGTATCTCAAGTCGGTCTACATGTCCACGACGATGAGCCCCTCGGTGCGCATCGACACAACTCCCATCGAGGGGGCCTGAGCATGAACAGAACGGAGAAGAAGCAGGAGATCGACGCGCTGAAGTCGGGGTTCGCCGGCGCGAATAACGCGTTCTTCCTCGACTACCGCGGCCTTAAGGTCGAGCAGGTCTCGGACCTCAGGCGGAAGGTCCGCGCGACGAAATCGTCGTACCGGGTCGTGAAGAACCGCCTCGCGATCATCGCGGCGCGCGAGACCCCGTTGAAGGACATGGACAACCTCTTCGACGGGATGACCGCCGTCGTCTGGAACGAGACCGACCCGGTGGCGCTCGCGAAGGTCCTGCACGATTTCGCCAAGACCGCGCCGATCCTGATCAAGGGCGGCGTCGTGGAAGGGCGGAAGATCACAACCGCCGACGTGGCCGGGATCTCCAGTCTCCCGAGCCGTCCGGAGCTCGTCGCCACATTCGCGGGCATGCTGCGCTCGCCGATGGTCAAGTTCGTCAGCGTCCTCAAGGCGCCTGTCAGGGACCTCGTTTCGGTCCTGAGCCAGGTGGCCGATTCGAAGAAGTAGGGGCCCGGCTCGGGCTCGATTACAGCCGATCCGAAACGGAAGGAAGGGGTGAAGGTCATGCCGGCTATCACGAAGGAAGACATCAAGCAGTACCTCCGCGAGGCTCCGATGCTGGAGATTGCGGGTCTGGTGAAGGAGATCGAGACCGAGTTCGGCGTCTCCGCCGCGGCCGCGATGCCGATGGCGATGGCGGCGATGCCCGGAGCGGCCGCCGCCGCGGTCGAAGAGAAGACGGAGTTCAGCGTCATCCTCTCCTCCCTGGCCGCCGACAAGAAGATCAACGTCATCAAGGTGGTCCGCGAGCTCACTTCGCTGGGGTTGAAAGAGGCGAAGGACCTCGTCGAGGGCGCTCCCAAGGCCGTGAAGGAGGGCGTATCGAAGGACGAGGCCGCCAACATGAAGAAGAAGCTCGAAGAGGCCGGCGGGAAGGTCGAAGTCAAGTAAACCCGGGCAGTCAGGGGGCGAAACAAGCATGGCTGATATGACGGCGACCGGAGAGGTGAACGGCTCCGCTCCGAGGGAGCGGATCGATTTCTCCAAGATCAAGACTTCCGTACCGATCCCGAACCTGATCGAGGTCCAGAAGCGGTCCTACGAACGGTTCCTCCAGATGTACAGCGCGCCTCAGGACAGGGAGGACACCGGGCTCCAGGCCGTCTTCAAGTCGGTCTTCCCCATCTCCGATTTCCGGGAGACGAGCAGCCTCGAGTTCGTCGAGTACTCGATCGGCAACTGGGAGTGCAAGTGCGGGAGTCTCGAGGGGATCGAGCAGCTCCGCGTGCCGTGCCCCTCGTGCGCGAAGCGGATCATCATCCGCGATCCGAAGGCGAAGACGATCCCTTGCCCCGATTGCGGCGCTGCGGCGAAGAACACGATCCAGTTCTGCGACGTCTGCGGCGATCCGGTCGGGCTGAAGTTCAAGTACGACGTCGTCGAGTGCCAGGAGCGGGGGATGACGTTCACCGTCCCCCTGAAGGTGAAGATCCGGCTGGTCGTCTGGGACAAGGATCCCGAGACCGGCAGCCGCAGCGTGCGCGACATCAAGGAGCAGGAGGTCTACTTCGGCGAGATCCCCATGCTCACCGACAACGGCACGTTCGTCATCAACGGCACCGAGCGCGTCATCGTCAGCCAGCTCCACCGATCTCCGGGCGTCTTCTTCCAGGCCCAGGAGAACAAGACCATCTTCATGGGGAAGATCATCCCCTACCGCGGCTCGTGGGTGGAGTTCGAGTACGACCAGAAGAACCTCCTCTACGTCCGGATCGATCGCAAGCGGAAGTTCCTCGGCAGCGTCTTCATGCGCGCCCTCGGCATCCGCTCCGACGAGCAGATACTCCGCACGTTCTACGGGAGCGAGACGCTCGTCATCGACGGCAAGAAGCTCCTGGTGAAGACGTCGCCCCGGCTGGCCGCGTGGAAGCTGCGCGTTCGCGCCGACGTGGACGAGCCGAAGAGCGGCGAGTCGATCATCAAGAAGGGGAAGCGGATCACGCCGGGAGTCTACGCGGCGCTCACCAAGGCGAAGATCCAGAGCGTGCCGGTCGACGCGGCGGAGCTCCTCGGCGCCTGCGCGGCAGCCGACGTCGCCGATCCCGCGACCGGGGAAGTGCTCCTCGAGTGCGGCGCCGAGATCACCGCCGCCGAGATCGAGAAGCTCGCCGCGAAGGGGCTGACGACCCTGGAGTTCTTCCACCCCGAGCAGGATGAAGTCGGGCGGATCATGCTCGACACAGTCAGGAAAGACCCGATCGGCAAGACTCCGCCGCCGGAGGGCTCCAAGGCCAAGGACTCCAGGGAGGAGGCGCTCCTCGAGATCTACAAGAGGATGCGTCCCGGGGATCCGCCGACGCGCGAGTCGGCCGAGAGCCTCTTCAAGGGGATGTTCGAGGATCCCCGTAGGTACGATCTCTCGAGGGTCGGACGCCTGAAGTACAACACAAAGCTCGGCACCGATCTCCCGCTCGACATGCACGTGCTCTACCGCCCGAAGCGGGAAGAGGGCGGCAAGTTCGCAGAGTGCGTCGCCGGCCGCGACGAGGATTTCACCCCCGTAATCCGGTACCTCCTCAAGCTCAAGAAGGGGATCGGCGACATCGACGACATCGATCACCTCGGCAACCGGCGCGTGCGCGCGGTGGGCGAGCTGCTCGAGAACCAGTTCCGGATCGGCCTCGTGAGGATGGAGCGGGCGATCAAGGAGAAGATGTCGGTCTATCAGGAAATGACGACCGCGATGCCCCACGATCTCATCAACGCCAAGCCGGTGATGGGCGCCATCCAGGAGTTCTTCGGCTCGTCCCAGCTCTCCCAGTTCATGGATCAGACCAACCCGCTCTCCGAGGTCACGCACAAGCGAAGGTTGTCGGCGCTCGGTCCGGGCGGGCTCTCGCGCGACCGGGCCGGGTTCGAGGTGCGCGACGTCCACGCCACGCACTACGGCCGCATCTGCCCCATCGAGACGCCGGAAGGCCCGAACATCGGCCTGATCTCCAGCCTCTCCTGCTACGCGCGGATCAACGAGTTCGGCTTCATCGAGTCCCCTTACCGGAAGGTCGAGGAAGGGCGGGTCAAGGACTACGTCAAAGTCCTGAACCCGAACGACACATCGTTCGCCACCGGCGAGATCGTCGAGCTGGCCGCCTTCGAGGCCGAGAACAAGAAAGTCGATCGCAAGGGGAACGCGGTCGCCGAGGCGGAGCCGCACATCTTCTACCTCTCCGCGTGGGAGGAGGATCGCGGCATCATCGCGCAGGCGAACGCCCAGCTCGACGACAAGGGCCGGTTCGTGCACGACCAGGTCCGGGTCCGCATGAGCGGTGAATTCAAGCTGATCCCGCGTGAGGACGTGAACTTCATCGACGTCAGCCCCAAGCAGCTCGTGAGCGTCGCGGCCAGCCTCGTGCCGTTCCTCGAGAACGACGACGCCAACCGGGCGCTGATGGGCGCGAACATGCAGCGCCAGGCGGTGCCTCTCCTCCGCGTGGAGGCGCCTCTTGTCGGGACGGGGATGGAGGGGATCACGGCGAGGGACTCCGGGGCGGTCGTCGTCTGCCGCCGCGACGGCTTCATCGACTCCGTCGACTCCCAGCGCATCATCGTCCGCGTCGTCGGCGTCGGGAAGGGCAAGGAAGAGGAAGAGTTCGGCGCCGACATCTACACGCTGACGAAGTTCAAGCGCTCCAACCAGAACACATGTATGAACCAGCGGCCGCTCGTGAAGAAGGGCCAGCCCGTCAAGAAGGGGGAGATCCTCGCCGACGGTCCGTGCACCGACCAGGGCGAGCTGGCTCTCGGCCGGAACGTCCTCGTCGCCTTCATGCCGTGGCGCGGCTACAACTTCGAGGACGCGATCCTCGTCTCCGAGAAGCTGGTCAAGGAGGATTACTTCACCTCCATCCACATCGAGGAGTTCGAGATCGAGGCCCGCGACACAAAGCTCGGGCCCGAAGAGATCACGCGCGACATCCCCAACGTGAACGAGGAGGCGCTGCGCGATCTCGATGAGAGCGGCATCGTCCGCATCGGCGCGCACATCAAGCCGGGGGACATCCTCGTCGGCAAGATCACCCCGAAGGGGGAGACGCAGCTGACGCCCGAGGAGAAGCTCCTCCGGGCCATCTTCGGCGAGAAGTCGGGCGACGTCAGGGATGCGTCGCTGACGTGCCCGCCCGGCATCGAGGGGACCGTCGTCGAGGTGAAGATCTTCTGCCGCAAGGGCGTCGAGAAAGACGCCCGCGCGCAGGCGATCGAGGACGAGCAGGTCGAGCGGATGCGCAAGAACCTCAAGGACGAGGAGCGCATCATCCGCGAGGAATCGCGGAAGAAGCTGATCACCCTTCTCGAGGGAGAGAAGCTGACGAACCCGCTGAAGGAGTACCGCTCAACCAAGGAAAAGCTTCCGGCGGCGACCAAGCTGACCAGGGAGATCCTGAGCAAGCTCACCTATGAGGATCTGCGGCGCGTGGAGTTCAAGCCCCGCAAGGGCGAGGTCCTCGACGACTTCCAGAACATCGTGGCCCGCACCGAGCGCAAGGAGGCGATTCTCAAGAAGATCTTCGACGAGAAGCGCGAGATGCTCAAGCGGGGAGACGAGCTCAGCCCCGGCGTCATCAAGATGGTGAAGGTCTACGTCGCCATGAAGCGCAAGCTTCAGGTCGGGGACAAGATGGCCGGCCGGCACGGCAACAAGGGCGTCATCGCCAAGATCCTTCCCGAGGAGGATCTGCCGATGCTTCCGGATGGGACCCCCGTCGAGATCGTCCTCAACCCGCTCGGGGTCCCGTCGCGCATGAACGTCGGACAGGTCCTCGAGACGCATCTCGGCTGGGCCGCGCGGTGCCTGGGCCTCCAGTTCGCCAGCCCGGTTTTCGAGGGAGCCTCCGAGGAGGAGATCCGGAACAAGCTGAAGGAGACGATCGCCGCGCAGACCGCGGCGGGCGTTCCGGTGACGGTGCGCGAGAACGGGAAGACCCGTCTCTTCGACGGCAAGACCGGCGAGGCGTTCGACCAGATGGTCACGGTCGGCTACATCTACATGCTCAAGCTCAGCCACCTCGTGGACGACAAGATCCACGCCCGGTCCATCGGTCCCTACTCCCTCATCACGCAGCAGCCGCTCGGCGGCAAGGCCCAGTTCGGCGGCCAGCGGTTCGGGGAGATGGAGGTCTGGGCGCTCGAGGCGTACGGCGCGGCGCACATCCTTCAGGAATTGCTCACCGCGAAATCAGACGACGTCTACGGACGGACGAAGATCTACGAAGCGCTCGTCAAGGGTGAGACCACCGTGGAGCCGGGCCTGCCCGAGTCGTTCCACGTGCTCATCCGCGAGCTGCAGAGTCTTGGCCTGGACGTCGAACTCAGAACCGGCAGCGTCGGACGTGCCTGACGCAGGGGCACAGGAGGAAAGGCGTTGAATCGAAGCACACCTTTCAGCGAGAAGGCGCGAGCCATCAATAATTTCGACAGCATTCGAATCAGCATCGCGTCTCCCGAGAAAATCCGGAGCTGGTCGTACGGCGAGGTGACGAAGCCCGAGACGATCAACTACCGCACGTTCAAGCCCGAGCGCGACGGCCTCTTCTGCGCGAAGATCTTCGGCCCCACCGTCGACTGGGAGTGCCTCTGCGGAAAGTTCAAGCGCATGAAGCACCGCGGCGTCGTCTGCGACAAGTGCGGCGTCGAGGTCACGCAGTCCAAGGTCCGGCGCGAGCGCATGGGGCACATCGAGCTGGCCTCCCCCGTATCCCACGTGTGGTTCTTCAAGGGACTTCCCTCGCGCATCGGCCATCTTCTCGACATCTCGCTTCGCGACCTCGAGCGCATCCTCTATTTCGAGGCGTTCGTCGTCATCGATGTGAAGAATCCCGAGAAGGTCGAGCTCGAGGTCGGCGAGCTCCTATCGGAGGAGCGGTGGCGCCAGCTCGTGGACGAGCACGGCCGCGATGCCTTCACGGCGAGGATGGGCGCGGAAGCGATCAAGGAGCTGCTCAGGAAGGTCGAGATCGCGAAGCTCGCCGAAGAGCTTCGCGCCAAGATGCGCAAGGAGACCTCGACCGCGAAGAAGCTGAAGTTCGCGAAGAGGCTGAAGGTCGTCGAGGCCTTCAGGCGAAGCGGCAACCGCCCGGAGTGGATGATTCTCGACGTGATTCCCGTCATCCCCCCCGAGCTGCGGCCGCTCGTGCCGCTCGATGGCGGGCGGTTCGCGACTTCCGACCTCAACGATCTCTACAGGCGCGTCATCAACCGCAACAACCGGTTGAAGAAGCTCTTCGAGCTGAAGGCGCCCGACGTCATCGTCCGGAACGAGAAGCGAATGCTCCAGGAGGCTGTCGACGCGCTCTTCGACAACGGCCGCCGCGGGCGCGTGCTCAGGGGCACGAACAACCGTCCGCTCAAGAGCCTCTCGGACACCCTGAAGGGAAAGCAGGGGCGCTTCCGGCAGAACCTGCTCGGCAAGCGCGTCGACTACTCGGGCCGATCGGTCATCGTCGTCGGCCCCGAGCTGAAGCTGCACCAGTGCGGCCTCCCCAAGAAGATGGCGCTCGAGCTCTTCAAGCCTTTCATCTACAACAAGCTCGAGCAGGTGGGTCTCGTCTCCACGATCAAGGCCGCGAAAGAGATGGTCGAGCAGCAGCGCCCCGAGGTCTGGGATTACCTCGAGGAGGTCATCCGCGAGCACCCGGTGCTGTTGAACCGCGCTCCGACGCTTCACCGCCTCGGCATCCAGGCCTTCGAGCCGGTCCTCGTCGAGGGGAAGGCGATCAAGATCCATCCGCTCGTCTGCACGGCCTTCAACGCCGATTTCGACGGCGACCAGATGGCGGTGCACGTTCCGCTCTCGCCGAAGGCGCAGATCGAGGCGCAGGTGCTGATGCTCTCCACGCAGAACCTCCTCTCGCCGGCGAACGGCGCGCCCATCATCGTCCCGACGCAGGACATCGTCCTCGGGATCTACTACCTGACGAAGGAGAAGGCCGGCGCCAAGGGGCAGGGAAGGCGGTTCGCGAGCAAGGACGACGTCGTGCTCGCGCTGGAGTCCGGTGAAATCGAGCTCCTCGCGCCGATCAAGCTCCGGTACACGGGGGATCTTCTCGATCTGACGACCGTCCGGGACGACCAGGACGTGCTCCACACCGAGGTCGTCAGCGTCGACAAGCAGCAGATCAACACCACCGTCGGAAGGGTCATCTTCAACCAGCACCTTCCCGAAGGGCTCCCCTACATGAACGGCCACCTGAAGAAGCGCGGCCTCGGCCAGCTCGTGACGCGGTGCCATCTGCTCTACGGCAACGAGAAGACCGTCAAGCTCGTCGACGAGCTGAAGAGCCTGGGTTTCTACTACGCCTCCAAGGCGGGGATCTCCATCGGCATCGAGGACATGGTCATCCCGGCCAGCAAGCCCCGGCTGGTCGAGCAGGCCCAGCGCGACCAGGTGCAGGTGCAGCAGCAGTACCTCGACGGCGCCATCACGGAGAACGAGCGGTACAACAAGGTCATCCAGATCTGGTCCGAGGCGACCGAGCGGATCTCCGAGGCGATGTTCGACGAGATGGCGAAGCTCGAAGCGAAGACCGGGGAGTTCAACCCGATCTTCATGATGGCCGACTCCGGCGCGCGAGGGAGCAAGCAGCAGATGCGTCAGCTCGCCGGGATGCGCGGGCTGATGGCAAAGCCGTCCGGCGACATCATCGAGACGCCGATCACCGCCAACTTCCGGGAAGGGCTGACCGTGCTCGAGTACTTCATTTCGACCCACGGCGCCCGGAAGGGGCTCGCCGACACCGCGCTCAAGACCGCGGACTCCGGGTACCTCACCCGCAGGCTGGTCGACGTGGCCCAGGACGTGATCATCAGCGAGCTCGACTGCAAGACGCTCGACGGCATCGAAGTCACCGCGATCATCGAAGGGGGCGAGACGATCGAGGAGCTTCGCGATCGGATCGTCGGCCGGGTCGCGCTCGAGGAGGTCAGGGAGGCTCCCGACAGCGACACGATCATCCTCCACACGAACGAGGAGATCTCGGACGAGCTGGCGAACGTCGTCCAGATGGCCGGCATCGAGAGGGTGAAGATCCGTTCCGTGCTGACGTGCGAATCGCGGCGCGGGGTGTGCGCGAGGTGTTACGGACGCAACCTCGCCACCGGCAAGATGGTCGAGCTCGGCGAGGCGACGGGGGTGATCGCGGCCCAGTCGATCGGCGAGCCGGGCACGCAGCTCACCATGCGCACCTTCCACGTCGGCGGCGTCGGCCAGGTCTCCACCGAATCGAACGTCGAGGCCAAGAACGCGGGCGTCGTGAAGTTCCTGAACCTCCCGACGGTCAAGAACAAGACCGGCGGCCTCGTCGCGATGAGCCGCAGCGGCACCATCATCATCCACGACCCGAAGGGACGGGAGCTGGAGCGGCACACGGTCGTCTACGGCGGCAGCGTCAAGGTCGCCGACGGCAAGGAAGTGCCGCCCGGCACCCTGCTCCTCGAATGGGATCCGTTCAACCAGGTCATCCTCACGGAGTTCGGCGGCTCGGTGCACCTGAAGGACGTCGTCGAAGGCATCACGATGAAGATGAAGACCGACGACGTGACGGGCTTCCAGCGTCCCGTCATCACCGACAGCTCGGACGAGAAGCTGGAAGCCGCGCATCGAGATCCGCGACTCCCACGACAAGATCATCAAGAAGTACTTCCTGCCGCGCGAGGCGATGCTGAACGTCGTCGACGGCCAGGACGTCTTCCCGGGTGACATCATCGTGAAAGTCCCGCGTGAGGCGAAGAAGACCAAGGACATCACCGGAGGTCTGCCTCGCGTCGTCGAGCTCTTCGAGGCCCGGCGGCCGAAGGATCCCGCGAAGATCTCCGAGATCGACGGAGTCGTGCACTACGGCGATGTCGCCAAGGGGAAGCGGAAGATCACGGTCACCGGCGACGACGGCGAGATTCGAGACTACGAGATCCCGAAGGGCGCCCACATCTCCGTGCAGGAGGGCGAGCGCGTGAAGGCCGGCGACTCGCTCGCGGAAGGGTCGAAGGACCCTCACGACATCCTGAGCGTCAAGGGGCCGAAGGAGCTCCAGGAGTACATGGTCAACGAGATCCAGGAGGTCTACCGGCTGCAGGGCGTGACGATCAACGACAAGCACATCGAGGTCATCGTGCGACAGATGATGCGATGGGTGAAGGTCGAGGAGGTCGGCGACACCGAGTTCATCGTCGAGGAGCATGTCGACAAGTTCAAGTTCCGCGAAGAGAACGAGCGCGTGCTCGCGGAAGGCGGGGAACCGGCGACGGGCCGGCCGCTGCTCCTGGGCATCACGAAGGCGTCGCTCTCCACGGAATCGTTCATCTCGGCCGCGTCGTTCCAGGAGACGACGAGGGTTCTCACCGAGGCGAGCATCAACGGCAAGGTGGACTACCTGCGCGGGTTGAAGGAAAACGTGATCATGGGCCGCCTCATCCCGGCGGGAACCGGGATGGACGTCTACCGCGGGATCAAGATCCCGGTCGACGAGACCGAACGGACGGAGTTCGAGATCGAGGAAGGGCCGCTGGAGGTGGGGTTGGACCTCAACGCGGCCCTCGCCAGCCTGCGGGAGGCCGGAGGATCTTCATGAAGGGGTGCGCTCCGGCGGCCCGGCGGTGGAAGTTTTCGAGTTCGGGCCGTAATGCGTCGAGTGGGTGTCCCGGTTGGCATGGATCTTTCGGAAAGTATTGACAGGGTAGGGGTGTTCTGCTAATCTCGCCCGGTTTGTAAAAACCCCTACACGCTAGGGTTTTCGTGCGCCTTTCCGGCGACCCGCCGCGCCGCGGTGAGAGTCTGTCGGGACGACGGTCAGTAGAGAGGTGTTGTCGTGCCGACAGTGAGTCAGATGGTCAGGTTCGGGCGTGTCCTCCAGCGAGGCAGGACCAAGAGCCCCGCTCTGGTTTCCTCCCCTCAGCGGAGGGGAGTGTGCGTCCGGGTCTATACCCAGACTCCCAAGAAGCCGAACTCCGCGTTGCGCAAGGTCGCTCGCGTCCGGCTGACGAACGGCATCGAAGTCACGACATACATTCCGGGAGTCGGGCACAACCTTCAGGAGCACTCGATAGTTCTCGTGCGCGGAGGTCGTGTCAAGGATCTTCCTGGAGTCCGATACCACGTCGTCCGTGGAACCCTCGACGCCGCCGGGGTCGAGGGTCGCAAGCAGAGCCGATCGAAGTACGGGGCCAAGAGGCCCAAGGGGTAATCGGGCCGGTCGCGACCTCGCTCTCCCAGGTCGGGAGAGCCGGGAGGCGATCTGCCCTCGTCTCGCACGCGGTCCTGATGGCCGCTGCCCGGGATAACTGATGCCGAGAAGAGGTGTCGTTCAACATCGCGAGGTCCTTCCGGATCCCGTCTACCAGTCCACCCTCGTGACCCGGTTCGTCAACGTGCTCCTGAAAGGGGGCAAGAAGGCGACCGCGGACAGAATCATGTACGGCGCGCTCGATCTGGTCCGGGACAGGACGAAGGACGATCCGCTGAAGATCTTCAAGAAGGCGATCGACAACGTCCGGCCCGCCCTCGAAGTCAAGGCGCGGCGCGTGGGAGGCTCGACCTATCAGATCCCGGTCGAAGTGAATACAAACCGGCGGCTGTCGCTCGCCATGCGATGGATCACGAGCTACGCCGCGGCGCGCGGCGGCAAGAGCATGAGGGAGAAGCTGGCCGCCGAGATAGTCGACGCCTCGAACAACACGGGTGGCGCGATCAAGAAGCGCGAAGACACCCACAAGATGGCGGAGGCCAACAAGGCCTTCGCGCATTACCGCTGGTAGGGAAGGAACGCAGGTCCGGTCATGCCCAGGCGAACTCCTCTCGAAAGGGTGCGGAATATCGGCATCATGGCTCACATCGATGCCGGGAAGACCACTACGACCGAGCGCATCCTCTACTACACCGGGAAGACCTACAAGATCGGGGAGGTCCACGACGGGACCGCCACCATGGACTGGATGGAGCAGGAGCAGGAGCGCGGGATCACGATCACCTCCGCCGCCACGACGGCCTTCTGGACGGATCACCAGATCAACATCATCGACACCCCGGGCCACGTCGACTTCACGGCGGAGGTCGAGCGTTCCCTCCGCGTTCTCGATGGCGCCGTCGGGGTCTTCTGCGCCGTCGGCGGCGTCGAGCCGCAGTCGGAGACGGTGTGGCGCCAGGCCGACCGCTATGAGGTCCCTCGAATCGCGTTCGTGAACAAGATGGACCGGCAGGGGGCGGACTTCGACCGGTGCCTCCAGCAGATCGCGACGCGCCTGGGCGCGCGGCCGATTCCGATCCAGATCCCCTACGGGACGGAGGAGAACTTCAAGGGCGTGATCGACCTCATCGAGGAAAAAGCCTACGTCTACAAGGACGACGAGCACGGCGAGGAGTTCGATCTGCTTCCGATCCCGCCCGAGTACGCCGAGGAGGTCAGGTTCCGCAGGGAGAAGCTCGGCGAGATCGCGTGCGAGGTGGATGACGCTCTCTTCGAGAAGTACCTCGCGGGAACGCCTCTCACCGTCGCGGAGATGAAGTCGGCGATCCGGAAGGCCACGATCACGCGGCACGCGACCCCGGTCCTCTGCGGCGCCGCGTTCAAGAACAAGGGCGTCCAGCCGCTCCTCGACGCGGTGGTCGATTATCTGCCGTCCCCGCTCGACGTCAAGCCGGTCGAGGGAGACGTGCCCGGAAAGGCGGAGAAGGGGACTCGCTCCCCGAGCGAGACCGAGCCGATGGCGGGGCTGGTCTTCAAGATCATGACCGACCCGTTCGTCGGCCAGATCGCCTTCGTGCGAATCTACTCCGGCGTCATGAAATCGGGCACCTACGTCCTCAACGCGACGCGCGATCAGAAAGAGCGCGTGGCGCGGCTGCTCGAGATGCACGCCAACAAGCGCGAGGAGGTCAAGGAGGTCTACGCGGGAGAGATCTGCGGCGTGGTCGGCCTCAAGGCGGCGCGCACGGGCGACACGGTCACCGACGAGAAGTTCCCCATCATCCTCGAAGCGATGCACTTCCCGGAGCCCGTCATCGCCGTCGCCATCGAGCCGAAGACGAAGTCGGACCAGGAGAAGCTCGGCGCGGCCCTCAACAAGCTCACGCAGGAGGACCCGACGTTCCGCGTGCACCTCGACCAGGAGACGGGTCAGACGATCATCCGCGGGATGGGCGAGCTCCATCTCGAGATCATCACGGACCGTCTCGTCCGCGAATTCGGCGTCGGTGCGAACGTCGGCAAGCCGCAGGTCGCCTACAAGGAGACGATCCGGAGGCCGGCGAACGCCGAAGGCAAGTACATCCGGCAGACGGGCGGCAAGGGGCAGTACGGCCACGTCAAGATCCGCATCGAGCCGCTCGAGCCGGGCAAGGGATTCGAGTTCGACAACCAGATCATCGGCGGCTCGATTCCGAAGGAGTTCATCGGGCCCACCGAGGCCGGCATCAAGGAAGCGATGGCCGGAGGGGTCCTGGCCGGGTTCGAGATGAAGGACATCAAGGTGAGCCTCCTCGACGGATCGTTCCACCAGGTGGACTCATCGGAAATGGCCTTCAAGATCGCGGGCTCGATGGCCTTCAAGGCCGCGGTCAAGGCGGCTCACCCCGTCCTCCTCGAGCCGATCATGTCCGTCGAGGTCGTTCTCCCCGAAGAGTACATGGGGGACGTGATCGGCGATCTGAACTCGCGGCGCGGGCGCATCAGCAGCATCGAGCCGCGCTCCGGCTTCCAGGTTCTCGCCGCCACGGTTCCCCTGTCGGAAATGTTCGGATACGCGACGGACGTTCGTTCCAGGACGCAGGGACGCGCCAACTACACCATGCAGTTCCTCAGATACGAAGAAGCGCCGCGCAACATCGCCGAGGAGGTCGTGGCCGGCATTCAGGGCACGCCAGCCCCCTAGGAGGAGATAGATGGCGAAGGAGAAGTTCGACCGAAGCAAACCCCACGTCAACATCGGCACGATCGGCCACATCGACCACGGCAAGACGACGCTGACGTCGACGATCACGAACAACCTGCACGCGCGCAATCCCAAGGTCGCGGTGCGCTCGTTCGACTCGATCGACAACGCCCCCGAGGAGCGCGAGCGCGGCATCACCATCGCGACCGCCCACGTGGAGTACATGACCGACAAGAGGCACTACGCCCACGTCGACTGCCCCGGCCACGCCGACTACATCAAGAACATGATCACCGGCGC
>Ga0137394_10001695_pt1 | contig 16175 bp, 8 predicted proteins | sample czobulk116metaG_FD_108278 | JGI IMG/M metagenome (GOLD analysis project Ga0137394, IMG submission 108278) | Vadose zone soil microbial communities from Angelo Coast Range Reserve, California, USA - czobulk1.16 metaG | ecosystem: Environmental > Terrestrial > Soil > Vadose zone | place: USA...
CACCGCCGATACGGCCTCTTGCTGGCCGTGCCCGACGGATGCGAACAAGTACACGAACTGGGCGACCTCGGCCAACTTCGCCACGACCACCTACGGTCCGCTCTACCCGCTCCAGGACGCGACGCGCGTCGTGATCGGGGTCGGAGAGCCGGGACCGCAATCACCGCGCTTCGTGAACACGTTGTCTCAAAACCGTCCGAACCCATTCAATCCGGAGACGACGGTCCCGTACAGTCTCGCGGCGAGAGGGAGGGTTACGGTCCGCATCTACGACGTATCCGGCCGCTGTGTTCGAACGCTTGTCGACGCGGTCAAGAACGCGGGTACCTATCAAGCCCGGTGGACAGGAGAGCTCGACTCCGGAGGAAAGGCTGCGAGCAGCATCTATTTCTACCGTATCACCTACCCGGACGGAACGACCTCGGCCAAGAAGATGGCCATACTTCGGTAGTTCCCACCCCCTTCGTCCGCGGTCGCCAGCCTAGCCGATTTGGAACTCATTCAGCCTCCCGATCCCGCCAGACTTGAGGGCGAGTTCAAGAGCATGTGTCCGTCCCAGGCGAAGTGCTATGATCACGAACATCCCGTGCCTCAACTCATCTGAGATCCATCACCCACAACCAGGGAGGGGAACCATGAAACGGATCCTGACTGCGGCAATGCTCATGATGTTTGCAACGTCCGCGTTCGCTGCCGACACGAAGAAGCCGCCTATGAAGCCGGACGAGGCGATCATGAAGACCGCAGAGGCATTCTTCGACGCATGGAACAAACACGACTCCAAGATGATGGCGACGTACTGGGCGGAGGATGCGACGCTGATCAATCCGTCGGGCCGTATGGCTCATGGAAGCTCGGACATCGAGAAACTCCTGGCGGACGAGCAGACGACGATGTTCAAGGGTTCCACGGCGAAGGTCCTCCAGATGAACGTCACGCGCTCGCTCGGATCGACCATGGCCTTTTGCGACGGCGAGATGACGGTCGACGGCGCCCTAGGTCCGGACGGATCGGCGATGAAGCCAATGAAGATCCATCTCGCAGTGATCATGGAGAAGAAGGGCGACCGCTGGTTGTTTGCGGATGCGCGCCCCTACTCCTTCCTCCAGCCGCCGCCGGAGCCGGCGAAGACGAACTGACGTTCGCCCCGGAATTCACTGCAGTGGCGCCCCAGCGGTTGGCCTCCCGAGGCCATTCCCCGTGAAACCCGCGCCCAATCTCGCCCGGAAGACCACGGGACCTCCTCGCCGGGTCCTTTGGGCGTGGTGGTTACTGTTTTCAAGCGGCCCTGTCGTTGGAGCGGTGAAGCATCGTTTGTAGCCGCGAGTTCGCGGTGGAGATAGGGGCCCCGGCCGCGAGAGCTGCCGGGGCCTCGTGCTTTGAGGCGTCGCCATAGAGGGATCCGGTTCAAGCGACTTCGGATATAGGCGCGATGCCGCTGAAGCCGGATCCGCGGCGTCTTCTCCCCGGCGGGCCCAGCCGAAAAGCGCGTACTGGCGCGTCGTGCTGCTCGTCCCTCCTCGCAGATCCAGTTTCGCCGTGTCCTCTCAGAGTTAGTCCTACGCAACTCTTCTGCGGCGCTGACAGGTATTTCGGACGAGCGCCGATACCCGCTTTCCCAAAGGTCGATAGACTTATATGTCATAGCTTGCTGCGCCGGGACTGCCATTGCCCGAATCAACCGCTGCGTCTCGTGACTCGACGGGAACTTCGTCACGGCGGCCGATTCGGCCCTAGCGCTTGTCTCAGGCGACGTAAGTTGGTACGACATCGCGAGGGCAGTCAACCCACGGAAGGTGAGACTGGAGGGTAGAAATGAGAACCCTGATCCCTGTTCTGGCGGTTGCCATATCCCTGAGCAACCCGCCGCTCCTCCACGCAGACCCCGCAGACCCCCGAATCGATAACGCGACGGGTGCTGTGGTCGTGCGGGCGAATAGCGCGTGGAGGTCCCTATGAAGCGGCTTGCAACTCTGTTCCTTCTTTCTGCTTGGCTTGCTCTGCCAGCGTGGGCCACAACTCGCCACACGGCCACGGACTGCACTGGAATCCCGAACTGCTCCACGACGCTTACTGGTGCGGTAGGCGCTGGTGGAATCGCGGCGCTCGCTCCAGGGGAATCGCTCATTGTCCATATGGGCACGTATACGGCTACCGCCAATTCAGGCAGCAATGTGGCGACCCTGAATGTTCCAAACTGTGTTATTCGTGGAGTGGACGCGAACTGGGCCAGCCCAGACACAAGCGTCCTCGGAACGAACCGTCCGACCTTGAACGCGAACGGCTTCGCCTCGGGAAGCAAGGCGATCATCAATCTGGGCACAGCCGCAGCGAACACCCGAATCGAGAACCTGAACCTCAGCAACTGCGCGACCTACCCCCAGGGGAACCCGACGAACAACTATGCCGCAATCCGTATCAACAACAGGATGGACCCAGGATACGTGGCGGTTCGCTACTGCCAGTTGGACCACAACGACAACGGGATTCTCGGCTACTGCGACTCCATTCTCGTCGAGTACTGCAACATCCACGACAACGGCTCGGGACACCACGCCGGAGGCTTAGGAGACGGGCAGCAGCACAACATCTACGTGGATGGGTCGCAGGGAGCCTTCTGCATCCGCTACAGCTGGTCGCATCACTCACTGAACGGGCATCTGGTCAAGTCGCGCGCTGTCCGGAACTGGATCTACTACAACCGCATCACGGACGACGCCGACACCGTGAGCCGCAACATCGACCTCCCGGACTGCGGGCGGTCCTTCATCATCGGGAACGTGATTACTCAGGAGGGTTCGTCCGGAGACAGTAACGGCGAGATGATCGGCTACGGGGCGGAGAACCAGAACAACCCGACGAAGGAGTGCTACGTCTTCCACAACACCTTCGTGAACACCGTGACGACCCATAACGCCTACGCAACCGCCTTCTACTCAGGCACGACGGCAGCCCAGTTGAAGGACAACATCTTCTACGGGGACGGCACGTTCAATCAGTACGACGCCGCGCCCACGCGCGTGGCCCCGGACACGTCGAACAACTTCTACGAAAACGACACGTTGAACAGCGCCAAGTTCCTGAATCCAGCGACAGGCGACTATCACCTGACGGCCGCGACACCGGGAACGATCGTGAACGCTGGCGTGGCGTTGGGGACCGTGGCGAGCACGAACTGCACGCCGGACAAGCAGTACGTCTACGACCTGAGCAATCAAGCGAGGACGATCTCCGGTTCGGCAATCGACATCGGGGCCTTCGAGTTCACCGCAGCCGGAGGGAGCGGAGGGAACGCGGGGTGCCCATTCGTTTTGACTGAAACTGGTTCCGGCTTTTCAGTCGAAAACTCGATCCTCGGTCGAAGCGAGGATGGGGGGAGAGGAAGATTCGTTTCAGATGCCTATCCGCTTTTGGCGAGGGCAGACGCGCGAGGAAGGATCCGACTGAGGGTAGCGGAGCTCGAAACCGAAACCGACGAAATCGATGAGCTCAGGCTTGGGCGGGTAGAGGTCCCGGCTGGAGACCGCTTGGCAACTGATTCGTCCGGCCGGCCGGTGCTGATGCATCAACTCGAGATACCCATCCGAACCACTCAGTGGAGCGGACGACAATTGCCGTTCCAGTCCCCGGTGGCTCCAAGCAAGGCCTTCCGGGGCGAGGCCGGAGATAGCGCCGAGTTCGAGCTCCAACCTGGACAGAGTGTGGCAATCAACAGTCGGCTCGGCGTTGCCGTACAGCTTCGTGCGAAGCAGCCCGCGCCGTCACTCCGGGCATCACCCCAAGGAGGGGCGACCGGCATAACCATCCGAGTTTCGCCGGATGGCGAAGGGGAGAGGTGGATCACCCTTGGCTCCGTGATCCCGCGCGAATTCTGGAGCACCGACATCCTTCCGAGCACCGGGCCTGCGGCGCAAGATGTCCGAAGGATTCGCGTGATTTGGCACACTCCCCACACCCTTGGCTGGATTGGAGTCGTCGAAACTGCCGAGGTCCAGCCGCAGATTCTGCCGTGCCTTATGGCCAGACATTCCGCCGGGGGGTCCGTGCTGGGGGAACTGAACGCACGCGACGGCCGGATCGCGACGATCAGGCCCGAGGAATTCGTGGAGCTAGAATTCGATGCTGGCGAAGCATCCACCGGAACGCAGTACGTGCTGCTGGCGAATGGTAGGTACTATCGGACGGCTACGCAGAAGTCGATCGCCATGCCCGCCGCATACGGACTCGCTCAAAACCGACCTAATCCCTTCAATCCGGAGACTTCGATCGAGTTTGATCTTCCGAGTCCATCCTCAGTGACCTTGCGAGTGTATAGTGTGGCCGGACTATTGATTCGAACCATCATCGACAAAGAAATGCCCGCTGGCTACCACATGGCGCACTGGAATGCTCGTGACGACAGAGGCACCCCGCTGCCAAGTGGTGTGTATTTTTACGAGCTGCGCGCAGGAGCCTTCGAAGAGAAGCGCCGCATGGTTCTCCTCCGGTAGGGCTAAGAGGGAGGCGCCTACCAGCGTGGTGGACCCGTCCGCGAGAAGGCCCCGGTGGCGAGAGCTGCCGGGGCCTTCTTGTATCTAGGCCCCAGGGTGCGGCTTGGGGCGCTGTGTGTAGCTTGGCCCTTGGTTGGAGACTCGCCACGGCCAGACGGCGATTTCATTTCGGCGCACTTACGGGCTGTTTCTCCAAGAAATCCCTTCTGGCGCGGAGAATCCCTGAGGAGTACGTTCCAGCTTCTCCCCATAGACAGCGACGCGGCAGACTTTCGGAGGTGTGTTATGCCTCGGATCCGGTCGACGATCGTTCTCCTCGTGGCCTCTGCTGGGACACTCCTGTTCGCTCCCGCCAGGACCGATGTGCCACCCGCGTTCCTCCTGAAATGGGGTACTCCCGGTACTGGCGTGTACTCGCGCTCGGGCCGGCTTGTGCGGGAGGTGGTGTCGGGGCAGTCGATGAACGCGGGTTCGAATCTCGTGCGCTGGGACGGGCGGGATCGGAACGGGGGCTTCGCGACGGATGGGCTTTACCAAGTCACCGTGAAGGCTCTGGGGCGGACGGAGCGGAAGACGCTTGCCATAGTTAAGTAGGGGACTATGAAACCAATTCATCTGACGTCGCTTCCGAATCATTGGCGCAAGCATGCCGAGCCCTGTCTAACTCTGATCGCACTCATCTGCGCGCTAATCCCCCACGCCGGCATCGCCGGTTGGCAGACGTTCAACACCTCCAGCGGCCTTGCGGACAATTATGTCGAGGCAATCACGGAGGACCATTCGGGGAATCTGTGGTTTGGAACACGTGGCGGAGTCAGCCGGGCTGACGGTTCCAGCTGGAAGACGTACACGACCGCGGACGGCCTGTCGGGAAATGGCGTTGGGGCCATCGCAGAGGATGGATCCGGAAACATGTGGTTCGGGACCGATCACGGCGTGAGTCGATTTGACGGCGCTCGCTGGAGAACCTACACGAAATCTGATGGGCTCGCAGACAGCCTCGTCAGTGCGATCGAGGAGGACCGATCGGGAACCCTTTGGTTCGCGACCGGCGGATACGGCGTGACCCGTTTCGATGGGAAAACATGGAAGACGTACACGACGGCGGATGGTCTCGCGTCGAACAGCGTCACCACGGTGTTCCAGGACCATATGGGAAACTTCTGGTTTGGCACCGTGGACGGCGTGAGCCGTTTCGATGGGAACACCTGGACGACCTACACCACCAACGACGGCCTCGTGAACAACGTCGTCTCGTCGATCGTCGAGGATCGGTCGGGAATCATCTGGGTTCTGGGCAACTACACATTGAGCCGATTCGACGGCTCCAGATGGAGCAGGTACATACCGCCGACCTCTGTTAGTGATTTCAACTTCACCACAATGACCACGGATAGCTCGAGAAATGTTTGGGTTGGGTCCTACGACTACGGGGCCGCACGGTTCGATGGAACGACGTGGAGGACTTACAGCGGTGGCCTCAACGGCCCGGCTAGCAACGACATACATGTAATCCTGGCGGATCGATCCGGGAATCTGTGGTTCGGAACGTTCGGCTTCGGTGCGAGCCGATCCGACGGCAGTGATTGGAGGACCTTTACCACCGCAGACGGGCTTGCGGAGGATGGCATACATGCGAGCGCGGCGGATAGCTCTGGAAATGTCTGGTTTGGGACAAGCTCCGGTGCCAGCCGCTTCGATGGCAGCACCTGGAACACCTTCACGTCGGACGGTCTCGCGAGCAACGACGTTCAGGCGATGACGCTGGATCGATCAGGGAATATATGGTCGTGGACCGGTCGTGCTGCAAATCGATTCGATGGTTCTCGATGGATATCCTACATGCAACCCGACGGCCTAGCGGGCGACGTAAGCGCGATCGTAGCAGACCGATCAGGCAAAGTCTGGTTCGCGACACAAAACGGCGCGAGCCGTTTCGATGGGACCAGCTGGAGGACCTACACAATCGCAGATGGCCTCGCGAGCAACGACGTCGGAGGGATCGTGGAAGACCGCTCGGGAAGCATCTGGTTTGGCACCAGATCTGGCTTGAGCCGGTTCGACGGCACGAGTTGGGTGGTATACCCGGACCCCGACGGCACCAGCATATACTCCGGCGCGATCACGGAGGACACCTCAGGCAATATTTGGCGCGTGAGGTCGGTTGGTGTGAGCCGTTTCGATGGCTCTGCCTGGAAGTTGTATACGACGGCAAATGGACTGTCCAACGATTACGTCTTGTCCATCGCGGCTGACCGGTCGGGGAACGTTTGGGTGGGGACCAATCTCGGCGTGAGCCGTTTCGACGGCGTTAGCTGGAAGACCTATACCACGGCGGATGGTCTCGCCACCAATTCCGTCGACGCAATCCAAGAGGATCGATCCGGTGCGTTATGGTTCGGGACATATGGGGGTGGAGGGGTGAGCCGTTTCGACGGCGTTACGTGGAGGACCTACACGACAGCAGATGGCCTTGCGGACAATGACGCTCACGTCATCACGATGGACGGCTCTGGAAATCTGTGGTTCGGCAGTCTTGGCCGGGGGGTCACCAAGTTCGACGGAGTTAGTTGGAGGATCTACACAACGGTGGACGGTCTTGCCGACAATGCTGTCAAAGCCATCGGGGCGGACCGCGCGGGGAACCTATGGTTCGGAGTTTCTGGGGGTGCGAGCCGCTTCGACGGTAGAACCTGGCAAACCTTCACGAGAGGAAAGGGCGTCGCTGGCAATTACCCCGTGAGCTCCATGAGCTGGGATCGGTTGGGCAATCTGTGGTTTGGAACGCTCGGCGGCGGTGCCAGTCGCTTTGACGGTAGCAACTGGACCAGCTACACAGCATCGGATGGCCTCGCGGGGGACCTCGTGAGCGCGGTAGCCGAGGATCGCTTGGGAAACCTTTGGTTCGGGACCGACGCCGGCGCGAGCCGATTCGACGGGACGAACTGGAAGACCTTCGGGGCCTCGGACGGCCTAGCGGGCGCATTCGTTCATGCGATCGCGAAGGACAGCATGGGCAACCTCTGGTTCGGCACCGACGGCGGCGCGAGCCGTTTCGACGGGAGCAGTTGGAGAACCTACACGATTGCCGACGGCCTGGGGGGTAACGAGGTTCGTGCCATCGCCTCGGATCGTACCGGAAATCTCTGGTTCGGAGTGGTTGACGCTCTCGGCTTCGGGGCCGGCGTGAGCCGATTCGACGGTGCCCGCTGGAGGACTTTCACTACAACGGATGGGCTCGTGACCAACAGGGTGGAAATCATCACGGTGGATCACAATGGGAATCTTTGGGTCGGAGGCCCCGGGGCCACACGGTACGAGCCGGATCGGGTTGCCCCGCAGACTGTGTTTCTGAGCCATCCTCAGAGTTTGACCACGTCCCGAAGCCAATCAGCGAGCTTCGTCGCGGCCCTCGGGGACCCCAGGGGTATCGAATTCTCAAGCCGGCTCGATGGGGGATCGTGGTCTCCTTGGTCTTCGGCGGGATTCTGGACACAAGCCGATCTCCGAGATGGGCCCCACACCGTCGAGGCGCAGTCTCGCGATGATTCTGGCAACATTGACCCAACGCCGGCAACCTCGACCTTCGATGTCGATGCGACACCGCCTGCGCCGGTAATCGTCTCACCTAGTTTCGGTCAGGCCGTGCACGCTATGGCTTACGTGAGAGGTGCCGTCGCGGATGCCCGTTTCCGCAGCTATGACGTCGACGTGAGAGCTTCGGTAGCCACGACCTGGGCGGGCGCGGACACGCTCCCGCACGTGGACAGAGGCGACACGCTCGCCGTCTGGGACACATCGAGTCGTCCCGATGGGAATTACGACCTTCGGCTCTCGGTGGTCGATACTCTGGGCCTGATCGGATCCACCCAGGTCACCGTCACTGTTGACAATCATGCGCCGTACGCAGACGTCACTACGCCGGCCAAGGTCTCGGCCGCCTTGGGTGGCGATGTGTACACGACCAACTCCGAAGCGCACCTTTACTTCCCGCCTCACGCGTTCGCGGGAGATGCATTGGTGACAGTGAGCGCTCTGGCGGACACACTAGTGCGGACGCGCCTTCCCTCTGGAGCCGCCCGCATTCTCTCAGGCTACGAGATCGGATGGGGTAGTTCGGTTCTGGCCAAGCCTGCGCGACTCACACTCTCCTATGCGGGTGCCGCAGGATCCGGGAGTGCATCTGCGACACCTTCGGCCGGTGCCGCCGCGCCCGCAACGATCGCCAACGGCTCTACGCTTGCTCTGTATCGGAGCGGGGATGGTAGCTCCTGGGAGCGTCTGGGGGGTACGGTGGACGCAGGTTCCCTGCGCATCGAGCTGGCCATGACGCAGCCCGGGCGGTATGCGCTTTTCGCCGAGACGGGGGTTATTCCAGGTACTGGGACCTTGGCGGGGCTCGCCTTCACGCCTCGCGTGTTCTCTCCGACGGGCGCCTTTGCCAGCAGCGACGTGGGCATCAGCTTTACTCTGGGCCGTCCCGCACCAGTGACGGTGCGGGTGTACAGCCGTTCGGGGCGACTTGTGCGAGAGGTGGCGTCGGGGCAGTCGATGAACGCAGGTTCGAATCTCGTGCGTTGGGACGGGCGGGATCGGAACGGGGGCTTTGCGACGGACGGACTCTATCTCGTCACTGTTGAGGCTCTGGGGCGGACGGAGCAGAAGACACTCGCCGTAGTGAAGTAGGAAGAGGGGGGATCATGAAGTCCGTTGATTCGGCTGGAACCTGCGCCCAACACATGGATGCTTCTGGGGCTCGGTCTCCCTGGCAGGCGCATATCAATGCAGCATCACAGCGCGCCGTGTTACGGTCTTGCCCCCCATTGTCAACCGAACGAAATAGACACCCGAGGCAAGGCCCCGACCGCTTGCGATCGGTAATCGGAGCGTCGTAGAGCCCGAGACACGAGCTTCCTTCGTTGCCACGAGACGTCCCCGGACATCGAGAAGCTCGACTCGAGCCGTACCCGAGCTCGGAAGGTCAAGGTCAGCACTTAGGTCCCCACGAACCGGGTTCGCCGACGCCACGCGTAATGCCAACGCGAACGCTGGCACTTGGATTCGGATCTCGCCGTAGAAGTGTTTCTCTTCCCCTGTGGTAACAGAAAGGCGATACGAATAGCTGTTTCCCGCCACAGCAGTCAGGTCGTTGAATACGAGAATCCCCGTCAAGTCAGGCTGTATCGCGTCCTGTAGCTGCCAGTCTTCATTTTCGGCACGGCGATAGACTCTGACGGGCACGTCCGCTGACGGCGTAGCTCGCCATTGGAGATGAACTCGATTCGGTGCCACGTCGGAATGAGCCAGGACGATCGAAAACGACTCGAGGCCACTTCCGATCAGCTTCTGCGCCATGATCTTGTTCGCGGGGCCGTTGAAGTAACCCTCCCAGGCGACGAGCGCCGCATTCCCGGTTACCGGGATCATCGCTGGATTATTGCCCTGAAATGCCGAGGCCGAAATGGGGAGACCCGCCATGGGCCAGCCCTGTGCGAGCGAGCCGTCACTGGTGAGGTGCTGGGCGACCACTCCCGTAGCCGGCGGCACGCCTGGCGGTGCGTTCTCATAGAATTCCCACGCGAGATACACACCGCCGAGACCGTCGGGAGCACCTGCAATATTCTGGATATACCTGTCTCCCTGGGCCAGCAGGACCCCGTTCTCCGGCCATCCTGGAGCGGCGCCGGTCGGAGAGACCTTCTGAGCGTGAGCGCTGACAACGCCGGAATCGAAATGGAACCACGAGACGATCGCCCCGCCGTCCGAGGTTGCAACACTGACAAGAGGCTCGTTCGATTCTATGGAACTGACGCGCAAGCCTTCGGCGGGCCAACCGGGTGCCGGGGAGCCTTCGGGGGTCAGCCGCAAAGCGTAGATCCCGGCGGATGGATCGCCACTTGCGCTGAAGGAGGACCAGAAGAAGAAGAGCCCCCCCTGACCGTCCAGTGCAGCCGTCGCGCCGAAGGATGGAACCGAAGAGATCACGAGTCCATCCGCCGGCCATCCTATGGCGGGATATCCGTAGGTCGTCACCCGATGGCAATAGGTATGCGTCATGAGGTCGTAATCATTGACCGAGTAGAATCCGCCCTTCCCGTCCTGCAGGATTGAATTGAGTCGCTGCCTCGTCGAGGAGGAAGCGATTTCGGTTCCGCCGGCCTGCCATCCGCGAGCAAAGGTTCCGTTGTACAAGACCCGGGTCGCGCTGAAGCCGCCCGGAGATGGTGAGCTTCCGCCAATGACTGTGTCCCTCTGCCACGCAACGAAGATCCCTCCTGCGCCATCAGAGGCGAGCTGCGGCGCGTACTCTGTGCACCCACCCGAACAAACGGGTAGCCCGTTTTGTGGCCATCCTGCTGCCAGCGCTCCCCCTTGTGTGATCCGCTGGATATATACAGAGTAAGGGGGACCTACGGGTGCGGGATTTCTGGTGTCGTTCCAGGCGATGAATGCGCCACCACTTCCATCGGCAATCATTGACCCTGTGTACTGCGATCGAAACGCGGTACAGACAGGTTGTCCGTCTGCGGCCCATCCTGGGTCGAGGGATCCGTCGGCACGGACGTGCTGAGCGAAAATATCTGTATTCTCTGGTTGGTCGGACGATACTGCGGTCCACGCGAGAAGGGCGCCTCCCAACCCATCCGGAGCGACGAGCACGCCCAATTTCCCACCCGGGGTGACGCAGACGGGTAGCCCACCATCGACCCACTGCGCGGATACAGGTCCGGTGGCGAGGGGAACGCACGAGAGGAGGGCAACAAGAACGGGAGTAAACCTAGCACCCATGTCGGCCCCCTGGCATTTGCGGGGAACTGCTTGGGTCCATCCATTCTAGTAAACACCGGAACGCGGTGCTTTGAACAACCTAGAAGTGTTCCATTTCAAAGGATTGGGACCAACCCACCATCCGATCTAGCAGAATTCGAAGGCTGCCAACAAGATCCACGGCGCCCGATCGCTATCCGGATTCGGGGGAATGCTAGGTTGGAGAGGGTTACGTTTGGGGAGCCAAATCACGGAAACGCGAACTTTCGGGTTCGCGGTGGAGATAGGGGCCCCGGCCGCGAGAGCTGCCGGGGTCTCGCTTATTCTGGTGTGTGGGCGCGAGTTGTGCGCCGCGGTGTCACGGTGGAGCCGGGAGGTGTCGCCCCTACGTCGAGCCCAATATGGGACCGCACTCTTGCGCCCGCCCAGTCCGAAGCGCCACAATGAGGCTCTCTGGCTCTCCACCTATTGATGAAATTACCTGCCCCTCGGGGCCAGGAGATCTCATGAAGAAACGCTTCCTGTTACTCTTACTCGTCGCCTCCCCCTGCTTGGCCTCAACGACTCGTCATGTGGGTGTCGGTCAGACCTATGCCACCCTTCGCGACGCCCTGTTCGACGCCAATGTCTCCAACACCGGCGATTCCATCATCGTCCACCCCGGCACGTACCGGAACGACCATGGGGACATCACTGCCTCCAACATCACAATCAAGGGCTTGGACCCCAGACCGGTGTTCGATGCAGAGCTGGACTCCACACACATCGAAAATCAAACGGGAATCATCGTTGTCACCAAGACTGCCTTGAACATCACGATCGACAATCTGGAATTCACCGGTGCTGTCTCGGAGACACAGAATGGCAGCGGCGTGCGTGTCGTGCCGGAGGATAGCCCCGGCTGGGTGGCAATCAGAAACTGTTATTTTCACGACAATCAGATGCATATCGTTGCCAGCCCAGACTCTCTCCTGGTCGAGAATTGTGAGCTCGGCAGAACCCTTCCGACCTACACGGATGGGTTCCAACACTGCATCTATGTCAATGAGAACGCCTGCCGGGTGTTTGTATTCCGTTACAACTACGCGCACCAATCCCACAATGGGCACGAGGTCAAGTCTCGTGCCCAGAACACGTTTATTCTCTACAACCGGCTCGCCGACGAGGACGAGACTGCAACGTATAACATAGACCTTCCAGACTGTGGCACGGCGTACATCATTGGGAACGTCATCGTCCAGGGAGTGAACTCTCCCAACGTGAGCTTGATCCGGTACGGCGCCGAGAACGGAGACGCCCCAGGGCGGGATTTCTACATCATCAACAACACGATCGTGAATCGGCAGGGGATCGGGACCTTCGTCGACACCGACCTCTCGCCCGTTGGCATCACGGGGGTCTCGAGGAACAACATCTTCTACGGGGCCGGTAGGCTGTACAGCGATCCGTCTGTGATCAGCTCCAGCAACAACTACGTAGACACGAACCTTGATAACGCACCGGGATTCCTGGATCTCGTCGGTGACGACTACCATCTCACGCTGGCTTCTCCTGTGGGAAACATCGTGGACGCGGGTGTAGACCCGGGAACATCCGTCGGGGGATACGCGCTTGCCCCTACCATGCAGTACGTTTACGACGTCTCCGGCGAAGCCCGCCCGACCGGCGGTGCGATCGACATCGGGGCGTTCGAATACCCAATCGCCACTGCGATCTCAGCTCTGCTCTTGAGCGCCGACGCGGACGCGAACGGGGTACGGCTCCAGTGGTACGCGCCCGGGGACATGATCGCCTCGACGTCCGTCTATCGCCGGACCAGCGGCACCGATTGGGTTCTACTCGGACACCCTCAGGCCGACGCAGGACATCAAATTACCTACGAGGACCGCACGGTGGTCCCGGGCTTGTATGAATATCGCCTTGCCGTACGGGATGTGTTCGGTGCCGAGAGCCTCGTCGATACGTGGGTCACGGTTCCGGGGGGTGAGGGCGTACCGCGCGTGACTTCGTTGGATGCGGCGAGGCCGAACCCCTTCGGGGAGCGTCTGGTCCTTCACTACGGGCTTCCAGTCTCGAGCCACGTGCGGCTCAGCGTATATGATCTCGCGGGGCGGCGCGTGGCGACGGTGGTGGACGGAGTGCAGCCCGCGGGCTGGCACTCGGCGGCGTGGAATGGAAACGATGTTGCGGGCCGCCTCGTCGCGTCGGGGATGTACTTCGCGCGACTGGAGGCGGCCGGCGGCGCGACTCAGGTGCGAAAGATTGTGGTGGCGAGGTAAGAGGGGGGACCCCGGCGGCCTTTCTCTCATTCGAAACCGGGGGATTTCGGCGCCACGAGGTAGATCGGCAGTCAGGATCGATGTTTTAGCGATATGCGGGACCGCGTGCGTGAGGCGGTTACGTTTCGGGGAGCCAAATCACGCGAACTTTCGGGTTCGCGGTGGTGCTACAGTCGTCCGTGGCTAACGGGGCCCGACACAAGATGGATTGCAATGACTCGCAGGGTGCTCCCGTGAGAACCGCGTCTCGCCTATCTGGCAAAGCCGGAACCGCCTGCCTGCAACGAAGTGCCTTTGGCACGGCGGCGCTTATCTTCCTGTCCATCCACCTTTGCGCTTCGGAAGCTGCTGAGGGCAACGGTGTCGCTCCTCGCCACCGTAGTCCCGCCCACCACGCTCCCTCGATCGTTGACAACACCTACCACATGGATTTGAACAACATCGATATGCTGGTGACGAACCACGGTTCGTTCGCCTATGACCTGGAACACGGGAATCCCGGATTCATATACCCCAGGGGATCGACGAAGACCGCCCTGTTCGCGGCCGGCCCCTGGATCGGAGCGAAGGTGAACGGGCAGGTCCGGGTCGCGCTGGGAGAGTTCTCCCAGGATTTCGTTCCGGGGCCGATGGTGAACGGGACGTTTCAGACAGACAGTCCGCGCTTCAAGAACTACAAGATCGTCACCAACAACGCCACGACCTCTGACTACCTGAACTGGCCCGCGGACCAGGGCGCTCCGGTCGATTCGACGGGTGCGCCCGCCCTCCTTGGCGAAGCGATGATCTGGAGCGTCTACAACGACGCCGATCCCGCCAGGCACACCAGCGTGGCCGGTTCCACCCAACCCCTCGGGATCGAAGTCCAGCAGACGACCTTCGCGTTCTACCACCCGGGTCCGATCGCAAACATCATCTTCGTACGGTACAAACTCATCAACAAGGGTGGGAACACGCTGGACAGCATGTTCGTCTCGGCCTGGAGCGACCCCGACTTGGGCGGAGCCTTGGATGACCTGGTCGGTTGCGACACAACCCTCTCGCTCGGTTACGTCTACAATTCCACGAACAACGACGCTGTGTACTTCACCAGGCCGCCCGCGGTCGGGTTTCAGTTTCTCCAGGGGCCGGTGATTCCCACCGGGACTCCGGGGGTCTTCGACACGCTGGGAATGACGTCATTCAACAAGTACATCGGCGGGACGGATCCCCAGAGCGCCCTCGAAACATACAACGACATGAAGGGGCTGAACCGAGACGGCTCTCCCGTGATCAACCCCCTCACCTCACAGGCGACCCAATTCCCGGTCTCCGGCGACCCGGTGGCGCAAACCGGATGGTTGGACTCCTACCCGACGGACCGCCGCTTCATGCTCTCGACGGGCCCCTTCACGATGGCACCGGGTGACTCACAGGAAATCATCACGGCGATCCTTGTTGGTCAGGGCAGGGATCGCTTGTCCTCCATCTCGGATCTACGCACGGCCGCGGCGCTGGCAAAGGAGCTGTACGAGGCAGGATTTCCTCGGAGGATCCCGACCGGGGTTTCGGCGGTTCTTCTCGATGCGCATGCGGAGCCGGGTCTGGTTCGACTCACATGGGCCTCAACGGAGCCGTCGGGTTTCCCGGCCTGGGTCTTTCGGAGGGATGCGAACAGCGATTGGTCCCAGATCGGAGTGGCTTTGGAAGAGGCGGCTGGCCGCCTCGTGTACGAGGACAGGTCCGTCATTGGCGGTCAAACGTATGCGTATCGGCTCCTGGTACGGGATGCAAACGGAGAGTACACGACCGAGGAGGTGTGGATCGACGTGCCTGAGGCGTTTCCGAAGACCGTGCGATTCGATACGCCACGCCCAAATCCCGCGCGAGGAAATATGTATTTTGCTTTTACGCTGCCGAGTTCCGGACGCGTTCGGCTCGCGCTTTACGACGCATCGGGAAAGCTGGCAGCTCTCATCGATGACTCCGTTCGCGAAGCCGGGCTGAACGTCACGCCATGGAACCTACGGGATGGTGCGAAGTTCCTCCCGTCGGGAGTCTACCTCGCCGTGCTCGAGTCGGGACGTGAACGCCGGGTTAAGAAACTGGTCGTGGCAAGATGACGAACGGTTGGGAGAGTCCTCCGCGAAGACTGCAACTCAGAACCTCCGCAGCAACCGTTTCTCCCAGTTTTGACGGAAATGCGTGCCTGGGCGGCAATTCCGAAGAGGGTTCCGCTCGGGGAGGTTAACTTAGAGAGTCCACCTTCGAACGGCGGGCTTTGAGATTCCGAGGCCTCGACGATATGCTGTCGGGGCCTTCGCGTATGAGACGGACTGGCGCGAAGATGGGACGCTGAATCCGCCGAAGAGCCCCGAGCGCAACCCGGCAATCTGAATCAGCGCTGGCGCGCGCCTGGGACCAGGAGTACCGTTTTGCTCTCCCCCCACTATCCCAGAGCCAAACTTCGGAGATGAATCGTGGCCGTACCCCGGATCCGGTTGACGCGCCCGGTTGGGGGTATGCGCGTTCATCACCTTCGTCGATGCTACCCGCAACGTTCAGGTGGGCCTAGTCCACCGCGTGCAGCGCGAATGATCCTGCGAGGTGTGTGATGCCTGTCAAACTTACGATTGATCATGTAGGAAGAACAGCGAAC
>Ga0137394_10001696_pt1 | contig 16170 bp, 14 predicted proteins | sample czobulk116metaG_FD_108278 | JGI IMG/M metagenome (GOLD analysis project Ga0137394, IMG submission 108278) | Vadose zone soil microbial communities from Angelo Coast Range Reserve, California, USA - czobulk1.16 metaG | ecosystem: Environmental > Terrestrial > Soil > Vadose zone | place: USA...
AAATTCTATCAACCACGAATGAACACGAATGAACACGAATCAGGAAAAGATCCGCGCCTCAGCCATTCGTGTTTATTCGTGTCCATTCGTGGTTCTTTAAGCAGCCTTATTTCTCAACTGCGAAATGCGCGTTTCAATCCGCGCGATGTCTTTGCGCAGCGTGCGCAGCCGGCCGGGCTTTTCGAGCTGGGCGCTGGCCTGCTGCAGCCGCAGGTTAAAAACTTCCTGGCGCATATCGCGGCCTTTTGCCGCGAGCTCGACCAGGGTCATGTCTTTCAATTCCGCCATCTTCATAAAATCCGTCCTGCTAACCGATCTTGTGCCGCGAGATAAACTTGGTTTTGATCGGCAGCTTGGTCGCCGCCAGGCGCAACGACTCGCGCGCCACCGCCTCAGGGACGCCGTCCACTTCAAACAGCACATTAGCCGGCCGGATCACGGCCACCCACGATTCGAGCGGACCCTTGCCTTTGCCCATGCGCGTCTCGAGCGGCTTTTTCGTGTAGGACTTGTCCGGGAAAATCCGGATCCAGACCTTGCCGCGCCGTTTCATAAAACGGGTCACCGCCACGCGCGCGGCTTCGATCTGCTTGGTATCAAGCCAGCAACGCTGCAGCGCTTGCAGCCCGTACTCGCCAAAGGCCACCGTATGGCCGCGGGACGCAATTCCCGTGCGGCTGCCGCGGTGCATTTTGCGGTACTTAACTCTGGCGGGCATCATTGGCATAACAAAATCTCCTGGGCTTAGGCGGCTGTGGTAGTGGTCGTCTCAACCGGCTGCGGCTTTTCCTGTTTCGTCTCGCCCTTGCAGATCCAGCATTTGACGCCGAGCTTGCCGTAAACCGTGCCGGCTTCAGCAAATCCGTAATCGATATTCGCGCGCAGCGTGTGCAACGGCACCCGCCCTTCGTGATACATTTCCACCCGCGCCAATTCCGCGCCCCCCAATCGGCCGGCGCAACGAATCTTGATTCCTTCCGCCCCAAAATCCATGGCCGTCTGGATGGCCTTCTTCATCGCGCGCCGAAATGAAACTCGCCGTTCGAGTTGCAGCGCCACGTTCTCAGCCACAAGCTGTGCGTCCAACTCCGGCGTCTTGATCTCAAGAATATCGACGTAAATTTCCTTGCCGGTCATTTTGCTCAATTCCTCCTTCAGCTTGTCGATTTCCGCGCCTTTGCGGCCAATGACCACGCCAGGCCGCGCGGTAAGAATGGTAATGCGGCAGCGCGTGGCAGCGCGTTCGATCAGGATGCGCGGCACCGACGCTGACTCGAGCTTCTTCTTGAGCACATTGCGAATTTGATAATCTTCGGTCAGCAGCTTGCCGAACTCTTTTTTTTCGGCATACCACTTGGAACGCCAGTCATGAGTGACGGCGACGCGCAGGCCGATTGGGTTGGTTTTTTGTCCCATAAATTATTCGTCAGATAAAACAATTTTGATGTGGCAGTTCCGCTTCAGGATGGGGCCGGCCGAGCCGCGCGCCTTGGGCGTGAAACGCTTGAGCGTGGTGGCCTGTCCGGCCACCGCTTGCTTCACCCAAAGTCTTTCGGTCCGAAGGCCGCTGTATTCCGGCTTGTGCAGTTTGAGATCCTCGGCATTGGCCATGGCCGACTTCAACGTCTTGGCAACGTGGCGCGCCGACTTGCGGGGAACCACCTTCAAGACCGCCTCGGCTTCCGCAGCCGCCAGGCCCTGGATTTGCCGGACCATCTCGCGCATTTTTTGCGCCGACATCCGGACGTTTTTCATGATGGCGTGAACTTCCATAGGCTACTTGGCTTCAGCTTTGGCCGTGTGAGCACCGTGTTTCTTGAACGTGCGGGTGAGCGAGAATTCGCCCAGACGATGCCCGACCATGTTTTCAGTCACGAAGACCGGGTTGAACACTTTGCCATTATGCACGTTGAAGGTCAGGCCTACAAAATCCGGCGTGATCATCGAGCGGCGAGACCAGGTCTTAATTGGCTGCTTGGACTTGGAGTCCTTCGCCTTGATGATCTTTTCCAGCAGATGTCCGTCAACAAACGGACCTTTTTTGATCGAGCGTCCCATAACTAGTACTGTTTCATTGGGCGCCCATCGCGGCGCACCAAAATAAAGCGATTGGAATGTTTGCGCCGAATGCGCGTCTTGTAACCTTTCGTAATAACCCCCCATGGCGTCACCGGGTGCCCGCCGCCGGAAGTCTTTCCGGCGCCGCCACCCATCGGATGATCGACCGGGTTCTTCGCCACCGCTCGACTGAGCGGACGGATCCCGCGATGACGTCCGCGGCCGGCTTTGCCCAGGACCACGTTTTCGTGCTCAGTATTGCCGACCTGGCCAATGGTAGCGTAACAATTCTCGTTCACCCTGCGAATCTCTCCCGAAGGCAATCGAATCTGGGCGTATCCCTCGTCGCGCGACATCAGCGTAGCCGCGCCTCCGGCAGTGCGAACCATCTGCGCGCCTCGACCGGGGAACATCTCGATATTATGAATCGGCAATCCAACCGGAACATGCTTTAAAGGCAGGCTGTTGCCGGTGTCAGGAGGAGCTGTTGGGCCGCTTACGATCTTGTTTCCCACAGTCAAGCCGCTCGGGGCCACGATATAGCGCTTCTCACCATCTTTATATTCGAGCAGGGCCAGGCGTGCTGTTCTCCGTGGATCGTATTCGATGGCGATCACCTTCGCTTCGACTCCATGCTTGTTGCGCTTAAAGTCAACCAGACGAATCTTTTGTTTGTGGCCGCCGCCAATCCCGCGACTGGTGATGCGCCCATAGCAGTTGCGACCGCCGGTCTTCTTGCGAATCTGGACCAGGTTCTTCTCGGGCCGGGTCTTGGTAATTTCATCGAACGACGCGATGGTGATATACCGCGTCGAAGGAGTGAGTGGTCGATAGCTCTTTACTGGCATAACAAATCCTTACGTCAAAGCGATCTTGTCCCCTTTTTTCAATTTGACGATCGCCTTCTTCCAATCAGGGGCCCTGCCGGCCTGAGTGGTGCGCTGTCGGCGCGCTTTGCCACGGACATTCAGAGTGTTGATCTTGATGACCTTGACTTTAAAGAGTTCCTCCACCGCCTGCCGGATTTGCGGCTTGGTCGCGCGGCGATCGGCCACCACGGTGTACTGATTGAGCTTCTCGCCCTGGCGAGTGCCCTTCTCCGTCAGCCGCGCTGTTTTAATGATTTCAAATGAGTTCATCGCTGGGCCTAGTCCTGCAAACGTTCCTGCAGCTTTTCAAAACCGCTGCGTGTAAAAACCAGTTTGTTGCTGCGAAGCACCTGGTATGTATTCAAAACATCACTCGTCGTCAGCTCAACATCCTGCACGTTGCGCGACGCGAGGCTCAGGTTCTTGTCCTGCGCGGCGGCGACGAACAAAGCCGTGCCCGCGAGCTGCAGCTTCGAAAGAATTTCAACGAAACCTTTGGTCCTGGGGCTGTCGAGTTTGAGGTCGTCCACCACCAGGACATCGCCCGCATTCAAGCGTTCGGTGAGCGCCTTGCGCAACGCCAATTGCTTGGTCTTTTTGGAAATTCCTTTCCTGAAATCGCGAGGCTTCGGACCGAATACGACACCACCACCACGCCACAGCGGCGAGGCAAATGAGCCGGCCCGCGCGCGCCCAGTGCCCTTTTGGCGCCACGGCTTCTTGCCGGTGCCGTTCACTTCACCCATCGTCTTGGTGCAGGCAGTGCCCATCCGCTGGGCGGCCTGATAGGCGACAATAGTATCGTGCACCGCCTGCGTGCCACGGCCCCCTTCCACGAGCGGGAACGTAACTTCAAGCTGCCCCTTCTCTTTCCCGTTAAGATCTTTAACCGTAAGCTTCATGATTGTTATTTCTTGGCCGGTGCAGCGGCTGGTTTAGCGGCTGCGGCTGGTTTAGCGGCTGCAGCCGGTTTGGCTTCCGCCTTGGCAGCGGCAGCTTTAGCGGCGGCGGCCTTCGCCTTGCCCAACGGCTGAGGCGCTTTCTTTATTACCGTGCCCTTGGGGATCTTCTTCGATTCACGAATGACCACGTAATCGCCTTTTGCGCCCGGAATGGCGCCCTTGACCAGGAGAACGTTATCTTCTTCGCGCACCTGAATAATTTCCAGGTTCTGAGTCGTCCGTCGGACCTGCCCCATGTGCCCGGGCATTCGCATGCCTCGCATAACCGTCCCCGGAAACAGACGCTGGCCGATTGCGCCGCCGCGCCGATGCCAACCCTTGGCGCCGTGCGTCATGTCGCCGCCGCGAAAATTATGGCGCTTCATGACGCCTTCGAACCCTCGGCCCTTGGTTACCCCGATGGCATCGATGAAATCGCCCTTGGCAAAGAGATTCGCGCCCAAAATATCCCCAGGCTTCACTTCCTTGGAAAAATCGCGGAATTCTTTGATCCGTTTGACCGGCGCCGCATTGTGCTTCTTGATATGACCGAGCACAGCCTTGGTCAGGCGGCTTTCCTTTTGATCTTCAAATCCCAATTGAACAGCTTTATAGCCGTCGTTCTCGACCGTCTTGCACTGGATCACCCGATTGGGCCCAGCCAGCACCACGGTGACGTGAATTAACGTCCCCTCTTCATTATAGACGCGGGTTTGACCGAGTTTTTTTCCAACGAGTGCGAGCATAACCTTAAATCTTGATGGTGATATCTACACCCGCCGGTAGATTTAGCTTTTTGAGTTCATCGACGGTCTTGGCCGTCGGCTCGATGATATCGAGCAACCGCTTGTGGGTGCGCTGTTCAAAAGTCTCCTGCGACTTCTTGTCCGCATGCGGAGAACGCTGAACGGTAAACCGTTCGATACGGGTGGGCAACGGAATCGGTCCCGCCACGCGCGCGCCGGTGCGCTTCACTGTCTCCACAATGTCATGGGCCGACTGATCGATCACCCGATGATCGAACGCCTTAAGTCGAATCCGAATACGTTGTCCAGCCATATCAAAGAACAGTTATTTTAAGGGTTATGTGCGAGCCGCAGGCCTCGATTTTGCGTTATCCAAAATTGTCGCCAGGATACTGGACGGAACCTGCTCGAATGTAAACGGCTCCATCGAGTAAGCCGCGCGCCCCTTCGAAAGCGAGCGAATTGCAGTCGCGTATCCGAACATTTCTGCCAGCGGCACTTCGGCATTCAAGCTGGTCGAACCGCTCTTCGCTTCGATGCTGATGATGCGCCCGCGACGGCGGTTCAAGTCACCCAATAGATCGCCCTGGTATTCATCAGGAGTCGTCACTTCGACTTTCATGATCGGCTCGAGCAGAATCGGACTGGCTTTCTTGAAAGCATCCTTGAGCGCGAAAATTCCCGCCATCTTGAACGCCAATTCGTTCGAGTCGACTTCATGGAAGGTGCCATCGACGATCTGGACCTTCACATCGATCACTTGATAGCCGGCATACACGCCACCCTTGATCGCTTCTTCAATCCCATCGATCACCGCTGGAATGTATTCCCTGGGGATAGCCCCACCGACAATCTTGTTCTCAATCTCGATTCCCTTGCCCCGCTCGTTCGGCTGCACCGTCACCAGAGCATGACCATATTGACCGCGACCGCCGGACTGACGAATAAATTTACCTTCGCCTTCAGCAGGCTTGGTGATCGTTTCGCGATAAGCGATTTGCGGAGCGCCAGCGCTCGCATCGACTTTAAATTCACGCAGCAACCGGTCGCGAATGATTTCCAGGTGCAACTCACCCATCCCAGCGATAATGAGCTGGCCGGTTTCTTCGTCGGTAAAGCAACGGAACGTCGGATCTTCTTCCGCCAGGCGCTGCAAACCTTCGGACATCTTCTCCCGGTCAGCCTTGGTCTTTGGCTCGATCGCCATCGAGATGACAGGCTCTGGGAACGTCGGGGGCTCGAGCAGCACTTCGTAATCTTCGTCGCAGAGCGTGTCACCGGTCGTGATGTTCCTTAAGCCGACCAGGGCGGCGATATCACCCGCGTAAGTCGTTTCGACCTCGATACGTTTGTCCGCCTGGATCATCATGACGCGGCTGACCCGTTCGCGCTTGCGCGTGCGGGGATTATAAATGACGTCACCCTTCTTTAGTTGCCCGCTGTAAACGCGGAAAAACACCAGCTTGCCAACATACGGATCTGTCCAGAGCTTGAACGCGAGGGAACAGAACTTGCCGTGGTCATCCGAGGGAACATCGACCGTCTCATCGCTGCCCGGCACATGGCCGGTCGCCGGCGGAACGTCCAGGGGCGAAGGCAAATAATCAACGACCGCATCCACCAGCGGCTGCACACCCTTCTTTTTGAATGCAGAACCACAAAGAACGGGAACTAGTTCGATTTTGCAGGTCAAGCGGCGAATAGCCGCTTTAAGAACCTGCGGCGTAATCGGACGCTCTTCGATGACCAACTCCGCGATCTCGTCATCTTTGTTGGAGACGCCGTCAATCAACTCTTCCAAATATTGCTTGGCGGTGTCCTTGAGATGCTCAGGAATCTCTTGCACGCTGTAATTCAGGCCCACATCGTCGTTATCTTCATAAACGAGCGCCTTTTGATTGATGAGATCGATGACTCCCTTGAAGTGGTCTTCTTTCCCAATGGGAATGGCTACCGGATAAGCATAAGCGCCCAGCTTCTTGCGCATCTCCGTCAGGGCGTTTTCAAAGTTGGCGCCGGTGCGGTCCATCTTGTTGATGAAAGCAATTCGAGGCACCTTATATTTGGTGGCCTGCCGCCAAACCGTTTCTGATTGCGGTTGCACACCGGCCACGCCGCAAAATACAGCCACCGCGCCATCGAGCACCCGCATTGAGCGCTCGACTTCGGCCGTGAAATCCACGTGGCCGGGAGTGTCGATAATATTGATCCGGTGCGGCACGCCATTGAAAGCTTTGTAGGTGCCGTCCTCTTTCTGGGTCCAGTAACAAGTCGTCGCCGCCGAGGTAATAGTGATGCCGCGTTCGCGCTCCTGCTCCATCCAGTCAGTCACGGTGTTGCCGTCATCGACATCACCCATCTTATGGATCAAGCCGGTATAAAACAGTATTCGCTCCGTGGTCGTCGTTTTGCCCGCATCGATGTGCGCGGCAATCCCGATGTTGCGCGTGCGCTCCATCGAGTACTTCCGTCCCGGTGAATTCACCGATTTATTTTCCATTACACTCTGCATCTAAACCTAAGAATAAAAACGCCCCGATATGCTTCCGCCTTCGGGGCGCGATCAATTAAATGGATCCTACCAGCGAAAATGCGCAAAGGCCTTATTGGCCTGCGCCATCTTGTGCACTTCGTCACGCTTTCGGATGGCATTGCCCTGACCCTGGAATGCTTCCATGATCTCCGCCGCCAAAGCTTCCCTCATCGGGATGCCTTTGCGGGCATCGGCAAAATCAACCAGCCAACGCATCGCCAGCGCAAGCTGACGGTCCGTCGGCACTTCGACGGGGACTTGATAGGTGGCGCCGCCAACCCGACGTGCCTTTACTTCCAAGCGAGGCTTTGCATTATCCACTGCTCTTTGCAAAATTTCAAGCGGGTTCGAGGCGGGATTTTTCACCGCAATTTGGTCGAAAGCCCCATAAACAATGCGCTGCGCCAGGCTCTTCTTGCCTGAGATCATGACGGTATTCACCAGCCGGGTGACCAGCGGGCTGTGAAACTTGGCATCTTCTGCCAGCGGTTTCTTTGTTGCTTGACGGCGTCGGGACATACTTACACTTCAATTACTTGGCGGCAGCCGGTTTGGCTTCCTTGGGTCTTTTCACCCCGTACTTCGAGCGGCTGACTCTCCGCTTCTCGACGCCACTGGCGTCCAGGGTCCCCCGTACAATATGATAGCGCACGCCGGGCAGGTCCTTCACGCGACCGCCGCGCACAAGCACAATTGAATGCTCCTGCAGGTTGTGTCCCTCATCGGGGATGTAAGCAATCACCTCATAACCGTTTGTCAACCGCACTTTGGCCACTTTTCTCATGGCAGAGTTGGGTTTCTTGGGCGTACGGGTCATCACCTGCAAGCAGACACCCCGCCGAAATGGAGAATTCTCCAAAGCCGGTGACTTCGACTTGCTGCGAATCTTATTACGTCCTTTACGGACGAGTTGGTTGATTGTCGGCATTTGTGCTTTGCTTTGAGCCCCGCTTCAGAACCATTAGAGAAACGGAGCGCGGATAATAACAAAGGAATTTCGTCGTGCAACTAGTATTTGGCATTTTTCCTAAACCCTAGCTGGCTAACGGTTCCGTCACCAAAGGCGCTGGTTCGTCGATCACTACATCCTCTTCGATCTCGACCAGCGTTTTGAGCTTCACTTTGCGATGCCAATTGAAGCCCGTGCCGGCGGGAATGATGTGCCCCATGATCACGTTTTCCTTGAACCCGCGCAGGTAATCGACTCGCGACATGGTGGCCGCCTCGGTCAGCACACGCGTCGTGTCCTGGAACGAAGCCGCACTCAGGAAGCTTTCCGTTTCCAGCGAGGCCTTCGTGATTCCGAGCAGAACAGGCTGCGCTTCAGCCGGTTTGCCACCCTTCTTCTCCACCAGGTCGTTCTCTTCGTCGAACTCGATCTTGTCGATCTGTTCGCCCCAAAGGAATGACGTATCGCCCGGTTCGGTGATGCGCACCTTGCGCAGCATCTGCCGAACGATGATTTCAATGTGCTTGTCGTTAATGGTCACACCTTGCAACCGATAGACTTCCTGCACTTCGTTCACCAGGTGCTCCTGCAGCTCCTGCGGTCCGCAAATGTCCAGAATCTCGTGCGGATCAATCGGCCCTTCAGTCAACTGCTGCCCCTTCTTCACGAAGTCGCCCTTGAAGACGATGACGTGCTTGCCGATTGGAATCAGGTGTTCCTCTTCCGTGGCCGTCGCCTGGTCTTTGATGACCACGCAACGTTTGCCGCGAACGCTCGGCCCGAAATCGACAATCCCGTCGATCTTCGAGATCTCGGCCGCGTCCTTCGGACGGCGCGCTTCGAACAACTCAGCCACACGCGGCAGACCACCGGTGATGTCTTTGGTCTTCGAGGTTTTGCGAGGCGTCTTGGCCATCAACGTGCCAGCCACGATTTTGTCGCCTTCGTTGACGACGATGTGCGCTCCCGAAGGAATCGGGTAGTTGGCGATGGGATCATTCCTGTCGTCCAGGATGACGATCTGCGGGTGCAGATCTTCCTTGTGTTCGATGACCACCATGGCTTCCTGTCCAGTGGTTTCATCGACTTCCTGTTTCATCGTCACGCCTTCGATGATGTCGTGGAATTTGATCTTACCGGCCCGTTCAGAAAGAATCGGGACGTTGTACGGATCCCACTGCACGAAGGTCTCGCCCTTCTTGACCTTGCTCCCGTCGGAGACGGAAATCACAGACCCAATGACGATGTTGTGCGTTTCCAGTTCCCGGCCGTCTTCAGCCAGGATCGAGACTGATCCATTCTTGTTCAGGACGATATTGTTGCCATCCTCCAATTGGACCAGGCGCAGTTCGTTGTAGCGCAGGATACCTTCCTGCTTGGCCTTGATCTGCGGCTGCTTGAATCCTGCAGTCGCCGTTCCACCGATGTGGAACGTACGCATCGTGAGCTGCGTTCCCGGTTCGCCAATGGATTGGGCCGCAATAATACCGACCGCTTCGCCCAACTTGACGTTCGCTCCGGTGGCAAGATTGCGCCCGTAACAGGCGATGCAAACTCCCTGCTTGCTCTCGCAGGTGAGCACCGACCGAATCTTGATCTTCTCCACCCCGGAGTTCTCGATTGCCTTCGCGCGCACTTCATCGATCTCCTGCGAGGCGGGTGCAACGATGGTCTTCGGGTAGCGCGGATCGTGGATGTCATCGCTCGAAAATCGTCCGACCAGGCGTTCGCTCAACTTCACCACTTCGTCTTCGCCTTCGTAGATGGCCTGCACCCAAATTCCATTGGATGTGCCGCAGTCCACTTCGCGAATGATTACATCCTGCGCAACATCGACGAGCTTGCGGGTCATATACCCGGAATCGGCCGTCTTGAGAGCCGTATCCGCCAACCCTTTGCGCGCGCCGTGCGTCGAGATGAAATACTCGAGCACCGTCAGCCCTTCGCGGAAGTTCGACAGAATCGGCTTTTCGATGATGTCGCCCGACGGCTTGGCCATCAGACCACGAACGCCAGCCAATTGGCGAACCTGCTGCCTGTTGCCGCGCGCGCCCGAGTCCACCATGAGCGACACCGGATTGTATTCCCGCTTGCCATGGTTGTTTTCCAGCGTGCGAAGCATGACGTTCGCGATCTGGTCCGTGCAATGGGTCCAGATATCGATGATCTTGTTGTAGCGTTCGCCAGGAGTAATCACGCCCTTGCGATATTGCTTCTCGACTTCGGTGATCTGCTTTTGGGCGGCCTCGATCTCGTGGGTCTTCTCCTTCGGGATGATCATGTCATCGATACCGATGGAGACACCGGCTCGAGTCGCTTCACGGAACCCGATCTCTTTCAATCGATCCAAAGTGCCGACTGTCTTTTCATGGCCGCAGATTTTGTAGCAGCGCCAAATCAAGTCACCCAATTGGCCCTTGCCCACGACCTTGTTCGGAAAGCCGAGCTCGTCGGGCCAGATTTCGCTGAAGAATACCCGGCCGACCGTCGTTTCGATGACCTTCTTTTCGCTATCGCCGTATTCGGTCTTTTTGCCCGAATCCGGATTCGCCAGGCGTATCCGGTCATGAATGCCCACTACTCCATCGAGATAGGCAAACGTTACTTCGCTCTTCGAACCGAAGAGTTTCATGCGCTCGCCCTCTTTCCTTCCCTGCGTCCGAGGCTCAGCGGTCAAATAATAACAACCGAGCGTGATGTCCTGGGTGGGTGTCATGATCGGCTTGCCGCTCGAGGGGCTGAAAATGTTGTTCGGCGCCATCATGAGCAACCGAGCTTCCATCTGCGCCTCGACTGAGAGCGGCACGTGCACCGCCATTTGGTCGCCGTCGAAGTCGGCGTTGTAAGCGGTGCAGACCAACGGATGAATCCGGATGGCCTCACCTTCAATCAGGATCGGCTCGAACGCCTGGATCGAAAGCCGGTGCAGCGTCGGAGCGCGGTTGAGCAGGACCGGATGACCTTTAGTCACTTCCTCGAGGATGTCCCACACCTCAGGTGATTGCCGTTCGATCATCTTCTTGGCTGATCGGACCGTATGAACGTATCCGAGCTCTTTCAGCCGGCGAATGATGAACGGTTCGAACAACACTAACGCCATCTTCTTCGGCAAACCGCATTGATGCAGCTTGAGCTCCGGCCCGATCACGATCACGGAACGTCCCGAGTAATCGACCCGCTTGCCCAGCAGGTTCTGACGGAAGCGGCCGCTCTTGCCCTTGAGCATATCGCTGAGCGACTTGAGCGCCCGATTGCCGGCGCCTGTAACAGCGCGGCCATGGCGGCCATTGTCGAAGAGCGCATCAACAGCTTCCTGCAACATGCGCTTCTCGTTCCGGATGATCACTTCAGGAGTCTTGAGCTGAAGCAGGTTACGCAACCGGTTGTTCCGGTTGATGACACGCCGATAAAGATCGTTCAGGTCGGAAGTGGCGAAGCGCCCACCTTCCAAGGGCACCAACGGACGCAGATCCGGCGGAATCACCGGCAACACCGTCAGGATCATCCATTCGGGACGGCTCTTGTTGGTCAGGAATGCCTGGAGCAGCTTGATCCGTTTGGCAATTTTTTTGCGGATTTGCTTGCTCTTCGTTTCGGTCATTCCGATCTGCAACTGGTCGATCTGCTTTTGCAGGTCGACTTTAGCCAGTCCTTCGCGAACAGCTTCGGCGCCCATTTTTGCGACAAAGGCATCCGCGCCGTAAGTTTCGCGAGCTTCGCGATATTCATGTTCGCTCAGCAATTGATGCTGCTTGAGCGGGGTCGATCCAGGATCGATCACCATGTAATCCTCGTAGTAGATCACCCGTTCGAGATTTCGGGCCGTCATATCGAGCATCAAGCCAATGCGCGAAGGCATGCACTTGAAGAACCAGATGTGTGACACTGGCACCGCCAGCTCGATATGGCCCATCCGTTCGCGACGCACCCGCGCGAGCGTTACCTCCACTCCGCACCGGTCGCAGACCACGCCACGATGCTTGATTCGCTTATACTTTCCGCACGAGCACTCCCAGTCCTTGACCGGGCCGAAAATGCGTTCGCAGAACAAGCCGCCTTTTTCCGGCTTGAACGTTCGGTAATTGATGGTCTCCGGATTCTTAACTTCGCCCTTGGACCAGGAGCGAATGGATTCCGGCGACGCCACGGCAATCGCCACGTATTCAACTTGATTAACCTTATCCAGTCCGAGCAACTCGCGAGCGGATTCTTTGCTAGCTATCATATTCAGGTTTTAAAACTTAACTCTACAGTGTCTTGGAATTCTTAGCCGAGGTTCGTCAGCGCAGTCGGCGGCTGGGCCGGTTGCTCCAACGGGTTCGAGTAGCCAACCTTGACATCCATGCCAAGCGACTGCATTTCCTTCACGAGCACGTTAAACGATTCGGGGATCCCTGCCTCCAGGCAGTTATCGCCCTTGACGATGCTCTCATAAATTCGCGTCCGGCCCTGCACGTCGTCGGATTTGACGGTGAGCAGTTCCTGCAATGTGTAAGCTGCCCCGTACGCTTCCATTGCCCACACTTCCATTTCCCCGAAGCGTTGTCCGCCGTACTGGGCTTTGCCGCCCAACGGCTGCTGCGTTACCAGCGAATACGGCCCAACGGCGCGCGCGTGAATCTTGTCCGCGACCAAATGGCCCAGCTTCATCATATAGATATAGCCAACCACGATTTCCTGGTCGAAGGGGTCGCCGCTGCGTCCGTCATAAAGACGTGTCTTGCCGTGCTCCGGCAAACCGGCCTGTTTCAGGTAGCCGCGGATCTCTTTTTCTTTAATGCCGTCAAATACTGGCGTCGCGAATTTCAATCCCAGCAACCTCGCGGCCCAACCCAGGTGCGTCTCGAGCACCTGTCCGACGTTCATACGCGAAGGCACGCCCAGCGGATTGAGCACGATATCGACCGGCGTTCCATCTTCCAGGAACGGCATATCTTCTTCGGGCACAATCTTGGCCACCACACCCTTGTTCCCGTGGCGTCCGGCCATCTTGTCACCCACCGACAGCTTGCGCTTGGAGGCGATATAGACTTTCACCTGCTTGATGATCCCGACGTCGACTTCGTCACCCGACTCAGCGCGTTCCATTTCTTCGTCGTGCTGCATCTGCAGATCGTCGAACTTCTTTTTGAAGCTGCCGATGATCTCGCTGATCTTGTTGCGAATCGGGGAGGGATCGATTTCGATCCGGTCGTAAACTCCGGCCAGCTTGCGTAACAGCGTCTTGGTGATTTTCCGATTTGCCGGAATGATGATTTCACCGGTCTCAGAGTTCACCACATCGAGCGGAATTTTTTCGCCCAGCAGGATGTTGCTCAGCGCTTCCGTCAATTGCTCGTGCAGTTCGTCGCTCTTGGCCTTGTGATCTTCCTGGACTTGCTTGGCCGCCTTCTTGGCGTCACCGGCCACCGGCGCCTTGTCGCGATCGACATCTTTCTCTTTCTTGGATGAGACCTTCACGTCCATGACAATGCCGTAGGTTCCAGAAGGAACCTTAAGAGAGGTGTCTTTCACGTCGGCCGCCTTCTCACCGAAGATCGCGCGAAGCAGCCGCTCTTCAGGGGCCAGTTCGGTTTCGCTCTTCGGCGTGATTTTGCCCACGAGGATGTCGCCGGGCTTCACTTCAGCGCCAACGCGAATGACTCCGTCCGGTCCGAGGTTCTTCAACGCCTCGTCGCCCAGGTTGGGAATATCCCGCGTAATTTCTTCAGGACCGAGCTTGGTGTCGCGAGCGCCCACCTCGAATTCATCGATATGGATCGAGGTAAAGATGTCGTCCTTCACGATCCGTTCGCTGATCAATATGGCGTCTTCGAAGTTATATCCATTCCAGGGCATGAACGCGCAAAGCACATTGCGCCCCAGCGCCAGTTCGCCGCCCTGCGTGCAGGGGCCGTCGGCGATGACCTGTTCTTTCTTTATGCTGTCACCCTTCGAAACCAGTATCTTCTGGTTGATGCAGGTGGCCGCATTGGACCGCATGAATTTTCGGATCTGATAGACGTTGATGCCGTTCGCCGGGTCATGCTTGATCTTCCGTTTGCTTTCCGGAAGTTTGCCATCCGACGTCACGATCACCTGGTTGCCGTTTACCGACGCAACTTTTCCAGAATCTTCCGCTACCACCACCGCGCGAGAGTCGCGTGCCACGCGATCCTCCAGGCCGGTAGCTACCAGCGGTGACTCGGTCACCAGTAATGGCACTGCCTGCCGTTGCATGTTCGAACCCATCAACGCGCGGTTGGCGTCATCATGTTCCAAAAATGGAATCAGGCTGGCTGCAACCGACACGAGCTGTTTGGGCGAAACGTCCATGTAATCGACCCGCGCCGGCTCGACGTCGACGAAGTCGCCTTTGGACCGGCAAGTGACTCGCGGGGTCGTGAAGTGTCCCTTTTCATCGATGGGCGCATTGGCCTGCGCCACGATGAACTGCTCCTCGCGATCCGCTGTGAGGTAATCGATATGACTGGTTACCCGGCCCTTTTCCACCTTCCGGTAAGGCGTTTCCAAAAATCCGAAGTCATTCACTCGCGCAAATGTCGCCAGTGACGCAATCAAGCCAATGTTCGGACCTTCAGGCGTCTCCACCGGGCAGATGCGTCCGTAGTGGGACGGATGAACGTCGCGCACTTCGAAGCCGGCCCGATCTCGCGAGAGACCGCCAGGCCCCAGCGCCGATAGACGCCGCTTATGGGTCAGTTCCGCCAGCGGATTGATCTGGTCCATGAACTGCGAAAGCTGGCTGCGTCCGAAGAAATCCCGGATCACGGCCGACAGCGCCTTTGGATTGATAAGCTTCTGCGGCGTCATACTCTCGAGGCCCTGGTCGAAAAGCGTCATGCGCTCCTTCACCAGGCGCTCGGTACGGGCCAGGCCCACCCGGCATTGATTGGCCAGAAGTTCGCCTACGGTCCGAATGCGGCGGCTGCCCAAATGATCGATATCGTCCAGGCTGCCTTCGCCCTTCTTTAGACGCAGCAGGTACTTCGTCGCGGCGATCAGGTCTTCCTTCGTGAGAATTCGCGAATCCGGATCGTCTTTGATCCCCAGTTTCTGGTTGATCTTGTAACGGCCAACCCGTCCCAGGTCATAGCGCTTGGCGTCGAAGAACAGCCGCTTGATGAGAGCGCGGGCATTTGCCGCCGTCGGCGGATCGCCGGGGCGCAACCGTCGATAGATATCTTTCAGCGCCTCTTCCTCGTTCTTGGTCGGGTCTTTCTTCATGCACTTGATGACGATCCCGTCATCAACGGTGGTATCGACCACTTTGATCTTGTTGACCCCGAGCTCGGCGATCTGCTTGACCACCGCCTTGGAAAGCGGCTCGAAGGCGCGCGCCACCACGATCCCCTTATCGGGATCAACCGCGTCTTCGATCAAAACCTTGTTTTGGATGTCATCGAGCTTCTCAGCCTCTTTGATGCTCAGGTCTTCGATGTCATAGAACATCTTGAGAATGTCCGCATCGGTCCCCTTCTCGACGTCCTTTTTATCGTCCTTCTCGTCGAGAAAACTCAACGCGCGGAAGAAAGTCGTGGTCAGGAATTTGCGGCGGCGCTTCTTGCGATCCAAATAGACATAGAGCAGATCGCTCGTGTCGAACTGCGCTTCATACCAGGAACCGCGATCTGGAATAATCCGGAACGAATGCAACATCTTGCCATTCGGATGCTGCGAGGCCTCGAAGGCCAGACCAGGCGAACGATGCAATTGGCTGACAATCACCCGCTCGGCGCCATTGATCACAAATGTCCCTTGGGGGGTCATCAGCGGCAGCTCACCCATGAAGACTTTCTCTTCCTTGGTGTCCTTCTCTTCCTTCAGAAGGAAAGTCACATAAAGGGGCGCGCCATAAGTAATCCCCTCGCGCAGACATTCCAGCCAATCCTGTTTCGGTTCGCCGATGTCGTAGCTATGATAATCGAGGACGCACTTTCCATCGTAACTTTCGATTGGAAACACTTCCCGGAAAACGGCTTGCAAGCCGACATTCTTTCGCCGGCTCGGGGCGACCGACAGTTGCAAAAACTCCGCGTAGGAGGTCGTTTGCAATTCGATCAAGTTCGGCGGA
>Ga0137394_10001697_pt1 | contig 16167 bp, 14 predicted proteins | sample czobulk116metaG_FD_108278 | JGI IMG/M metagenome (GOLD analysis project Ga0137394, IMG submission 108278) | Vadose zone soil microbial communities from Angelo Coast Range Reserve, California, USA - czobulk1.16 metaG | ecosystem: Environmental > Terrestrial > Soil > Vadose zone | place: USA...
GAGATCGCGGTGCCGCCGAAGAAGCCGCGCCCGAAGTTGTCGCGCGCGTAGCCGACGGTGGGGCGCGCCACGTAGTCCGGCGTGTACCGAGTCCGGTACGGCTTGAACGTGAACTCCGTGGTGTCGGGCAACGCCAGCGAGGCCGAGTCGAGCAGGGTCTTGACCGAGACGGGCGTGGGTCCGGTGGTGGACTCCGCCGCCTGCGGTTGCGCGGCCGACGCGCGGAACCCGCTGGGGCTGCGATACACCGACGCGGCCTGGCCCGGCTGCTCCGCCGGCGTCACCGGTGCAGCGGCGGTGGCCGGCGTGCTGTCGTGGCGCGCCACGGCGAGCAGCGAGATCGGCAGCGGGGGCGGCCCGTCCGCGATCGCCTGGCGGCGCAGCGAGCGGGGGTTATCGACGGCATAGACGTTGTACTCGCCGTCTTCGTAGTAGGAGAACGCGAGGCGGTCGGCCTGCCGTGCCCACGAGAGGGCCGGCGACAACTCCGCGATGCCGGCGACCCCTGAGAACATGTCGGTGAGCTGGTAGACCTGCCCGTCGCCGAAGTCGTACAGGAAAATGTTGCTGTAGCCGGTGCGGTCCGAGATGAACGCGAGCGACTTGCCGTCGGGCGACCACACGGGGTTGGCGTTGCGGCCCGCGCTCATGTGGCCGAGCACCTCGATCGAGCCCGTATCGAGGTGATACAGGGCGACGCGGTAATTGCCGAAGCGCAGGGCCTGGAAGTCGGTCCCGGGCCCGCGGTCGGTGGTGAACGCGATTGACTTGCCGTCGGGCGACCAGGCTGGCTCGAGGTCCGCGTCCTTGTCGTTGGTGAGGCGGCGCAGGTCGGAGCCGTCGGCGTTGACGACGAACAAGTCGGACAGGCCGCCGTCGAAGCCGGTGAATACGATCTGCTTGCCGTCGGGCGACCAGGACGGCGTGAGGATGCCGTTCAGCGGCACCTTGATGCGGCGGACTTCGCGGTCCTTCTCGATGTCGAGGATGACGAGATCGTCCCGGGGCCCGTTCTTCGCGGCGATGGCGAACAACCGCCCGTCGGGGGAAAACGCGCCGACGGAATTGATGAAGCGCAGCGTCTCGTAGTTGGACGACAACGTCGAGCGTACGAGTCGCCGCAGCACGCGGCCCGACTCCGCGTCGGCCAGCCACAGGTCCACGAAGAAGCCGTTGCGCTCGCCGAAGAATGCGATGCGGCGGCCGTCGGGCGACAGCGCCGGCGCGATGTGCAGGGTGCCGCCGGACCGCTTCTCGGTGAGCAGCGGCTGGGCGATGCGCTGGGCGCGGTAGTGGTCGCCCACCTGGGGCAGGAACGTGGTGCGGATCGCGTCGCGCCAGTCGTCGGACAGCTCCTGCAACGACAATCCCGTGGCGCGCCGGATCGATCCCTCGATGCCGCTGGTGGTGGACGCCTGCAGGATCTCGCCGATCGCCTCGTCGCCCCACTTCTCGCCGATGTAGGCCATCAGCGCGTGGCCGAAGTGGTACGGGAAGATGTTGGGGTCGTAGGTCATCTGCTCGATGCTGGGCAGGTGGCCGTTGAGCGCGGCGTCGCGCAGGGTCATCGCGGTGAACGGATCCACCGGACCACGCGACAGGTACTCCGCCATGCCCTCCATGAACCAGAGGGGCGGGTTGACGTTGATCAACGTCTGCACACCCGCGCCAATGCGGCCGCGGCTGTAGACGTCGTACTGGAATTGGTGCACCATCTCGTGCGTCAGCACGTGCTCGAAGTCGTGATACGAGCCCGTGAACGGCAGCACCATACGGTGTTTGAAGAAATCCGTGCTGCCCTCCAGCCCTTCGAACACGTCGGTGACGTTGGTCTGCTGGAAGTCGGACTGGGACGCGTACAGGATGATCGGCTTGCGGCCCTGGAACTCGTGGTGGAGGATGCGGGACAAGCGGGCGTAGCTGCGTTCGGCCATGCGGGCCGCGTCGAGCGCAGCGGGGCGCTCGGCCGGATAGTAGTAGACGTCGAAGTGCTGGGTCTGGATGATTTGGAAGTCGAACGTCTGGTACTGCACCTTGTTCTGCCCGAAGTACTGCGCGCCGAGAGGCGCCGACCCCGCCGCCGCGAGGACTACAGCCGCCGCCACCGTCCCGATCCGGTTCACGAGCATCCTTTCATTACTTCACTCTGGCCTACCCGGAGCTACTGCGGGCGCATCGCCCCACAACCGCTCGAGCTGATAGAACGCCCGCAGCTCCGGATGAAAAACGTGTACCACGAAGTCTACGTAATCGAGCAGGACCCAGCGGCCCTGCGCCAATCCTTCCACGTGATGCGGCGCCACGCCCCGCGGTCCCAGGGTCGCGATCAGGTGCTCGGCCATGCCACGCACGTGCGCGTCCGAAGTCCCCGACGCGATCACGAAATAGTCCGTGGCCCCCGACAACCCGCGCAGATCCAGCACCAGGGGCTCGACCGCCTTGCGGTCGGCCAGCGCCGCGGTGACGAGCTGTAACGCCTGCGGTTCGCTGGGGCGCCGGGCGTGACGCTGCCCTCTGGCTCTTGTCATAGCGTCAGACTCGCGCCTTTGTTCCGTCGGCCGTCCGTACGCTTACTCCTTGACCACCGTCACCGTGATTTCCGGCCGGACTTCCGGATGGATCTTCAGGCCCACACGGAACTCGCCCAGCGCCCGAATCGGCTCCGGCAAGTCGATCTTGCGCTTGTCCACGTGGATGCCCGCCTCCTCCAGCTTGCGCTGGATGTCGGCCGCGGTGACGGAGCCGTACAGCTTGTCTTCTTCGCCGACCTTCATCTCGAAGGTGAGCTGCACTGCGGCGAGGCGCGCGGCCTCGGTCTCAGCGGCCGCCTTCTCCCCGGCGCGCTGCGTGGCGATGCGGGTGGCTTCGAACGCGATCTTCTTCTTGTTCGCCTCGCTCGCCGGGTACGCGAGACCCTGGGGCAGCAGAAAATTACGGGCGTAGCCGTCTTTCACCTTGACCACCTCGCCTGCCTTTCCGAGGTGTTGCACGTCTTCGCGCAGAATGATTTCGATCATCGGTCCAACCTCTAGAGTGCGGTGGACCGCCGGTCCAGCCGGCGGCGGAAGTCCAGCCACGTATCCAACAGACCCAGCGTCCACAGTCCGGGGACGAGCACGACCAGCGGCACCACGAGCACGGTGCCGAGGACGAGCAATCCCACGAGCGTCCCCAGCGACACGCCGCTGGCGCCGGCGAGCACCGCGACGATCGCCGCGCCGCGCAGCGCATAGAGGGCGCCGGAAATCAGTGCGACATTCAGCGCGGCCACTTTGACGCCGCCGATCACCGGCGCGATCCACGCCACGAGCGACGCGATCACGGTCCAGATCCAGCCGTCGCCAATGCGGAACTCGCGGAACGGTCCGAGCGGCGGTCCGAGCGGCGTGCGCGCGATGTGCCCGTGCCACTGCCACGCGGCGGCCAGCGCGCCGAGCGTGCCGAGCGCCAGTACCGCGGGGATGGTGGCGCCCATGAACGTCAGCAGTGGGTGGTACGCGGCCGCCGCCTCGGGCACCCGATCGAGCGCGACCTGCATTGCGAAGCGCACCTGGAGCGTGGCGTCGCGCGCCAGCTCCACCCAACCCCACGGTCCCCACAGCCCTTCGAGCACGACAGCGGTCGCGACCGCGCCGACCGCCAGCGCGCGCAGGGCCTGCGGCAGGAACGCCGCGGGCCGCAACAGGGTGCCCAGCACGAACGCCGTCGTGGCCAGCACGGCGAAGGCGCGCGTGGCCGCGTCCAACCGGCCGCCGGTGGCGGGCACGAGTAGCAGGCCCAACCCCAGGCCCACGGCCAGCAGAGCGAGGGCGCGCTCTCCCCGCGAGGCGGGGCGCGCGCCCGCCAGCAGCGCTCCGAGCGCGAGCGCCACGAGCGGCAGGAACCCGAAAGCGGCGAGGACGATGGTGCCGAGAATCAGGCGCCAGCGTCCGACCGGCGCGATCATCTCAGCCGACGTAGCCCTTGATGTACGGCAGCAACGCGAGCTGGCGCGCCCGCTTGATGGCGGTCGCGAGCTGGCGCTGGTGCCGCGCGCACATGCCGGAGAGGCGGCTCGGCAGAATCTTGCCGCGCTCGGTCAGGAACCGGCCGAGCGTGCGCTCGTCCTTATAGTCGAGTACGCGAGCCCCGGATTCGCACACGGGGCAGGTCTTGGCGGGCCGTCTCATGCTTCTTCCTCCTCCCCCAGTTCCTCTTCAAGTGCGGCGATGACCGGCGCTTCCACCGGCTTGGGCGGTTCGCCCTCGTTCACGACGGTCAAGAAGCGCAGCAGGCTCTCATCGAGCTTCAGGGCGCGCTCGTACTCGGGCAAGAGCGCCGGCTCCGTCTCGAACTGCACGACGACGTAGTAGCCCGTGTCCTTCTTCTTGAGGCGATAGGTGAGCGTGCGCTTGCCCCAGTGGGCGACGTTGCCCACGGTGCCTTTGCTGTCTTTCGTGATCAGCGCGTGAAACCGCTCGAGCTTCTCGGTGACCTGCGGTTCTTCGAGGGCACTGTCAAAGATGTAGACCGTCTCGTAGCGACGAGTCATGACACCTCCCTTTGGTCTGTGTGACCCGGCACGGTGTCGCGCCGAGTAGGGGATATGTGAGCGGGGAAAATAGACGGTCGGGCGCTCAGGCGGTAGGGCGGTCAGCGCGGGGGGGCGGGGGCACGTATTGGGGGAAAGGAGGCCCATGTGATACTGCTGCTCGCGCTGCTGTTGGCGCCCCAGGATACTGGCTTTGCCGCCATGCAGGCGCGCGGCAAGATGGCGATGGGGGTCGATCAATACACGTCGCAGCATCACTTCGAGCCGCTGCCGGACGGCGGCCGCATCATGCTGCAGCGGGACGCGGCCGACACGGCCGGCACCACGGCGATCCGCGAGCATCTCAAGGACATCGCGATGCGGTTCCGGGCGGGCGACTTCGCCATTCCCGGGTTCGTGCACGCGCAGGAGGTGCCGGGTACGAGGGTGTTAGCGGCGAGGCGCGCAGCGATCCGCTACGTGTTGCACCCGCTGCCGGGCGGCGGCGAAGTGCGCATCGTGACGCGCGACGCGGCGGCGGTGGCGGCAGTGCATCAGTTTCTCGCGTTCCAGCGCAGCGAGCACCATGTGCACTGACGGCTAGACGTTGAACCGGAACAGCAGGATATCGCCGTCTTTCACGACGTAATCCCGACCTTCGCTGCGCACCAGCCCTTGCTCGCGCGCCGCCTTGTACGATCCCGCCTTGAGAAAGTCTTCGTAGCCCACCGTTTCGGCCCGGATGAAACCACGCTGGAAATCGGAGTGGATCTCACCCGCGGCGTCGTACGCCGTCTCGCCGCGGCCCATGGTCCAGGCGCGCACTTCGGTTTCGCCCACCGTGAAAAACGTCTGCAGGCCGAGCAGGTGATAGCCGGCGTGGATCAGCCGGTCGAGACCTTGCTCCTTCACGCCCGCCGTCTCGAGGAATTCGCGTCGCTCCTCCGGGGACAGCTCGGCCAGCTCCGCTTCGAGCTTGGCGCTGAACGGCACCAGCTCCGCTTCCTCGTGGTGCGTTTGCACCGCTTGGCGCAGCGCGTCCACCCACTTGCCGCCGCCGGCAGCCAGGTCGTCCTCGCTGACGTTGGCCGCATAGAGAATCGGCTTGGCCGTGAGCAGGCCGAGCTGCCGCAGGAAGCGCACGGTGTCTTCATCTTCGCCCGCCGCGCGCGCGCCGGACCCTGAGTCCAGTTCCTTCATCACGCGCTCCAGCACTCCCAGCTCCGCCTGCGCTTCTTTATCGCCCGCCTTGGCGCTCTTGCGCGTCTTCTCGAGGCGGCGGTCCACGATGGCGATGTCGGACAACGCCAGCTCGCTCATGATCACGTCGTGATCGCGCAGCGGATCGACCGGGCCCATCACGTGCACCACGTCGGGATCCTCGAACGCGCGAATCACGTGGACGATCGCGTCCACCTCGCGGATGTGCGACAGGAATTGGTTGCCCAGCCCCTCGCCCTGCGAGGCGCCCTTGACGAGCCCAGCGATGTCGACAAACTCCACGACCGCGGGGACCTTCTTCTTGGGTTTGACGATGGCGTTGAGCGTCTCGAGACGGGGATCGGGGACTTCCACCACGCCGACGTTCGGCTCCACGGTGCAAAACGGGTAGTTCTCCGCGGCCGCCGCTTTGGACGACGTGAGCGCGTTGAACAGGGTAGACTTGCCGACGTTGGGGAGGCCAACAATCCCGAGGCGAAGCATGCGGAATGGTAAACGGCTAGTGTAGATTAGACGAGGTCCATGGCTCGAGACACCAAGGCACCACCGCGCCGCGAGGCGCGCGAGCAAGCCGTCATCCGCTTCGCGGGCGACTCGGGCGACGGCATGCAGATCACCGGCTCGCAGTTCACCGTCGAGACCGCGCTCGCCGGCAACGATCTCGCGACCTTCCCCGACTTCCCGGCCGAAATCCGCGCTCCGGCGGGCACGACCTTCGGCGTCTCCGCCTTCCAGATCCAGTTCGGCTCGACCGACGTGTTGACGGCGGGCGACGAGCTCGACGTGCTGGTGGCGATGAACCCCGCCGCGCTCACCGTGAACCTGCGCGACTTGCGGGTGGGCGGGACCGTCGTGGCGGACCTGGCCGCCTTCAACGAGCGCAACCTGCTCAAGGCGGGCTATCAGGCCAATCCGCTGGAAGACGACACGCTCGCGCCCTACCAGGTCCTGAAGCTCGACATCACCAAGCTCACGACCGACGCGGTGCGGGCGTTCGGGCTCTCGTCCAAGGAAGCGCACCGCTGCCGCAACATGTGGGCGCTGGGGCTGATGCTGTGGATGTACGGCCGCGAGCGGCAGGCCACGATCGAATGGCTGGAGCGGAAATTCGCGAAGACCCCGCCGATCGCGCGGGCCAACATCGCGGCGGTCAACGCGGGCCACGCCTTCGGCGAGACGGCCGAAATGCCGGCGGACATCGTGGGCTACACCGTGGCGAAGGCCGACGTGAAGCCCGGGCTGTATCGCACGGTGAGCGGCACCGAAGCCCTGGCGTGGGGCCTGCTCGCCGGCATGCGCAGTGCCGGACTCGAGCGGATGCTGTTTTCGGGCTACCCGATCACGCCCGCCTCGGCGCTGCTGCACACGCTGGCGGCGCTGAAGCAGTACGGCGTGGTGACGTTCCAGGCCGAGGACGAAATCGCGGCGATCGGCGCGGCCATCGGCGCATCATACGCGGGCTCGCTCGGCGTCACGTCGAGCTCCGGGCCGGGCATCGCGCTCAAGACCGAAATGCTGGGGCTCGCGATCGCCACCGAGCTGCCGCTCGTGGTCATCGACTCGCAGCGCGCCGGTCCCTCGACCGGCATGCCGACCAAGACGGAGCAGTCGGACCTGTTCCAGGCCGTCCTGGGCCGCAACGCCGACTCGCCGCTGATCGTTCTTGCCGCCGCGAGCGCGGGCGACTGCTTCGAGGTGGCGATCGAAGCGGTACGGCTCGCCACCAAGTACATGACGCCCGTCATTCTGCTCACCGACGGCTATCTCGCGCACGCCGCCGAGCCGTGGCTGATTCCCGACGTGGACGCGCTGCCCGGTTTCCCGGTGACGTTCCGGACGGACCCCGCGGGATTCCACCCTTATGTGCGCGATGCCAAGACGCTGGCCCGCGCCTGGGCGGTGCCCGGCACGCCCGGGCTGGCGCACCGCATCGGCGGCATCGAGAAGAGCTACACCACAGGCCACATCTCCTACGATCCCGACAACCACCAGCAGATGACCAACGTGCGCGCCGCCAAAGTTGCGGGCGTCGCGGCCGACATCCCGGAGCAGGGCGTGGCCCTGGGCAATTCCAGCGGCGCGCTCGCCGTGGTGGGCTGGGGCTCGACCTACGGACCGATCCATCAGGCGGTGAAGCAGGCACGCGCCGACGGGCTCGACGTGTCGCACGTGCATCTGCGCTACGTGTCGCCGTTCCCGCGCAACCTGGGTGAGCTGCTGCGCGGCTATGGGCGCGTGCTGGTCCCCGAGATGAACAACGGCCAGCTGGTGCAGCTGCTGCGCGCCGCGTATCTGCTGCCGGTCGAAGGGCTGAGCCAGGTGACGGGCAAGCCGTTCAAGGTGGCCACGATTCTGGAGGCAATTCGCGCATGATTACGACGATCGAGCCGCCGCGCCTCGCGCCCAAGGATTACGCGTCCGACCAGGAAGTGCGCTGGTGTCCGGGCTGCGGCGACTACGCCATTCTCAAGGCCGTGCAGAAGACGCTCGCCGACATCGGCGCGGTGGCCGACAAGACGGTGTTCGTCTCGGGGATCGGCTGTGCGGCGCGCTTTCCTTATTATCTGGCGACGTACGGCTTCCATACCATTCACGGCCGCGCGCCCGCGATCGCCACGGGCGTGAAGCTCGCCAATCCCGAGCTCGACGTGTGGGTGATCACCGGCGACGGCGACTGCCTGTCCATCGGCGGCAATCACACGCTGCACATCCTGCGGCGCAACGTGGATGTGCAGATCCTGCTTTTCAATAATGAGATCTACGGCCTGACCAAGGGCCAGTACTCGCCCACGTCACGCCAGGGGACGCGCTCGCCCTCCACGCCGCAAGGGTCGGTCGAGCATCCGGTCTCGGCGTGCTTGTTCGCCCTCGGCGCCGGTGCCCGGTTCGTAGCGCGGGGCGTGGACACGCAGCAGGCGCAGCTCGTGGACGTCCTGAAGGCCGCGCACGCCCACCGCGGTGCGTCATTCGTCGAGATCTTTCAGAATTGCGTCGTCTACAACGACGGCGTGTTCGACGAGTTCACCGCCAAGGAAGTCGTGCCGGAGGCGCAGATCGTGGCGCAGCACGGCCAGCCATTGCTGTTCGGCAAGGACAAGGCCCGAGGCTTGCGGCTCGACCCCAAGCGCCTGGCGCTCGAGGTCGTCACGGTGGGAGAACAGGGCGTGAGCGCGGCGGACGTGCTGGTCCACGATCAGACCAACCGCACGCTGGCAGGGATGCTGGCGGCGCTCGAGCCGCCCGATTTCCCGGTGGCCCTGGGCGTGCTGTACAACGATCCCGCGACGCCCTATGAAGCGGATGTCTACAAGCAGGTGGCGGCGGCGGGGAAGCAGGTGGGCGGGCTGAACGAGCTGTTGAAGAGCACCAAGACTTGGAGCGTCTAGCCGCGTAGCAGCCACGGCGCCAAGACCAGGCTGACCACCGACATCAGTTTGATCAGGATGTTCATCGCGGGCCCCGCCGTGTCCTTGAACGGGTCGCCCACGGTGTCGCCCACCACGGCCGCCTTGTGCGCGTCCGAGCCCTTGCCGCCCAATGCGCCGCCCTCGATGTACTTCTTGGCGTTGTCCCACGCGCCGCCGGCGTTCGCCATGAACAACGCGAGCATCACACCGGTGAGCGTGGCGCCCGCGAGCATCCCGCCCAGCGCGTAAATCCCGAGAAACTTGCCGACCAGCACCGGTGCCAGGACGGCCGTCACGCCGGGCACGATCATCTCGCGCAGCGCGGCGCGCGTCGAGATGTCCACGGCGCGGGCCGAGTCGGGCTCCGCGGTGCCGGCCATCAGGCCGACGATCTCTTTGAACTGTCGCCGCACCTCGGCCACCATCTGCTGGGCCGCGCGGCCGACGGCGGTCATGGTGGCGGCCGCGATGAAGAACGGAATGCACCCGCCGATGAACAGGCCGATCACCACCATCGGATTCAGGAGATCGAGGCTGCCCGGGGGCAAGCGCACCGCCGTGGCGTACGCCGAGAACAGGCCCAGCGCGGTGAGCGCGGCCGAGCCGATGGCGAAGCCCTTGCCCATGGCGGCGGTGGTGTTGCCGAGGGCGTCGAGCCCGTCGGTGATGGCCCGGACTTCGGGCCCGAGCCCCGCCATCTGCGCGATACCGCCGGCGTTGTCGGCGATGGGGCCGTAGGCGTCGACCGACATCGTGATGCCCGTGGTGGCGAGCATGCCCACGGCCGAGATCGCGATGCCGTACAGCCCGGCCGACTGGAACGCCACGAAAATGGCCGCGCAGATCATCAGGAGCGGCAGGATCGTACTCTGCATGCCGACCGCGAGGCCGGCGATGATGTTGGTGGCGGGCCCGGTCTTGGCAGCGTCGGCGATGACGCGCACCGGCCGCGCTGACGTGTAGTACTCGGTGCACAAGCCGATCGCGATCCCGGCGACGGTGCCCGCGACCACCGCGTAGAACGGGCCCAGTGGCGACAACGCCGTGCCGTCGGCCCGCATGATCACCGGATCGAACCGCGTGGTGAGGGCATACGCCGCGAGCAGGAACAGCCCCGCCGCGATGAACGTGGCCCAGCGCAGGGCAGCCTGCGGCGCGCCGCGCTCGAGCAGGCGCATGGCGGCGATGGCGAGCAGGCTCGCGCCGAGTCCCGCGACCGTGTACAGGACGGGCAGGGCGACCGCGTCGACGCGATTGGCGACCAGGTCGCTGGTGGCACCGATGGCGATGGTGGCGATGATGGCGCCGACGTAGCTCTCGAAGATGTCGGCGCCCATGCCGGCGACGTCGCCGACGTTGTCGCCCACGTTGTCGGCGATGGTGGCGGGATTGCGGGGATCGTCTTCGGGAATGCCCGCTTCGAGTTTTCCCACCAGATCGGCGCCGACGTCGGCTGCCTTGGTGTAGATGCCGCCGCCCACGCGGGCGAACAGGGCGATGGACGAGGCGCCCATCGCGAACCCGGAGATGATCTCGCTGAACGCGCGCCAGGCCTCATTCTGGAAAGGCGCGCCGAGCCAGGTGCGCATCACCAGGCCGATGCCGAGCAGACCGAGGCTGGCGACCGCGAGGCCCATCACGGCGCCGCCGGAGAACGCCGTGCGCAGCGCGCGCGCCTGGCCGCTCGCGCGCGCGGCCTCGGCGGTGCGCACGTTGGCGCGCGTCGCCGCGTTCATGCCGCAGAGCCCCGCCAGCACCGAGCAGATGCCGCCGGCGGCGTAGGCCGTGGCCGTGCGCCAGCCGATGGCCCAGGCGAGCAGCGCGGTGATCACGGCGACGAAGGGCAGCAGCACGCTGTATTCGCGCGCCAGAAACGTCATCGCCCCGCTGCGGATCAATCCCTCGAGCCGCTCCATCGCCGGCGCGCCCGCGGGCTGGCGCTGCACCGCCTCGAACAGTCCCCACGCGAACGCCAAGCCCGCGGCACCCGCCAGCATGGCCACCAGCGGTACGAGCCGCGACGTCACGCCGTGCCTCCGCCGCCGTGCACCCACTGCGTCACCGCGTCGATCAGCTTGGGCAGCAGCGCCGCGACCTGCTCTTCCTCTTCCGGCGCGAACGGCGCCAGCACGAATTCCTCCCACGGATCGTTGCTGGGCAGGGGGCCGACGCCGATGCGCAGCCGCGCATAGTTGGGCGACTGCAGCGCGCCTTCGATGCTCTTGAGGCCGTTATGGCCGCCGGCCGAGCCGTCGGCGCGCAGGCGGAAGGTGCCCAGCGGGATGTTGAAGTCGTCGACGGCAATGAGGAGATCGCGCGCGGCATCGAACGCCGGGTCGGCGCGCAGCGAGGCGAGGGCCGCGCCGCTGCGATTCATGTAGGTCGTGGGCTTGAGCAGGCGCACCGGCACGCCGTCGATCTCGCCTGCCGTAACGCGAGCGCGCTCGCCGCGTCGAAAGGGAGGGAATCCCCATCGCGCAGCGAGCGCGTCCACCAACCGGAAGCCCGCGTTATGCCGCGTCGCCGCGTACTCCGGACCCGGATTCCCGAGGCCGACCACGGCGCGCAAGCGTTAGCTCTCTTTGCCGCCCTTGGGCTTCTCGGCCTTCTCGGCTTTCTCAGCCTTGGCCGGCTTCGCTTCCCCCTCGCCCTCCACCGCCTCGCCTTCCTCGTCCTCACGCGGCTTGCGGATCAGCTCGGGCTCGGCGACTTCGGCCGTGGCCTCGGGCGCCGGCGCTAGCTCTTCCTCGGCACGCGGCGGGACCACGGTGGCGAGCGTCAACTCCGGCGCCACGAGAATCGTGGCGTTGGGGATGCTCAGGTTGCTGACGTGCACCGAGTGGCCGATCAAGAGGGCCGAGACGTCCAGCTCGACGCGCTCCGGGATGTGCTCCGGCAGCACTTCGATTTCGACTTCGCGCATCACCTGATCGAGCACGCCGCCGCCGTTGCGTACGCCATCGGGCGTGCCCACGAGATGTACCGGCACTTTGAGCTTCACCTTCTCGTCGGCGTGAATCTCGTAGAAGTCCACGTGGATCACGTCGGGCCGCACCGGGTGGCGCTGGATCTCGCGGATCAGCGCGCGGGTCTTCTTGCCGTCGACCGTGACTTCGAACAGCGTGCTCGCGGGCTCGATGCCCGACAGCGCCATCTCGAGCGCTTTGGCGTCGAGCGTGAGCGGCTGCGTCGCGCGGCCGTGGCCGTAGATCACGGCCGGGACCTTGCCGGCGAAGCGCGTCTGGCGCGCCGCGCCCTTGCCCGCTGCCTCGCGCGGCGTGGCCGTGATGGAGACGAATTGTGCCATAAGACGTTATCCGTTTTCCGTGAGTCGTTAGTCAAACAGTGCGCTGACCGACTGGTTCGAATGTTCGTAGCCGATCGCCTTCGACATCAAACCCGCCACCGAGAGCACGTTCAACCTCTCGAACTTCCGCTCTTCGGGAATCTTGATCGTGTTCGTCACCGTGACTTCTTCGATCGCCGAGCCGCGCAGCCGCTCCACGGCGGGGCCGGAGAGCAGGGCGTGCGTGGCGAAGGCGAAAATCCGCTTCGCGCCCAGCCGCTTCAGCGCCGCGGCCGCTTCGGTGATCGTACCGGCGGTGTCGATCATGTCGTCGGGGATGAGGCAGTCCTTGCCCTCGACTTCACCCACGACATTGACCACTTCCGCCACGTTGGCCGACGGCCGCCGCTTGTCGATGATCGCCAGTGACGCGTTCAACCGTTTCGCGAAGCCCCGCGCCATCTTGGCCGACCCCACGTCCGGCGCCACCACGACCGGGTCGGTGAGCTGCTTGGTCCGGTAATGGGCCACGAACGCGGGCGCCGCGTAGAGGTGGTCCACCGGAATGTCGAAAAACCCCTGCACCTGGTGGGAATGGAAGTCCATTCCCAGCACGCGGTCGGCGCCGGCGTGCGTGATCAGGTTCGCCATCAGCTTGGCGCTGATCGCCACGCGCGGCTGATCCTTGCGGTCCTGGCGCGCGTATCCGAAATAGGGCAGCACCGCCGTGATCCGCGCCGCGCTCGCCCGCCGCACGGCGTCGATCAGCAGCAGCAGCTCGATGTAATTCTCCGCCGGCGGATTGGTGGGCTGGATGATGAAGACATCCCGCCCCCGCACGTTCTCGTCGATCTTGACGAAGATCTCGCCGTCGGCGAACCGCCGGATCGTCACCGCGCACAACGGCTGGCCCAAATGCTGCGCCATCTCCTCGGCGAGGGGACGGTTGCCCGTCCCGCCGAGAAGCAACAGCTGGCTGCGCGAGAGCGTCAGGTCCGCCATCGGAGCCCAGAAACTAGTCGGCAAGCGGCCGTCAGCCAAGGGGTTGAGCGCGCGCGCTGGCCCGCGCACCGGCGGGCCGGTATGTTAGGCCGCCAGCATCGGGGGCGACGCCGTGACCGACATGTACGCGCGCCTGCGGCAAGTCTTGGCAGGGCGCTACCGGCTAGAGCGGGAAGTGGGTCGCGGCGGGATGGCGATCGTGTTTCAGGCGCGCGATCTGAAGCACGACCGCTGGGTCGCGCTCAAGGTGCTGCGCCCCGAATTGGGGTCGGCGCTCGGTCCCGAGCGCTTCCTCCGCGAAATCAGCCTCGCCGCAGGTCTCGCCCATCCCAACATCCTCGCGCTGTACGACTCGGGCGACGCCGACGGCCTGCTGTACTACGTGATGCCCTTCGTCGAAGGGGAATCGCTGCGACATCGCCTGGTGCGCGACGGCCGCATTCCCCTGGACGAGGCGGTGGCGATCGCCCGCGAAGTGGCCGACGCGCTCGATCACGCGCATCGCGCCAACATCGTGCACCGCGACGTCAAACCCGAGAATATCCTGTTGCAGGCCGGCCACGCCGTGGTGAGCGATTTCGGCATCGCCCGCGCGATCAGCGCCGCCGGTGGGTCGCGCGTCACATCGGCGGGCATCGCGGTCGGCACGCCGGAGTACATGAGTCCCGAACAGGCCGCCGGCGACGAGGCGCTCGACGGCCGCAGCGACGTGTACAGTTTGGGCGTGGTGCTGTTCGAGATGCTCGTGGGACAGACGCCGTTCGGCGGCACGACGCCCCAGAAGGTGCTCGCCCGGAAGCTGGGGGAGACCGAGCCGGATCTGGCGGCGCTAGGGCCCGTGTCCGAGGCGGCCGCCGCGGCGGTGGGGCGCGCACTGGCGGCGCGTCCGGCCGATCGTTTCGCTACAGCGGCGGAGTTTGGGCGGGCGCTGACCGTGGGCGGCCGCCCGTCCCGCCGCTGGGTCTCGCGGCGCACTGCGGCCGCGGTCGCGGCCGTGCTGCTGATTGCGGGCGCCGCGGGTGCGTGGTGGTGGTCGCGCGGGCCCGGCGCCGTGCGGCCGGCGGCGCTCGATCCGACGCATCTCGCCGTGCTGTACTTCGACGATCTCAGTGCCGGTCACACCCTCACGCCGATCGCGCGCGGACTCACCGAAGACCTCATCGATCAGCTCAGCCAAGTGCCGGTGCTGCACGTCATCTCGTCGGCCGGCGTGGCACCATTTCGGGCGCGCGCGGTGCCGCCCGATAGCATTGCGCGCAGCCTGGCCGTCGGCACGATCGTCGCGGGCAGCGTGGCGCGGTCGCAGAACCGCCTGCGTGTCGCCGTGCGCCTCATCGACGCCACGACCGGCCAGCAGCTGCATAGTCACACGTTCGATCACCCGTGGGGCGAGTTCTTTACGCTACAGGACAGTCTCACCGAGGACATCGCGAATTTCCTGCGGGAACGGATGGGGGAGGCGATCGAGCTGCGGCGTCGCCGCGCGGGGACGCGCAGTGTCGACGCCTGGGCGCTGGTGCGCCGGGCCGAGGGGCTGCACGAGGACGGCGTTACGCTCGTCCAGGACCAGGATTACGCCGCCGGCACGCGCGCGCTGGCGCAGGCCGACAGCTTGTTGGTCCAGGCGATGGCGGCCGATCCCGCGTGGCCCGAGCCGTTGATCCAGCGGGGTCTGCTCGCGCGCAGCCGTGGGATCGTCGCCTTGTCGGTGCGGGGCTCGCGCGGGGCGTTCGCGGACTGGTACCGGCAGGGGCTCCGCTATGCCGCTGCGGCGCTGCGGCTGCGGCCGGACGACCCGCAGGCTCTGGCGCTGCGCGGGATTCTGCGCTCCGACCTCTGGAGCCGGGTGGCGGGGACGTCCCGCGACACGCTCGTGGCGGCGGAGCGCGATTTGCGCGGCGCCGTGGGCGGGGATCCGGCGCTGGCTCGCGCGTGGGATGCACTCAGCGATCTCTACTTCTCCGTGGGACGGTTCGGGGAAGCCGATCAGGCAGCGCGGCGCGCGCTCGAGGCCGACGCCTATCTCCGCGATGCGCGCAGCGTGATCGACCGGCAGTTCTTCAATACGTTGCTGCAGGAGCGCTTCGACGACGCGCGCTACTGGTGTCGTCTGGGCCTGCGGCGATTCCCCGATGACCGCGACTTCACGACGTGCGAGCTGCGCCTGCTGGGCTGGTCAGGGACCGGGCGCCACGCCGTCGACAGCACGTGGGCGGCCTTCCGCGCGGTGCGCACGCACGATACCGCGGCACCGACGGTGCTCGATCAGGTCGACCACTACCTGATGGTGGCCGCCGTCGTGGCGCGCTCGGGCATGCGCGACAGCGCGCACGCCGTGCTGCGCCTGGCGCGCACCGCCGCCCGCGACTCGATGCCGGTCGAGATGGCGATGGAAGAAGCGTGGGTCCGTGTCCTGCTGGGGGAGACGGACGACGCCCTGGCTCTGCTGCGCCGCTCGCTGGCGGCGTATCCGCAGGCGCGCGATCTGCTCGCGCAGAATCCGTGGTTCCGTCCGCTGCGGAATGATCCGCGCTTCACCGCGCTGATCGCCGCTCGCCCCTGACGGACCTCAGCGGCGATAGCGAAACATCCGCAGCGCCTGTTCCCGCAGGTCCGCGGCGTAGGCCGCGTCGTAGACGCGCGCGTAGTACGGCACGACGAACTTGTCGATCGCCGGCAAGGTGAAAAACAGCGCGTCGGCGTGCTGTGCCTGCAACACCGTGCGGTACGATGCATCACGC
>Ga0137394_10001699_pt1 | contig 16165 bp, 17 predicted proteins | sample czobulk116metaG_FD_108278 | JGI IMG/M metagenome (GOLD analysis project Ga0137394, IMG submission 108278) | Vadose zone soil microbial communities from Angelo Coast Range Reserve, California, USA - czobulk1.16 metaG | ecosystem: Environmental > Terrestrial > Soil > Vadose zone | place: USA...
ATCGATCAGTTCACCAAGGACACGGGCATTCGCATCGAGCAGCAGCGCATCCCGTGGGCGGACCTCTACGCCAAGCTCCAGGTCTCGGTCCCGGCCGGCCAGGGCCCCGACCTCGCCTTGATCCACACCATCGAGGTGCCGCATTTCGCCAACGACGGCGTGCTGGAGGCGATCGATGAGAGCCGGGCGACGGCCAAGGGATTCCGGGCCGACGACTATCTTCCCTCCACATGGCAGGGCGGCGTGTACCAGGGGAAGCGGTATGCGCTGCCTCTGGACGTCCCGCAGCATCTGCTCTATCTCAACGTCAAGGTGATGCGCGAAGCCGGCCTCGTCGGGTCCGACGGCAAGCCGAAGATTCCCGCGAGCCGGGACGAGCTCCTCGCCATGGCCAAGCAGATCACCAAGGGCGACACCTTCGGATTCTCCATCGGCACCGTGAACCCGGGGAAGTACACGTGGGGCTTCCAGAATCTCCTCTGGCAGAACGGCGCGAACGTCTACGCGGCCGACCTCAAGCGTGCTGCGCTGGCGGAGCCCGCGGCCATCGAGGTCGCGGAATTCTGGGGCGCCATCCACGCTCAGCACAAGGTCGCGCTGCCCGCCAATGCCAACTGCCGGGACGCCTTCATCGCGGGCAAGCTCGGCATCTGGATCGCCGGCTCGTGGAATTTCACCGGGCTTCGCGAGGCGAAGGTGGACTTCGCGGTCAGCCCCGTCCCCAAGCTGTTCAAGCAGCCCGTCGTGTGGTCGATGCCGCACCAGTTCACCTTCCCCAAGCCCAAGGCCGCCGACAACGCCAAGCGCGACGCGGCCTGGGCGTACATGCGCTGGATCAGCGATCACGTGGCGGAGTGGACGCTCAAGGCCGGGCAGGTCTCGGCCCTCCGCAAGCCACACTCTGACCCGCGCATCACGGGGGATCCGGTCCTGCGCACCTTGCTCGCCCAGGCGCCGAACTGGCAGGGCGGGCAGCCGACTCCGAAGTGGGTGGCCGCGGAGAACCTGACGCGGCCCGTGATCGAGAGCGTCTACATCGGTCAGAAGCCGGCGGCCGCGGCCATGCAGGATCTCGCCCGCCAGATCAACGCTCTACCAGACTAAGTTGCTGAAAAGGCCCGTCTGCTGCATAGGTCCTCGAGCATCCCTCTCCCCCATCGGGGGAGAGGGCCGCAGTTCGAGCTGAGCGGCAAAGCCGCGAGGCGAGGGCTGAGTTAGTGAGGGGGCGGACGTGAGGGCCCGCCCGTACGGCAACCGCCCCGCGCTTCGCAGAGGCGCGCTGACGCCCTATCTCTTTCTCGCGCCGGGGCTCGCGCTGTTCGCGGCCTTCCGCGTGTACCCGCTTCTGGACGGGCTGCGGCTGTCCTTCACGAACGCGCGGCTCGGTCGCGCCCAGTACGCCTTCGTCGGGCTCGCGAACTACGAACGGCTCCTCGAGGACACGCGCTTCCACGTGAGCCTCGTCAATACCGCCTTCTATTCCGTGGCGAGCACGTTGCCCATCCTGGCCATTCCGCTGCTGCTGGCCGTCGCCCTCAATCGGGGGATCGCCCTGCGCACGTTCCTCAGGAGCGCGTTCTTCTTTCCCTTCACGCTCTCCGTGGTCACGGTGGGGCTGACCTGGCTCTGGCTCCTCGATCCGGTGGTCGGGCCCTTCAACTACTACCTGAAGGCCCTGGGGATTCCCGTCCGCTCCTGGCTCGCCGATCCCACCACCGCCATGTGGGCGATCATCGTCACCTCGGTGTGGTGGGTGACGGGCTACTATCTCGTGATCTACCTGGCCGGCCTTCAAGACATACCCCGCGAGCTCTACGAGGCGGCCGCCCTCGACGGAGCGGGCGGCGCCCGGGCCTTCTGGGCGATCACGCTGCCCCTGCTGCGCCCGGTCTTCCTCTTCGTCTTCGTCACCCACGTGATCGGCTCGTTCCAGATCTTCGGGCAGGTGTTCATCCTGACCCAGGGCGGACCGGGCGATGCCACGCGCACGGTGGTCCAGCACCTCTACGAGACGGCCTTCCAGAACTTCTTCCACTTCGGCTCCGCCTCCGCCATGGCCTGGGTGCTCTTCGCGCTGATTCTCGTGTTCTCCCTGCTTCAGTTCCGGCTCCTGCGCGGGCACACGCAGTACTGATCCGATCCGATGCGGGCGCAGCTCGGGCTGTCTCGTCGGGTGGGGCTGAGCGTGCTGATGGCTGGCTTCGCCATCCTGTGGCTCCTGCCCGCGGTCTGGGTCCTCGTGACTTCGCTCAAGCTGACCGAGAACATCATCCGGGTGCCGCCGGAATGGATTCCGTGGCCGGCCACGCTCGCGCATTACGGCGAGGTTCTCTTCAGCAGCTCACGAACGGCGCGGATCGGCCGCGCCTTCGTCAACAGCGCGATCGTCTCGGTGGGGACGGTGGCCCTGGTCGTCCTGACGAGCGCCATGGCCGCGTACCCCCTGGCGCGCATGCGCTTCCGGGGCCGGAACGTGATCTTTGCCCTGCTCGTGGGAAGCCTCATGATTCCCAACGCGGTCGTGCTGGTGCCTCAGTACATCCTGACCCACCGCCTGGGTTGGCTGAGCACGTACCAGGGGCTCATCGTGCCGGAAGCCGCCATGACCTTCGCCTTCGGGGTCTTCCTGCTCCGGCAGTTCTTCCTGACCATGCCCGCCGAGCTCGAGGACGCGGCGCGGATCGACGGCGCCGGCCCCTGGCGCATCTTCACGCGCATCCTCCTGCCCCTGTCTCAGCCCGCCCTCGGCGCGCTCGCCATCTTCGCGTTTCGATCGGCGTGGAACGATTTCCTCTGGCCGCTCATCGCGGTGAACAAGCCGGAGATGTTCCCGCTCCCCGTGGCCCTCGCCCTCTTGCGGGGCGCCTACAGCTCCGAGTCGTATGGCCCCATCATGGCAGGGGCCACCCTCAGCGCGCTGCCGCTGCTCATCGTGTTCCTCCTCGCCAACCGCCGCATCATCGAGGGCGCCCGCGTGAGCGGCCTCAAGGGCTAGCGCGTCGGCTCAGCGCGGAGGCTTGGCGGGAGGGGGCGGGGGGGCCGGAGGCGCCGCGGTCGGCGGGCTCGGCCTTGGCGACGAGCTGCCGGGCGCGGGACACCGGTAGACCTGGGCGAGTATGCTCGACATGTCGTCCGTGCTGAAGGACAGCACGCCCGTGTCGCCCCCCGTTCTCACGATCTTCTTTCTCAGGTCCTTGACGGAGTCGTCGCTCACCTGGCCGACGCGCGTGCAGTTCCGGGCCACCGAAGGCTCCGTGGTCAGACGCACCCGCGCCATGGCGAGGTGTTCCGAGTCGTCGGCGCCCGCGGAGGAAGCGGACGCCAGCAGCAATGTGCCGAGCAAGCCCAGCGTTCTCTTCATGCCCATCCGGCCATTCATGCCCATCCGGCCATTCATGGTTGTCCTCTGTGGCGACCCTGGTGCGTGGCGTGTCATCATCTGACCCCGGCCTTGGCGTAGAGGCAGGCGGCGAGCAGCTCCCATTCCCGGCGGGGGTCGACCTCGCCCACGTGGCGATACGCTTCGTTCGCCGCGTGAAGGATGCTGAAGCAGTTCCGGTAGGCCTGAGCCCCCACGTCGTCGCGGGATCGGTAGCTCCATCCCAGCGTGCCCAGCACTCCTATGACGATGCCGATCACCAGCGTGATGAGATGTCGCTTCATCGATCCCTCCCGCGTGGGCGAGCACGTCAACGCCGCCATCGAAGCCTCGCCGGCGACAGCAGCGGCTAGAGGACCTGCCAGTACCGACGGCCCTGGAGGCGCACGACCTTGCCAAAGCCAGGCGCCTTGAAGTGTCCGGCCGCCACGATGATCTCTTCGCGCTCCAGACGCTCCATGAGGACGCGTCGCGTCTGGCGCGTCACCTCCGGATCCATGTCCGCGCGCGAGACCCAGTCCGTCTCGTGGAGCTGCACGGGATTGTGGGCGGCGTCTCCCAGGACGAGCGCGCGCTCGCCTTGCGACGTGATGAGGATGCTCACGTGGCCTGGCGTGTGTCCGGGGGTGGGCAGCGCGGTCAGCTCCGGCGTGATGGTGTGCTCCCCGTCCATCAGCTCGATGAGGCCGAGGTCGGCGAGGGGCCAGACGCAGGAGGGGGCATTGGGAAAGCGCTGAGGCTGGATCTCCGGCTGACGGCAGGCTTCCCAGTCCTTCGTGCTCATCCAGTAGCGCGCGTTGGGGAAGGTGGGCACGTACCGCTCGCCCTCCGGCATCAAGTTCCAGCCGACATGATCGCGGTGCAGGTGAGTCATCACGACCATGTCAACCTCGTCCGGGCGCACGCCATTGTCCTGGAAGTCACGCATGAGCTGGCCCCAGGGGACGTCGGGGGCGTCGGCGGGCTTGGGACCGAGGCCCGTGTCGACGAGAATCGTCCGCCCTTGCGAGCGGATCAGGAAGGAGCCGAGGTTGAAGCGGACCTTGTGCTCTTCGGTCAGGTCGGACTCATGGCCCTGCCAGCTGTCCTCGGGAATGGTCGGGAAGAAATTACAGAGATCGAACTCGAGCATGCCGTCCGACAGGGACATGATCTCGACATTGCCTACCCGGATGACATTGTGGGGCACGGTGGGCGCTCCTCTCGTGGGCGATCCCAGCAAGGGCGGAGATGCGAGAGTCTAGCACGGCTTCTCAGATTGCTTCTCCTGGGGGCTTTCTCAAGTATCATCCAGTAGGTACTGGGGTTGGGGGTGCCTATTCCCATGAACTGCCAGGACGCTCGCGAGCATTTTTCGGCGCTCCTCGACGCGCACATCGGGCTCACCGAGCGAGTGCCGCTGGAAGCGCATCTGCGCGAGTGCGAAGCCTGTCAGAAAGAGCTCGAGGGTCTTCGTCTCGGTGAGCGGCCTCACCCTGCCGCGTGGCGACCGAATCTCAAGCTTGACTTCTTCAGCAAGGCGCCCGACTTCAGCAAGGCGCTCGACCGCATGCGTCCGACTGACATGGTGGAGCGACTCCGCCAGCGGCTGTTTCCTCGCAACCCGGTCATCCGACGCGCGCGATCCCGACCGGTTCTCTTCGGCAAGACGCTCGAGATGCCGCGCGCACCCCACGAGGTCTCTCCGCGCCGCAGCGTGCACGCTCGGGAACGAGTCCCATGGCGGTCGCGTCCCGGCGTGGCTCGCGCCGCCAAAGCTCTCGCGTCCGTTCGCGGCCTCGACATCGCCGGCCCGCTTCGCCGCACGGGGTCGTCACTCCATCTGATCCTCCGGCGTGTCGCGTCGGCGCTCGAAGGCCTCGGGGAATCACTCGAGGTCGCCGGGAAGTTCGCGCTCGATGGCGGCGGGAAGGTGCTCCAGGCTGCGAAGAAGGCGCTCGGGATTGGCCGGAAGGCGCTCGGCATTGGCGGGAAGGCGCTCGGCACTGGGCGGGAGGCGCTCGGGATTGGCCGGAAGGCGTTCGGCCTTGGTGGGAAGGCGCTCGGCACTGGGCGGGAGGCGCTCGGCCTTGGCCGGAAGGCGCTCGGCCTTGGCGGGAAGGCGTTCGGCCTTGGCGGCAAGGCGCTCGGCCTTGGCGGGAAGGCGCTCGGCATTGGCCAGAGAGTACTCGAGAGCGCCCGCCAGATGCTGTTATTGGCCTGTGCACTCGCCGTTCTCCTCTGGGACCACCGACGTATCTTCCTTCCCGCCCAGGCCAGACATCTTCGTCTGACCGCCACGGTGCTGCTGGTCTCGCTCGGTGCCGTCGGGCTCTTCAGGTACCGAGCCGAGCTGGATCTCGCGGTCCGTCGCTGGGTGCCTTCCGCTCCTTCGAGCGGCGACGCCACGCTCCCGACACGTATGGCCTCCACCGAGCCCGCGACGCGACCTGAGATTCCTCCGGTAACTGCGCCCGTCACGGTAGTGCCGGCACCGCCCGAGCTGCACCCGGCCCCCGCGCCGCGAGCACCAGGGCGGCCAACGCCGGAGATGCCCGCGAGGGTTGTTGCTCCCCCCGCGGGCACGAAGAGCGCAGCCCCGCCACCGGAGCCTGTCACGCCTCGTCGCGCTCCCGCCCCCTCACCGCCGGTTCGTGACACCCGTGTGAGTCGTGTCGAGAAGCCGGATGCGACCAAGTCCGAGCGGATCGAGGCGCCGTCGCCGAAGGCGAAGAATGGAAGCGCCAAGCAGGACAAGGTCGTTGCCCCGGCTCCGCGAAGGGACAATCCGGTCGAGACGAGGTCCGCGTCCGCGCCATCGGCCAGTGACGCGCGCCCGTCCCTCGACGTGGTCGGGAAACTCCGGGTCAAAAGCCGGAGCGGAGCCGAGCGCCATCTGGCCGCCCTGCTCGCGAAGGCGGGCGGGACCACGGTGAGCCGGCAGCGCGGCGAGAAGATCACGGTGATCGAGGCGGTGGTCCCGAATCCCAGCTATGGCAAGTTCGCCGAAGGCCTGACCCGCATCGGCTCATGGCAGGTCGAGGCGGGGCGTTCCCCACTGCCGGATCCCGTGCGCGTGACCCTGAGACTGGCCGAGTAGCGCCCGCGTTGCCCTCCGCGTTTGCGGTCCGTGCGCCCCTGGTCTATCCTTCTGCTCCATGACCCAGCCCGTGAAGTGGCCCGCCGGCGCCCGCTGCGCCATCATGATGACCTTCGATCTCGACGGCGAGAGTCCCTGGATCCATCGCGATCCCGCCCTCGCGGAGCGGCCGCTGCACATGTCGATGGGCGCTTATGGGCCCAAGACGGGCATGCCGCGCATCCTCGAGCTGCTGGACCGCTACGGGATCAAGACCTGCTTCTTCATTCCCGGGTGGATCGTCGAGCGCTATCCCGCGCTCTGCGAGGACATCGTGCGCCGGGGGCACGAGGTGGGGCACCACGGCTACCTGCACGAGAAGCCCTTCTTCATGAAGGATCGCGAGGAGGAGGAAGAGCTGCTCGTCAAGAGCCTCGACATCTTCGAGAAGATCCTGGGCGCCAAGCCCCTCGGGGCGCGGGCCCCCTCGGCCGATCCGAGCCGACACACCATGGACCTGCTCAAGAAGCACGGGTTCGTCTATCACAGCAATGCTCTCGACACGGACCTGCCGTACTGCCACGAGACGCCCCATGGCCCGCTCGTGGAGTTTCCCACCGCCTGGTGCAACAACGACGCGCCCTTCTTCCTGTTCAGCTCGGTCCCGCCCGTGGGCAACGGCATCTGGAGCCAGGAAGACGTGTGGGAGATCTGGTCCGAGGAATTCGAGGGCATGTACGCGGAGGGCGGCTTCTTCAACTGGCTCGGCCATCCCCAGGTCGTGGGCCGACCCTCGCGCATGCGCATGGTCGAGCGCCTCATCCAGAGAATCGTCGGCAAGAAGGACGTGTGGTGGCCCCGCCCCGTCGATCTCGCCCGGTTCTGGCTCGAGCAGAGCCCGAGCGGCGTCACGCGCTGATGGGCGGGGGGCGGCTGGCCGGCCGCGTCGCGCTCGTCACGGGCGCCAGCCGGGGATTCGGGCGCGCCATCGCGCTGGCCTTCGCGCGCGAAGGGGCGCGGGTGGCCGCGAATTACCTGGCAAGCCGGCGAGAGGCCGAGGACGTCGTGGCGGAAGCGGGCCGGCTCGGCGCCGAGGCGATCGCCCTCCAGGGTGACGTGGCGCGCGCGGACGATGCGCGCTCCCTCGTCGCCTCGGCGATCGATCGATTCGGCCGGCTGGACATCCTCGTCAACAACGCCGGCATCATGGTGCGCGGCCCCCTTCTCCAGGTGCCCGCGGACAGGTGCCAGCGCATGTTCGACATCAACGTCACCGGCACCATGCTGTGCACGCGCCATGCCCTGCCGTCCATGATCGAGAACCGCCACGGGCGCATCATCAACCTGTCGACGCAGCTGGCCCAGCGCGCGGTCGGGGGCGGGGGGTTCGCCGCCTACGCGGCCACCAAGGGCGCCATCGAGTCGCTCACCCGCGCTCTCGCTTCAGAGGTGGGAGCCCACGGCATCACCGTGAATGCCATCGCCCCCGGCGGGATCGAGACCGACATGAGCAAGGACGTCATGACGCCGGAGTACCGGACGCGGCGGCTGGCCGAGCTGCCCCTCCGGCGCTTCGGCAGCGTGGAGGACGTCGCCTACTGCGCGGTGGTCCTGGCCGCCGACGAGGCCGGCTATCTCACGGGTCAGATCCTCCACCCGAGCGGGGGCTGGGTGTCGGGATGAGGTGGCCAGCCTCCCGGTAGGATCCGGCGCTCACCCTCGTCAAGGAGGACCGCATGCGATATCGGTGGCCGGACGGCAAGCAGTCCGCGGTGGTGCTGTCCTTCGACTTCGACGCGGAGTCGGGGTTTCTCTTCCGCGAGCCGGAGAAGGCCAAGCGGAGCCTGGGCGACCTCGAGGAGCGTCGCTTCGGGCCCCGGGTGGGCGTCGATCGTATCCTGGCCCTCCTCGACAGGCTGAAGCTCCGCGCCAGCTTCTTCATTCCCGGCTGGACGGTCGAGAACCATCTCGCTCCCTCCAAGCGGATCCGCGACGCGGGACACGAGATCGGGGCCCACGGCAATGTCCACGAGGCCGTGGGCTTCCTCGACGCCACGCAGGAAGAGCGGATCATGCAGGAGCAGCTCGCCATCCTGCGCGACCAGCTCGGGGTGACGCCGACCGGCTATCGATCGCCGTCGTGGGACGTCAATGTGTGGACCCCGGGCATTCTCAAGCGACACGGGTTTCTCTACGACACCTCGCTCATGGGGAACGACATCCCCTACGAGATCGACAGCGAGAACGGGCCGCTCGTCGAAGTGCCCGTGCAGTGGCTGATGGACGACGCGCCCCTCTTCCGCCACGTGTACGGCTCCACCAACGCCATCGCCGATCCGGGCCGGGTGCTGCAGATGTGGAGCAAGGAGTTCGCCGCGATGCACGCGGAGAACGGCTGCTTCGTCCTGACCTGCCATCCCTTCGTGAGTGGCCGCGCTTCGCGGATCGCGCTCCTGGCAGACCTCGTGGCCTTCATGCGCCGCTTCCGCGGGGTGTGGTTCACCACGTGCGAGGAGGTGGCGCGCTGGCACGCGAGCGGCAAGGGTGCCGTGGTGGCCAAGGGCCAGCCCGCCAAGCGCGCGAGAAAGAAGTCCTGACGCCCGACTATACTCGGGGCAGGAGAGGGACCCGACCCCCCTCACCCTGCCCTCTCCCCCACTGGGGGAGAGGGTTTCTTCCTGAGACATCTACAGTCTGGGGAGAGGGCCGCAGTTCGAGCCGAGACGCCCGCCTCGGCGACGAGGCGAGGGCTGAGTAAGTGAGGGGTAGTTTTAGTCCAGAGGAGGATCGATGCCTACTACAGAATCACCGTTCTCCATCTCCATCAGCCACCTGGCAGCGGCGCCGTGCCCGCCTACCGCCGCCAACTCGACCTGGCCCAATGTCCTCCACACGCGCGTGGCGGATCTGGTCGCGAAGATGGGGCCCGCTCCCTGGTCGAAGCGCATCATCGCCGACGAGCGCAACCTCGTCACCCTCATCGCGAGCGCGCCGGGCGGCGGCAATCGCCCCCACTGGCATCGCGAGTTCGACGAATGGTGGGTGGTCCTCGCGGGCACCCTCGAGTGGGAGCTGACGGGCGGCATCGTGGTGCAGGGCAAGAAGGACGACATCGTGTGGGTGCCCCGCGGCACCGTGCACCACATACGGAACGTGGGCCAGGATCTCTCGCTCCGGCTCGCTGTGGCCATGCCCCCGGCCATGCACTATTTCAGCCCCTGTGAGCAGTGCGGCTTCACTGACGACGGTCCGCGCGAATGGCACGCCTAGCTTCCTGGAGGCCCAGATGAATCTCCTTCGCCCCATCGACCGCTACATCACGGTCAACGGCCTGCGTTTCCACGTTCTCGACTGGGGCGGGGAGGGCCGCACGCCGCTCCTGCTCCTGCACGGCTTCACCGGCCATGCCCACGCCTGGGACACCCTCAGCATCGCGCTCCAGCCCCACTTCCACGTCTACGCCATGGACCAGCGTGGGCACGGCGAGAGCGACCCCGCGGACATCTACCATCCCATCGCGGCCTATGACGACCTGAGCGGTGTCGTGGAGGAGCTCGGCCTCAGCTCGTTCGTGATGATCGGCCTCTCGATGGGCGGGCGCAACGCCATGTACTTCACCTCCAAGCGCCCTGATGTCGTCCAGAAGCTCGTCATCGTCGACATCGGGCCGGAGATCAGCAAGCGCATGGCCCAGGCGCCGACCGGGCCGCCGGAGCCTGAGACCTGGGAGAGCATCGAGCAGGCGGCCCAGCACCTGCACCGGGGCAACCCTCATCCCGGGATTCACTATTTCCGCTGGGTCGCGTCGCACAGCCTCAAGCAGCGCCCCGACGGCAGGCTCGTGTGGGGCTGGCATCCCAGCATCAAGGAGAAGCGGACCCAGCTCGACATCGACTGGTGGGGCGTGCTCCAGACGATTCCCGCGCCCACCCTCGTGCTCCGCGGCGAGGAGAGCATGATCCTCGACCGCGAGGTCGCCGAGCGGATGGCCCAGCAGCTCCCGCGGGGGAAATTCGTCGAGATCCCGCGGGCCGTCCACACGCTGCACGAGGACAATCCCGACGCGGTCCTCGCCGCCCTGAAGGAGTTCCTGGGCTTTGACCTTCAGTGAGATAGCGTCTGCCTGAGATGTTGAAGCTCCTGGCGCTCACCCTCGCCCTCTCGCTCACCGTCATGGCGAGCCCGGCCGCCGCGGCTCGAGTGGCCGTCCTCATGAGCGCCAAGGTCAGCGAATACGAGGAGGCGCTCAAGGGCTTCAAGGAGACGGCCGCGCACCAGGTCGCCGCCGTGTACGACATGGACGGCGATCTCGATCGCGGACGGAAGCAGCTGGCGGAGATCGAGGAGAAGGTCAAGCCCGATCTCATCTTCGCCGTGGGGATCTGGGCGCTTCAGGCCGTGATCAGTCGCCCCACCTCCGTCCCTGTCGTGTATGCCATGGTTCTGAATCCGCCCAGCGTCATCGGAGCCGACACGAAGAACGTGACGGGGGCGAGCATGAACGTCCCCGTGGAGCAGCCCATCCGGCTGTTCAAGCAGCTCGGACCGCAAATCAAGCGCATCGGGGTCATCTTCAACAAGAACCGCACGGGCTATCTGGTTCGGCAGGCGCAGGTGGTGGCACGCGAGGAAGGCCTCGAGCTGGTGACGCGGGAGATCAGCTCGGCCAAGGAGGTGATCGGGGCCCTCGAGTCCTTCCAGGACGGCATCGACGCGCTGTGGATCGTCCCCGACGAGATGACGCTGTCCCAGGCAGTCGTCCAGCAGATGCTGCTCTTTTCGTATCGGAAGAGGATACCGCTGCTCGGGCTCTCCGATCGCCACGCCCAGATGGGGGCGCTCTTCTCCCTCTCCTTCGCGAGCGGCGAGGACATCGGCCGGCAAGCCGGGGAGCTCGCGCAGGCCATACTCACGGGACGCGCGGCATCAGGGGTCCCGCCCACGAACGCGCGGAAGCTCTTCCTCACGGTCAACCTCAAGGCCGCGCAAAAGCTTGGCCTCGAAGTCCCGCGGGCCATCCTGACACGCGCGAGCAACGTGATCCAGTGACCGCATGAGCCCCCGTCGCCGGTTCCGAGGGTTCTCGAGCTTTCGGACGCGGGTGTTCTGGTCCGTCGTCCCCATCGTGGTGTCCTTCCTCGTCTTTCAGGCGTGGATGAACATCCGAGAGCACCGGCGCCTCGTCACCGAGGAGTTCGAGAAACGGGGGCGTGCCCTCGCGGCGAATCTCGGCTTTGCCAGTGAGCTCGGGGCGTTCAGCGAGGACACGCAGCTCCTGGCCGTGGCCATGCGGGGGGCGCTCAGGAATCCCGACGTCGCCTATGTGATCGTTCATGCCGGGGACGGACGGATCCTGGCCACTGGCGGCCGGCAGGTCACCGTCGTGGCGCAGTCCGCGGGAGGGCCGATCGACCGGACGCAGTCGCGACACGTCGAACACGCCGGTCAGAGATTCATCGAGTTCGTGTCTCCCATCGTGTCCGAGGAGACGCAGACTCCCGATGAAGTTCTCATGGGCACTCGTATCCGTCCCCAGACGGAACGCGAGAAGGTCATCGGGGGTGTCCGGGTGGGCCTCGCACTGGCCGGCGTCGAGGAGCAGGTACGCGCCCTGGCGAAGCTCTGGGGCGGTATCACCCTGGCCTTTCTCATGGTCAGCGCCGTCGTTATCTACGCCTTCTCGCGGCGCATCACGAAGCCGGTCAAGCAGCTCACCGAGCAGGCGCAGAAGATCGCAGACGGCCATCTCGAGGAGCAGATCGCCGTGCAGTCGCGAGACGAGATCGGCCAGCTGGCCACCGCTTTCAATCGCATGACGGGGTCGCTGCAGGTCACGATGACCGACAGGGCCCAGGCGCTCGCCGAGCTGCAGGAGCTGAACCGGACTCTCGAGGATCGCATTCGCCAGCGCACCCTCGAGCTCGAGGAGCGGGGGGTGGCGCTGGAGCGCTCGCTCGAGGACGTGCGCGCCATGGGCGAAGTGAGCCGGGCCATCGGCTCGTCCCTGGATCTCGGGGAGGTTCTCGATACCATCTCGACTCATGCGCTTCACCTGGCGGGCGCTGCCGCCTGCGGCATCTTCGAGCTGGATGCCGCGCGCGAGCACTTGATGGTCGTGTCGTCGGTGGGCCTCGACGAGCAGATACTGAAGATCCTGGAAGGGGCGCGGGCGTCGGCCGAGGCGGGAAGTGATGATCCGATCGCTCGGGTCCTGGCCATCGGGCAGCCCGTCCAGATACCCGACCTCGCCGTGGACGCCGGCGTGCCCGGTCAGAAGGAGTATCTGCAGGCGGGGCTGCGCGCGCTGCTCGCATTGCCCATGGGAAGCGCCGGGGCCTCGCACGTCATGGTGGTGTACCGCCGGGAGCCGGGGCGGCTTGACGAGCGCGCCGTGGAGCTGCTGAGCACTCTCGCCAACCAGTCTCGAGTCGCCATCGACAATGCGCGCCTCTTCAAGGAGCTGGATGGCAAGAGCCGTCAGCTGGAGGCGGCCAGCCGCCACAAGTCCGACTTTCTCGCGAACGTGAGCCACGAGCTGCGCACACCCATGAACGCCATCCTGGGCTTCAACGAGCTGATCCTCGACCAGGCCTATGGACCGATCTCCAAGGACATGCGCCGGCCCCTCACGGATATCCAGCAGAGCGGCAAGCACCTGCTTCGCGTGATCAACGACGTGCTGGATCTCTCGAAGATCGAGGCCGGGCGCATGCAGCTCGTCCTCGGCGAATACGCGGTGGCGGACACGGTGGCGGCGGTTCGAGCGTCGCTCGCCTCGCTCGCCATGGAGAAAGGGCTGGAGTTCGTCACGTCCGTTCCCGAGGACCTTCCGCTCGCCTACGGCGACAGCAAGCGCATCGTGCAATGCCTCACGAACCTTGCGGGGAATGCGCTCAAGTTCACCCAGAAGGGACGGGTGGAGATCGGCGCCGAGTCGGTCAATGGCGAGCTGCGCTTTCGTGTGTCCGACACGGGGATCGGCATACCCCGCGAGCGGATCGGGGGTCTCTTCGCCGAATTCCAGCAGGCAGACGCGACCATCGCGCGCGATTTCGGGGGAACCGGGCTCGGGCTCAGCATCACCAAGAGGTTTGTCGAAATGCACGGCGGCCGCGTGTGGGCGGAGAGCGAGGTGGGCCGAGGCTCCACCTTCTTCTTCGCGATCCCATTGCGTGCGGAGGCGGGGAGGAGCTCATGAGCGCGAAGACGATCCTGTACGTGGAGGACAACGAGGTCAACCGGAGGCTCGTCCAGGACATCCTCCGGCCCACCTCTTACAAGCTGCTCGAGGCGCCCGACGGCGAAAGCGGCATGGCCATGGCGCGGCAGGAGCATCCCGACTTGATCCTGATGGACGTGCAGCTTCCCAAGGTGTCCGGCATCGAGGCCACGCGCACGTTGCGGGGGGAGCCGGGCACGGCCAACACACCCATCATCGCCATCACCTCCTTCGCGCTGGCCGGGGACGAGCAGAAGGCCCTCGAGGCGGGCGCCACCGCATACATGGCCAAGCCCTACAGCCCGCGCGATCTGCTCGGGCTGATCCGTCGCCTCCTTCCCGAGGACCAAGGCTCAGGCGGATGAAGATCGTCTTAGGGGTGCTCATCGCCTCAGTGCTCGCGTTTGGCTCCGGCTGTGCGCACTCCGACTGGATCGACCGGACGCTGGTGACCGTGGACGTGACGGGCATCTGGCGCGGATCCATGTCGCAACTCACCACCGGTGGGGGTGAGGCCCGGCTCGAGCTGCGGCAACAGGGGGCAAAAGTCACCGGGTATGTGCAACTGCCTGCGGGCACGTTAGTGTCGGGGCCCATCGACGGCACCGTGGAGGGTGACGTGTTCAGATTCAAAGACGCGCGGGGGATTTTGTCCGGAGAGCTGATGGTTAGTGGCGACGAGATGAGTGGTGAGTATTCCGGCCCGGCGGGAGTTAGGCGAGTCGTTCTACGCCGGGAGAGTCCGCCCTCCCAACCGGCTCCCCCGCACCGATGACCCTACGTGGCTGGGGCAGGTCTTGCAATCCGACATGAGGCCCTGGCGACCGGCGCGGCTAGGGGAGGGTCTGATGAGGGCCAAGACCAATCTTTACGTGGAAGACGACGAAGGGGAGCAAAGGCTTGTCCAGGACCTCCTGAGGCTCACCTCCTACCGGCTGCTCGAGGGGCTGCCTCCTTCCCGAGGACCAAGACGCGGGCGGATGACGATCATCGGTGGGGGTGCTCATCGCCGCAGTGCTCGCATTCGGCTCCGGCTGCGCGCGCTCCGATTGGATCGACCGGACGCTGGTGACGGTGGACGTCACCGGTGTGTGGACTGGGTGGTACACCTCGACGTGGGGTCCAGTGGACGTCCGACTCGAATTGCAGCAGCAAGGGCCAAACGTCACCGGGTATTTCCAAACACTGGGGCGATCAGGAGGAAGTGGATTCAATGTCTCGGGGCCTCTAGAGGGAACCGTGGCTGGGCATGTGTTCAGGTTCAAAGTCACCCGGGGTTCGATCTCAGGGGAGCTGATGGTCAGTGGAGACGAAATGAAAGGCCCGGCAACCACGCCCACGCAGAGCGCGGTCTTTCTACAACGAGTCGATTCATCGGCTCGTCCAGGTCCACGGTGATGAGATGAGGACCATCACGGGGCTGCTATTGGCGACGTCGCTGGCCGTCGGCTCCGGCTGCGCGCGTACCGATTGGATCGACCGGACGCTCGTGACGGTGGACGTGACGGGCGTCTGGTCAGGGAAGGCCTACATCCCGCACGCGGTGACTGGTCTCATCGTCGATGTCCGCCTCGAGCTGGAGCAACAAGGGCCAAAGGTCAAGGGATCCATACGACCGAGCGGTTCGATTCCATGGCGGAGCCTGGATCGATCCTCGACGGCTGGTCCCATCGAGGGCTCCGTGGCGGGCGACGTGTTCGAGTTCAGAGAGACCAACGGGCACATCAGAGGTCAGTTGACGGTCAGCGGAGACGAGATGACCGGGGAAATCGTAGAGAACGTCACGTACAGGCTCGAGGTGCGCCGCATCAACTGATCCCGTGATCCAGGATTGCCGAACGGATGAACGGCCCCTGGCTATCGCTCAGGGTGTGCGGGTCAGGGTCATCCTCGAGTCTCCTAGACGGAACACCATGTCGCTACCGGAGATCGCGCCCTCGATCTGTAGATTCTGCATAAGGTTGCTTGACTGGCAGTCGCACGAGCCCGTCAGTTCTGTCGCGGTGGCTCTCCCACCAACCCTTCCACGGTAGCCTGTGCCGACCAAGGTACCGGTGACGGCCCCGCCCTTCTGCTCGAGGAGGAGACGGACCGGACCGGCTGCACCTTTACAGCATCCGATCGTTGGACCGACGGTGGCGTTACCGAGCCATTCGCCCGCAACCAATGCCGGGGGCCCATCATCAGGTCCTGAAACGGTGGCGCACCCCAGACTCACGAGCGGCAAGACCGAGATTGCGAACGCTGCTGCGGTCTTCATGCCCTGTCCTCCACGCCTTCGTCAGGACGGTATGCGGGACATGGCCGGCTCGGCCATGCCGTATGGGCACGGTCCGGTGGCGCTTCCTAGGCGTATCACAGATGGCTGGCGGACGTGTCGATCGTTCCCGGCTCTTGACAAGTCCCCAGCGCTCTTCTAGATTGCCCTAAGGTCAGACCTCAGACCTTAGGGCAAGGACGGGAGAGCCAGTGTCGACGATCACGTTCAGCACGCTTCGCGGTCCCCGGA
>Ga0137394_10001700_pt1 | contig 16158 bp, 15 predicted proteins | sample czobulk116metaG_FD_108278 | JGI IMG/M metagenome (GOLD analysis project Ga0137394, IMG submission 108278) | Vadose zone soil microbial communities from Angelo Coast Range Reserve, California, USA - czobulk1.16 metaG | ecosystem: Environmental > Terrestrial > Soil > Vadose zone | place: USA...
CTGCAGGCCCATGTGGGAATCGCCCATCTCGCCCTCGATCTCCGCCTTCGGCACCAGCGCGGCGACCGAGTCGATCACCACCAGGTCGATCGCGCCGGACCGGACCAGGGTCTCGGTGATCTCCAACGCCTGCTCGCCCGTATCGGGCTGCGAGACCAGCAGATCCTCCAGCTTCACCCCGAGCTTGCGCGCGTAGGTGACGTCCAGCGCGTGCTCGGCGTCGATGAAAGCGGCGCAGCCACCTAGCGCCTGGACCTGAGCGATGGCGTGGAGGGTGAGCGTGGTCTTGCCGGAGCTCTCCGGGCCGAAGATCTCGATGACCCGGCCGCGCGGGTACCCGCCGCACCCAAGCGCCAGGTCGAGACCGACGGACCCGCTCGGCACAATGGCGATCTGCGTGGCATCATTTTCGCCGAGCCGCATGACGGCGCCCTTGCCGAACTGCTTTTCGATCGCGCCGATGGCCGCCGCGATCACCTTGAACTTCTCTGATACCTTGCTCATGTCCCCTCCCTGGGAAGCTCGCCGGGCGGAGTGCCCGGATCTCGAAGCAGCACGTTCTGGCGGGCCACCTGGAGCGGCGGGAGCCGGGGCGGTCGCTTGCCTTCCCCGACCGGCCGGTCCAGACAGCGCAGCTGGAAAGCCTGCCCGACGTGGGTCTCGGTCACGCGCTCGGCGCCTGCGCAATCGGCGATGGTCCGCGCGAGCTTGAGGACGCGATCGTGTGCGCGCGCGGACAGTCTTTTCACATCGATGAACTCGGCGAGCTTGGATCGAGCCCCGTCCGTCGCGTTGGCCAGCCGCCGTGCGGCGGGACCGCTGAGCTGGCCATTGCAGTGCAGCCCCGGGATGCGCGCATAGCGTTGCCGCTGGACGGCGCGCGCGCTCTCGACGCGCTCCCGAACATCGGACGAGCTGTCCCCTTTCGGTTGGCCAAGGAAATCTTCGGTTCGGAGCGCGCCGATCTCGATGTGTACGTCGAATCGGTCGAGGATCGGTCCGGACACCCGGCGCGAGTAGGCGTCCTTGGCCGCCGGCGTGCATCCGCACCTGCCCGGGTCCTGGTCCGCGGCGTGTCCGCAGGGACAGGGATTCATCGCCGCGAGCAGCATGAACCGCGCCGGCAAGCTGGCGCGGTCCTTCGCCCGCACCAGCGAGACTTCGCCATCCTCCAGGGGTTGGCGCAGCGCTTCGAGCGCGGCCCGGCCGAACTCCGGGAGCTCGTCCATGAACAGCACTCCCCGATGCGCGAGCGAGATCTCGCCCGGCCGCAGTGGCGTGCCTCCCCCGATGAGCCCGGCTACCGAGATGGTGTGGTGCGGTGCCCGGAACGGGCGCGCCGCGAGCAGGCCTTCCCCCGGCTTCAGCCGCCCTGCCACCGACCAGATCGAGGTGGCCTCCACCGCTTCCTCGAAGGAGAGCGCAGGAAGCAGCCCCGGCAGCCGCCGGGCGAGCATGGTCTTTCCCGCGCCTGGCGGGCCGATCATCAAGGCGTTGTGTCCGCCGGCGGCGGCCACCTCGAGCGCCCACTTGGCAGCGTCCTGTCCGCGAACGTCGGCCAGGTCCGCCGTGGACGACGGCGGGTTCTGCGATGCGGGCGCGGCAGGTTTCCGCGCGCCCACATCCGCGAAGATCTCCGCTGCCTCGGCCAGTGTCCGGGTGCCGTACACCTCGAGGCCCTGCACCAGCGCGCCCTCCGGCGCGTTCGGCTCGGGCACGATCAATCTGTTCATGCCCATCTTCCGGGCTTCGAGCGCGATGGGGAGCACGCCGCGCACCGGCAGCACGTCCCCGCAGAGCGCGAGCTCGCCGACGAGCATCGGCGGCCGTTCCGGCATGTGGATCAGGCCCGCGGCCGCCAGAATGCCGACCGCGATGGGCAAGTCGAAGGCCGCCCCTTCCTTGCGCAAGTCTCCCGGAGCGAGATTGACCGTGATCTTCTTTTGCGGGAGGTGGTAGCCGCTGTTGCGCAGCGCCGTGAGTACCCGCGTGCGCGCGTCCTGGCAGGCGTGATCCGGCAAGCCAACCAGGTGGAACCCGGGCAACCCGAGCGCCAGATCGACCTGCACTTCGACGGGGCGCGCGCCGGCGCCCGCGATGGCGGCGCTCTGGAGGGACGAATGCACGCCCGGGAGCGTTGCGAACGGCATGCCGGGCTGGCTTTAGAGCGGGGCGTCGCCGCGAGGGTCCTGAACCAGGAGCCCCATTCCAGACCCTGGTCCCGAAACGAGTCGAAAAAAAAATATTTTTTTTACCGGGCCGGGGCTGGGACTACCACTACCAGCGGCGGCGGCGCGGGACGTTCGGGGCGAAGAGCACGATCACCGCCATGGCCGCGACGAAGCCGACCCCCTGCAGCTTCGGATGCCCGCGCGCCGCGATCGCCGTCGTCACCGACCCGATGAACAGCGCGAAAGCGAGCACCCCAGCCAGCACCCGGGCACCGGTCGTCGGCAAGAAGGACAGCAACCGCACGCCGATCGGAGTGGAGTCCTGCGTCGCACCCATCCACCACGACAGCCGCGCCCGCTCGCGCGCGCCCACCGCCTGCGCCAGCGCCTCCCCGAGCATCCGGTTCTGCAAGAGAAGCGCTTCCGCGCTCTTCGCGCCGGTCGCCGCGGACTGCTGCTGCGCCTCCAGGGCCTTCCGTTCCGCCCAGAGCTTTTCGTTCCAGGCCCGCACGTCCTCTCCCGTCAGCGGCGCGCTGCAGTTCTGGCACTTCTCCGCGTACCGCGAGTTGTCCGCCTCGCAGCGCGGGCAGCGCAGGAAGGGCTGATCGCCGAAGTCCCGCTCCAGCGCCATGGTCGGCGGCTCGCCCGTGAACCGCCCCGTGGTCGCCACCTCGTGCTTGGGCGCGTCGCCCGGACGGTGCGGGCGCTCCAGGTTCAAGAAGCGAGTCAGGCGACCCGCCATCAGCCTGCCACCGCCAGCCGCTGTGCCGACGAGGCCGGCCGCGTCCGGTTCTTGGACCATTCGCGCAGCCGGCTGATCTCCTCTCCCATGGTGGAGGAGAGCGGCACCGACTCCTCCACGGCGCGGATCACGTGCGCGTGCCGCAGGTCGGTCCCCTCGCCGAAGGCGAGGTAGAGGCCGGCGATCAGGGCCTGCTCGATCTCCGCTCCCGAGAACCCTTCTGCTGCGGCGGAGAGCGCGTCCAGATCGAACGCGGCGGGATCGCGCTGACGGCGCGCGATGTGGATGCGGAAGATCTCCCGCCGCTCGTCCGAGCTGGGCAGATCGATGAAGAAGATCTCGTCGAAGCGGCCTTTGCGCAACAGCTCCGGCGGAAGCAGGTCGATGCGATTCGCCGTCGCCACCACGAACACCGGGGCCGTCTTCTCCTGCAGCCAGGTCAAGAGCGCCCCGAAGACGCGCGCCGAGACGCCGGAGTCCGTCACCGTTGCGCCCGCGCTCCCCGCCAGCCCCTTCTCGATCTCGTCGATCCAGAGCACCGCCGGCGAGACGCTCTCCGCCACCCGGATGGCCTTGCGCAGGTTCTCCTCGGACGAGCCGATCAGCGAGGAGAAGATCCGACCCACGTCCAGCCGCAAGAGCGGCAACGCCCAGTGCGAGGCCACCGCCTTGGCGGTGAGGCTCTTCCCGCATCCCTGCACGCCGAGGAGCAGGAGCCCCTTCGGCGCCGGCAGCCCGAACTTGCGCGCCGGCTCGCCGAACGCGCCGATCCGGCCCGTGAGCCAGCTCTTCAGCACGTCGAGCCCGCCCACCTGCGAGAGCCCCTCCTCGACGTTCACGAACTCCAGAAGGCCGCTCTTGCGGATCACCTGGCGCTTCTCGTCCAGCACCAGCCGGATGTCGTCCTTGTCGAGCACGCCGTCGTGCGCGATGGCCTTGGCGAAGGCGTTCTCCGCTTCGCTCAAGGTCAGACCCTGGGCCGCCTTGATGATGTTCTCCGCCTGCTCCTTGGTCAGCTCGACGCGGGCCTTGTTGCCCCGGCGAACGACGTTCGCGATCTCCCTGAGCAGCTGGTACAGGTCGCGGAACGACGGCAGCGGGACGTCGAGGACCGAGATCTCCTTCTCCAGCTCCACCGGGATGGTCAAGGAAGGAGAGAGCAGGATCACCGTCGTGTACGTGGACTTGAGATCCTGCGCGAGCTCGCGCAGCGAGCGCACCACGGCCGGGTTGTCGAGGAAGGCGTGGAAGTCCTTGAGCACCACCAGCGACGCCTCGGTGAGCTTGGCGATCGAAGCGAGCGCCTCGATCGGATCCCGCGACTGCTCGTTGATGCTGATCGACCGTGCCCCCGACACCCTCCGCAACCCCCGCGTCACCGACCAGTGCAAGATCGCCTTGGCGTGGTTCTGCGCGACGTCCTGCAGGATCGCGTCGAGCCGCTGCTCCTCCCAGCTCACCAGGTAGATGAGCGGGTACCTTGCGCGGATCAGCGTGTCGAGGTCGGAGACGAACTTCGGCGTGCCGGCGGGCGCGGCAGAATCCACTGTCTCCACGCCCTGAATTCTATCAGAGAATCAGGCGCGGTCCGCCGCGCGGCGCAAGCGGGCGGCGGCCTCCTCCACCTGGTCCAGATGGAAGTCGAGGTGCGTCACGGCGCGGATGCGCGTGGCGCTCACCGCGTTGATCAAGAGCCCCTCCTTCTTCGCGGCCTCCACCAGCGCGGGCGCGTTGGCGACGTCGGCCAGAAGGATGTTGGTCTCCGGCGGGTGCCACGAAAGAGGAACGCCGGCCACGAGCTTCTTCGCACTCTGGTGGTCCTCGGCCAGCCGCTGCAGATGGTGGTCGAGCGCATACATCCCCGCCGCCGCGAGCACCCCCGCTTGCCGCAGCCCACCGCCCACGCGCTTGCGCAGCCGTCGCACTGCCCGCATCCGCTCGCGGGTCGTCGCCACCAGCGAGCCGGCGGGCGCTCCCAGGCCCTTGCTCAGGCACACCGAGACCGTGTCCGCCCTGGCGCACCAGGTGCGCAGCGGGACGCCGGTCGCGACGTGCGCGTTCCAGATCCGCGCGCCGTCCAAGTGCACCGCGAGGCCGGCCGCGTGCGCGACGTCCGCCACCGCCTCGAGCTGCGCGAGCGGCCAGACGCTGCCCCCGCCGCGGTTGTGCGTGTTCTCCATCGCCACGACCCGCTGGCGCGGATCGTGGTCCCACTGCGACATCCGCACCACCGCCTTCACCGCCTCCGGTGTGAAGATGCCCCGCTCCCCGTCCACCACCAGGCTCTGGGCACCCCAGAGCGCCGAGATGGCAGCGCCCTCGTAGTTCACCACGTGGCAGTTGCGATCGCAGATCACCTCGTCGCCGGCTCCGGCCAGGGAGCCCAGCGCGATCTGGTTCGCCATCGTTCCCGTCGGTACCCAGACGGCCGCTTCCTTGCCGAGCATCTCGGCGACTCGCGCCTCCAAGGCGTTCACGCTGGGGTCTTCGCCGTAGACGTCGTCGCCCACCTCGGCGGCGGCGATCGCCTTGCGCATGCCAGGAGTGGGCCGGGTCACGGTATCGCTGCGGAGGTCGATGAGGTCCATAGGTGGCGCCCATGATAAACGCGCGGAGGTGGCTCGGGAATCGAAAGAGGAGAGGTCCCGCCGCTTCTTGACGATCGTGCGCCGCCTGGAGAAGGCCATGCCCGAGGCGAAGATCGCCCTCGAGTACCAGGACGATCTGCAGCTCCTGGTGGCGGTGATGCTCTCCGCCCAGTGCACCGACGCGGTGGTCAACCAGGTGACGCCGGCCCTGTTCGCGCGCTACCCGACCGCGGCGCACTACGCCCGGAGCACGCCGGAGGTGCTGGGCGAGCAGATCAAGCGCGTGGGCCTCTGGCGGGGCAAGGCGAAGAACCTGCACGAGACGATGACCCGGATCGCCCGGGACCACGGCGGCCACCTCCCGCGCGACCGCAAGGAGCTGTGCGAGCTGCCCGGCGTGGGCTGGAAGACGGCGGGCGTGGTGGTGAACCATGCCTTCGGGACGCCCGCGCTGCCGGTGGATACGCACGTCGGGCGGGTCTCGCGGCGGCTCGGGCTGACCCGGCAGGAGGACCCGCGCAAGGTGGAGGAAGAGCTCTCCGCGCTGCTGCCGGAGAAGCTCTGGGGACGGGCCCACCAGCTCCTGATCTGGCACGGCCGCCGCACCTGCGAGGCGCGACGGCCGCACTGCTCGCGCTGCGTCGTGCTGGACCTCTGCCCTCGGCGCGGGGTCAAGGAGAGCGACTGAAGAGCAGCACGTCGTTCCCGTCCTGGATCAGCGCTTCGTACCTCTCCCAGCCCTTGGGCGCGCGCTCGATGTAGCGCGACCAGCTCAGCGCCGTGAGCGGACCGTCGGAATCCGCCTGGTGGTGGAGGAAGGCTTCCACGGTCTGCCGCGAGGGGCAGGCCATCTTCCGTCCCTCGGCGAGGACCGACGCGGCCGAGAGCCACGCGCAGACCAGCTTGGGATCCGGGCTGTGCGCCGCGGCGATGACGTAGAGCAGGTCGTCGGGGAGGTGACGGAGGATGCCGGCGGCCAGCCCGATCACGTGATGCGCCGGCGCTCCGGCGATGCGCGCCTCGGGCCCGCAGGCGCCGTCGGAGCGCCAGGGAAGCGTCGCCGCCTTGAGCGCGTCGTGCCAGATGGCCGCGACGGTGATCTGGTCGGCGTGCACGTCGACCCCGTACACGTGCCGGTAGTCGCCGGCGAGGGCGCGCAAGGCGCGCAGATCGGCGAGAGTGTGCACGGCCAGGCCGCCGGGATAGCCGTGATGGGCTCCGGGTCCGTCGCAATCGCCGCCCGGGGCAGCCAGGAAGTCGCCCTTCCTCGGCGGCGGCAGCGCGAGGTTCGGCTCGTCCAGCATCCGGCGCGCCTCCGCGAGGTGGCCGTAGCCCCAGGCTTCGGGTGGCAGCCAGGGTGCGAGCATCTGCGCCTCGACGGCGGCGCGGAGCGCCGGATCGCCGATGGCCGCGGACTCCCGGCGCAGCTCGAGGTAGGCGCCGTAGGCAGCCGGCAGGCGCGCGGCCAGGGCGCGGGCGCGCGTCGCTGGATCCTGCGCTGCGGCAAGAAGGAAGAGGAGTGGAATAGTTGCCATGGCGACCGAGGGGTCTACCCTATTTTCATGCCCCCCGCGGTCCGCCAGGCGATCGAGTCCGAGCTGGCCGACGCCATCGAATCCGGCCTCGCGGCCGAGCAGGCGCTGGACGAAGCGGCGGGCGCGCTCACCCGGGCCGAGAAGGTCTTCGCCCGGCTGTCCAATGCGAAGCGCTCGGCGCGGCGCAGGGTGCGGAAGCGCCGCAGGCGGTGATAAAAGCCGCGGCATGGGCCTCTACGCCTTCGTCGCGCTGAAGTACCTGTACCCCCTCGATCGCATGATGCAGACGATGGAACGCCACCGCGCCTACCTGCGCGAGCTACACGCGCAGGGGAAGATGGCTTGCTCCGGGCCGTTCGTGCCGCGCGAGGGCGGCGCGCTCCTGCTCAGGATCGAGAAGCCGTCGGACGTCGAGCCCATCCTGGCGAAGGACCCGTTCCAGATCGAGAAGCTCGTCGCGCACACCATCTACATCTGGGACCCGAACATCGGCCGGGAAGGGCTCGACGGACTCGCCCCGCCGCCGTCACCGGGCGGCGCGCGGTGAGATTGCGGCCACCGGGCGGCCCGCCCAGCCCGGCGGCACCACCAGCTCCACCGAGGCCGCCGGCACCCAGCCGGTCAGGCCGTTGGCGAGCTGAACGCGCCGGAACCCCGGCTCCTCGTCCTCGACGCGCACGGTGGTTCCCTCGTGGATCTCGAAGCGGCTCACGCTCTTGTCCCCGGGTCCCTCGCGCGCCGGCACCGACTGCGCGACCACCACCGCGCGCTGCAGGGCCAAGCGGCGTCCCGCCGCCGCGCCCCAGGTGACCAGAGCGGAGAGGAGCGCTCCCGCGAAGCAAGCCGCCGCCGCGAGCGAGCACCAGCGAGGCCCGCGGCGGAACACCCGCAGCGCCAGCAGCACCCAGGCCGCACCCCAGAGCACGGCCAGCGCGATGGACGCCGCGAAGCCAGGCAGGGGACGCAGCAGGCGCGCCGCCGTCTCGGCGCCGCCTTCTTCCGCTTCTCCCTCCAGCCGGTCCACGTTTCCCCGCCGCAGCTCGGTCAGGTCGGCGCGGGCGTCGTCGTCGCCGCCGTCGAGGAAGAGCGCGCGCTCGAAGTGCAGCGCCGCCAGCCCGCGCTTGCCCTGGCGCAGGTAGCCGGCGCCCAGGTTCGTCTCCAGCTCGGGAGCGGCGATGCCCTCGGAGACCAGCGCCTCCCAGGAGGCGACCGCGCGCGAGACGTCTCCCGAGAGGTACGCCGCGTTGGCGTCCGCGAAGAGCTGCAGGCCGGAAGGATCGGCGGCCGCCAGCGCGAGGGCGAGCAGCGGCGTCAAGCGCGCCCCCGATCGAGCTCGTTGATCACCTGCTCGGCGCGGCCCAGCATCGTCTCGCGCACCGGCGCGTCGCTGCTGCCCGGCGCGAAGCGGGCGCGGTCGCAGTCGTCGAGAATGCGCACCAGCCGCCGCACCGTCTCCTCGCCATGGCCCTTCGCGGCCAGCGCGGCCGCCAGCTCCTCGCGCGTGAGCCCCGCGGCCGCGACGCCTTGCTTGTCCGCGAGATACCCGGTCACCGCCCGGGCGATCTCGGCATAGAACGCCACCGACTCGCCGCGCTGGAGCAGCGCGCGCGCCCCTCGCAGGCGCTTCTCCGCGGCGCTGCGGGCCAGCCGGACGCGCCGATCGCCGGGATCGACCCGCAGCGCGCGGCGCACGCCGGCCAATCCGAGCGCGAGCGCCACCCCCACCGGCGGCAGCGCCAGCGCGGGCCAGAACCACGGCTCCGACCAGGGCGGCGTGGCGCGCTGCACGGACGCCATCCGCAGGCGGATGGGCCGCAGCCCTCCGCCGCCGAGCAGGTTCTGCGCGACCGGGACCGAGGCGACCGCTCCGGACTGCCCGGCCAGCACCTGCACCGCGATCGGACTGGTGTGCAGGGTACGGTACTGCTTCTGGTACGGGTCGAAGATCTCCATGGTGAGCGCGGGGATCTCCACGGAGCCGGTCCGCTCGGGAACCAGCAGCTGCTCGACCGTGCGGGTCCCGTTCACCTGCCCGCGCTCGATCGACTCCTTGTCGGTGGTGGTGGGATCGTACGCGCGCACGCCGGGAAGGGCGCCCAGCCCGGGCAGGTGCAAGTCGCGCACGTTGCCCTTGCCGCTGGCCACCAGCCGGAACGTCACCGGCTGCCCGACGGCGATCGCGAGCGGCTCCGCCGTCGCGGTCAGCGCCCACTGGCCGACGTTGCCGGAGTCGAAGCCGGGCGGCTTTCCGGGCGGCAAGGGTTGCACGTCCAGGCGCAAGGCCTGGGACGAGCGCCGCGAGGTGCCCCGGGAGAACAGCATCCCGAAGCCGGTCAGCACCTGCACCTCCGCCGCCTCGATGGACGCCTTGCCGGGCCGGAGCGCGAACAGCGCGCGCCGCCTCAAGAGATAGGCCGTGTACGGCACGCCGTCGAGGATGCGCTGCTCGGGCACGAGCTGCTGCGGCGCCTCGACGTCCTCGCTCCAGAACCCGTCCAGGCGCGGGAGCTGCAGCTTCTCGATGCTGCTCACGTTCGCCCGCGCCAGCAGGTACAGCGAATACGTAATCTGCTGGCCCACGAAGGGATGCTCGTTGTCCACCGTGGCCCGCAGGATCAAGTCCCGCTGACCGGGGTGGACGTCCGCGAACGGGTCCACGTCGGCCGGCCGATCGAAGGGATCCGGCGAGGAGCGGCCACCCCGTACCTGCCCGGCCGGAACCACGCGCACGTGGATCGGCGGGGTCTGCAGCGTCTTGCCCCGCGCGACGAGCTTCACCGCCTCGATGGTCAGGTCGCCGGTCCGCCTGGGCGTGAGCGCGATCGAGGTGGTCACCGTCCTGCGGAACGAGGGCGACCCGTTCGAGAACGTGAAGCTCATCTGTTCGGCCCGCGACGGCTCGCCCGTCACCTCGAAGTCGGCGAAGGTGGGCAGCTTCAGCTCCCCGTCCTCCCCGCGCGAGGAGTAGGTCGCCGAGATCCGCAGCAGCAGCGTGCCGTCGAGGGCGACCTCGCCGGCGTCGGTGGTGGCGGACAGCTCGACCTCCCCCGCCGCGAGGGCGGGCAGGGACAGGCACAGGGCCAGACCGAGCGCTCTACCAATCCTTGTCGACATCACCACGCTTCCTCAGGTCCGTCTTCTTCTTCGCGAACCGCCAGATCTGCAGATTCTTCTCGCTCGCCCGCAGCGCGTCCAGCAGACGTTGCGCCTCGGTGCGATCCACGGGCTTGTCGCTGGCTTTGGGCTCGGCCGGCTGCTTCTGCTGTTTCTCCGGATCCTGCCCCGCGGACTGCTCTTTGCCGGCCGCGTCCTGCTGCGGCTGCTGCTCCTGGCCCTGGGCGGGCTTCTGCGGCTGTGATTCCTGCTGCTTGCGCTCCGCCTCGCCCTTTTGCGGCTCCGGCTTCTGCTGTGAGCCCTGCTGCGAGGGCTGGTTCTCGCGCGGCTGCCCGGTCGGGTTCCGCCTGCGCTGCTCCTGCGTCCGCAGCAGGAGCTCGAGGTTCACCTTGGAGTCCACGTCGTCCGGGTCGAGCCCCAGCGCCGTTCCGTACTGCCGCACGGCATCCTCGGCCTGACCCATCGACTCCAGCGCCAGCGCGGACTGGTAGGCTGCCTTCGGCTTCAGCGAGGCCTCCCCGTGCTGCAGCGCGCGCGAGGCTTCGCTCGCCGCGGCGCCCGCCATGGCCGTGTCGATCTTCAAGAGCGCGGTGGCGCGATCGAACGCCACGCCCGCGTCCTCGGGCAGTCGCGCGCGCGCCTTGTCGTACTCGGCGAGGGCGCCCTGCGCGTCGTCCTGGGAGAGAAGCGCGTTGCCCCGGACCACGTCGTCGTCGTCGCGCTCGTAGAGGCGGCGGGCCGCGCGGCCGAGCCGCTTTTGCAGCTTCTCGAAGAAGCCGGGCGGCTTCGCCTCCTTCGCCACCACCACCACGCGCTCGGGAGCGGCGAGCAGCAGCGCGAGCAGGGCGGCGGTCATGCGGACCTCCGGCGCAAGAGCGGACCCTCTCCTAGCGCCGCTGCCGCGCAGAGCAGCGCGAACGCCGGCCAGGCGAACCAGGCGTACTTGTCGTCGTACTGCACCGAAAGCCGCGCCTCGATCTCGCCTTTCTGCATCTTCTCCAGCTCGGGGAGGAACTTGAGCACGCCCAGGTCCGAGCCCGAGCCCTGCAGCAAGAGTCCGTTGCCGCGCGCGGTCAGCTCGCGCAGGCCCGCCACGTCGGTGCGCGTCAGCACGGTGCGGCCGTCCTTGTCCTTCTTGTAGCCGGTCAGGTTGCCGAGCCGGTCGAGCAGGGGAATGGGCTCGCCTTCCGTCCCGCCCACCGGCACGGCAAAGACGCGGATGCCCGCGTCCGCGAGCGCGCTCGCCGACTCCAGCGCGTCGCCCCGCTGGTCCTCGCCGTCTGTGATCAGCAGCACGGCCTTGGCGGCGTCGCCGCGACCGCCGCCCTCCAGCACCTCCTTGGACTGGTAGAGCGCGTCGGCGATGGCGGTTCCCTGCGTCGCCATGCTCACCGGCTCCACCGCGCGCAGGAACAGGCGCGCCGCCGCGTAGTCCGTGGTGAGCGGGCACTGGATGAAGGCCTCGCCCGCGAACACCACGATGCCCACGCGATCTCCCGCCAGGCGCTCGAGCAGCGCCGTGACCTCCAGCTTGGCGCGCTCGATCCGGGAAGGCTTCACATCGCGCGCCAGCATGCTGTTCGAGGCGTCGATGCCGATCACCAGATCGATGCCGGTGCGCTTCACCACCTCGGTCCGCTCGCCGCACTGCGGCCCGGCCGCCGCCATCAGAAGAAGGCAGAGGCCAATCCCGAGCAGCGATCCCCGCGCCACGCCCTGCGCCGCTCCCGCTCCGCGGAGCACCTGCCCGAACCGGGCGCCCGGCACCAGCGCGGCCAGCTTCCGCTGCCGCTGCCAGGCGCGGACCGCGGCGAACGCTCCGGCCGCGAGGGCGAGGGGCGCAATCCAGAGGAACAGCGGCGTGACGATCCTCAGATGCTGCCCCAGCAGGGTGGTCTGGATCCCCGTCATGGCTAGGGCGCTCCCGAAAGGCGCGTGCCCCGGAGCGCGATCCCGAGCAGGCCGAACAGCGCCGCCGGCGCGAAGAACCGCGCGTACCACTCGTCGTACCGGCCCGCCCCGCTCGCGTCGTAGATCTTGCTCTTCTCCAGGCTGTCGAGCACCGCCAGAAGGCCCTGCTCGAGCGACTCCTTGTCGGTGGCCGCAGTGAAGGTGCCGCCGGTCAGGGCGGCGATCTGCTGGAGCAGCTGCGGGTTCACGTCGATCTCGATCGGCTCGTACGTGGTCCTTCCGAACAGGTCGGTGCCGGTCGGGTAGGGGACGCGGCCTCCCTTGCCGATCAGGATGGTGAAGACCTTGATCCCCATGTCCTTCGCGATCGAGGCGGCCTGCAGCGGCGAGAGGTTCCCGGCGTTGTTGTCGCCGTCGGTGATCAGGATCACCACCCGGCTCTTCGCGTCCGACTCCCGGAGTCGGTTCACCGCCGTGGCCAGCGCATTGCCGATCGCGGTCCCGTCCACGATCACGCCGGTGCGCACCTGCTCGAGCAGCGCGTCGAGCACCTTGTAGTCGAGCGTCAGCGGGCACTGCGTGTAGGCCTCTCCCGCGAAGACCACGAGCCCGATCCGGTCGTTCTGGCGCGAGGCGATGAAGTTGCGCAGCACCTCCTTCGCCACCGTGATCCGGTCCTTGGGCCGGAAGTCGGCGGCGAGCATGGAGGTGGAGAGGTCGAAGGCCACCACGATGTCGATCCCCTCCACGGAGAGGTCCTTCCGGCTGCTGGTGGTCAGCCGCGGGCCGGCCAGCCCCAGGCTGGTGAGCGCGACCGCCGCGATCAGGAGCGCGCCGGGCAGCCACCACAGCCGCGCCCAGAAGGAAGGACGGAGGGCGCGGGCGGCCCCGCCGTCGGGGAGCACGATGCGGGGCAGCGACGAGCGCCGGCGCCGCAGCATCCACACCGCCGGGACGGCCGCGAACAGGCCGAACAGGGCCCAGGGATGCGCGAACCCGAGCGCGTCGAAGCTCATGCGGCCCTCCCCTGGATGGCGCGCAGCGGCCGGGTGTGGCGGACCAGCGACTCGGCGAGATCGATCCCCGCGAGGCACTGCTCCGGCGTGGGGCTGAGCTTCGCGAACTTCACCAGGTCTTCCCAGCGGACTTCCTCGATCAGGCCGGAAAGGTCCAGGCCGATCAGGCGCCGGTGGCGCAGCTCCGCCAAAAACTCCTCGCTGGTGAGATCCAGCGCGTTGAATTGCAGCCGCGCTCCCAGATATCCCCGGACGATTTCCGAGAGCGCGAAGATCGCCGCGCGCCCTTCGCCCCGGGCCCAGGGAGCGTCCACGCGCAGCGCGGCGAGGCGCTGCAGAGCAAGGTCGTCGAAGAAGTCCTCGGGCTCCGCGACCCGCGGCGGCGGCCTTTTCCTCTTCCACCGCCTCCACGCGATCAGCGCCCCGGCGGCAGCCAGCAGGGCGCCCAGGAGCCAGGCCCACAGGTAGCTGCGCACCTTGACCGGCACCGGCGGCTTGGGACCGTGGTGCGCGCGCTCCGGCGTCGGCTCTCCTTCCTCCTGGACCAGGCTGCGGAACTTCAGCGGCTTGCCGCGGATGGAGAGCTGCCGCGGCCCGTCCGGGCCGCTCACGGCCAGCGTGAAGTCGGGCACGCGGGGCTGGAGGGTCCGGTAGTCGGCGAGCGTCAGCTCGAAGGTGGTCCGCGCCTTGCCCTGACCCAGGTCCTCGCGCCGCGAGCGCGGCCCCGCGGCGCCCGGCGGCTGCGCGAGCGGCGCGGGATCGAAGGCGGGCAGCGAGTAGACGTCGCGCGCGTCGTGCTCCACCGAGAGCCGCACCTCGACGGGATCGCCCAGCGTGACTTCCTCGGGAGCCGCGTCCAGCGAGACCGAGAGGGGCGACGCCTCGGGAAGGGCCGCCGCGGCGAGCAGGATGGCGAGCGCGGCCGTCATGCCGACCGCCTCCGTGTCCGGGCCCGGAAGAGCGCCGCCAGCGGCGCCACGTAGTCGTCTCCGGGGCGCACGCGCACGGCGTCGATCGAGAGACGGCGGAACATCTTCTCGCGCTGCTCCACGCGCTCCTGCGCCCGGCGCTGGTAGTCGCGGCGCGTGCGCGGGTCGGAGAGGTCGACCAGCACCGTCTCGCCGGTCTCGGCGTCCAGCAAGGGCCAGAGCCCGGGGACCTCGGGCAGGCCCTCCTCCACCGGATCGCTCACCACCACCGGCACCACGTCGTGGCGCCGCGAGAGGACGGCCAGCGCCTGCTCGTACCCGTCGGCCAGGAAGTCGCTGACCACGAACACGACCGCCCTGCGCCGCTGCGCGGTGCTGAGGTGCCCGAGCGCCGCGGCCAGATTCGTGCCGCGGCCCGAGGGGCGGAAGGCGAGCGTTTCGGTGATCAGCCGCAGGCCGTGCTTGATCCCGCGCCGCGGCGGCACGTACCGCTCGATCCGGTCGGTGAAGAGCAAGAGCCCCGCCCGGTCGCCGTTCTCGAGCGCGGAGAACACCAGGAGCGCCGCGATCTCCGCGGCCACCTCCGCCTTGGAGTGCGCCGCGAGGCCCGCGTCCTGCGAGGCGCTGCGGTCCACCGCGACCAGCGCGGTCAGCTCGCGCTCCTCGGCGAACACCTTGACGAACGGCTCGCCCATGCGCGCCGTGACGTTCCAGTCGATGGAGCGGATCTCGTCTCCCGGCTGGTAGGGACGCACCTCCGAGAACGCCATCCCGCGGCCCTTGAACACCGAGTGGTATCCGCCGGCGAGCGTGTCCTGGACGGCGCGGCGGGTGGTGATCTCGATGCGCCGGATCTTGCGGATCAGCTCGGCCGGTGCGGCCACGGCTACGGGACCTCGATCTTCTCCAGGATGCGCTGAATCACCTTCTCCGGCGTGAGGTTCTCGGCCTCCGCCTCGTAGGTGAGCGAGACCCGGTGGCGGAGCACGTCGTAGGCCACCGCCTTCACGTCCTCGGGCGTGACGAATCCGCGGTGTCGCAGGAAGGCGTGCGCCCGCGCGGCGAGGTTCAGGTAGATGGTGGCGCGGGGCGATGCGCCGTACTCGATGGTGCCCGCCATCTCCGCGATTCCGGCCGAGGCCGGATCCCGCGTGGCGAGCACCAGGTTGACGATGTACTCCTTCACCTTGGGGTCGATGTAGATGTCCCCCACCACCCGCTGCGCGCGGATCAGCTGCTCGGGCGCGACCACCGGCGTGAGCCGCGGCAGCTCCCGTCCCGCGACCCGGTCCATGATCTGCAGCTCCTCCTGGCGCGTGGGGTAGCCGACGCGCACCTTCAGCATGAACCGGTCCACCTGCGCCTCGGGCAAGGGGTACGTCCCCTCCTGCTCGATGGGGTTCTCGGTCGCCAGCACCAGGAACGGCGAAGGCAGCGGAAAGGTCTGGTCGCCGATGGTGACCTGCCGCTCCTGCATCGACTCGAGCAGCGCGCTCTGCACCTTGGCAGGGGCGCGGTTGATCTCGTCGGCGAGGATCAGGTTCGCGAACAGCGGCCCCTTCTTGACCGTGAAGCTCTGCGTCTGCGGCTGGTAGATCTGCGTGCCCACCAGGTCGGCCGGCAGCAGGTCCGGCGTGAACTGGATGCGCTTGAAGGAAAGCTCCAGGCAGTCGCCCAGCGTCTTCACGGTGAGCGTCTTGGCCAGCCCCGGGACCCCTTCGAGCAGCACGTGTCCCGAGGTGACCAGCCCGATCAGGAGGCGCTCGATCATCTGCCGCTGCCCGACGATCACCTGACCCGCCTGGGCGAGCAGCGCATCCACGAACGCCGATTCCTGCTGGATGCGATCGTTCAGGAGCCGGATGTCGGTCGCGGGTTGTGCGCTCAAGAGTTCCTTCCCCGGTGGATTCGCACCGTAACAGAACCTCGGATGGGGCGTTCTATTTCAGCTCGCGGAGCGCGTCGCAGGCCCGCGGCTCGCCGCCGTCGCAGCCCTTCAGGAGCAGCTCCTTGCCGCGCTTGGGGTCGATCCCGCTGTCGACCAGCAGATATCCCTGGCCGGCGCAGCCCCGGGCCGAGCCGGCGTCGCAGGCCCGGGCGAAATAGATTCCCGCGCGGAGCGTGTCGTTGCTGGTGGCATAGAGGCTTCCGA